>Ga0194126_10001744_pt1 | contig 36148 bp, 21 predicted proteins | sample TA2KigC150mmetaG_FD_148641 | JGI IMG/M metagenome (GOLD analysis project Ga0194126, IMG submission 148641) | Freshwater microbial communities from Lake Tanganyika, Tanzania - TA2015035 Kigoma Deep Cast 150m | ecosystem: Environmental > Aquatic > Freshwater > Lake | place: Tanzania: Lake... | reverse complement strand
CGTGTCATGCGCTCAGCATGATCCACCGGGAGGGGAGCGGCGGCAGAAGCGAGGCAAGCTCCGCCTAAGCTCCAAATCGCAAAGAGACTCCAAGCTCTAAGCTCTAAAATTCGCGGCACTGACGGGCGGGAAAATACCAAAACACAGCCCATAGGGCGGTTGGGGCTTAATCGACCCTCCAAGCCAACCTCAGAAGCCCAGCCCTTTTTGATTATCGAACACGCGCCAACCTTTAGCATCCGAGCGAAACGGTCTCGGATTTCTGCGAGCGACTTCCATTCCGCCGAACAGCAGGACTGGGCCATTTTAGCTTCTTTTGAGCTCAGGGTTTGGATTTTTGGATTATTGCCGCTCATTCGCGCGTGACGGCTTCGTCGAGGTTGAGGAGGACGTTTGCCGTAACTGTATAAGCGGCGAGTTCGGCGGCGTCCAGTTTCGCATCAGATTTGAACTGGCCTTGGGCGAGCAGCGACTTCGCGGCATCAGCGTCGGCGCGGTATTTGGCGAGGCGCTTTTCCAAGCCAGCAGTGAGCACCGCCAAGTCAGCTTTGTCCGGCATACGGCCAGTCACGCGGCGGAAACCGTGCGTGATGCGATCGCCCGCCGTTACCCCGCCTTCTGTCAACATCCGCTGCGCGAGGGCGCGGGCGGCTTCGACGTAAGTGACTTCATTCAACAGCGCCAGCGCCTGCAACGGCGTGTTCGTGCGGCTGCGTTTGACGGTGCAAACCTCGCGCGTGGGCGAATCAAATAGCAACATCGTGGGCGGCGCAGCGGTGCGCTTCCAAATCGTGTAAAGCGTGCGGCGGTAGAGGCCGTCGGCGGTGTCGGGCTTGTAACCGCGCAAGTCACCATACCGGCTCGTCTCATCCCACACGCCCTCGGGCATGTAGGGGCGCACGCTCGGTCCGCCGAGCCGCTCGACGAGCAATCCGCTCGCGGCCAGCGCTTGGTCGCGGATGAGTTCAGCGGGCAGGCGGAAGCGCGGGCCGTGAGCGAGCAGGCGGTTCTCCGGGTCGCGGGCCACCAACTCGGGCGTGACCTTCGACGACTGCCGATACGCCGCCGACATCACGAGCGTTTTCTGAAACGCCTTCATGTCCCAGCCTAGCCGGATGAATTCAGTCGCCAGCCAGTCGAGCAGTTCGGGGTGACTCGGCGGCTCCGCTTGCGAGCCAAAGTTCTCAGTCGTCTTCACCAGCCCGTGGCCGAAGAATTTTTCCCAAGTGCGGTTCACCCACACACGCGCGGTCAGCGGGTTTTCCGGTGCGACGAGCCACTGCGCGAGGCCGAGGCGATTTGTCGGTGCGCCGACAGGCAACGGGGGCAACACGGCGGGCACGCCAGCCGCGACCTTGTCGCCCTTCTTGTCATATTCGCCGCGCACGAGCACGAAGGCGTCGCGCGGCGTGGCGACTTCCTTCATCACCATCGTGGTCGGCAACTTCGCCTCGTAGTCGTCCACGGCTTTCTTCGCGGCGGCGACGGCGGCATCGGCGGACTTAAGGGGGTTTTCGACGTTGGCGCGGAAAAACTTCGTCAACTCCGCACGCTGGGCGGCGGTGCGCTTGCTCGGCTCGGTCGCAAGAATCTTCTTCAACGACTCCGGCACCTGCGGGCCGCCGTCGAGTTTCGCCAAGCCCGGCGGGAGCGAAGTCGCCGAAAGCCGGAAGCGGCCGATGGCATGCTGCCCGCTGGACTTCTGCACCAGCCGCACGGTGAGCGTGGCCTCGGCGGGCACACTCACGGGGCGGTCAGCGAGGAACATCGCCTTGAGCGGTTCCTTGCGTGTCGGCCCGTCCACGGCCCAGCCCTTGCCGCCCTTGCCGTCCAAGACCAGCGCGACTTCGTAGCCCTTCTGCGAATAGCTGGCCTCGGCTTTGCTGAACTGGATGACCTCGGGCTTCCCCAACGAAGGCGCAGAGATTTCTGCTTCGATGCCGCTGAGAATGAAATTCCCATTCGGCGCACGGCCCACGGACTGTGCGGGCAACGAAGCATCCGGCAGCGACTCCAGCAACACGCCGCCGAGCTGCCCCGCCGCGACGGGCGCGGTGACGGTGTAAGTCTCCTGCGGCGCGGCGGCGCCGACGGCGAGCCACGAGGCGTCGGCCTGCCGCGTGAAAGTGGTTTTGCTCGCGGCCTTCACCGACGTGGGTTCGAGCAACTTCCAAGGCGCGGCGGACGGGTCGAGCTTCGTCAGGAACGTCGGCTCCCATTCCTCGATGAACTTGGGCAACTGCTTCTCCACCTCGGCTTGGCGCGCTTCCGCCGTCGCGTGGGCTTTCTCCAACTCCGCGAGCTTCGCTTCCTGCTCCGGCGACTTCACGTGAATGGTTGGCTCGGGGTTCCCGCCGCCGCGATTGGCGCGGGTGCCGCTCAACGTGCCGCTCTCCTCGATGCTGTTGAAGAAGGCGAAGAAGGAATAAAACTCGCGCTGGGTGATGGGGTCGTATTTGTGGTCGTGGCAGCGGCAGCAATTGAAAGTGAGGCCGAGCCAAGTCGTGCCGGTGGTTTCGACGCGGTCAATGATAGTCTCGATGCGCCACTGCTCAGCAATCAACCCGCCCTCGCCGTTGATGCGGTGATTGCGGTTGAAGCCCGTCGCGACGAGCTGGTCTTGACGCGGGTTGGGTAAGAGGTCGCCCGCGAGTTGCTCGACGGTGAAGCGGTCAAACGGGACGTTGTCGTTGAACGACTTGATGACCCAGTCGCGCCACGGCCACATGCTGCGCGAGCTGTCGGTCTGGAAGCCGTGGCTGTCCGCGTAGCGCGCGTAGTCGAGCCAGAGCATGGCCATGCGCTCGCCGTAGCGTGGCGACGCGAGTAAGCGATCCACGACGCGCTCGTAGGCGTTCGGTAGTTTGTCCGCGAGGAACGCGTCCACTTCGGACGGCGAGGGCGGAATGCCCGTGAGATCGAGCGAGAGACGGCGAATGAGCGTGGTGCGGTCGGCCTCGGGGGAAAATGTGAGGCCGTCCTTCTTGAGCCGGGCGAGGAGGAGCGAGTCAATGGGATTGCCGATGACCGGCGGACTCGGGCGCTGCGGCGGGACGAACGCCCAATGCGCCGAGTAATTCGCTCCCTCGGCAATCCACCGTCGCAGCGTGTCCTTCTGCGCGATGGTCAGCGTCTTGTGCGACTCCGGTGGCGGCATGAGGTCCGTTGCCGACTTTGCAGTGATGCGCTGAACGAGCGCGGATTTTTCCGGCTTGCCGGGGACGATGGCGAGGGCGCCAGACTTGGCAGGCTTTAGTGCTGCTTCGCGCGAGTCCAGTCGCAGACCGCCCTTCATTTTCTGCGTGTCCGGCCCGTGGCAGGCAAAGCAGTTGTCCGAGAGGATAGGCCGGACATCGCGGCTGAAATCGAGCTTGGGTGCCGCACCTAAGGCACAGGCCGCACAAGACACAACGGCAAAGGAAACATATCTGAGGAATCGCATGACCTTTCTGTAACTCTTTTTGAAAGTAAGGGGCGATGGGTTATTCACCTTTGACGGACACACTGCGACCGCCATGCGATGTCTGTAACCGATTGCCCCAGCCGCCAGTCCTTAACTAGCGAAATTAAAGTCTTTTTGGCCACATGAAACACCCTGCCGTCCTACTTCTCGTCGTTAACCTTTTCTCCATCCCCGCGCGCGCCGATGTGAAACTTCCCGCCATCTTTGGCGATCACATGGTGCTCCAGCGTGACACCGCCGTGCCTGTGTGGGGCACCGCCACGCCGGGCGAGGAAATCACCGTCAGCATCGCCGGCCAGACCGTGAGCGCGAAGGCCGGCGCAGACGGCAAGTGGTCCGTGAAGCTCGCCAAACTCTCCGCCGCCGGTCCGCACGCGCTCACCGTGAAAGGCAAGAACACCCTGACCTTCACCGACGTGCTGGTGGGCGAAGTCTGGCTCGGCTCTGGCCAGTCCAACATGGCGATGACCGTGGATCGCGCGAAGGACTTCGCGGTCGAGCAGGTTGCGGCTAAATTCCCGCAAATCCGAATGTTCACCGAGGCTTCGGCCGCATCTGCCACCGCACAGTCCGAGGGCAAAGGCGCGTGGGTGGTCTGCACGCCGGAGAGCGTCGGGCGCTTTTCGGCCACCGCGTATTTCTTCGGACGCGAGCTGCACAAGGCGCTCGGCGTGCCCGTCGGCCTCATCAATTCGTCCGTCGGCGGCACGCCCATCGAGTCGTGGATTGCGCTGGAGGCGCAGCAGGCTTCGCCCGCGCTGAAGGGATTTTTCGCCGCCCAGGAACAAGCCGCGAAGCAGCTCGACCCGGTGAAGGCGAAGGCGAAGTTCGAGCAGGATGACTTAAAGTGGCGCGAGGCCGCGAAGCAGGCAAAGGCTGAAGGCAAGCCCGCCCCGAAGCGCCCCAAAGACCCTGTCGCGCTCGCGGAGCGCAAAGGCAACGTGGGCGGGCTCTTCAACGGGAAGATTGCACCGCTCATCCCGTATGCCATTCGCGGGGCGGTCTGGTATCAGGGCGAGGCAAATTCCACGCCGGAGAAAGCGCCGTATTATCACGCGCAGCTTTCGTTGCTCGTGAGCGACTGGCGGAAGCTATGGGGCCACGAGTTTCCGTTTGCGTGGGTGCAGCTTCCGAACTTCGGCGGCGCCGGCCGCAACTGGCCGGCGGTGCGCGAGGGAATGTTGCGGACGCTCGCCCTTCCGCACACCGGCATGGCCATCACGATTGATATTGGCGAGGAGAAGGACATTCACCCCAAGAACAAACAAGACGTGGGCCGCCGCCTCGCCGCGTGGGCCCTTGGCACGGTGTATGGCCAAAAGGTCGCCACGAGCGGTCCGCTACCCGCCGGCCATCAAGTGCGCGGGAGCGAAATTGTCCTGAGCTTCAAACACACCGATGGCGGCCTGACGGCGAAGGGTGGCGACTTGAAAGGCTTCGTCATCGCGGGCGCCGACCAGCAATGGAAGCCCGCCTCCGCGCGCATCGAGGGCGACAAAGTCATCGTGAGCAGTGCCGAAGTGAAGCAACCCACCGCCACTCGTTACGCGTGGGAAAACTGGCCGACCTGCAACCTGTTCAACGGAGCCGGCCTGCCCGCCTCGCCTTTCCGCACGGATGACTGGAAATGAGCGCAATTTTACCAATAACAACCGCAGCGCACGATGGCAATCAAACCACAACTGATTCGCCTTGATGCACAGCGCTTCCTGAAAACCAAATCGGCGTGGGTGTTGGTGCTGGCCAACCTCATTCCCATCTGGGGCGTGCTCTACGACCAGTGGAGCATCTTCAGCATCGTGTTCCTGTTCTGGACCGAGAACGTCGTCATTGGCATCTTCAACATCGCCAAGATGCTGGTCTGCGGCTTTGTCGGAAACGCAGTTGGCGGCGACGCGAATGTCAGCCCCGCCCGCACATCCGTTGGCCGTGGGTTCACGAGTGTCAGCGCGATGTTTCTTTCCGCGTTCTTCACCTTCCACTACGGCATGTTCTGCTTCGTGCATGGCGTCTTCGTCATCGAGCTCCTTGGCCGCGACAAACTGCCCGGTGGCTTCCCGAACCCGTTTGAGCGCGCGATCCGGGAGCTTTCGGGCGACTTGAGCTTTGCCATCCTCGCACTGATCGCAAGCCACGGCTTCTCCTTCGTCGCCAACTACCTCAAAGCCGGCGAATACAAACAGGTCGCGCTCATCCAGCTCATGGGCGCGCCCTACGGACGCATCGTGGTCTTGCATCTGGCCATCATCGTCGGCGCGTTCGTCAGTCTCGCCCTCGGTTCCGGGGCCGGGATTCTGCTCGTGCTCATTGCCGGCAAAATCATCCTCGACCTTGCGCTGCACCTCAAAGAACGCGAGCGCGGCGCCATCAACCTGTTCCCACGAAGAACACCATGAAAGCAACCCTCCGCATCCTCATCATGACCGCAAGCGCGCTTGTTGATCGGGAATTGCTTTCTGGTCGCTGCGCGATTCAGGGAGAATCGCTTTTGCGTCGGGTTCATTGGCAGTGAATTTTCCCCTTTCTAAGCCGCTCACAAGCAATTTTTGGTGGCGGTTGCCAGCTCGCGCCGGTTTTGCTGAACGAGCGCTGTTCGCCATTAAGAAATGTCCAGCAATCGCGCTTTGAGCGACCGCCTCGATGGCGCAAGAAATGCAGGCTTCCCGGGCAGTGGGGTACCGCCGACCATTCGATTGATGCAGTTCCCGCAGCTGGCCTTTCAGTTCGAGGACTTGGGCGCTTTCCCGGCCTCAACGACCTTGAGCTTGACCGGGTCGGCTTTGGCGGTCACCGCCCCCGCGCCCCGGCCACCGCTGGTGTAGGAGGCGGTCAACGTGTATTCACCGGTCTCAGTCCAGTAGCTCAGCTTCGTGATCCCCCTCATGCCGGAGGACAAAGACTCGATCGGCAGGTCATAAGACTTGCCCGGCTCGATGGTGACTGGCTGGCCCATGCGAAATTCCCTGGTCATCATAACCCGCGGCTGGAGATTAACCGCGCCCGGCCCCTGCAGGTCGAGCTCCAGCTTGGAACTGTCTGCGCCAACATTGATCGTGACCGGCTGCGTGTCCAAGTTGGAGAGGCGGAGGCTCAGGTTGACCTTGGGTGGCCGCGCCGGGACCGGACCCTGCTTCTCGGCGGCGCGGAGCTTCTCGGCGAAGTCCTTGCCCGCCGCTGCCGGATCGAGTTCATAGGTGTCTTTCCCCACGATGATCTCAGCCTTGAGCGGGCCCTTGCCGGCTTCGGCCGCCGGCGCAACGCAGTTGAAGGCGGCCAGAACCGCCGCAACTAAGGATGGAATGATGTTCTTCATGATTTGCTGAGCATCGCATATTGGTTTCGAGTCGCAAGCCAACTCCGTGCCAGCTTCACAGCCACTCCATCGGCTTAGCCCGGAGCGCTGTTGCTGACCCAGTAAACCCGCCGGCCCGACCGATGCCGGCTACAAAGCCAAAGCCGGCTCTACAACCTCACTCGGGCGGCTTCCCGGCCCTTTAAGTTTCGTCAGGGTAAGGGCAGGCCTGTTTGCCAGACTTGCAGGAGGAGGTCGCCCTAATTTTCGACGAAAGTTTCCTGCCGGCGGAGGGATGCTCAGCCGGCGAGGGGTGCGAAGGGACAGAACCAGCGGCTTTTGTCCGCCAACATAGTTGCTTAACTTCTTGAATCCGCTCGACTATCAGCAGCGTCTGCTTACGGTGTCTCTGATTTCGTTGATTGAGTCGTTCAACAGGCAAGCCGACCTCCAAACATGAACTCCAAAAACTTCCTGGCACTGGTATTCGCTGCGGCTGCCCTGTTCACCACCACTGCTCGCGCCGACCTCGCCAAGGCGGGCGACAAGCTGCTCCAGCAGGAGTTGCGGCAAGAGCAAATCAAGGCCACCACTAGCCGCGTCGGCAATCAGCTCGGCGCAGTCATTGAGGAATACGAACGAAACGGTCTCGAAGGCGATGACGTGGTCGTGCTCAAGGCCATCCGCAGCGTGCTCGACAAGCTGACCGAGAAGGAAATCGCCCGCGTCGTCACACTGCTTCAGCAAACTCGCACCACTACGGACGCCGACGCCGGCCGCCGCAACGCACTCGACGCCTTCGCAGGGCAGAAGACCGTGACCGTGCAACTCCGTGCGCTGCTGCTCGAATACCAGCGGCAGCAAGCCCTGCAAGAAATCGCCGCCCGTTTCAATGCACTCGCCCGCCGCCAAGGCGACAATCTCAATGAAGCCGTCGGCCTGGCCACGTTGACCAAAGGCCGCGACGCCCGCCGCAGCGAAACCGCGCACCTGGTCGCACTCCAATTGCAGGAAACCGAGCAGAGCACCATCGGTGATGAGGTCAAAATCGTCCTCGCAAAGCTGGCCAAGGTCGTTGCCTCAATGGATGGAGCTGCTGCCGAGCGCCCGCAGACGGCGTTGAAGAAGGCGCAAGATTCCCGACTCACGGCGATGCTTGATTCTGCAACCGGCGACCTCAAGTCCGCAAACCTACTCTCCGCCGCCGGCAACGAGAAACGCGCCCGCGACGTGATGGCCGACCTGGCCAAACTGCTCCTGCCCGCCCGCGACAACCTCGAGGTGATGAAGCAAGCCTTGCGCGATTTGGAGAAAACGATTCCCGAGCAAAAGGCCGCCATCGAGGAGACCAAGCAGGCCACGAAGAACAAGGATGATGTCGTCGAGGCAGAGAAGAAGCAGGCCGAAGTCGTGGACAAGACCGATTCCATCCGTGAGGACGTGGAGAAGGCCGCGCCCAAAGCCGCCGAGGAATTAAAGGCTGCCGTGGAGAAGCAGCAGGAGGCCCGGGCGCAATTGCAGGATCAAAACAACAGCCGCACGCAGCCCAAGGATTCTCCCGCCGTCGAAAAACAGGAGCAGGCGCTCAACAAGATGGAGGCCGCGAAAAAAACCTTGGAACAACTTATCGCAAAGGCCGAATCCCAGCAGCAGAAGCCCAAGGACAAGCTTGCTGACTTAAAAGAGCTGAAAAAGAAGGTCGATGAGCTCGCCGCCAAGCAGGAGCAAGTGAAGGAGACCACCGCAGCGGCCGAGAAAGCCGCCGCCGCCGAGAAGAAGCCCGAGCTGCTCGCTGAGCAGGCCACGAAACAAGAATCCGTAAAGGCCGAGACCCAGCAGACGCAGCAGGACGCCGCCGCGAACGCTCCCGACGCCGCGAAGACCCTCAGCGAGGCCGTCCGGCAGCAGGAAAAGTCGCAGCAGGCGCTGGAGAACAAAGCCAACGCCCCGATGGCCCAACAAGCCGCTAAGGACGCACTTGAAAAAGCCAGCGAGCAGATCGCCGCGCAAATCGCTAAACTGGAGAAGGCAAAGGAGGACTTGGCCAAGCTCGACAAGCTCGGCAAAGAAATCGGCAAGCTCATGCAGGAACAGCAGAAGGTTGCGATGGATACCGCGAAGGCCGCCGAGAAACCCGAAAACAACGCCGGCAAAGAGACCGCGAAGGAACAGGGCGACCTCGCCAAGCAAACGGAAGCCACTAAAGCCGAGGCTGCCGAAGTCGCGCCCGAGGCCGCGAGCAATTTGAACGCTGCGAAGGAAAACATGCAGGCCGCCAAAGCAAACTTGGAAAAGCCCGACGCCGCGAAAGCCCGACCCGACCAAGCGCAAGCGATGGCGAACCTTCAAGCCGCCAAAAACGCTGTCGAGCAAAAGCAGCAGGAATTGGCCAAGGAACTCGGTCAGCCCCCGCCCGACAATACGCCGCAACTCGCGAAGGCGTCCGAGGCCGTCGCCGCTGCGCAGCAGCAAGTCAATCAGGCGCTAGCTAAGCTCGACCAACCCGCCGGCCTCCAGGAGATGCTCAAGCAAAAGCAGCAGGAAATCGCTGCCGCTGCCGGCGAACAAGCGAAGGCCAAGCCCCAATCCAAGCCGCTTGCCGAGGCTAAGGCCGCTGCCGAGAAAGCCGCCGAACAACTCGGCAAGAACGACTTAAAGAACGCCGTCGCCGAAATGGCGAAAGCTCAGAAAGGCTTGCAGGAAGCTGCGCAGGGCGAGCCTGCGCCGACGGGTGAGAAGCCTGGCGAGGGCGAACCCAGCGAAGGTAAGCCCGGTGAAGGTAAGCCCGGTGAAGGTAAGCCCGGTGAAGGTAAGCCCGGTGAAGGATCCCCGCAGGCCGGCAAGCCTACGCCTTCACCCGCGCAGCTTGCCAAACAGCAAGCCGACGTGAAGGCGCTCACCGAGCAACTCGCCGCGTCGCAGGCCGCGCAACAGGCCGCGTCACCGCTGGATGCGGCCGCGCAGATGGTGGCTCCGCTGGCTGCCGGTGAGGCCGGGCCGCTCCCACAATTAGCGCAGATGTCCCTCGACAAGGCACTACAAGCGCTCACCCAAGCCGCCGCGCAGGCAGAGGCTGGCAAAGCTCAGCCCGCCCAAGCCAACGCCGAGGCCGCGCAAGCCGCGCTCGCGCAGGCCGCCGCTGCGCTTGCGCTCGCCCAGGAAGGCGTCGGCCAACAAATGGCGCAGCAAGGGAAAGGACAACAGGGCCAAGGCCAAAGCCAGCAACAGGGCAAAGGTCAGGCCCAAGGCCCCGGCCAAAACACCCCGCAGGCCAACAGCAAGGAAGGCCAAGGGGACGGCAAGCAGGGCAACTGGAACGGTGAGGGCGGGGCGGACGGCCCAACGCGTCAAGCCAAGGGTAGCAGCGGCTTTCTCGGCTTACCCGCGCGCGACCGCAATGCGATTCTCCAAAGCCAGACTGAACGCGCTCCTGAGGAATACAGCCCGCTGGTCGAGCAGTATCTCAAGAACCTCTCCGACTCCGCGGCGCGCGGACGAAAGAAGTAAGCGAAGGGAGCCACCGCAGTGCGCCTGCTTCCGCGAGGTCTTGGACTGCGCCAGTGCTGTATCGCTGTTCAAAAGCGGATATGTGGAAAGTTTGTCAAACATGTGGCAGGAAACGGTCGCGCTCCTCGACGCTGTGTCGCTACCCTCGGCGACAGGCAAATTGAGCCCGAACATTCTGGGCAATTGAAGAGAGCAGGGGTGAAATCTTTGTTCGGCCCCGTGCTTTGGGTTGTCTTTCTTCTTCTAGCAACGGCTCCGTTCCAACACGCCGCCGCCCACACCGCCTCACTCACGCGAGTGGATGCGCGGCTCACGACCAATTCCCTTACGCTCACCTTCCAACTCAACCAGCCGGATCTGCTCCAGTTCCTGGCGGGCCGCACCAACGACGCGGTCGTGCTGATGACGCCGGAGCAGGTGCGCACGCTTGCCACGAACATTGCCGACTACGTCCAGTCGCGTATCCACTTCGCGCTGGATACAAACCCGCCCGTGCGGGGCGTGCTCTCGAACTGGCCGCCCGCGCCGCTCGTGCTCACGCGCGAGGAACGGCCCGGCGAGGTCGTCCCGGCGCCACTGCCGCTAACGGTGCAGTGGAAAATTCCTGCGAGTGCCAAAGAGATGGAGTTGTCCTTTTCGCTTTATTCGACCTTTGGTTTCGCTGCGCTGTTTGAGGTGCTGTTCCACCGCGGCAAGGACGTCCCGCCCGTGCTGCAACTCGTGCAATCGCGGCAGGCCATGGTGATTGACCTCACTGCGTTTCAGGAAGACCTGCGAACCGTGGAACAGCCCGATCCCGCGAAGCACCGAGACGTGCCACCGGCCGCGCCCGTGGTGCGTAACACGGCGGCTCAGTTCACCGAGCTTGGCTTCAAGCACATTCTGCCCCAGGGCTTGGATCACATCCTCTTCGTGCTTGGGCTGTTCCTCCTCAGCCCGAAGCTCAAGCCGCTGCTTTGGCAGGTGACAACTTTTACCGTCGCGCACTCGGTCACGCTCGCGCTCGGGGTGCTAGGCATCTTCGCGCTGCCGGGGCGCATGGTGGAACCCATCATCGCGCTTTCCATCACGGTGGTGGCCATTGAGAATTTGTTTCGCAGTGAGGTTTCGCCGGGGCGTTGGGCGGCGGTGTTCGGGTTCGGGCTGATTCACGGCATGGGTTTCGCCAGCGTCCTCAGCGAAGTGGGCTTGCCCCGAGATCAGCTTGGCATGGCACTCTTGTGCTTCAACGTGGGCGTGGAGTTAGGCCAACTTACAGTCATTGCCCTCGCTTTCGCCGCGACGAGATGGTGCGCCGACCGCGCGTGGTATGGCCCATGGGTGCGGCGGCCCGCCTGCTTGCTTATCGCGCTCACCGGAGTCGTGTGGACTGTGGAGCGAATGATGCAGTAATTAAGTTTGAGGAAACATTGCTCCGCGTCACTGTCCAGGTACAGTCTGCCAAAAATGCTGTTGCTCATGAGACTTTCTTTCGTTTTCGCAGGTGTTGCCGGTTTGCTTGCCACTACAACGCCCATTTTTGCCCAGCTCACCGCGCCCGTGCCACAGCCCGTCGTCGGGGCTCGCCAGCCAACGCTAAGTCCAGATGGCAAGCGCCTTGCCTTTGTGTATCGCGGTGATGTGTGGGTGGCGGCAAGCGAGGGAGGGCGCGCGACGGCGCTGACCTCGCACGTCGAAGCAGATGCTTACCCGTGCTTTTCGCCAGACGGCAAATGGGTTGCCTTTGCCAGTAAACGCAATGGCGGGTGGGACCTGTTCGTGGTGCCGGCAGAAGGTGGGCCTGCGCAGCAAATCACTTGGCACAGTGGCGCGGAATATCCCGGCGGCTGGAGTCCAGACGGCAAGCAACTAATCTTCGCCGGTCGCCGCGAGACACCCAACTATGCACTCTATGCAGTGGACTTGAAGACTCTGGGCACCTCGCGGCTCACGGAGGACTATGCGGCGCTGAACTACCCAAGCTTCTCCCCAGACGGGAAATCCGTAGTCTATGGGCGATACGGTTTTCCGTGGACGCGCCCACGCTACACCGGCGCGGCAGCGGCGCAAATCTGGACGCTAAACATCGCCGACGGTCGCCGCAAACCGCTCACCAACGACGATCGGCAGCATCTCTGGACGCAGTTCCTCCCCGATGGCAAACGCCTACTCACCGTCACCGTCGGTGAAGTCACGCCCTCCGCGAGCAAGCTCAACGAACCGATCCCCAAAGTCACGGACTCGCCCGCGCGCACGCCCAACCTCTGGCTCTATGACCTCGATGGCAAAAGCAAGCAACTCACGCTTTTCACCGGCGACGCAGTGCGCTGGCCGACGGTGGCGATGAAATCAGCGGACATCGCATTCGAGTACGGACCGGATTTGTGGTTGCTGAAGAGCGGAACTAAAACTGCCACCAAGCTCAAGTTCGTGGTCAGTGCAGATGAAAAACAAACCACCCGGCGACGCGAGAAACTCACCAGTGGTGTGACTGAAGCCGAGCTTTCGCCGGACGGCAAGACCCTGGCCTTCGGTCTGCGCGGCGACATCTGGACGGTGGCGATGGAGAAGAGCAAAGGCGTAGCGGGCCGTGGCGAGGAGTTCGCGCGGCGGCTCACGGAGTGGGTGGGCGACGACTCCGATTTCACTTGGGCGCGCGACGGCAAGAAGCTCTATTTCACCAGCGACCGCGAGTTCAACACGCGCATTTACGAATTGGACCTCGCCACGCTCGCAGTGAAATCACTCTGGCAGCGCTCCGAGGAAATCACGCGGCTTTCATTATGCCCGGATGGCCAGCACCTCGCGTTTTGGGTCGCGGGTAACGACGGTGGTCTCTACACCTTGGCATTGGCGGACGGGGCCACCAAGCGCATCGTGCATGTGCCCGGCACTCACTGGCGGACGTCAGGTGGCGGGGATTTCGCGTGGTCGCCGGACATGCAGTGGGTTGCCTATATGCGCAAGGGCGAAACACGGAGTTGGAACATCTGGGTTGTCCCCGCTGCGGGCGGCGAGGCGCAGAACGTGACACGACTCAACGCGCAGCACACGCAGCCCACGTGGTCACCGGATGGGAAATACATCTTCTTCCAAAGCGACCGAGACGGACTCGGACTCTACGTGCTGCCGTTGCAACCTGAGTCTGCCCGACTGACGGACACAGACCTGAAGTTCGAGAAGCCCAAGGACAAAGTGAAAGTGCAAATTGACTTTACGGACATCCAACGGCGCATCCGCAAGCTTTCATCGCAAAACCCCCAAGCGGATTTGCTGGTCACGGCGGACGGCACCATTGCGTTCATGTCCGAGGGCGATGTCTGGACGGTCAGTTACGACGGCAAGGAAACTAAGCGCCTGACCACGGGCGGCAACAAAGCGGGTCTGCGCTTGCTGCCGGAAAGCAAGGCCGCCCTCTACGTGCAGAACGCCGAGGTCTGGAAGTTTAGGCTCGGAGACTTGAAGGGCCCGGAAAAAGTAACTTTCAACGCGGACTTTGACCGCGACGTGAAAGCGGAGCGCAAGGCGGCCTTTACGCAATTTTGGCGCAGTTACCACCACAACTTTTACGACCCAAACTTCCACGGACGCGACTGGGAAGCCATCCGCAAACGGTATGAGCCGATGCTCGATTCGGTTGAAACCCATGATGATTTCTCCACCGTGCTGGGCATGATGATTGGGGAACTGGAAGCCTCACATAGCGAGGTTACCCCGGCGGCGGGCAGCACCCCGGAGCCAGTTACGCCGCACTTGGGTTTCACCTTAGATTATACGCACGCTGGGCCGGGCCTGCGCGTGGCCAACGTGCCCACCGGTGCGCCCGGTTCCTACAAACAGACTGAGATCAAGCCTGGCGATTACGTCCTGACCATCAACGGGCAGGACGTGGCGCTGAATGAAAAGCTCTACCAGTTCATCAACGACCGGCAGGACCGCGAGTTCGAGTTCCTCGTGAACAAGGAACCGAAAAAGGAAGGCGCGCGGAAGGTGAAATACAAAGTGCTAACCGCCGCCGAGTGGGAAAATCTGCAATACCAAAACCGCATTGAGCGACTACGCACCTATGTGGAGAAACAGACCGGTGGCAAGCTCGGCTACCTGCACATCAGTGCCATGGGAGGCGAGAACCAGACCCGCTTCGAACGCGAGGCCTACGAATACATGAGCGGCAAGCAGGGCATGATCATTGACGTGCGTTTCAATCGGGGCGGCAATATTTCGGACACGCTTATTGACTGGCTGGAGCGCAAACAACACGGCTGGTATCGCCCGCGCGACGAAGGCCCCGAAGCCGCGCCCAACCGCTCGTGGGAAAAACCCGTCATCGTGCTGATGAACGAGCACAGCTACTCCAACGGCGAAATGTTCCCCTACGCCATGCGCCAGCGCGGCATTGCCAAGATCGTCGGCATGCCCACGCCGGGCTATGTGATCTGGACTTGGGCTCTGCGCCTGACCGATGGCACTGGCGCACGGATGCCGCAGGGCGGTGTCTTCCGCATGGACGGCACGAACATGGAAAACCAAGGCGAGCAACCCGACGTACGCCTTTGGCTCACGCCTGAAGACTGGCTCACCCAACGCGATCCGCAACTCGACAAGGCCATCGAAATGCTGCTCCCCCAAAAGAAGGCCGAGGCCAAGTAGCCGGTTAGTTTATTTCAGTCCGCTAGGCTCGAACACCGCTTCTTTGCCAACCACCGTCGCATTGGGTAACAGCGCGATGCAATTAATCCGCTGCTACGATTGCTGAAAATTAAAGCCCCGCGAGCACCTCTAACCTACTTAGTGATCTTCAGAATCCGGTGGTTATAGCTGTCTGTAATGTAAAGCGTGCCGTCGCGATGTACCGTGACGCCGTGTGGCCGAGCCAGATCACATTCCAAGGGTGAACCTCCCAATGCTCCCCTGCCCTGCTTGCCAGTGCCGGCCACACGCGTTAGCTGGCCATCCTTGGGCGAGAACTTGCGGATGAGATGGCTCTCAGCGTCGGCCATGATGACGTTGTCCTCGAGGTCTACGCAAAGGTGTTTCGGCCCGTTCATGGAGGCTTCGAGGGCAGGGCCGCCATCGCCGGTGCTGCCCTTTTTGCCACTGGCATTGACGACGGTCTTGATCTTGCCGTCGGGCGTGACAACACGCAGCGCGTTGCCGCCGCGCTCGAGGATGTAAAGGTTCCCCTTGCGGTCCGGGGCGGCAGCGCGCGGGTCGGACAGCGGGGCCTCGATCGCGACCGCGCCATCCTCGGGCCGGCCCTTCTCGCCGTTGCCGGCCACGACGCGGGTCTTGCCCGTGGCGATGTCCAGCTCGTGAATTCGCGTGAGGTCGGCGATGAAGAGCTTCGTGCCCGTGAAGTCGAGCGTGATGCAGTAAGGCCCGCTCCCACGCGCTTTATCCGCCGGGACGGTGTAGCCTGCAAGACTCTTGACGGTGCCGGTCCGCATGTCTACTTGGCGCACGCGCCCGGCCCAAGTGTCGCCGATGAGCACGTCGCCGTTGGGCAGCACGCCGAGGTTGTGCGGGCCGTTAAACTCGGCGGCCAGCGCGGGACCGCCATCGCCGGAGAAGCCCGCTTTGCCCGTGCCCGCGATGTGCGTCAGCAAGCCCTTCGTGTCCATCTTGAGCAGCCGGTTGCCCATTGCCATCTCGACGATGAACAGGTTCCCCGCGCGGTCGAAGTCTACGCCGAACGGCTCTTTGAGCTTCGCTTCCGAGGCGGGTAGACCGACGGCGTCCTGCACCCCGCCGGCGACGAGCACGATCTTTTCTGCGCGCGCGGGCACGCAGACGAAGAGCATGGCTACAACGAGGCAAAAGCGTAGTTTCATGTAGCCAGTTTTCTAGGACAGCGACTGCAAAACAGCGAGGGCAAAGTCTGCCCCTCACAAAATACCGGCTCGTGTGGGGCCGAAAGGAAAAAGTCTGCGGCTGCAAGATGGCCGAGATTCGGCTTGCGCCACCGGGCAAAAGCGATTCAATACGCGGCGTTCTTCGCGCACGTGGCGGAATTGGCAGACGCGCTACTTTGAGGTGGTAGTGCCTTACGGCGTGCAGGTTCAAGTCCTGCCGTGCGCACCACCAAGCACCGTCTTACCCCCTCCCGGCTAACATCGCGAACAGCGTTGTTTCCTTTTGTGCTGGCTTCTTTAACTCGACTTGGGGGCTGGAGAGGCGTCACCTGGTTTGCTAAGGTTGTTCCTCAAGCTCGACGATGCTCGCGGCGCCACTTATGCTGCGCGCGATGCACGAAATCGCCTTTAAGCTCGGAGGCCTGACGGTCCATTGGTACGGCATCCTTGTGGCCCTCGGCTTTATGGCAGGTTATTGGACCGCCCAACGCCGAGGCCTCCGTGATGGCCTCTCACCAGATGCAGTAGCGGATGTGGTGTTCTGGCTGTTCCTCGGCGGCATCGCCGGTGCGCGAGTGCTCTACGTGATCAGCTACTGGCGCGAGGAATTCGCAGACGGGCCGTGGACAAAAGTTTTTACTACACGCAGCGGGTTTGTGTTTTACGGAGGCCTCATCGGCGCGACGGTGTGCGGCATCGCTTACGCAATCCGAAAAACGCTGCCAGTCTGGAAGCTGGCGGATGCACTCGTGCCCAGCGTGGCACTCGGTCATGCCTTTGGGCGGCTGGGCTGCTTCATGACGGGCTGCTGCCACGGGCGCGCGTGTGAGCTGCCTTGGGCGGTGCATTTCCCAGCTGACCATGTGACCCGAGGTATTGGCGTGCATCCGACCCAGCTCTACGAGGCGGGTCTAAACCTCGCGCTCTTCGGCGCGCTGGCTTGGTGGTATCGACGGAAGCAATTCGACGGGCAAGTCTTCGCCCTCTACCTCATGGCCTACGCGCCGGTGCGGGCGCTGGTGGAGCATTATCGCGGCGACTACGCGCCCACAAAGTTCATTGGCCCGCTTTCCCCGGGGCAACTCGTGAGCATCGGCATTTTCACGGCGGGCATCATTTTTTACTTCTGGTTACGGCGGCGCGCCGCCAACTCTAAATTCTCACCTTCCAACCCCAAACCCGCCTGAGCGAGCGTTCTGAGACTTTCACCGTTGAGCTGACGCTACCCACCGAGCGGCTCGACCGCTTTTTACACGCGCGCTATCCGGCGGCCTCGCGCAGCACGCTGCAACGGCTCATCGAGGAGGGCGAAATCACCGTCAACGGTCAGTCCATCAAGCCCACGCACGTCCCGCATGCGGGCGAATCCATCACCGTACGTTGGCCTGGCCCGCGCCCGGATAAGGCCGAGCCGGAAGCCATCCCGCTGGCCGTGCTTTACGAAGACCACGTGCTCGTGGTCGTCAACAAATCCCCAGACATCGCCGTGCATCCGGGTAATGGCCACGAACGGCATACGTTGGTCAACGCTCTGCTGCACCATTGCCACGGGCAGTTGAGCGGCATTGGAGGCGTGGCGCGGCCGGGCATCGTGCACCGACTTGACTTGGAAACTAGCGGCTGCCTCGTGGTGGCAAAAGACGATGCGACGCACCTGGCGCTATCGCAACAGTTCGCCGGCCGCACGGTCGGAAAACTTTACCACGCGCTCGTCTGCGGCTCCCCCACGCGCAACGCCGGCGAGATTAAGGTCGCCATCGCCCGCCACCCGACGCACCGCAAGCGCATGGCCGCGACCGAAAGTGGCGGGCGCGCATCGTGGACAAGCTACGAAGTGCAGCGCCGGATGAAGGCCGCGAGCCTCGTGCACTGCACCTTGCATACCGGCCGCACGCATCAGATTCGCGTCCACCTAGAACACCTCGGCTATCCCGTCGTAGGTGACACGATTTATGGTAAGCGGCTCAATAAGCAGCTGCGTGAGCAGACGGGCTATGCAGCGCCACGCCAAATGCTGCACGCCGCGCGGCTAACTTTTGCTCATCCGCAGACAGGCCAGATGGTTGCTGTCGAAGCCCCCTGGCCGAGGGATTTTGCAGAGGCGGTCAAAGCTTTGAGTTAACGCATGGCAAAAACTGGCGCACGCAAAAGCCGCACAGTACGCGCAGAGTGGGGTATGGTGATTGACCGTTTGGCGTGCGAACGCGAATTGTCAGCCAAAGGGCTCACTCCACTCGCCGGTCTCGACGAAGCCGGGCGCGGCCCGCTGGCGGGACCGGTGGTCGCGGCGGCGGTGATATTTCCACTGGGCTGGCTGCAAGGTGAGTTTCCCGCTGAGCTGCGCGACTTAAACGACTCGAAACAGCTCTCGGAAACGCAGCGCGAGCACTACTTCACTTGGCTTACCTCCCGCTCGGAAGTTTCCTATGCCATCGCGCAAGCAGATGCCGGGTTGATTGACCGTATCAACGTCCTCCAAGCCACGCATCACGCAATGAACGAAGCGCTCGCGCAACTTACGCCTCCGCCCGCGCATGTCTTAGTGGACGGCTTGCGCGTAAAGTCGCTGCGGTGGGCGCAGACCCCGCTCGTAAAAGGCGACGCGCGCAGTTACTCGATTGCCGCCGCCAGCGTGCTGGCCAAGGTGACGCGCGACCGGCTGATGCGGGAATTCGACCGGGAGTTCCCCGGTTACGGGTTCGCGGAGCATAAAGGATACGGCACGCCGCAGCACCTCGCCGCCCTCGCGCGACTCGGCCCCTGCCCCATCCACCGCCGCAGTTTCGCACCGCTGAAAGTCACACAGCCGGAACTGGGCCTCCAGCCCTCCCCTTGAACCCAAAATCTCTGGCTGAACACTCGTTCGTGAAGCGGCGTTTCTATTGAATTGCGAACCATTCTTACGATGACTTTATGAGGGATTGCCGTTCTGCCTTGGCCTGCTTCAGGTTCGGCGGCGGGCTGCTCACGCTGGCGGGAGTATTCACCGCCCTCGCCCAGGCGCAGCCACTTGCGGATACCAACTTTATGAACCCCAAGACCCATCCCATCACCCGCCGCGCCGCGTTGCGCGGGCTCGGCGCGATGATCGCCCTGCCGTCTTTCGACATCATGGGCGGTCGAACCGCCACCGCGGAAGCTGGAGAGAGGGCTTCGAAGCGGTGTCAGAGCCGGCTTGAATCGCCCACACAGGCAACAGCCCCCTGTATCCGCGCTCTCACAGTCGCGGGGTCTCAAAAACACGGAGTTGACTGCATTTCACGCTGTTTGTCTTCAACACGACTTGATCACGCGCGCGCGGAGGCTTGGCGCAAGGAAATCCCTTCACTTGCCGTCGCCCGTTACCCTCCCGAGGATGAGTGTTGGCGCAGCGAATTTTCCAAAAAGTTTCACGGCAGGATTATGAACGGGCAGGGATTAACTCTCGGAAATTTGCACCGATGACACACAATTCGCCAGAGTCCGAGAAGGACGGACAGTTTGTAGCGCTGCTGGTCGAGCATCAAGTGGCCATTCGTTCATTTGTCCGCACCCTGCTGCCAAACCCGGAGGATGCGGAGGATGTGGTGCAGACGGCCAGTCTCACCATGTGGCGGCGATTCGGCCAGTTTCAGCCGGGAACCAGTTTTCGGAACTGGGCGTTTCAGGTGGCGAAGTTTGTCGCGCTCAAACATATCACGCGGAAGGTTCGCGATCGGCAGCGGTTTTCCGAGGCGACCATGGAGGCGCTGGCGCAGCACTTGGAACAAGAATCGGAGCGCATCGCCGCCCAGCGGCAGGCGCTGGATTTCTGCATCGAGAAGCTGGACGGAGACGACCGGCAGATCCTGGCGGTTTGCTATTCCAGCGCCTCGTCGCTGAAGGAATTCGCCGACCGGCTGGAGCGGACGCCAAACGCGATTTACAAGCAACTCGGGCGAATCCGGGCGGCACTGGCCGAGTGCGTCCGACGCCGATTGCGAGCGGAGGGAATCGCATGAACCCGGCACCGATTGATCCGCGCCGCGATACCGTCCTTGTCACGCTGATCGAAGCGGTGCTCAACGGACAAGCCGATGAGATTCAGTTTTCCGAGCTGGATCGGAGGCTGCAGAGTGACGCAACGGCGAGAGACATCTATGCCACCTATGTAAACCTGCACTGTGAGTTGCAGGGGCGGTTCGCGGTCGCAGGGAACATCGTCAGCATGGAGGCGGAGCTGGAAAAGGAACTCGCATCGTCGAATCCATTACCCGGACCATGGCATGAAAACGGCTTCGAACGCCCGCGTCCCTTCGGGAGTTCGATGAAACGATCGGCGGCGCTCGCGGCGCTGGCCGCGTCCGTATTGATCGGGTTGTTCTTCTTGCATCGGCTGGGGTCGCGGGATTCATCGGCGCAGGCCAGACTGGCTCACGTTCGGGATCAGGACGGGGCGGTGACGATCATCGGCAGGACTGACAGGGCAGCACGGATCGGAGATGTGCTGCGGCCGGGGGAACGGCTCCGCACGGATGAGACTGCCGGCCGCGCGGTGCTGGAATACGCCGACGGAACCAGGGTCGAGGTGCATTTTGATTCGGTGGTGCAGGTTCCGACGGATGGTGAAGTGCGGCTTCGGCTGATGTCCGGTTCGATCGATGTGGCGGCGGCTCCGCAACCCGCCGGGCATCCTCTGATTATCGCGACGGAACACGCGCGTTCCGTGGTGCTTGGGACGCGATTTCGCATGTATCGGAACGAGGCAGGGACGCGGCTGGAGTTGCAGGAAGGCAAGGTCCGCATCGAGCGTCAGCAGGAAGGCCGCGTGGTCGAGGCGGTGGATGTCGAGCCGGGCAACACCGCGATCGCATCCGCCGTGGCGGTGCCTTTGGAAATTTTTCCGCTGGCCGAAGGGCGTGCGCAATTGCGGGCGACGCTGCCGCTGCCGGGCGACGGTCTCGCGTTGTCGCCGGCGGGCGACCGGCTGGCCGTGAATGACAACAGCAAGGGGCTCAAGCTCTGTCGCACCGACGATTTCACCGTGCAATCGGGATACAAGCGCGACCCGGCATCCAGCTTCGGCCTGACGCTGACACCGGACGGGCAAACGGTCGCGCGGCTCGCGGTGGATCACGTGCTGCTGTGGCGCCCGGGCGAGAGCGAAGTCCGCAAATTGCCGTTTCCATCACGCGCGGCGCGCAGCCGGGCGTTGTCGCCGGATGGCCGTCTCGTGGCGATGTCGCCGCCGGAAGGGATCGAGGTGTCGGCGATTGACTTCGCAACGGGCGCGCTGAAACGGATCGCAGTGCTGCCAGCGGAAGCCAAGGCGTGGAGTCTCGCATTTTCAAGCACGGGCCAGCATCTGGCGGCCGGGTTTTGGAACGGCACGGTGCAAGTTTACGATCTCGATGCGGAACGGATTACCCGTCCGTTGCCGGACGACGGCCAGACCGGGAAGCCGGCATTCAAGCTCGCGCATGAATTCCGGCTCGCCAGCATTCCGACGCCCATGGCCATTTCGCCGGACGGAACTTATCTGGCAGCGTTCTCTCGCGTTGACGGAATCGTCCTCATCAACACGGCGACCGGCGAGCGCCACGAGTTGTGGCCCTACGCGGGCGCGAAGATTGGATGCTTGAAATTCACGCCGGACGGCCGGTGGCTGATGGCCGGCAGTGATGACCAAACAGCGCGCCTGTGGTCGGTAGCCGACGCCCGGTCGCGATGGGTAATCGACGCCGGGCACATTCCGAAGGGAATCGCATTCGTGCCCGAAAAACGTTTGTTGTTTACCGTGGGCGACAGCCTGAAAGTCTGGGATCTTCAATCCCAGCTCCTCCTGAGTGACACCAAATGAGAATCCCGATCTGTCTGTGTAGGTTCGCTGCGCGGCTGCCGGCCTGGGCTGATCCGTCGTCGCACGAAAGTGTCGTCCAACCTTTGATCGAGAAGCATTGCGTCTCCTGTCACCGCGCTCACAAGGCGAAGGCGGCTGTTCGCCTCGATGGACGCATCGACTTTGCGGCATCAGCATGATCGTCGAGAACAGACATGCCTGGTGCGGGGTGGCGATGATGCTATCGATCGCCGCCCAAGCGGCGACGGCGGATCCTCTCCTCAAGGACGTGCCTTCGTTTCTCCGCAATCACTGCGGCAAATGTCACACCGGTGATACCGTGGAGGGAGACTTTCGAATCGACTCGCTTTTGAACCCGGCGAATCGAAACACTGGTGCGCCTGATGCGCGCACCTACGAGGCAGTCTATCGTCAGCTCTCGAAGGGCAAGATGCCCCCCAAGGATGCGGCGCAACCGTCGCCGGAGGAACGCCGCTCCGTTCTGGCGGCACTCACGCCGTTTCTCGACAAGGTGATCGACGATCGTGGGAGTCGTTACGCAGGGGCATTTGCCCGGCGATTGAATCGCGAGGAACTTCAAAACGATCTGTTCGATACTTTGGGAATTGATCGCACTTTCTACAACCTGCCACCCTTTGCCGATTTGTTGCCGGAAGAAGGTCGGACCGATGGCTTTGATACCGTCGGCGCCGGGCTCGGCCAGTCGGCGCTGTTGCTCGAGCAATACCAGCAATTCGTCGACCGCCATCTCGCACTGATCACGGACGACTATTCGCCGCAGCGTTGGCGCGTCAAGTTCGGCCGCCGCTATGCCGACAGGGAGCATTCATTCTACGAGGGGCTTGGCGAACGTGTCTTCCTCCATGAATCGATGCAAGCAGATCATTCGGTGGCGGCTTTCGACCTGACGTGGCAGCTCGAAAGCCGCGCGGGTCCGCCCCGGCGAACACCGGCGGAGGTCGCGGCGGCCGTGCGTTCGTTCTTTCCCAGGGTCTTGGAAAACAACAAACGCGACCGGTTGGAGCTGGACCGACGTGGAGGGCTGCCGCTCATCAACGAGGACAGCGTGACGATCTCGGATCGCCTTGGCAAGGTGATGGGAGATAATGGGCCGCTCATGGTCGGTGCCACGGGGCGATACAAGGTGCGGATGCGTTGCCGGTTGCGATTCGCCGACGGGGTGGAGCCGGAACTCGTGCGCGCCCGGTATTTCAACCGCAGTCATTTTTTCGTCGGTCGTTATGACGCGCGGGATCTCGATGACGACCGATCGTACGAATGGGATGAAGATGCTTCGCGGCTTTGTTTCGAGGGGCCTGATCGGTCCAGGGTGCTGAAGCCTGGCGAATGGACGATTCTCGAGTTTGACGATTTTCGTTCGGCTGGGGAGGCCGTCTCTGCCGCGGCGAAAGCCGGTTTCACGTTCGATTTCCGTTTCGAGAGTACCGCCAAACCCAAAACGCGACAGCCCCCGCTGGAACTGCCAGCGAGGAACGGCAAGCCAGCGGTCGTGCCGCCGCGCGAGGAAGTCGAGGCCTACTACCCGTACCTTGTGGACGTGGACTACCTGGAAGTCGAGGGCCCTTATTCGCTGGTCAATCAGCCGTCGGCGTTGATTCCGACTCGTCCCGCCGATGGATCGGATGCCCGCGCGACAGCCAAGGCTTGCCTGGCCAGGCTTCTTCCCCGCCTGTATCGCGGGCCGATCGCACAAGGTGATCTCGACTTGCTGTTGGGCGTCTTCGATCGCAACTTCGCGCGAACGAACGACTTCCGCAGCTCGCTGCGGTCCGCGATCTGCGGGGCCTTTCTCTCCCCCAAGCACTTGTTCGCGTCCAATGCAGCCACCGCCCGGAAGCCGGGAACGCCGCTGTCGCCCCACGACTTGGCGACCCGCCTCAGCCTGTTTCTCTGGTCTTCGACGCCAGACTCTGAATTGAGCGCTGCGGCAGATCGAGGTGAGTTGGGCGAATCCGCCGTCCTCCAGCGGCAAGTCCGACGGCTTCTCGATCACACGTACGCCTCGGAGTTGAGTGCCAATTTCACGTCCCAGTGGTTGCACCTGTACAACATCGGTCTGAATGCGCCCGACCAAGATCTGTACAACTACGACGAGTCTCTGCAGCGGGCGATGGTTCATGAACCACTCCGCTTTTTCCACGAGGTACTGCGAACCGATGGCAGCATCAGGCTGTTTCTCGACAGCGATTGGGTGATGGTCAACGGCCGGCTGGCAGAGTTCTACAAAGCCAAGTTCACCGGCAAGGAAACCAGGAAGCCCTTCTCCTCCTGGCGCAAGATGCCGGTCGCCGGACAGTATGTCCCGAATTTCGGCGTGCGGGGGGGGCTGCTCGGGCAGGCCAGCATCCTCAAGTTGACCTCGGGAAGTATCCGCACCTCGATCGTCAGCCGGGGCATGTTCATCCTGGAAAACATCCTTGATGATCCGCCGCCGCCGCCGCCGGAGAACGTGGGAGAGATCGCGAATGCCGTCGCGGACCTGGACCAGAAAAGCGTCCGCGAACAACTCGAGATCCATCGCCGCCGCGCGACCTGCAACGCCTGTCATCAGAAGATCGATCCCCTCGGGTTCGCCTTGGAAAGTTACGGTGCGATCGGGCAGTGGCGATCGACCGAGACGGATGGCATGAAGCCACTCGTCGTGGAAGAGATCGTTAAATCGCCGGACGGAAAAGTCGAAGTCAAGACGAAGAAAATCGACCGGAAGGGGCATCCGGTCGATACGAAGGGCGTCGTCATGGGCGTTCCGGTCGACGGTCCAAGGGCGCTGCGCGCGTTGCTCCTGACCAAGGACGATGTGTTCGCACGTTGTCTGGTGAGCAAGTTGATGGTCTACGGGCTGGGCCGCAGTCTTCGTCATCAGGACCAGGCGGTCATCGACCAAATCGTCGCCAAAGCGGCGAAAAACGACTATCGGTTGCGGGAAATCATCGAGCTGATCGTGCTCAGCGACAGTTTCAGAAACTATTGACGTGAGTAGGAGGTTGCGAGATGAGAGGCATCAGTTCTTGTGGTCTGGCAAACGCGGTGCGGGTTGGCCTCGCGCTAGCCATCGCCTTGCAGTGCGTGCCCGGCCGTGCCGTGGGGACTGAGCCTGCCGCACAGGGCGACAGTGTGACGTTCGCGTATTTCTCGCGGAGCAATTTCTCGCGGGGCAAAATACAGGGCATCAGTGTCTGTCGCCTGTCTTCCGACGACGGTGCTCTAACGCCGGTCGTCGAGCAGCCGCTGGAAAGCCCCGGTCCCCTGGCCGTGGACACCCAGAAGCGACGGCTCTACGCGGTCAGCTATCCCGACAAAATTCATACCTATGACATCGATGCAGGCTCCGGGACCTTGAAATCGTTGGCGGAAGTCCAGTTGCCGGGACGCCCGGAATACCTCGCGCTCGATCGCCGCGGCCGGTATCTGTTGGCCGCGATGTACCATCAGAAACAGGTCATCGTGTGTCCTCTTGACAACCAGGGGCGTCCGCAGATCGATCAATTGCAGGTGCTCGATTCCGGCCTCCGGCCGCACGCCATTCTCAGCGACCGGCACGACAAGTTCGTCTATGTTCCCTGTGCCGGCGAGATCTGGCAGTATGCGTGGAACGAAAACGGCAAGGGGCTGGCGGCCCAGGCGGTGGCCAAGCACAAGGCCCCCAAGGACTCCCGGCCGCGGCACCTTTGGTTTCACCCCGGAAAGGACTGGCTGTACGTCGTCAACGAGTCCAGTCGGTCGCTGACGTTCTATCAGGTCGATCCCGACACCGGCGGGCTCCGCGCCATTCAAACCTTGTTGACCGTTCCCGAAGGCGTACTGAAAGGCAGCGGCGCGGACATTCACGTCACGCCGGACGGCCGTTTTATCTATGCGTCCACCCGAGAACATGACTCCGTCGCCGGGTACTCGATTGACCAAAAGTCGGGCGAACTTCTGGCCTTGGGACAGGTTCCGACGGCACGCGGGCCACGTGATTTCGCCATCGACCCCAGCGGGCGATTTCTGGTGGCCGGAGGCACCGGTGGCAACGTCGTCGTTCATGCCATCGATCAAAAGACCGGCCAAACGACAATGAAGCACCGTTATGAGGTCATGGGGCCGAACTGGGTCGAAATCGTCAATTTTCCGCAGAAGCGCTGAGGTTGGAAGTAATCGTCATTTTCAGGAAAGTGAGCCAACGCCATGAGAAATCAGATTAATCGTCGAACCTGCCTGCGAGGCACGTGTGCCCTGCTCGGTCTGCCCTTGCTCGAGGCGATGCGGCCCCGTCTGCTTGCCAATGACCAAACGGCAAAGGCCAATGTGCCGCGGCCGCGGCTGCTGTTCATCGACGAGATCGGCAACGGCGTGGACAACGTGCGCTGGTATCCGACGAAGCTCGGTCGCGATTGGGAGATGACGGAAACGCTGCGTCCGCTGGAGCCGTTTCGCGACCACATGACCGTCCTGTCGGGGCTGCGGCAGACCTACGACGACAACGGGCATCTCGCAGCCGACACGTTTCTGACGGGCGGCAAGGCGGCGAGCAACACCGTGTCGGTCGACCAAGTCGCAGCCGAGCATCTTGGGAAAGACGTGCAGTTTCCTTCCCTGGTGCTCGGTCCGGGTGGGACTGGCACGGTTAAGTGGTCGTCGACCCTTTCCTACGATCGCAAGGGCCGGCCGATCCCGTCGATCAGCGACGCCAGCGCCCTATTTCAAAAGCTGTTTGTCGCCCCGACGGGCGCGGCCGTTCGCGAGGCCGAAGCGCGGATCAGTCGCAACGAGAGCATTCTCGATGGTCTGGAAGCACAGACCGTAGCACTGCGGAAGTCGATTTCGGCGGAAGATGCCCGCCAGGTGGACGCCTATCTGGACGCCGTTCGGGAAATGGAACGCCAGATCGCCCGAGACCGTGCGTGGTTGCAGAAGGCGCCGCCCGACGTTGACAAGGCCGCGTTCGCGGCGGCCGAAAAGCAGGGCCGCCAGCCCGCCATGTACGAACTCATGCGGATGGCACTGCTCACGGAGCGGTCTCGGGTCGGCACCTTGATGTTTACGTCCGGGCTGGGATCTTCACACGGGGACACCCATCACAAGGGACAGCAGTCCAGCCTCGACAAGGTTGCGGCCCGCGATCTGAAAGCCGTCAAGCTGTTTGCGAATTTCGTCGCCTCGATGCAGGCGACGCCAGTGGGGGACGGCACGCTTCTCGACTACACGTGCATCCTGTTCGGCAGCCACATGAACAACGGCACGGGCTGGGCACAGGGCTTCCCCTTCAAGAGCACGTTCGATTCGCACTCGGTTCGCAATCTGCCGATCCTGCTGGTCGGCGGTCGCAAGCTGGGCGTCAAGCAGGGCCAACATCTCCTGTTCCCGGACGAGAAGACCACCCTGAGTCAGTTGTTTGTCGAGATGCTCAAGATTGGTGGCATTCCGAAGCCGACCTTCAACGGCCTGGATCGGGGAATTGCGGGATTAAGCTGACCCTCCCCGCGAAATCGGCCGGCATGTCATTGAGGGGTGCGACCAGGTCTGGGTGAGTTCAAACATGAGCCCGGATCGGAGGCACGCCAGAGGCGTGCGATACGGCAGGCAGGATGCCTGCGCTACGGCCCTCCCACGTCTCGCGCGCGAACGCGGCCCATCGTAGCAGCGCGGGCGTCCTCGCCTGCCGTATCGCTGGCTTCCCCCTCGGCTTCGCTCGGGGCCTTGAGCTTGTCGAAACGGCAGCCGGCCTCGGGGCGATCCTCTGAGGAAGAATCCCTCAATTCAACCGAGAAAAAGCGATTGGGTCCACGAAACACACGGAAAACACTAAACTGGAGGAATTTGCACGGATCGAGCGCGGCACCCATGGGGTGAAGACGCTCCCTTACCCAATGCGCTCATTTCGTGTCTTTTGTGTGTTTCGTGGACATCCAACTGCCGTTTCGAGGTCCACGGCACCGCGGAATCGCGCGGGCGCGGTGCGGCCAATCGGGACAGAGGGAAGGATGCCCGCGGTCCCCACAGCCAGGATGGCCGTGTCACGCTGTGCCGCTGCGCCGGATGCGGACGCGATTCCGATCACCCTAAAAACGGCAGTTGAGCGGTTTTTCAGAGAAAAATGAGCCGTGGACGGGTGAGCAATTTTCAACTGCTCCGCAGTTGGCACTTTCCAGAGTAAAACACCCTGTTTTTGGCCTCGAAAAAACAGGGTCAACTGCCGTTTTAGGATCACACGCATTTTTTTTGGCAGGATTGGCGGCGGGAAAGGATTAGTTTGTGGAAATCTTGCCGCATGACAGACTTCTCCAGCCCCGACCCAGCGCGACGGTCCTCTTCCGCACGGCCTCAGCGCGAAGCCCGGCGATTTTTCATGAAGTTCCCCCATTTCGCGAAAACCCCTGTGTTCCTTATGGCGACTGCTTTGGCGGGATCCGGCGTGCTGGCGCAGGCAGCGGCCCCGGCGGATCTCAAGTTCGCGAGCGCGGCGGAGAGCAAGGCGGAATACGAGCGGGTGGTGGTCCCTTTCTTCGCCAAGCACTGCAACGATTGCCACAACCAAAAGGAGTTGGAAGGCGATCTCGATCTGGCCGTGCTGGAGTTTGACATGAAGGCCTCCACGAGCGGTGCCCGGTGGGCCACGCTGGTCGATCTGCTGACCAAGGGCGAGATGCCGCCGAAAAAGCGGACGCGGCCCATGCCGGAGAGCGTGGCCGCGGTCATTCGCTGGGCCAACGCGGAGGCCAAGCGGGCCAACCGGCACTTCACCCGCCGCGAAGCCTACGCGAACGGCAACAAGGTGCCGCACGAGTCACTCTTCAATCCGAAGGACATCCCGCCGTTCGCCGCCGACCCGCAGATTCGCCGCATCAGCCCGGAGATTTATGCCGCGTTCGTCGCCGAGATGAAGGCAAAATCCCGCCTCGGCCAGCCGTTCTCGCCGAGCGGGCGGACCACCTTCAAGGACATGGGCACGCCGAAGGTGGATGAACCCGTGACGGCGCAGCTCCTGCAAAACGCCCTGTCGATCGTCGAGAGCCGGACGGCCCACAAGCTCGAGGGCGACAAGGTGGTCGGGAATCTGACGAAGGAGTTCTCCGCGTTGTTTCATCCCGTGACGCCGCCTTCGGAGCCCCAGATCGAAGCGGCCATCGTTCATCAGTTCAACCAGATCCTCCGCCGGACGCCGACCGACGCCGAGAAAACGCGGTTCGTCGCGCTCATGAAGAAGAACATCGCCGATGCCGGACAGACCGTGGGCGTCCGCTACACGCTGGCGACGGTGTTGATGCTGCCCGAGGCAATCTTCCGCATGGAAGTCGGCAGCGGCACGCCCGATGCGAAAGGCCGCATCCGGCTGGCCCCGCGCGAGATCGCTTTTGCGCTCGCCTTCGCGCTGACCGACAAGCGCCCCGATGCCGCGCTGCTCACGGCGGCGGCGGCGGGCGAACTGGACACCGACGCGGGCGTGGCAAAACAGGTGCAACGGCTGCTCGATGACCCCAAGACGGAGAAGACCCGCGTCCTGCGTTTCTTCCGCGAATACTTCGGCTACGACAAGGCGACCGACGTCTTCAAGGAGGCGAACGGCGGCGGTTCGGCCGTCGATCATCCCGGCCACGAGCCGCGCGCGCTGGTCGAGGACACCGACCGGCTGGTGCAATTGATTTTGGAGCAGGACAAGGACGTGCTGAAGGAGTTGCTGACGACCACCAAGAGCTTTGTCGCCTACAAGACCGCGGCGGACTCCAAGAAGAAGATCGCGGAAGCGAAGGCGAAGTTCGAAGCGGACAGGCAGAAAGACCCGGCGAAGTTCAAGGACAAGTTGTTCAAGCCGCAGCAAAAATTGATCTACGAGTCCTACGGGCTCACCGACTTCCCGGATGTGCAGCCGGTCGAGCTGCCAGCCGACCAGCGGGCCGGCATCCTCACGCAGCCCTCGTGGCTCGTGGCCAACTCGACCACCTTCGACAACCATGCCATCCACCGCGGCAAATGGATTCGCGAGCGGTTGCTGGGCAACGTGGTGCCGGACATCCCGATCACCGTCGATGCGCAGCTCCCGATCGCGCCCGAGAAGACGCTCCGCACGCGGATGGCGGTCACGCAGGAAGCCTACTGCTGGAAGTGCCACCAGTTGATGAACGACCTCGCCTACCCGTTCGAGCAATTCGATCACTTTGGCCGCTATCGCGCGGCGGAGATCGTGCAGGACCTGGAAGCCACCGCCTTGAATGTGGATGGCAAGGGCAAACCGAAGGGACCGGTGATGAAAGGCGCTCCGCTCGACATCAGCGGTCTGATTGCGCACGTAGGCGACAAGTCGCTTGAAGGGCCGATCAAGAACCCGATTGATTATATGAAAAAGCTGGCGGGTTCGAAACGCGTGGAGCAGGTCTTCGTGCGCCACGCCTTCCGGTTCTGGGTCGCCCGCAACGAAGCTCCCGGCGACGCGGCCAGCCTGCAAGCCACCCACAAAGCCTACAGCGAGAGCGGCGGCAGCATGAAAGCGCTGATCACCGCCCTGCTGACCAGCGAATCATTTCTCTACCGCATCGCAGCCAAGTAATCCTCAACCAATCCGCTAATTCATTAGTAAACTCCCATGATCACCACTCGTCGCAACACCTTGAAGACCCTCGGCCTGTCCGCGGGTGCCACGTTCCTCCACCCGATTGTGTCCCGGCTCGAGGCGCAGGCCGCCGGCAAACCGATCACCGCCAAGCGGTTCGTCTTCGTCGTCGAAAGCAATGGCGTCAAAGCGCAACAGATGGCTCCGGAGGGCGTCGTCCGTAAGGAGCGAGACCAGAAGCCGCTCAATGGCCCTGATTCCTTCGTCGATGTCTCGCTCACCGGCCGAAAGCTTCCCTTCTCGCTGGAGCCGGTCTCGGCGTGGAAGGATAAGATGACGATTGTCAATGGACTCTCAGGCCGCATTTGCGGCGGTGGCCACTCCAACGATCATGGGGCGCTTGGAGCCGTGCCAGGCGGTCGCAAGGGGCCGGCCGAAGTGCAGGAAACCATTGATGCTGCCCTCGCCAAGACGCTACCGGGGATCTTCCCGCATGTCGGACTGGGCATCTCGAAGCGGCTCGAAAATAACGTCGTTTACAGCATTTCGGCCTGGGGGCAGGGCAAGAAACTGCCCATCATCTGTCACCCGCTTCAGGCGTACAACACGCTCTTCGGTAGCGTCGCGGACGGGTCGGCCCGGCAAGAGTTCATCGCCAAGAACAACGTCCTCGACTTCCTGAAGGACGACATCAAGTCGGCCGAACGGGGACTTAGCACGTCGGAACGCGAGCAGTTCGGGGCCTATCTGGAGACCTTTGAAACGCTCCGTGATCGCCAGAGTAAGCTGAACGAGATCAAGCACACTCTTCGAGAGAAGGGGCCGGTCGCTTCGGACAAGTACACGAGCAAGGTCGAAACCGACCGCCTCGACGCCCAGTTCGATCTCGGCGCCGCGGCACTGATCTGCGGACTTACCAACGTGCTAACGATCTCGTCTGCCGCCGGCGAGCAGGACTTCGACATCAATTTCTCCGGCCTGGGACTCAAGGCGGGCAAGCACCACTACGGCCACGGCGGCGGGGAGAACGGCATGACGTACCTGGGGGTGTACGACATGATTCGCCGCTACCACTTCGACCTGATCGCCGGGCTATGCAAGAAGCTCGACGCGGTCAAGGAAGGGGACGGCACCATGCTCGATAACACCGTCATCATTTATCTGAGCGATGGCGCCGAGGCGCACCACAGCCGCTGCTGGGAATGGCCGATGGTGGTCATGGGCAACATGGGGGGCAAGCTCAAGAGCAACCGCTACATCGACTACCCCGGTTACGCTCAGAAGGGGCACCGTACCATCGCCAACATGTATGTCACCTTGCTACAGTTGGCCGGTTCGTCGCGGACTTCGTTCGGCATGGCCGACCCGGCACTCAAGGACTTCGATCAGCACGGCCCGCTCGCCGAGTTGTTGGTCTAACATCGCAGACTGCCGACGCCGTTTGCAGCCTGACAACAAGCTGTAAACGGCGTACTAAATTAAGGGTAGAACGATAGTAAAGGTGGAACGATGACTCGGTATCTCGCGGCCCTGTGTCTTTTCAGCACGTCACTGACTGCTTATGGCCAACAGGCCAAACCCACACCCGAGGTCGAACTGAAGTCGATGCTCGGCAAATGGCACGTGCTCCTCGCCCACGAAGCTGACAAGAACAAGCTTGAGGATCCGAAGTTTCAAGGTTCGACCATCACGCTTGACGAGAAGAAGCTGGACTGGCTCGCGGCTGACGGAAAGTCGCTCTGGTCGGCTGGGTGCGAGTTCAAGCATGTGGGCAAGCCAGCTTGGGAACTCGATCTGACGACCAAAGACGGTGACAAGCCGGTGTCACTCCCCGGCATTGCCATGCTCTTTGATAAAGACATCCTCAAAATCTCTTGGCGGCGGGTCGGCATTGAGAAGGGGCGAGCGACGAACTTTAACGGCAATAAAGAGCATGCGTTTCTGCTCCTCTCCCGTGAACCGCTCGGCAAGCCTACGGACAAAGCGGATTTCGCCGGAGAATGGCAGATGCTCATCGGTTTCGACGACGCCTTTGACAAGCTTGGCCTCGCCAAGGTAGGTGCGGTTCTGCTCATCGAGGGGGACAAGTTCAATTGGAAAAGCAGCAAGAACGACAAGGGAACGAAGTACCAAGGAACGTTTACGCTGGATCAAACCTCGGTGCCCAAGAAGATCAAGCTCTTCGTCACATTTCCACCCCCGGGGAGCGGCGCCACGCCGACACCGAAGGAAGGCCACGTTCCCGGTATCTACCAATTTCTCGACGATAACACGCTGAGCATCTGCTATCGCGAGAGCGGTTGGAAGAACACGGATGCACCCGACGCTCGGAAATACCCCGATGGCTTTTACTCGGATGGTGGTTTGAACCTTTGGATCCTTCGCCGCCCCAAGTAACTAACTGAAAGAGATCGCATGAACCTGCTACCGTCGCTGACGCTACTACTGGCCATCATCGGGGCTGATCCGGGGACGGATCCGTTCGCGCCGCGCGAAGTCGGGCCCGGTTGGACACTGACACATTTCGGCAAGGGCGAGCAGAGCCGCTTTCAAAGTCCGCTGGAAGTCGCCGTCGTCGACGGGAAGTTCAAGCTGAACGCCGACTCGGGAATGCTGTTCTTTAAGCGTTCCGACGAGGCGGACGGCGTGGGCTTTGTTCATCAAACACTTGAAGGAGACGGCTCAATCACGGCCAAGATCACCAAATTCGACGCGTTCCATTACTGGGGCGGAGCCGGGCTCATGCTCCGCGACGAGAACAAGCCGCTCGGAAAATACCTATGTGCGATGCTGGAAACGATACACTCGAAAGATCCTGCCGCGACGGAACACCACATGGCGGCCTCGATCCGCATGCGCCGTCAGGTTGGCCCAGAAGGCTTTCGTGTCCAGCGACCCGACGAAGTCAAGCTCCCGGTTTGGCTGAAAGTTGAACGGCAGGGTAAAAAGTTCAGCAGCTTCTACTCTCAGGATGGCAAGTCGTGGAAGCTGCTCAAGGAAGCCGAGATCGAGATGGGCCCAAAAATCTCCGCCGGCATGACCGCCTGGAACCGCTACGGCAAGGGCAAGTTCGGCACTGCGGTATTCGAAAACGTACAGGTGGTGAAAGCCAAACAGGGAGAATAGCGATGCCACGATGGTCCACCCTTGGATTTGCCTGCCTGACGCTGCTGACGGCCGGTGTGACATCCGCACAGGAGAAACTCGATTCCGGCTACGCAGACACGGTTGTCCCGTTCCTCAAGCAGCACTGTGTCGCCTGCCACGGACCCGAGAAGCAGAAAGGAAAGCTGCGCTTCGACGGCCAGATGCCGGATCTGGTCGATGCTAAACTGTCGGATCAGTGGCTCGCAGCCAAGCGCATGATGGCGCAGGGCGAAATGCCTCCGGAGGGCAAGCCCCGACCCAGCGCCGATGAGCTGACGAAAGTGCTCGCCTGGATCGACAACGCAGCAGATCGGGCTGCGACCGTCACCCGCGGCGGTATCGGTCGGCGGGTCTTGCGCAGGCTCACGCCGCGTGAATACGTGAGCACGGCAATGGACGTGCTCGGCCTATCGTTCCCGCACTTCTCCGGCGATCTAAGTGTGCGGCTGCCCAGGGATACGGCCACCGACAGTTTCAGCAACGACAGTAACCAACAAACGACCCAACCACTGCTGCTCCGGCGGAGCCTCGACTTAGCCGAGCAACTCGTCGATCTTGCAATGCCTGACCAGCCGCATCCGAGCCCGGTCCGCTACGAGGTGGATCTTCGTGAGTTCGTCGCCAAAGCGACCGATAAGCAATCCAAGCCGATGAGCATCTTCGTCGCGTACAGCCAGAATGTTCCCGCCACGGGGGACGGAAAACCGGCCACGCTGGGCTTGGTTGGCCGCTGGAGTGGTGCGAATAACGGCCGACGGCCAGTGGCGGCCACGCGCCTGGATGCGAAGCGTGGCATTCTCCTTGCACCCAACCCGGTCATTATCGGTAATCCGATGGAATGTTTGACGCTAAAGTTGCCGCTGCTTCTCGACCGTGGCGTGCTGCGATTTCGCGCCAGAGCCGGAGCCAGCATTCCGGCCGGGGAAACCGCGCCGGTGTTGCGGTTGAGCATCGCGCGGCAATTTACGATTGTGCCCATCGGCGAGATCGTCGTCACCGCGCCCGCCGACGGGCCCGCGGAATATGTGCTCGAAGTGCCGCTCGCGCTGGTTGAGGCCGATTGGAAAGGAATCCAGCGCGACGGGCATCTAGAGCTGCAAATCGATAACGCCGCGGCACTCGTGGCGCCGACGCCGCTCAAGCCGGATGACAAACGCAAGGAAAGCGAGATTCCCACGCCGGCCCGCAACGAGTTGATCGTGAGTTCGCTGAGTGCCGAAGTGGTGGAAGCTCCGTCGCGGTCGGCAATCCTATTAGCCGCCGCGAAGGAGGGCGAGACGGAGCGAGAACGAGCGCGACGATTTCTCCAAAGCTTTCTGTCGCGAGCGTTTCGCCGGCCGGTGAGTGAGAGCGAAGTGGGCTCGTACCTGGGCCTCTTTGATGTCGAGCGGAAGCGGGGCGTCTCGTTCCTCGCCGCGTACAAAGCGTCGCTCACCGCCGCGTTGATTTCGCCGCAGATGTTTTACCTGATCGAGCCGAAGGACAAGGAGCAACGTCCTTTGACGGCTTGGGAACTCGCCTCCCGGCTGTCCTATCTGGCGTGGGGAACATCGCCGGACGAAGAGCTTCGCGCCCGCGCCGCCGACGGCAGCCTGCTGCGCGAGGACGAGCTGCGGCGTCAGCTTGTCCGACTGCTCGACGATCCCCGGAGCTATGCGCTTTGCCGGGAGTTTGCCCGGCAGTGGCTGGACCTTGATTCGGTGCTGCATATCGACCAGGCAACCGTCCTGGCTCACCTGACGATCGACCGGAAGGAAGACATTCCCTGGTACGAAGCCGTGCTGCGGCGGGACTTGGTGGAGGAATCCCCGCGACTTCTCGAGGAGTTGTTGCGAAAGAACCGGCCCGTCGAGTCGCTCGGCAGTTGCGAAATCGTGGTCATCAACGACCGCCTCGCCCGGTTCTACGGCATCGACGGTGTATCAGGGCACCAATTCCGCGCCGTGCCCGCACCGGCGGATCGTCGTGGCGGACTGCTGACGCAAGCGGGCTGCATCGCGGCTGGGTCGCATGGCCGGGAGCGGTCGGAGATTCTCCGCGGCGTCTATTTGATCGAACGCATCCTCGGCATCGACATCCCCACGCCGCCGGGCAACGTGCAGCCGCTTGATGTGCAACTGAACATCGACAAGAACCTCCGCAGGTTGTCGCCGCGCGAGCATGTGGAAACTCATTCCAGCGTCAACACGTGCGCAGTCTGCCACCAGCGGATCGATCCGCTGGGGTTCGTCTGGGACCAGTACGACATGTTCGGCCGGCTGCGTCGCGACAAGGAGGGCAAGCTGGTCGTGGCCAGGACCAGCGGAAAACTGCCCGACAAGACCCCGTTCGCCGACATCGACGAGTTTCGCAAACGGCTGATCGAGCCGTCCTCGACCACGCCTCGTTTCGCCAAGGCATTCCACCGGCGACTTTACGCCTACGTGCTCGGCCGCAGTCTCGACCACGGCGATGACAAACATTTGAGCTCCATTCAATCGACCACCACGAAAGCCGAGGGCGGCCTGCGCGATCTGTTGACCGCGATGGTGCTCTCCGAACC
>Ga0194126_10001742_pt1 | contig 36160 bp, 27 predicted proteins | sample TA2KigC150mmetaG_FD_148641 | JGI IMG/M metagenome (GOLD analysis project Ga0194126, IMG submission 148641) | Freshwater microbial communities from Lake Tanganyika, Tanzania - TA2015035 Kigoma Deep Cast 150m | ecosystem: Environmental > Aquatic > Freshwater > Lake | place: Tanzania: Lake... | reverse complement strand
ACGTCCTCGCCCGCAAGGGCCCCTATGACGCGCAGGACGGCGACTTCTCGTCGGCGGGTTCGATCTACATGCAATACAAGGACAGGATCGACAAAGGCTTCTTCCTGCTCACCGGCGGCAGTTTCGCCTATGCGCGCGCGCTCGCCGTCGCGCCTTACCAGGATTTTGCCGGCGGCGCCGCCTATGGCGCGGTCGAAGCGCAATATTACAACGGCCCCTGGGAGCGCGGCGACAATATGCGGCGCCTCAACAGCGTGTTGCGCTGGTCGCGCGGCGCGCAGGAAGACGGCGCCGCCGTGACCTTCATGGGCTACGCCAACAAATGGTATGGAACGGACCAAATTCCCAGTCGCGCGGTCAGCGCCGGGCTGCTGTCGCTCTGGGGCACGATGGACCCGACCGCCGGCGGCGCGACCTCGCGCTTCTCGCTTTCATCGCGCTGGAGTCAGGTCGAGGGCGATCACGCGACGCGCGTCGAAGCCTATGTCGTCCATTCGACCCTGGACCTCTACAGCACTTACACCTATTTCCTGGCGCATCAGAATTTGGGCGACCAGATCCGTCAGTTCGATTATCGCACCATCGTCGGCGTCAACGCGCAGCATGCGATCAGATGGGCCGATGTGAATGGCGCGCCGGTCGAGACCCGCGTCGGCTTTCAGGGACGCTATGACGACATTCGGCTTGGCCTGCAGGAGAGCGTGCGCAGACGGCTCTATGACACGCTCAGCAACAATGCGGTCGGCGAAGGCAGCGTCGGCCTCTGGACCGATACGGCGGTGCGCTGGACGCCCTGGCTGAAGACCGTCACCGGCGCGCGCTTCGATTATTACAACGCCGCCGTCAGCTCGCTTCAGGCGCTCTATGACGCGCCGAAACTTGCGGCAAGCACTGGGCTGCCGGCGTTCCTCCTCACCGGACCGTTCAATCAGGGTGTCAAGAATGCGTCGCTGTTCAGCCCGAAGCTCTCGATCATCGCCGGCCCCTTCTACAAGACACAATTCTACGCCAATTACGGCGAAGGCTTCCATTCGACCGACGCAAGGGGAACGGTGCTGCGAGTCTCCACGGCCGAACTTGCGGACGATGACGGTTTCGTTCAGGCGGCGTCGATTCCGCTGCTGGTGAAATCACGCGGCGCCGAGATCGGCGCCCGCGCGAAATTCATCGAGGGGCTCGATTCCAGCATCAGCCTGTTCTGGCTCAATCTCGAATCGGAGAACCAGTTCGTCGGCGACAGCGGCACGACCATCTTCGGTCGTCCCAGTCGCAGATATGGCCTCGAACTCGCCAATAAATACGCGCCGAACGCCTGGATCAGATTTGACGGCGACGTGGCGCTGGTTCATGCGCGCTATCGCGGCGTCGACGTTGCGCAGAGCTTGGCGTGGCTCGATCTGATCACGCCTGACGCGCTGCCTTATGGGACATATCTCGGCAATGCGCCCGGCAATTATCTGTCGAACGCCATCGCGGTGACGGCGATGGGCGGGTTGGAAATCGGCGAGGCGACCGGATGGTTCGGCGCGCTGAAATATCGCTATTTCGGCGCCAGGGCGCTCACCGAGGACGGCTATTTCAATTCCCCGGCGACCGGAACATTGAACGCGCGGCTGGGCTATCGATGGGCGGACGGCTGGCGACTGCAGTTCGACGCCTTCAATGTTTTCAACTCTCGCTCCGACCAGATCACCTTCGCCTATGGCTCGCTCCTGCCGAGCGACCCTCTTTACGCGCAATGCGTCGCAGGCGTCGCGCCCGCCCAGGTTTGCGGCGTCGGCGTCATGGACCGCCATCTCAAGCCGCTCGAGCCTGCGGCCGTGCGCGTGACGTTATCCGGGCCGCTGAACTTCGAGCAGCCGATCGCCAGACTTCCGGATGTGTTTGAGCCTTTCTCGCGACCGTCGAACTGATGGCCGCCGGCTCGACGGCCGCTGCGATACGAATTCCTGATCCGCTCGCTTGGGTCTTGTCATTCCCGGCAGGCCGAAGGCCTGACCGGGAATCCAGAGTCGATTCAGAATCGCTGGTCTTGCTCTGGATTGCCCGATCACGCGCGATGCGCACGCGTCGGGAATGACAGCCGAGCCATTCGAACGATGTCGTGTGAGCCATGACGAAGCTTCGTCAACCGCTCCTTCACGTCTCGCGGGCTTTCAGCCGTCTTGGCCGGGCTTGTCCCGGCCATCCACGCCGGGACATCGCGCAGCGCTTCGAGCAGAGGCGACCTGTCCGGCTCATGTTTTCACATTTGCAGCGCGTCGTCGCGTGGATGGCCGCGACAAGCGCGGCCATGACGCGGTGAGTTGTCGGTTCGTTAGCCTCGATTCTGAGCCCTGTCGCGTCTAGACCGGACGCGAGGCGAGCGCCTTCGTCGCATCGCGATTCAATACCGCGGCGCTTGCGGCCTTCAACATCAACAGCGCCGCAAAGGCGGACAGATTGATGAAAAAGATGCGCGTCACGACCGGCGCGGTGAAATGGTCGACGCCGGGGCCGGTCGCCGCGGTGACGGCCAGAATAAGACTCTCATAGACCACGAAGGAAGCAAGGAAAGCCGCGAGTCCGCCACTGACGCCGGGAAAGCGGCGCGCAAGCAGGCCGGCGCTTTCGCATGACAGCAGCGCGATGACGCCGAGCGCGGCGCCCCAGAACAGCGTCGTCGAATCGGTCGGGTAATGCAGGAACAGAAAGCCGACCGCCTGATTGGCGAACCATACGGCGCCGGTCAGCAGCAGCGCCGCGCGGCGCGTCGACGTGAGCGCCGCCACGGCGGCGAAGCCGGCGAGCGGCAGAGCGCAGGCCCAGGCGAAACTGAACAGAACGCCGGCGGCGATGAAAGTCGCCGCAAAGAGCGCGCGGCCGTCGATTTTCGAAACAGTGGAAAGCGTCAGCGACATCAGGGTTCTCCTTTTGAACAGAGTCGGGTGAAAGCGGAATCGAAAAGCCGCGCGCGTCAGTTGCTTCGCATGCGGCTTGCGGATCGATCGGCGGGATCGGGTTCGCGCAGGCCGAACCAGCGCGCGCGCAATTTGTCCCAGAGCGCGAGGCGCGACCAATCCGGGTTTTTGAGAACCTTGTCCGTTGCGGGATCAAGGAAGGGATTGGGCAGCAGCACGCTGATCTGCTGTTCGCCGGCGCCGTTGAAGAGTTGCAGTCCCCAGGACATCGGCACGCAGCTCGTGTTGCGCCGGCGATAGAGTTCGGCGCGCGAGGTGCGCCTGAGCTTCGCCAGTTCCGGCGATGTCGGCCGGGCGCGCGATCCCTTGTTCTCGCCGATGCAGACGTGAAAATGGGAGAGGCCGAAGGCGACGGTGAGATAGCCGTCGAGCAGCCCTATGCGCGTCGGCGCGCGGTCGGCGTGGATTTCCCACGCCGCGCCCTGAATGATCGGCCCGAAGACGATGTCGCGCCAGTGATTGGCGAAAAGGTCGCGAAACAATTCTTCGAGACTCGCCGCATCCGTCGGCAAAGAAAAGACGTCGAGCGCCGCGCCGTCAGGCTCGATGATTCGTTTAGGCGCTAAGTCGGCGACTGCTGTCATGGCCATGCGCTTTCTGTTGTGTAGCGAACCGAGGCGGAAGCGATCTCCGCGCGCTCTAGCGCGCGAAGATGTCGCCGCGCATTCAGAACGACAGTTTGATCGATCCGCGGAAAGTCCGCGGGGCGCCGATCACGTTGTAATTGTATCCAGGCAGGTTCCATCCGACCTGGATCGGGTTGGTGTAGGGCACCGCGTAACCGAACGGATGCGCGGCGTCGAAAGCCTGCGGACCCAGGCCGCCGCTGGTGAAATAGGTCTTGTCGAAGAGATTGCTCACATTGAGCTGCGCGACGATCTTGTAATCAGCGAGATTGAGTTCATAGGCCCCGAACAGGCCGACGATTCCATAGCTCGGCGTCGACTGGCCATAGATATAGGTCCCGTCATTCGCCCAATGATAGAAGGGGAGATAGCCGGTGTAATCATAGCGCGCTCCCAGTCTCAGACCTTTCAATTCGCCTCCCTTGAATTCATATGCCGAAGACATGGAGCCGACATTGCGCGGAACGAAGGGGATCGGCGATCCCATAGTCGGAACCCCGAGATAAAACGGATTCGACTTGGTGGTGATCGCATCGGTGTTGGCATAGGCGAGGTTGACGCTCCAGCCGGGCAAGAGCTCGCCCTGGATGTCGAGTTCAGGACCCTGCGAACGCCCTTCGCCGATCAGCATCACATGGTTGAAGTCGTTGGGAATGCCGATCGGAATATTCGTCTTGACCAGATGATAGTAGGCCGCGGTCGCCTGAAGCTTCCCGTCTAACACGGAAAATTTGACGCCTCCTTCCACTTGTGTGCCGGCGCTCGGCGGCGTCGGGTCGTTCGTGTTCAAGACCAGCTTGCCGTTATAATTCGGGCTGTAGGATTCAGCGTAATTCCCGTAGAAGCTCACCCAGTCGAGCGGCCGCCACAAAAGCCCGACGCGCGGCGTCACTCTCTGATTGACGAATTGCGCTCTCGCCGTGATCGTATCGAAGTTGCAGGGGATCACCAGTCCCGCGAACGCATTCTCGGAGAACGGGCCGCAGAATTTCGAATTGTCCGTGGCTCCCGTTCTGCTGTCGATATATTGATAGCGCGCGCCGCCGAGCACGGTGAAGCCGTAGGGCAGCTTGATCTGGTCCTGCAGATAGATACCCAGATTATCGGCGTATTGCTCGGTCGCGGCGAAGCTATAAAGACCGGAGATGGGCGTCGGCGGCTGAGGCGCTCCGAGAAGGAGCGTCGAACTGTAGTTCGCCGCATTCAAATTCTGGCCTCTGAAATTGTAGCGGTAATAGTCTGCGCCGGCGAGCAGCGTGTGATTGAGATACTCGCTGGTGTTGAAATGCCCGACGAGATTGACCGTCGTCGCATATTCCGCCTGCCTGTTGTCCGACGGAAACGCGCCCCAGTTCAGCGTGACATTGTTCGGTGAGGGGAAGGAGAAGCAGGACGTGCTTCCTGGCGTTATGCAGTCGCTGATAAAGCCGAAGCCGCCGGCGTTTTGCCAATCGCTACGCAACAATTGCATGAAGGCGGTCTGCTGAATCGACCAGTCCTTATTGAAGTCGTGATGCCACGTGAACTCAGTGAAGTTTTGCTGCTGATTATAGGGTGAATTTGGCCCCCAGTTGAAACTGCGCCCAAGCCAAAGAGGGGTGAACATCCCGAAATAGGGCACGAAATACCAGTCTTGATTGAGACTGTTTTGCTGGAATTGAGTGGACGCTCGAACCCAGGTGTTGGCGTCAATATGCCATTTCACGACCGGGTTGATCATCAGATTTCTGTCATAGTCGAACGCGCGGAACGACCCGTTGTTCTCATAGGACATGATGAAGCGATAGAGCAGGTCCTTGTTCTCCGTCATGGGCCCTGTGGCGTCGAGCGTCGTGCGGTAGGAGGCGTAACTGCCGATCTGCTGCTGCAGGGAAAAGACGCGCTTGTCCAGCGGCTGCTTCGTGTTGATGTTTACGATGCCGCCGGGCTCCACTGCCCCATAGAGGATCGCGGCAGGACCTTTCAGAACTTCGACGCTCTCGACATTGGCCATTTCGACATTGCTGGCGCCTGTGAAGTTGAGTCCGAAGCTGTCGACCCTGAAACCGTCGCGAAAAAGGTTCTGGGTTGGAAAGCCCCGAAGAATGATCTGTCTGAATGAATTCCCCAGAGCCGCGTCGCCGCCGCCCGAGAAGGCGACGCCGCTGACATTCTTCAACGCCTGGTCGATCGTGATCGCCTGCTGGTCTTCGAGCATTTGACGCGTGACGGTCCGTGTCGTGACCGGCGTATCCATGACCGGCGCGTTGACTTTGGTCCCCAGCGATTCGATCGGCGCGGCGTATGAGGTCGGATCGTTGCAGACGCCGTCGGCGCAAAGCTGCCCGTTGTTGCCGGGACCTATTTCGGTCCCGTTATTGTTGACGGCCGCTTGTTGGCCAGTGGCGGGGCCTTCCGCGCCGCCACGGATGACGCTCGGCTTCGGCCTGCCGATATCAATGACCGGAAGCACGTTTTGGCCGAGGGCCGGGGAGGAGAGGGCCGCAGAAAGGACCAGGATGGGCGAATTGCGTCGCACGGCGACGCAAACGCCGCCTTTCGGGAATTGGGATTTCATGAGCATCGACTCGCAGCAGACGTGGGCCGTCACTGCGAAAGGTGTCGGCCCGTCGCGCTTGTTTGAGGCGAAGGGCTTCGGCCGCATCGGTGCACCCCGCCCGACGCTTTCGCGCGTGACCACGAAGCGACGGCAGGTCTCCTGGCTCGCGGGTTGTCGCCTTGGACCGCCTTCCCAGAGCCAAGTCGCTCCAGTGGCTTAATGGTCCTCGGCTCGCCGCTTACAGTTGCGGGGGCAGCCGCGGAATTGCGCACGAAAGAGCACGCTCACCGCATTCCCATTTTGATCCCGTTGGGAACCGTCAGCTGCAAAATAGAACTTCGATCGCCGCGCAAGTCAAGAGCGTCGCGCTACGCAGGCGATCGACCGATCTTCGATCACCGCCGCAATCCTGCTACGGCGCGGTCAACATGCGCGTCGCAAGCGGCCTGCTCGAATCAAATTACGCCCTCGCCGTGGACACGATTTCGTCGCGATTGGCGGCTCTACAAAGCCGTTTCTCAACTCCGCTGACTCATGTCCGCGAACCCGGTATTCTGCCGCTCGGCCTCCGACAGGGGGAAACGAATCGAGGGCGACCAAGAAAGGGGATCGAACATGTTTCCATCGCGCCGATTCGCGTTTTCATTGCCTGTCGCGGGCGCATTGTTTCCCTTCCTTATTTCGTTGTCTGCGGCAGAGGCCCAGGTTTCATCCGGCGGCTGCCCGGAATCGGCTGAGATCGCGGTCCTGGCGTCGCCGGCGGCTCCCTGGAAGGGCGCGCCTTTGCGCATCCTCGTCGCTGCGGAAAGGCCGGTCGACGGCGAGCTTTCGCTGATCGCCCCTGACGGGCGCGTGGCGGCCAGATCGCGCCAGCAGCGCGGCGGACCTCCCTATGTCTGGTTCGCCGAGGTTGCGTCGCCAACCGCCGGCGTCTGGCGCGCGACGCTCGGAGGCGGCTCTATTTTCTCCGGCTGCGGCGCGATGACGAGGGAAATCGACGTGAGCGCGCAGAAGACATCTGCTTCGCGCGCGACGGAAGGCGCTGTCTGGGCGTTGCGCGGCAAATGGGACCGCGCGACCGAGAATATGTATTCCGCGTGGATCGCCAAGCTGTTCGACGCGCCGCTCGAAGCGGAGCAGTCATGGAAGACATGGCACGAGGTGCTGCGCAATCCGTCACGCAATGTGCTGTTCAATCATCTCGGAACGAACGAAGACAGCCTCACCCTCTCGCTGAAGCCCGACTGCGCGGATTTTGTCTATTTCCTGCGCGCCTATTTCGCTTTCAAGATGGGCCTGCCCTTCGCCTATTCGAACTGCTCGCGCGGGGCCGGAGGCGCGGCGCCCCGATGCAATGAGCGGTTCGATATTCTGCACCCTGAAGTGACCCGCCCTGCGCCGCCGCCGGAGCAAGCAACGGCGTCGGCCGCAGCCGCATCGGCGCCTACGCCCGCAGCAGCGGCTCCTCCCCAGAATTTCCTGCAGCAGCTGTTCTCACCGACTCAGCAGGCTCAGCCCGGGGCGCCGGCTGCGGCGGTCGCTCCCGCGAAACCCCCTGCCCCGAAGCGGCCGGCGGGGGTCGCCGGCTATTTCCGGGCTGTGGGCGACGTCGTTCATTCAGGTTCGGTGCGAGCGCCAGCAAACAGCGATAAGTCCGACTTTTACACCATTCCGCTGACGCAGGAGACGCTGCGTCCCGGAACCGCCTACGCCGATCCCTATGGGCACGTCATGATGCTCGTGCAACGCGTTCCGCAGTCGGCGGATGCGGCGGGCGTCTTTCTTGCGGTCGACGCCGAGCCGGATGGCACCGTCACCCGCAAGCGCTTCTGGCGCGGCAATTTCCTCTTCGCGAACGAATCGACGCTCGGCAGTCCCGGCTTCAAGCGCTTTCGACCGGTCGTGCGGGAGAGCGGCGCCTTGCGCGCGCTCACCAATTCGGAAATCGCCAAGAACCCGGAGTATGGCGATTTTTCGCTGGAACAAACGCAGCTCGGCGCGGAGGAATTCTACGATCGCATGGACGAAGTGATGTCGCCCGAGCCGCTCGATCCGACGCGCGCGATGATGGCGGCGATTACGGCGCTTGAAGAGCAGGTGAAGACGCGCGCGACGGCGGTCGAAAACGGTCGAAAATTCCAGAACGGCGGGCGCGGCGAAGCGTCGATGCCGGACGGGGCGGCGATCTTCGCGACTTCTGGCGCATGGGAGGACTTCTCGACGCCGGCGCGCGATCTTCGCCTGCTGATCGCGATCGATGTGGTGCGCGGCTATCCAGATCGCGTCGCGCGTCGCAGCGAGCGCTACGCCATACCGTTTGGCCAAAGTCCGGCCAATGTGAAGGCGCAACTGCAAAGCGCGCTCGCGAGCGAACTCGCGGCGCGCACGTTTTCCTATACGCGCAGCGACGGCTCCGCCTGGACGCTCTCGCTCAAAGACGTGATCGATCGCGCCGAGGACCTTGAGATGGGCTACAATCCCAACGATTGCGTCGAGCTGCGATGGGGCGCAGCGGAGGGGAGCGCCGAGGCGGCGACCTGCACGCGGCGCGCGCCTGCCGCCCAGCGCGCCAAGATGACGGACTATCGCAGCTGGTTTCGCGAGCGCCGCTGGCCGCACGCGTAACCGGAGGCGACGCCGCGAACCGGAGTCTGCCGCGCTCGCATGGCGGGACGCAAGCGCCTGTGGCCACGGCCGGCGTGACAGCGCCAAACTCACGCTAAATCGACATCGATCTTCCGGATCATCGACGCTAGCCGGACGGCGCGTAGGGCTATCGACGCCCATAAATTTGGGAGCGGCGAATGGCTATCAGTCGAGAGCCGGCGGCGCAGACAGACGAAGACGTGCGTCGATTGGGCGTCATCGAAGCGCTCTCGTGGCGAGAAACGGTCGCGCGGCTGTTTCTTTCCGCGACGCTCGTCGCTTTGGGCCTCTATGTCTTGGAAAACTATCTTCGCGCATTGGCCTGGGCCCTCGTACTGGCGGTGGCGCTATGGCCGCTCTATGATCGCGCGCGGCGGCAAGCCTCGCCCGGAACCGCTCAGAATCTCCTCCCGATTGTCTTTACCGCCCTGGTGGGTCTGACGATCTTTCTGCCGGTCGCGACTCTTGCAGTTGATGCGGTTCGCGAGCTGCGTGACCTCGTCGCCTACGGTCGAGAAGCGGAAAAATCCGGAATTCCAGCGCCGGACTTCATCACCAATCTTCCTTATGTCGGCCAGTGGATCGCAAGCTGGTGGAGCGATCATCTATCGCACGCCGGCTGGGCCAAAGAGATCATCGCCAAGGTCAATACGGCGTCGCTTCGAGAGCTTGGAGCGAATTTGGGCGCCAATGTCCTGCATCGCGCAGTAATCTTTGGCGTATGCCTGCTGACTCTGTTCTTTTTGTTTCGTCACGGCGAAAGCATATCGACGCAGTGCCGCGCCGCTTCGCGGACGCTCTTTGGCGATAGAGGCGAGCGCATCGCGTTGCAAATGGTCGCCTCCGTGCACGGAACGGTCGCCGGACTGGTTTTGGTGGGAATAGGGGAAGGCCTGCTGATGGGCGTGGTCTATTTCCTGACCCATCTGCCGCACCCGGTTCTGTTTGCGATGGCTACGGCGGTCGCGGCTATGATTCCCTTCGCCGCGGGAATCGCAATTGGCGTCGCCGCCTTGATATTGCTTGGCGGTGGAGGAATCGCGCCGGCGATCATCGTCGCTTTGGCCGGAGCCGTCGTTATCTTCGTCGCCGATCACTTTGTGAGGCCGAGGCTGATTGGCGGCGTGACCAAGCTGCCGTTTCTATGGGTTTTGCTGGGCATCTTCGGCGGCGTTGAAAGGTTCCAGCTTCTTGGCCTTTTCCTCGGGCCGGCGATCATGGCCGCGGTGATGCTTCTGTGGCGAGAGCTCGCGGCCCCTGCCGATGACCCAAGCTCCTCTCTCGACCCATCCGGTTGATCGGCAGTTTTATGAGGTCACGCGCGCTGGCCTGCTCGACCTCTTGAACCATCGATAGAAGCCTCTTTTCGCGAATTGGACGATTGCGAGATAGCCGACCACCATCGCGGCGAGGATCACGTAAAATTGAGCCGGCGGCGGCGTGAAGCCGAAATAGGCGGCAAGCGGGCTGAACGGCAGCAATGCGCCGAGGATGGCGATGGCGCAGGACGTTGCGACAAGGACGGGATTCGCGCGACTCCTAAAAGGATTTCCGCGCGTGCGAATGATGAAGATCACCAAAACCTGCGTCGAAAGCGATTCGACGAACCAGCCAGTGCGAAACAAATTCTCGTCGGCGTTCAGCACGAACAGCAGGACGTAAAACGTCAGAAAGTCGAAGGCGGAGCTGATCGGCCCGATCACCAGCATGAAGTTGCGGATGAAGGCCATGTCGAGCACTTGCGGTCGGCATACGTCTTCGGCGTCGACGTCGTCCAAGGGGATCGACACTTCGGAAATATCGTAAAGGATGTTGTTGAGAAGAATTTGCGTCGGCAGCATCGGCAGAAACGGCAACAGGAGCGAGGCGCCGGCCATGCTGAACATGTTGCCGAAATTCGAGCTGGTGCCCATCATGATATATTTCATGACATTGGCGAATGTCCGGCGACCCTCCAAGACGCCTTCATGGAGCACATGCAAATCCTGGTCGAGGAGGATCATGTCGGCTGCTTCCTTGGCGACGTCGACGGCCGAATCGACGGAAAGACCGACGTCGGCCGAGTGGAGGGACGGCGCGTCATTGATGCCGTCGCCGAGATAGCCGACAACATGATCGCGCGCTTTCAGCGCCAGAATGATCCGATCCTTTTGCGATGGATTGACCCGGCAAAAGAGATTGGTCTGCTCTACTCTGACGCGTAGCGCTGAGTCGTCCATCTCGGCGATCTCCTTGCCGGTCAGCACGCCCTCGACCGCGATATTCAAGCTGGCGCAGACGTGCTGCGTGACGAACTCGCTGTCGCCGGTCACGATCTTGACCGTCACGCCGCTTGCGGCAAGCGCCGCGAGCGCCGGCCCGGCGCTGACCTTGGGAGGATCAAGAAATCCGGCGAAGCCCTCGAACACCAGCTCGGCCTCGTCGCCGACTGTCGCATGCTGGTGGTCGAGCGGAACGCGGCGCCAGGCGATGCCCAAGAGCCGAAAGCCGTCCTTCTCAAGAGCGACGCGGCGACCGCTGATCTGCGCCTGCGCCGGCGGGTCGAGCGCGCGCTGTGGGCCATTTTGCGAATATTGATAGAGATTGCAGAGCGCGATGATCTCCTCAGCGGCGCCTTTCACCACCAGCAATCGTTCGCCGTCGTTTTCAAGCAGCACGGAGACGCGCCGTCTTTCAAAGTCGAATGGAACTTCGTCGATCTTCTTCCATTCGCGCACATCGATATTTTGATGGTCGAGGATCGCGTCGTCCAGCGGACTCCTCAAGCCCGTCTCGAAGTAACTGTTCAGATAAGCGAGCTCGAGAACGCGGTTGCTGGGCCTCCCGGCTGCGTCGACATGCCGCTCCAGCCTAATCTTCGCTTCGGTCAGCGTGCCGGTCTTGTCCGTGCACAAAATGTCCATCGACCCCAGATTTTGGATGGCCGACAATCGTTTGACGATGACGCGCCGCTTCGCCATGTGAAGCGCGCCGCGCGACAAGGTGACGGACACCACCATGGGCAAGAGCTCGGGAGTCAGTCCGACAGCGAGCGCGACGGCAAAAAGGAACGACTCGAGCCATGGCTTGTGCAGCAGCGCGTTGACCAGGAGAACGAACAACACGAGAAGGATCGTGAGCCGCATGATGAGCAGGCCGAAGCGATGCGTCCCGATCTCGAAGGCCGACGGCGGCGGCTGACGCCTGACGCGATCGGCGACGGCGCCGATCGCCGTGTCGGCGCCGGTTTTCATCACGACTATCTTGGCGCTGCCGCTGATCACGCTGGTTCCCATGAACGCGGCGTTGGCGGCGTCCTGGATTTCGGCGGCGTCGGCCTCGACCGGCCCCGGCCGTTTCTCGACGGGGTAGGGTTCGCCGGTGAGCAGCGCCTGTTTGACGAAGAGATCGCGCGCCTCCAAGACCAGCCCGTCGGCGGGAATCATGTCGCCGGCGGACAATAGGACGAGGTCCCCCGGAACGACCTCGGCGACGGGCGCCTCGATCTCCCGGCCATCGCGAATAAGCTTGGCGCGCACCGAAACCGACTGGCGCAATCGCTCCGCGGCCTGGCCGGCGCGATGCTCTTGAAAAAAGTCCAGCGTGACGCTGAACAGCACGATCGCGGATATGATCGCGAAATTGGCGACTTCGCCGGTGAAGGCCGAAATGGCGCTGGCGACGAGCAGCAGAATGACGAGCGGATTTTTGAAGCGCGAAAGAAATTGCAGGAAGAGGGGCCGCTGTTGACGAATGTCGAAAAGGTTGGGGCCAAACTCGTCGAGACGCGCTCGCGCCTCGGCGCTCGTTAACCCGGTTGCTGCGGTCGCGCTACGTGCCGCGGCGTCTTTAGACGAGAGCCACCAGGCGGAATCGTCATGTTCGCCTTTCGACGTAGCGCCGCCTCTCTCCCGCATCACATATCGTCGTCTCAACCAGAGCGCGGCGATAAGCGCAAAAGAGCAGGCAAGGAAGTAGTAAAGAAATCGAGGAATTCCCAAATCGGTTGCAGTCGAAGCGATTACGACGTCAGCGACGTTCATTGGCGGCAGCGCTCTCCAAAGAACCAGACGCGCTCGCGCTCTGTGCGATTGTGCGACTCCTGCATGGCGATCTCGCGCTCATCCTTTGTTTACGTCTTCTCGCGTGCTCAGCGCATATTTCCGACAATGTTCGAGATAGGCCCTTTCATGTATGCCGAGGAGCTCGACGACCGCTTTCCACAGCCAGGTGGGCGCATCGAGCGTTGACGTGCGATTGCGTTCGAGTTCTGTCAACCAAGCCTTTCTCGACGAGGCGTCCAATTGGCGGCTGTGCGCCTTGCCGACGACTGCCGCAAGATAAGCGGCGATTCTTACAGCTTCCTGGTCCGTCAAATTGTCGACTTCGACCTTGAGATCTTGAGGAAGAAGCTCTCTGACAAAAACCGGCTTGCCCAGAAGGCTTGTCGCGCGGGCGCGCTTGCCGAGATAAGGCGAAAGATATCGCGCGCCTTCCACCATGCGTTCCGCTTGGTCGAGCGGCATCTTCGCGCCTTTTGCGCGTGGCGCGGCGGCGGTCTTCGCCTCTTTGAAATCCATCAGGCAATATTGTTTGTCAGATCTACGATGGCCCACCGACAATAGGGCTGCGTATCTCAGCAGCCCAAGCGAGCTACAGCCTTTCATCCAATATGCAGCGTCCTGAAGCTTGACGGCCGCATCGTCATCGCGCGATCTAAGCATCGTCGCCAGGCGTTTGATGTCGTCGCTCTGCGCAAGTTGTGTGAGTTGGTCGTTTTCCTGCTTAGAGATGGGCCAGAAGCGCCGCCCTAAGGGGATTTTTGGCTTTGGGCCATCGATGCGTTCATTCGCCAATGTTTTCCACGTAGCGGAGGCCGACTGTCGAATGATAAGCCGGACCGTGTCGGGCGCCTGAAGGTCGCTTTCTTCGTCGAAATCCGGCGCGAAGGACTTCTCATAGCCCTCCATCATGGCTTCCAACATAAGCGCGGTCGTCACGCCTGGCAGGTCGGAGCCGCGAGCCGCCGAAGCGAGAGAAAGAGCGAGGCGCAAAAGATCGTGCGCCGGGTTGCCGATTACAGTCTGGTCGAGATCTCTGATCTGAATTTCAATGGCGCCCAGGAGGTTTGCGACCGGGCCGAGATTTCCGACATGACAATCGCCGCAAATCCAGATCGATGGCCCCTCCGGAATCGCGCCTGCCTGGATCTGGTCCAGCCATTCGTAAAACTTTACAGTCGACCCGCGCACGTAACGATGCGCTGAGCGCGCCATTTTAAGATTTCGCGTGCTCTCCAGAATCGCCGAGCGCTGCTTGGGTTGCGGATATTTCGCTTTGCTTCGCATGAGGATTGCACGCTCTCGTAGAGTTTCTTTTCACGCAAGATCCGACACGTTTGCGAGCGGATTAATTTGCAACGGACGCGCGGTAGACGATCGCAAGTGCGCCATTGGCTTTCCGCGGCTCGACCGCGTCGGCGGGCAATAGACAATATGAAACCATGCAAACTGTCTAGATGGCCTGACGGGCCGCCGGCGTTTCGAGGGTCTCAGCGCCGACTCAAATGTTCGGGAAATCGCGGAAATAGTTTAAAGGCGACGAGACCTGCGCAAGTCTCGTCATGTCGATTTGTCGCGATGAACAACTGGGGGATTTTGGCGCGCAAGCGCGCTCTTCGTTCGCCCGTAGAAGAAATAGACGGCAAGCCCGATCGCCATCCAGATCGCGAAGCGCTCCCAGGCGATGGCCGGCAGGCGCGATAAGAGCCAAAGCGAGAAGCCGACCCCAACCAGCGGCGTGAAGGGAACAAAGGGCGCGCGAAAGCTGCGTCGCGCGTCTGGCCGCGTGCGGCGCAGCACGACGATCGCCGAGCAGATGACGACGAAGGCGGAGAGCGTGCCGATATTCACAAGCTCCGCCACTTCCTTGATGGGATAGAGCGCGGCGACGAGCGCCGTTAGCGCGCCGGCGATCAGCGTCGGCCGATAGGGCGTAGAAAAGCGCGGATGGAGCTTGGCGAACCAGCCGGGAAGCAGACCGTCGCGGCTCATCGCGAACCAGATGCGCGCACAGGCGAGGAGAAAGGCGAGCATCACGCTGACGATGCCGGCGACCGCGGCAAGCGACACGATGAACGCGACCCAGGACAGGCCGAGCGCGGCGAAAGCGGTCGCGACCGGCGCCGGATTGTCGAGCGTGTCGTAGCGCACGATGCCGGTGAGCACGAGCGACATGGCGATATAGAGGGTGAGCGCGACGACGAGCGAGAGAAGCACCGCGCGCGGCACGTCGCGCTGCGGCGCGCGGGCTTCTTCGGCGGCGGTCGTCAACGTGTCATAGCCGAACACGGCGAAGAACACGACCGCCGCGCCTTGCGCCACGCCGGAAAAGCCGAAGGGCATGAAGGGCGACCAGTTCTCAATGCGTACGTAAGGGATGCCCGCCGCTATCACCAGCAGCGCCGCGGCGATCTTGACGACGACCATCGCCGTATTGAAGCGGGCGCCAAGTTCGACGCGTAGCGTCAACAGGCCTGCGACGCCGAGCGCGCCGAGCGCAGCGCAAATGTCGACGACGCGGCCCGCGCCCGTTCCCGGCGCGCCGCTCGCCCATTCGGGAAGGGCGAGGCCGACTTGCGCAAGGAGCGCCTGCAAATAGGCGGACCAGCCGATGGCGACGACGGCGACGACAAGCGCATATTCCAGGAGAAGGTCCCAGCCGATGATCCAGGCGGCGAGTTCGCCGAGCACGGCGTAGGCGTACGTATAGGCGCTGCCGGCGACGGGGATCATGCCGGCGAATTCGGCGTAGGAGAGCGCCGCCGCGGCGCTGGCGACGCCGGCGATCAGGAAGGAGAGGGCGACGCCGGGCCCCGCCTGCGTCGCCGCAACCACGCCGGTCAAGACGAAAATGCCGACGCCGATCAGTCCGCCGAGTCCGATGCCGGTGAGCTGCCAGACGCCGAGCACGCGGCGGAACCCGCCCGGCCGGTCGGCTTCGGCTTGCAGCGATTCGATCGATTTGACGCGCAGCAGCGAGGAGGAAAGCTTCATCAAAGGCCCGTCGGCGGATATTCCGCCATGACGTGCATAAGCGATCGGCGCGTTGCTGTCATGACGGCGCGACCGCGCACAAGAAAGAGCGGCCGTCAAAGACCGCTCTCTCATTTGTCTAGGACGAGGCGCTTATTTCTTCGCGGCCTCGAGATGGGTCAGCGCCTCTTCGGCATGTTTGGTCGCGATGTCGGCATGTTTCTGCTTGCCGTGATCGATCGCCATTTCGAGATGCGATATGCCCTGTTTAGTGTGCTCGTTGGCTTTCTCGGCCTCGGCCGCCTTGGCGTGTTTGAGCGCTTCCTCCGCGTGCATTGTCACCGCATCGGCCTTTCCAGCCTTCCCCTCCTGGATCGCCTGTTTGGTATGGGTGATGGCCTCAGCCAGATGATCTTCTGCGTAGGCCAGCCGCGGCGCAAAAAAAGCCGCGACGGAGAGAGCCAGCGCCGTTGCAAAGATTCTGCGATTCATGGACGTCTCCTCGATGCTTCGCCGCATAACCGTAAATATGGTTGCATTCGCCGCAGTATCGAGGTCTCGTCCGGCGTTCCCCTCGCGATGCGCTCACTGCCGGTCGGCGGCAAAAAGCTCACAGCTCTCGCCAAACTCTGCGAGTCCGCCTTCAAGGAATGATGCGAGAAGCGGGATGCCAAGCAGATAGACCGATGTCGAGCCCTCATGCCGCGCTCGCGCCTGCGCTACAGCTTCATTCCATTCGTTGGCGGCGAAGTCGCCGCGTCCGACCCACATCAGCGCAACCAGCTCGACCTGCTCATCGATGTCCATGGCGTCGATAAAGGAAGAAATCTCGTCGCGCGTCGAGGAAAATGCGTCCTCGGTCAGCACGCTGACGAAATGATCGTCAGTGGGGTTCGAGGCGTCCGCCTCGACGCCCTCGTCTTCACTTTCAAGTTCGCGGGCCTTGACGACGACGAAACAGACCTTGTCGGTATTGATGGTCGGCATTATTCCCCTCCCGTTCTTGAAAAGTCGCTTGACCTTCGCCCTTGCCGTGAAAGACGGCCCTTTGCATATATTCCTCGAAGGCGAGATTTTTACCCAAGTCGACGCCGTCTTTTTTTGGAGTCGGAAATGCGTGTCGGCGCGCCGAAGGAAACGAAGGACAATGAATATCGTGTCGGCCTGACGCCTTCATCGGTCGCCGAACTCGCCCATGCGGGACATGAGGTCTTCATCGAGCGCGGCGCGGGCGAGGGCGCCGGGCTATCCGATTCGGACTACGCCGTCGCAGGCGCAAACCTCGTCGACCGTCCCGAGGCGCTATTTGCCGTAGCGCAACTGATCGTCAAGGTGAAGGAGCCGCAGCGGCGCGAAATCGCCTATTTGCGTCCCGACCATGTGCTCTTCGCCTATTTCCATCTCGCTGCGGACTTCGAGCTCACGCGCGAACTGATGGCGAGCGGCGCGCATTGTATCGCCTATGAGACCGTCACGGCGCCGGGCGGCGGGCTGCCGTTGCTTGCGCCGATGTCGGAAATCGCCGGGCGTCTCGCCACGCAAGTCGGCGCGCATTTTCTTGAGAAGCAGGCCGGCGGCCGCGGCGTATTGCTGGCCGGCGCGCCGGGTGCGCCGCCTGCCGACGTGCTGGTCCTCGGCGCCGGCAGCGTCGGCGTGCAGGCTGCGGCGATCGCGCTCGGCATGGGCGCGAGCGTGCTTGTCGCCGACCGGAATCCTGACGCGCTTCGGCGGCTCGAAACGCGCTTCGGCTTCGCGGCGCGCACCATTTATTCGACTCGCGCGGCGATCGCCGAATCGGTGAAGCGCGCCGATCTCGTCATCTGCGCGGCGCTGGCGCCGGGCGCCAAGGCCCCGATCCTGATCACGCGGGAGATGCTGGCGACGATGAAGCGCGGCGCGGTGATCGTCGACGTCGCGATCGATCAGGGCGGCTGCTGCGAGACCTCGCGGCCGACGAGCCATTCCGACCCGATCTATGTGGTTGACGGCGTCGTGCATTACTGCGTCACCAACATGCCCGGAATCACGCCGCGCACGTCGACTTTCGCGCTCAATAACGCCACGCTGCCTTTCGTGCTGGCGCTCGCCAACAAGGGCTGGCGCCGGGCGGTCGAGGACGATCCGCATCTTCGGGCGGGACTGGAAATTTCCGCTGGGCGGATACTTTCCGCGCCTGTCGCCGCCGCGCATGGTCTGCCGGCGTCCTCGAACCTCAATGTGTTGGACAGCGCCGGGGCCGCGTAGCGCGTTCCTGGGCGCCGTCCGGCCGCCTGCGACCTTTCGCCTATCCGCTTTAGAAGGACGTTCGGATCCGGATGCATCAATATTGCATTGTAATAATTAGAGCTTATGTCGCTGAGACGCAGCTCGCGTCGGCTTGGCCGATAGAGCTTTTCTCATCGGCGCGCAATTGTTAGACCGGAGCCACGCGGCGGTTGCGAGCGGCGCGCCCCCTCATTCGAAACAACAGGTTTAGGGCATGAGCGCGAACGAGGACCAGGACCCCGCGGCCACCCGGCGGCGGCGGGGCCCGGCGGACAAGGCTCCTGCGGGCGCCAAGGCGGCGCCAAAGAAGACGCCGCGCAAGACCAAGAAAGAGCCTGTAGCGGCGCGGGCCGCCGACTTGGACGCTCTCCCGCGCCCGCGCAAGGCGCCTCCCGCGAAGCGGGACGGCGCTGGCGCGCCATTGCTCGCCAATATGGAGACGTTCGGCCGTCTCGACTTCGAAACGATCGCCGAAAATATGGCGCAGCTCGTCGACCAGGGGCGCAAGGCGCTCGCCGCCGCGATCGGGGGCGTCAATCCCGACGAAGCGCGCAGCGAACTTGCCGCGAGCGTCGCCGACGCCACCAAGACTCTCGGCGCCGTCGCCGAATGGTGGCTGTCGAAACCCGAGCGCGCCGCTGCGGCTCAGGCTGATCTTTACAGCGGCCTCAGCGAGATTTGGCGGCAGACCATGCGCCGTTACGGCGGGGAGGATGTCGCCCCGATCGTAGCGTCCGATCTCTCCGACAAGCGGTTCGTCGCGCCTGAATGGAACGACAACCCGTTTTTCGATTGGCTGCGGCAATCCTATTTGCTGACCTCGCGCTGGGCGAGCGACATGGTGGAGAAGGCCGAAGGGCTCGACGCGCAGACAAAGGCGCGGGCCGCCTTTTATGCGCGGCTCATATCGAGCGCGGTCTCGCCGTCGAATTTCGTGCCGACCAACCCCGAACTGTTGCGCGCGACGATCGACGCCAAGGGCGAGAATCTTGTCCGCGGCCTGAAAATGCTTGCGGAAGACATTTCCGCCGGCGGCGGCGTGCTGAAGATTCGTCAAAGCGCGGCGCGGCGGTTCGAACTCGGCGTGGATCTAGCGAATACGCCCGGCAAGGTGATCTGGCGCAATGACGTGATGGAGCTCATCCAATATGAGCCGATGACGGCGGAAGTCTATGCGCGGCCGCTGCTCATCACGCCGCCCTGGATCAACAAATTCTATGTGCTCGATCTCAACGCCGAAAAGAGCTTCGTGCGCTGGGCCGTCGAGCAGGGCTTCACGGTCTTCATCATTTCCTGGGTGAATCCCGACGAGACCAAGGCCGAAAAGGGCTTTGAAGCCTATATGCACGAAGGCGTGCTGACGGCTCTTGACGTGATTGAGAAGGCGACCGGAGCGCGCAAGGTTACGGCGGCCGGCTATTGCGTGGGCGGCACGCTGCTCGCGCTGACGCTCGCCTATATGGCCGCGACCGGCGATGATCGCATCGACAGCGTGACCTTCTTTGCGACGCAGGTCGATTTTTCCGACGCTGGCGATCTGCAGATTTTCGTCGACGAAGCGCGGCTTGCGGCGCTCGACGAGAGCATGGCGCGCACCGGCTATCTCGAAGGCGTCAAGATGGCCAACGCCTTCAACATGCTGCGGCCGAACGAACTCATCTGGAATTACGTCGTCAACAATTACATGAAGGGCGTCGAGCCCGCGGCGTTCGATCTCCTCTACTGGAATTCCGATTCAACGCGCATTCCGCGGGCCAATCACTCCTTCTATCTTCGCGGCTGCTATCTCGAAAATCGCCTGGCGCGCGGCGAGATGGTCATCGACGGCGTGCGGCTCAATCTGCGCCAGGTTAAAATCCCGGTCTTCGAAGTCGCGCCGAAGGAAGATCATATTGCGCCGGCGCAATCGGTGTTCCGCGGCGCGAAGTTCTTCGGCGGCGAGGTGACCTTCGTATTGGCTGGTTCGGGCCATATCGCGGGGATCATCAACCCGCCCACCAGGGAAAAATATCAGTATTGGACCGGAGGACCGGCGAAGGGCGTCCTCGAAGATTGGGTCAAGAAGGCGAAGGAGACCAAGGGCTCTTGGTGGCCGTACTGGCTCGGCTGGGTGACGGCGCAGGCGCCGACCAAAGTCCCCGCGCGCCAGCCCGGCGGCGGCAAGCTCAAAATCATCTGCGACGCGCCGGGCGAATATGTGCGGGTGAGGGGGTAGGCGACGCGCGGGAAGCGGCGCCAATCCCTCGCGCCGACGCCTTAGCCCGGAAGCACCCCGATGCGCTTCAGCAGCCAGTAGAGTCCTGCGACCGCAATCAGCGCCGAGAGCGCGTAAACGAGCTTTTCGCTCCGCTTGCCGCCTGTCTGCTTGTCGATGAGGAACAGGATCGGCATTGCCGCGAAGACGATGGCGATCTGGCCAAGCTCGACGCCGATGTTGAAGGCGGCGAGCGCAGGCACGACGCCCCCTTGCGGCACGCCCATCTCGGTCAGCGCCGAGGCGAAGCCAAATCCATGGATGAAGCCGAAGAAGAATGTGTTGCGCCAGCGGTTGTCGACGTCGCGCGAGAAGAAATTCTCCACCGCAACGAAGATGATCGAGGCGGCGATCAGCGACTCGACCAGGGTCGAGGGCAGCGTAAAGATGTTGAGCGCCGCAAGCGACAGCGTGATCGAGTGTGAAATAGTGAAGGCGGTGACGATCTTGACGACCGGCCAGATGCGGTTTGCCCATAAAATGAGGGCGAACAGGAAGCACAGATGGTCGTAGCCGGTGACGATATGTTCGACGCCGGCCTTGACAAACTTCCACATGAGCTGCGCCATCGTTTCCATCGGTTTTGACAGATCGAGCGGCGGATCGTCCGGGTAGAGCATGGTCTGGCCGGCGTTTTCGCCCTCCAGCGCAACCAGATGCTTGCCCTTTGCGCCTTGCGCGGCGAGGAGCTTGGTCGCGTCGTAAAAGAGCGGGCCCTCCGTCGCGCCGCAATCGAAGCGCAGGACGACGAGCGCGCTGTCTTGATTCTCTGGATCTTCGCCGACTTTTCCGATGGTTTCGACGCAGGCGCGACCGCTCCCGTCCCGCATCGCGATCCGCTTTTCGACGAACTTTCCGATTTCCGCTTCAAGCGCGCCCGGAGGCGAAAGATCGACGCCAATGCGTTCGTTCATCGTCTCCTGAAACATGCGCTCGAGGTCCGTGCCGAGAAAGCCGACGTCGACGATGAAGACGCGATTGTCTTTGGGCGCGATCTTGCCGGTCGAAATATCGGGCGTATGCGCCATGGCTGAGGCCGCGAGACCCACGCTAAACAAGATCACTGCGGCGATTGTCCTGAAACCCCCGGTCATGCGCGCTCCCTTCGTTTGTTGGCGCGCAACATGCCAAAGGAGCTTGCGGCGGACAAGACAGCGCAAGCGCAACCATTGGCGACGCGGCGCGGCTTCTCAGGATGAAAGAGCTCGATTGGACTGGCGAGAGCGCTCCGTTGCTCAAGTTCAGGCGTCGACGACAGGGACAGCGCGTTTTCGAAGGGTAGTATGCTATGGCGTCGCCGTGGCGCTCCCGCCTTCACAGAGTGAACCGCCGGAAATGCTTGATCGTGACCTCCGCGACCGCTCGGCGACCTTGACGACTTCAGAGGGCAGCCTGACCGCGCTCGCAACGCTGGCGCTGATGGCCGGCGCTGTGGCGGGTCTCGTCTGCGCGCTCTTTCGGATCGTGCTGCTGCGCGCCGACGATCTTCGCGCGGCGGCGGTCAATTGGGCCCACGCCCACTCAATCATGGGATTTCTCGCGCTTGTCGGCGCTTGCGCGTCCGCCGCCGTCGCCGCTGCATGGCTGGTGCGGCGGTTTTCGCCCCATGCGTCGGGAAGCGGGATTCCGCATGTCGAGGCGGTCTTGCATGGTCAGGCGGCGCCGGCGCCTTTTGTCCTCCTGCCGGTGAAATTCATTGGCGGATGCCTGGCGATCGGCTCGGGCCTTGCGCTCGGCCGCGAGGGTCCCAGCGTGCAGATGGGCGCGGTGGTCGGTCAGCTCTTCGGCGGCGCCTTCCGCCGCGACTGGGCGGATTGCCGCGTTCTGCTGGCGGCGGGCGCGGGCGCGGGCCTGGCGACAGCCTTCAATGCGCCGATGGCCGGCGCGGTTTTTGTTCTCGAAGAGCTCGTTCAAAAATTCGAACACAGAATAGCGATTGCGGCGCTGGCGGCGTCCTCGACGGCGATCGCCGTCGCCCATCTTATTCTTGGCGACGCGCCGGATTTTCAATTGCCGGCGCTGGCCTATCCCGCCCCTGCGATCGGCCCTCTGTTCTTCGTTCTTGGCGCGGTTTGCGGGGCGGTTGCGGTCGCCTACAACAGGGCGGTGCTGGCGACGCTGGCGGCAGTGGACCTCGTGCGCGGCCTGCCGGCGGAGACATGCGCCGCCGCGATCGGCGCGGCGACGGGCGTTCTCGCCTGGTTCGGACCCGAATGCGTCGGCGGCGGCGACAATCTCACCCAGAATGCGCTGCTCGGCTCACAAGGTCTTTTCGTCCTGCCCTATCTCTTTCAAATGAGGTTTTGGTTCGGCGCATTGTCCTATTCGGCAGGAACGCCGGGCGGTCTTTTCGCGCCGCTGCTGACGCTGGGCGCTCAGCTGGGGCTGCTCTTTGGCGCCGGTTGCGGATTGGCGTTTCCGGGTCTTCCGATTCAGCCGCAAGCCTTCGCGGTGGTAGGCATGGCCGCGTTCTTCGCGGGCGTGGTGCGCGCGCCGCTCACCGGCCTTGTGCTGGCGACGGAAATGACGGGCAGCGCGCTCCTGCTGCTGCCGATGCTGGCGGCCTGTTTCACGGCCATGCTCATCCCGACGCTGATGAGCGATGCGCCTCTCTATGAGTCGTTGCGCGACCGATTACGCTTCCTGCGCTGATCGAGGCGTCGCGAGAGGTTCTTCTCTTGAAGGCTGGTGGGGGAAGTAGGACTCGAACCTACGAAGGCTTAGCCAGCGGATTTACAGTCCGCCCCCTTTGCCGCTCGGGACATTCCCCCATCATCTCGCCAAAGAGACGGCGGCCGCGTTGAGCGCGGCCGGCGAAGCGGCATATGCGGCCCCCGCCGGCCAGTGTCAACCTCAAACTCCCCGGCAGGCGGCCGCCGGTTCCGAAGCGGCCAGATTCGCCAGCTCGGCGTCGGAAAAGAGCCGCGAGCGCGTCAGGAATCGCAGGCCGGTGCCATTGTCGAGCGAAAACATGCCGCCCTGGCCCGGCACGACGTCGATGACGAGCTGCGTATGCTTCCAGTAATCGAATTGCGCCGCGCCGATGTAGAATGGCGCGCCGCCGATTTCGCCGAGCAGCACGTCGCGATCGCCGACAAGGAAGTCTCCCTGCGGATAGCACATCGGCGCCGAGCCGTCGCAGCAGCCGCCTGACTGATGGAAGAGAAGGTCGCCATGTTCGCGACGCAGCCGCTCGATGAGATCGAGCGCGGCGGGGGTTGCGACGACTCTTGGCGGACAATCTTCCTTCAAGGCGAACATCTCCATCGCTTGTCATTCCCGACGCGCGCAAAGCGCGCGGTCGGGAATCCAGAGCAAACACCATGGCTCTAGTTGCGACTCTGGATTCCCGGTCAGGCCTTCGGCCTGCCGGGAATGACAGGCCGCGATGTCCCAATAGAAGCAATAGCGGCTTCAGAAGAAGCCGAGCTTCTTCTCGCTGTAGCTCACCAGCATGTTCTTCGTCTGCTGATAGTGATTGAGCATCATCTTATGGTTCTCGCGGCCGATTCCCGACTGCTTGTAGCCGCCGAAAGCGGCATGGGCGGGATAGGCGTGGTAGCAGTTCACCCATACTCGCCCGGCGTGAATGGCGCGGCCGAAGCGATAGCAGCGATTAGCCTCACGGCTCCATACGCCGGCGCCGAGGCCGTAGAGCGTGTCATTGGCGATGGCCAGCGCCTCGGCGTCGTCCTTGAAGGTCGTCACCGAGACGACGGGACCGAAGATCTCCTCCTGGAACACCCGCATGCGATTATGGCCTTCGAGCACGGTCGGCTTCACATAGAAGCCGCCGGCAAGTTCGCCCGCGAGCGCATTGCGCTCGCCGCCGGCGAGCACCTTGGCGCCTTCCTGCTTGCCGATGTCGATGTAGCTTAGGATTTTTTCGAGCTGTTCGGAGGACGCCTGCGCGCCGATCATCGTCTCGGCGTCGAGCGGGTTGCCCTGCTTGATTTCGCCGACCCGTTTCAGCGCGCGCGCCATGAAGCGATCGTAGATTTTCTCATGCACCAGCGCGCGGCTCGGGCAGGTGCAGACCTCGCCCTGATTGAGCGCGAACATGACGAAGCCCTCGATCGCCTTGTCGAGATAATCATCGTCTTCGCGCGCGACGTCCTCGAAGAAGATGTTGGGGGATTTGCCGCCGAGTTCGAGCGTCACCGGGATAAGGTTCTGACTGGCGTATTGCATGATCAGCCGGCCGGTCGTCGTCTCGCCGGTGAAGGCGATTTTGGCGATGCGGCTCGATGAGGCGAGCGGCTTGCCGGCCTCGAGTCCGAATCCGTTGACGATGTTGAGCACGCCCTTCGGAAGAAGGTCGCCGACCAGCTCCGCCCAGACGAGAATGCTGGCGGGGGTCTGTTCGGCCGGCTTGATGACGACGCAATTGCCGGCGGCGAGCGCCGGCGCGAGCTTCCACGCCGCCATCAGGATCGGGAAGTTCCAGGGAATGATCTGGCCGACGACGCCGAGCGGCTCGTGGAAATGATAGGCGACGGTGTCGTGCTCGATTTCGGAAATGCCGCCTTCCTGCGCGCGTATGGCGCCGGCGAAATAGCGGAAGTGATCGATCGCGAGCGGAATGTCGGCGGCCATCGTCTCGCGGATCGGCTTGCCATTGTCCCAGGTCTCGGCGGCGGCGAGGACCGCGAGATTAGCCTCCATCGCATCGGCGATGCGATTGAGGATGAGCGCGCGTTCGGCCGGGCTCGTCTTGCCCCAGGCGTCTTTGGCGGCATGCGCGGCGTCGAGCGCCGCCTCGACGTCATCCTTGTCGGAGCGCGCGATCTCGCAAACCTTCTGGCCGGTGATCGGCGAGATATTGTCGAAGACGCGGCCCGATTTCGCGTCAACCCATGCGCCATTGATGAAATTGCCGTAGCGGGCCTTGAACGGCGGCTTGAGCGCGGCGAAAGTCTCGTGCTTGGTCATGGGCGTTCCTCGTCTTTTGCCGGTTCTTTTCCGCTCATGATAGCGGCTCTCGGGCCAACGCCAAGCGGAATGAACGCTCAAGAAGAGGCTCGTCAGGAGCTTCTGCGGCGCTTCGTCTTTTGCGCCAGAAGAATAAAGGCTTCCACCTCATGAGCGAGGCGCTCCACATCGGCGATGCGCGAAGAACCTCCAAACTCCTTGAGGCGCTTGTGGATCGACTTCGCGGCCGTGACGAACTTCGCCTGACCGGAGAGCAGGAACCCTTTGTTGGCCCTCTCGAACGCGACCGCGCAGTCCATCGATTGCGCGGCAAGAGCGACGCTCAAGAGCGTCTCCTCATATTCGACAAGGCTTTCGATGGCGTCCAATCCTTGATTGAGTTTCGAACGGAAGCTCTTTTCGTCTGTTCCGTCATAGCTGATCCAGTCGGTCCGCGAAAAATCCGAGGGTGGTTTGGCTTTTGCGGATTTTACGATGAGGAGCGGCTTACCGCACATCGCCGCAAATCCGAGCTCGAGCATTATGTTGGCTAATGCGGTAGGTCGCGTTTTGTCGGAAAAGATCGCGACGGTGAATCCGGTCGCGCGAATGAGTTCCAGAATTCGTTCCAGAAAATCCTTGCCGCCAGTTGAAGCGTCGGCATCTTTTGTTTGAAATTCTCTTTCGCTCAATACGTCTTCAACAGTGCGCGCCATATCCAAATCGATTGCGGGCGGCCTCCCAAGCTGACGCATGACAAATGCATGTTTGGGAAATAGCCGTTTTGGAGGCGTGTCCAGAATTGCCTCGGTCAGAGGCGAAAATACGAGAGGCACTATTTTTTCCGAGTGATATCCTTGATTCCCTTATACGGACCAGGGGTCTTCTTCTGATCGACGATTCGACCTGTCGTCGTATCTATCGTCACGTAACGATTGGTGATCGGATTCTTGGCCTGCACGCGCTCTTTGACCGCTCCAATTCTGCCGGACTGACCGGTATTCTTGCTCATGGTTTTTCTCTTTGATCTCGTACCCTGAATGATGCCACGGGCGGCGTCCGTCCTCAACGTCTTTGAGGAAGGAAAGCGGCCGTCGCGGCGCGTCAGCGGGGTCGTTATCGCAAACACGCCTTCGCCAGCGCTTGGAAGGCGCGGGCGCGATGCGACAGCGCCTGCGAGCCGTCGCCCGGCAACGCGTGTTTTTCCGCCGACATCATCTCGCCGAAGGTCTTATCGAGCCCGTCGGGCCTGAAGATCGGATCATAGCCGAAGCCCTTCTCCCCCTTGGGCGGAAAGACGAGAGCGCCGTCGACCCGTCCCTCGAACTGCTCGACATGTCCGTCGGGCCAGACGACGGCGAGCGCGCAGGCGAAATGCGCGCGATGGGGCGGCGTGGCGCGGCGCCCCTCAAGCTCGCGTTCGACCCGCGCGCAGGCGGCCTTGAAATCGCGGCCCTCGCCTGCCCAGCGCGCCGAATAGACGCCGGGCGCGCCGTCGAGCGAGTCGACGCAAAGGCCGGAATCATCGGCGAAAGCGGGAAGGCCGGATGCTATGGCGGCGGCGTGCGCCTTGAGCAGCGCATTGCCGGCGAAGGTCTCTTCAGTTTCTTCCGGCTCCGGCAGGCCGAGATCGCCGGCCGACACCGCCTCGACGCCATGCGGCTCAAGCAATTGCCTGAGTTCCCATAGCTTTCCGGGATTATGCGTCGCGATGACGAGCTTGCCGGCGATTTTGCGCGAATCCATCCGCTTCCCTCCGCCGCGGCTTTTAGCGCGCTGGCGGGCGTCGCCATAGCGCGATGTCTCCGTGAGCTGAAGCGATTCGGGGTCCGGATCGCCCGTTCGGGCCTTGGATGACAGGACGGAAGGCGCTACAAAGTTATGCCCTGGCGCGGTTAACCCCGCCTTTACTATGCTTGGCAACGATTGAGGAGCCGAGAAGACGGTCCGGAAGGCGCCAGGCCTGACGCGGCGAATTTCGCCGCTCGATTTTTCCCGGAACGCAAGGGACGAAATGACCTCAACCATTCTCATTGCGGACGACGATCCCGTTCAGCGTCGTCTTCTTGAAGCTATGACGCGGCGATTTGGTTATGAGGCCGAGACCGTCGAAAGCGGCGAACAGGCAATCGCGCGGCTGACCCAGCATGGAGCCAAGCCCGTGGCGCTGTTGATTCTCGACCTTGTGATGCCCGATCTCGACGGCATGGGCGTGCTCACCCGGATGCGGGACATGAAGCTCGCGACCCCGGTGATCGTGCAGACGGCCCACGGATCGATCGAGGCCGTCATCTCAGCGATGCGCGCCGGCGCTCATGACTTCGTGGTCAAGCCGGTCGGCGCGGAGCGCCTGCAGATTTCGATCAAGAACGCGCTTTCGGCCGACGCGCTCGCCGACGAAGTGCGCCGCATCAGCCGCCGGGCGCAAGGGGCGCTGACCCTCAAGGACCTCGTCTCGCGCAGCGACGACATGGCGCGCGTCATCAGGCTCGGCCAGCGCGCCGCGCATTCGTCCATTCCCGTGCTTCTCGAAGGCGAATCCGGCGTCGGCAAGGAGATCGTCGCGCGCGCCATCCAGGGCGCGTCGGAACGCAAAGGCAAGCCGTTCATCACCGTCAACTGCGGCGCGCTCCCGGCAAATCTCGTCGAATCCATTCTCTTCGGCCATGAGAAGGGCGCGTTCACCGGCGCCACCGAGAAGCATGCCGGCAAATTCCTCGAAGCGAATGGCGGGACGCTGTTTCTCGATGAAATCGGCGAATTGCCGCTCGATATTCAGGTCAAGCTGCTGCGCGCCCTGCAGGAGGGCGAAATTGATCCCGTCGGCGCCAAGCGTCCGATTCGAGTCGACATTCGTTTGATCTCGGCGACCAATCAAAATCTCATCGATCTCGTCAAACGCGGCCTGTTTCGCGAGGACCTTTTCTATCGATTGAACGTCTTCCCGATCAGCATTCCGCCGCTGCGCGCGCGCCGCGAGGACATCGCCGATCTCGCCAGGCGCTTTGCGGCGCGCTTCGCCGCCGAGGAAGGCCGCAACATTCGCGGCCTGACGTCCGAGGCGCTGTCGCTGCTGACGAGCTACGACTGGCCCGGCAACGTCCGCCAGCTGGAGAACGCCGTGTTTCGCGCCGTCGTTCTCGCTGACGGCGACGAGCTGACGATCGCCGAATTTCCGCAGATCGCCGCTCATGTGCAAGGCTATGAGGTGCGCGTGCCGCCTGCGCCCGCGCCGGGGGCGGCCGCGACAGCGTCACGCGAACGCGAGATCGTCCGAGTCGAAATCCGCGATCCGAACGCGATGCCGCTGGTTGGCGCGAACGGCGAAATGCGCACGCTCGAAGATATCGAGGCGGCGACGATCCGCTTCGCCCTGGCGCATTATCGCGGCCAGATGTCGGAAATCGCGCGGCGGCTCGGAATTGGCCGCTCGACGCTTTATCGCAAGATGAAGGAATATGGGCTGGAGGAGGAGTCTGAAAGCGACTCCGAGCCTTCCGGGACGCTGGTCGCGTAACCTTAGCGCCGGCGCTTCTCTTTACCCTTGCGAGGTTTGCATGACGCTGTTCGATATCGAAGCGACAACGATCGACGGCGCGCCGAAGAAGATCGGCGATTACGCGGGCAAGGTCATGCTGATCGTCAATGTGGCGAGTCGTTGCGGCTTCACGCCGCAATACGCCGGTCTCGAAACTCTCTACCGCACATTCGCCGATCGGGGGCTCGTAGTGTTGGGCTTCCCGTGCAATCAGTTCGGCGCGCAGGAGCCGGGCTCCGAGAAGGAGATAGCATCCTTCTGCTCCACAAATTACGACGTGACGTTTCCGATGTTCGCCAAGATCGACGTCAATGGCGAGCGCGCGCATCCGCTCTATCGCCTGCTCAAGCGCGAGGCCCCGGGGATTCTTGGGTCGGAGGCGATCAAATGGAACTTCACCAAATTCCTCGTCGATCGCGAGGGACATGTCGTGAAGCGCTACGCCTCAACCGACAGGCCCGAGCAGATCGCCAAGGACATAGAGGCGTTGCTGTGACCGAGATCGAGGCTCGAACGATCGAGGGCGGCGATCCGCTCATCTTCGAGGTGAGGGTTCGGGAGGGGGCAAGCGAAACGCAGCATCGCGTCACGGTCTCGCGAAAAGACTTTGAGCGGCTCGGCGCCGGCGATGCGGAAAGGCTTATTAACGCGGCCTTCCGATTTCTTCTCGACCGCGAAGCGAAGGAGAGCATTCTCGCACGCTTCGACGTCAGCGTCATCTCGCGCTATTTTCCGGAGTTCGAGCAGAAGCTGCCGCAATATCTCAAGTGAAGGAGTCAATGTCATTCCCGACGCTCGTGAAGCAAGCGATCGGGAAACCAGAGCAACTCCACGATGTTTGTTGCGGCTCTGGATTCCCGATCAGGCCTTCGGCCTGTCGGGAATGACAAGGGGAAAAGCCTTATTCAGAACGCGGCGCGAAATCTCAGGCCGAACACGTTGATCGGCCCGCGCGCGCTATTGTGAGCAGGATTGACCAACAGTTGATAATCGAGCGTCGCGTCCATGTTCTTGCCGAAGCCGATCTTGTAATAGGCTTCCATATTCTTCTCGCCGGCGTAGGACAGCGCGCCGTCGCCGATATAGACGCTAGTTCCGCCGAGCGCGAAATAGCGCACGCGGTCGCCATGCAGCCCGCTCAACGCGCCGGCGAGGCCGATCTCGTCGTCGTCGCGTCCCCATAACGCCCCGCCGGCGACGACGCCCATCGAGAGCTGACGATCGATATCTGTATAATCCACCGTTTCATAACGGCCGTCGGCCATGCTGGCGCGCAGGAAGAAGCCGAGATGCGGCGCGAGCTGCTGTTTGATGTTTATGCCGCCGCCGGTCTTCACCGCGCGTCCCCGCGCGTTGTCGATGCTTGGCGGGAAATTGCGGGCAAGATAGGCGTAACGTATGACGTCGTCGATCTTGCTGATATAGCCGTTGTCGCCATAAGCGAGGAATTTGATGGCGCCGGGCTGATTGAAGAGATCGTAGCGCGCTTCGAATTCGACGATGCTCATGAATTGTCGAAACAGTTGCGGTTCGATGTCGAAACTGTTCGGGGTCGTCGAGAGCTGGAATACGCCGCCGCGCGCCGTCCACCAGGCCTGCTTCCATTCCGCGGCGAGTCCGTAGGTATAGCCCCAGGCGTCGGCCGCGTAGTCCATGGCGCCCATGTCATTGAACGCGAAGTTGAGAAAGCCGGTTGTCGGGTCGTGAGCATAGACGTTGTCGTCGAAGATGTCGGGCACGGCGAATTTTCCGAGCGTGATGACGATGCGGTCCTTGTCGACCCTGCCCGAAATCTGGTTTTGCGTCGATTCCAGCACCTCGCTTCGGGAGCCTGTGTCCGGGTCTCCCTGTCGCTCGCCGCCGTCCAGTCCGATGAGCTGGCGTAAGAAGTAGCGTTGGAAGCGGATATAGGGGGCCGTTCTGCCTACTTTAGCGACCGCGCCGTTCACATAAGAAGCGGCGCCGACGGAATTGGCGAGCCCATAGCCTGCGTCGATCTCGGGATTGAGATAGACGGCGCCTCCTTCCCACAGGCGAAGGCCGAGAAAAAAATCAGTGGTGGAGCCGACATTGGCCTTGCCGCCGGATGGAAAGCTGTTAGGGCCGTCGTAAAGCGCCCGAAAACGTGGATAGGCCTGAGCGACGTGGGTCGTCTGCGCGTGGACGCTGTAGAGTTCTGGAGCGTCATCGGATCCGTTTGCGCCGTTGCCTGAGCTTTCGCCATTACGCTGGCCGTAATGCAACTCTCCGGGAATCTTATTCTTCTCGCCGAAATGAAAGTTCAGTCCGAAGCGCAACAGATGGTTTTCGTTGCGCACGCGCGACACATAGGTAAAGTCAGCGCCATTGTCGAATAGCTGGGTGTTCAGCGACTGATTGAGGAAGAGATATTCCGCGCGCGCCGACCAGTTTTCGGCGAAAGCGTATTCGAAGCCACCGCCGATCGCATATTTCATGCGCGAGGATTGCGACCAAGGCGCATAAAAAATCCCATCGGGCCCGCCGGCGCCGAGCGTCAAAGTCGTCGGACCCCTTTCGCCGCCCGCCGCGACTCCGCCTGTGAGATAAAGAAGCGTGCGGTCCCATGCATAGCCGAGTCGACCGCGAATGCTTGCGAAGAAATTCGCGCTCGAATTCGACGCCAGCGTGAAGATTGCCGGCGGCGGATAAGCAGGCGAAGCCAAATAGGCGCCGGTCGGCCCGCGCCTTCCGTCGAGAAGACTCAAATCCGTCTCGAACCCCCAGACCCAGGGCCCGCTCTGCCAATTATATCCGGCCTGCGCGCCGACGGTGACGCCGGGATGCGTCGCGCTCGCAGGATAGAGATCGAAGATCGGCGAACCGAAACCGCTCGCAGCCTGCAACCGATCGGCCCCGTGCAGCGGAATGCCGCCGCCGAGACTGGCGCCCATATAGAGGCCGGCCCAGTTGAAAGCCGGCGGTCGCGCCTCGTCTTCGGCGCGCGCGTTTGAATTTGGCGCGCAGAAGACGAAGCCAAAAAGCACGACAAAAAAAACGCGCGCAACGGCGATCCCCTGCTTCCCGGGGTCGAGGGCGGCGGCGCTGGAATGAAGGCGGGATCGCGGCCTATGCATGCGCGCTCTCAAAGCCATGCCGGCGGCGTTTCCTTTGGACAGGCGATCAGGGCGCGCCAGAACATGCCATGCGCCGCGCGCGAATCATCTCTCGGCCATAGTAAAACTGTGTGACAGATTTTCGCAGCGTCATTTGGCGCAGTCCTTGCTATGAACTGTAAAAAATGGCCGGAAGCCGCGGAAAATGCAGGACGCCGCGCCAAAAGGGAGTTCTCACAATGGACTCGCGCCAAACGCAGTTCGATGAGCTGGCCGGAGCGAACGGCCGAACCCGCGCGCCTTATCGAAAGCTTTCGCAGTGGCTGGCCGATACCCCGCCCGAGCTCCTCGCGTCGCGCCGTGAGCAGGCGGAGCTCCTGTTTCGGCGCATCGGCATCACTTTCGCCGTCTATGGCGCGCAGGAGGCGACGGAACGACTCATTCCCTTTGACATCCTGCCGCGCATTCTCTCGCGCCGCGAATGGACGGCGCTCGAAAAGGGCCTGATCCAACGCGTCGCGGCGCTCAACGCCTTCCTTGCCGACATCTACGGCGCCGGCGAAATCTTGAAGGCCGGAATCGTTCCAGCGGATCTCGTCTATAGCAATCCCGCGTACTGCCCCGACATGGCGGGCCGGCGCGCGCCCTACGACATTTTCGTCCATATCGCCGGCGTCGACATTGTGCGCACCGACGATCAGGGCTTCTTCGTTCTCGAAGACAATGCCCGTACGCCTTCTGGCGTCTCCTACATGCTGGAGAACCGCGAAGTGATGATGCGGCTTTTCCCCGAGCTTTTCGCGCTGCACCGCGTCGCGCCGATCGAAAACTATCCCGACGAACTGCTCGCGACCTTGCGCTCGGTCGCGCCGCCGCGCGCCAACAGCGATCCGACGATCGTGTTGATGACGCCCGGCCAATACAATTCCGCCTTCTACGAACACTCGTTTCTCGCCGATAAGCTCGGCGTGGAGCTTGTCGAAGGACGCGATCTCTTCGTGCGCGATGACATCGTCTATATGCGCACGACCGAAGGCCCGCGCCGCGTCGACGTCATCTATCGGCGCATTGACGATGATTTCCTCGATCCGCTCTGCTTCCGGCCCGATTCGGCGCTCGGCGTCGCGGGCCTGATGGGCGCCTATCAAGCAGGCAATGTGACGCTCGCCAATGCAGTCGGCGCCGGCGCCGCCGACGACAAGGCGATGTATACTTACATGCCTGAGATCATTCAGTTTTACCTTGGAGAAGCGCCTCTCTTGCAGAATGTTCCGACCTTCCGCTGCCGGGAAGCTGAAGCGCTCGCTTACGTGCTCGATCGCCTCGATGAGCTGGTGGTCAAGGAAGTCAACGGCTCCGGCGGCTATGGCATGCTCGTTGGTCCCCACGCGACCAAGGCGCAAATCGAGGAGTTTCGGGCAAAGCTCAGGGCGCATCCGGAGAATTTCATCGCTCAGCCGACGCTGGCGCTTTCCACATGCCCCATCGCCCTGGCGAGCGGCGTGGCGCCCCGCCACGTCGATCTGCGGCCGTTTGTTCTGCAGGGCGCAAATGGCGCGCGCGTCGTGCCCGGCGGTCTGACCCGGGTGGCGATGACGGAGAAGTCGCTCGTGGTGAACTCGAGCCAGGGCGGCGGCACCAAGGACACCTGGGTGATCGACGACGCCTGGGTCGACGAGGAGGCGATGGGTCAAGCGTGATAGAACGCTCGCAACGCTTCGCAGTGAACGAAAGATGATCGCCGAAGCGAAACGTAACCGGACGAGCTGATGCTGTCACGCACCGCCGACAATCTGTATTGGCTTGCCCGCTACATGGAGCGCGCTGACTTTCTGGCGCGCGCGATCCAGGCGTCGCGCCGGCTCGCCGCGTTGCCCAAGGCCTATGGCGGCGACGAAACCGAGTGGGAAAGCGTATTGCTGTCCTCGGGCGCGGCGCTGGCGTTCGAAAATTCCGGACGTCCGGTCGACGAAGTCAATGTCGTCGAATTTCTCACCTTCACGCCGGAGAATCCCGGATCGATCCGCAATTGCCTTGAGCACGCGCGCGCCAACGCCCGTGCGGTGCGCACGGCCTTGACCGTCGAAATGTGGGAATCGATCAACGACGCCTATCTTGAAATGCGTGCGCTCGAATCGCGCGGCGGCGTTCCCTGCGCCCAGGAGCTTGCGCGCTTTCTCGAACTCATCAAGCGGACTTCGCTGACCTATGACGGCGGCGCCTATCGCACGATGCTGCGCAATGACGCCTATTGGTTTTCGCGCGTCGGCCTTTTCATCGAACGCGCCGACAACACCGCGCGTCTGCTGGACGTGAAATATCATGTGCTGCTGCCCGAAAAAGAGGTGGTCGGCGGTTCGCTCGACTATTTCCAGTGGTCGGCCATACTGCGCGCCGTATCTGCGCATACCGCCTATCACTGGGTCTATCGCACCAGCATGAAGCCGTGGCTCGTCGCCGATCTCCTGATCCTGCGGCCGGAAATGCCGCGCTCGCTTATTTCCTGCTATGAGTCGATCGTGCGCAATCTCGACAATCTTGCGCGCGCTCATGGCCGCCAGGGCGCGGCGCAGCGCCACGCCCGCGGCGTCTACGGCAGGTTGGAGAAACTCACCATGGAGAGCGTCTTCCAAGGCGGGCTGCATGAATTCGTGCAGTCCTTCATCGCCGAGAACAACCGGCTCGGCGCGCTGATTTCCGAGCAATATCTCTTTTGAGCGACGCCTGATGCGCATTCGCATACGCCACGAAACCACCTATCGCTATGCCGAAGCGCCGCGAATGGCCGTGCAGCATCTTCGCCTGACGCCGCGCAACTATGACGGGCAGCATGTCGTCAATTGGCGCATCGACGTCGATCGCGATTGCCGGCTGGTTCAGTCCGAAGACGCGTTCGGCAATACGCTCCATCGGTTCTCGGTGGACGGGCCGATTGAGTCGATCTCCACCGTGGTCGAGGGAGAGGTGACGACCTTCGACATGGCCGGGGTCGTATCGGGGACGGTCGAGCGCTTTCCGCCGCTCCTTTACATGCGCGAGACGCCGCTGACGGCGCCGAGCGTCGGCATCTGTGATTATGCGCGCGAGTTAACGTCGAAGGAAAGCGGAACGCTCGCCAAGCTGCATGCGCTTCTTGGCGCGCTCTATGAATCGTTTGCGTTCGACGCCGACGCCACCCATGCGGCGACGACGGCCGTGGAATGTTTCGAGCAGCGCAAGGGAGTCTGCCAGGACTTCGCGCATCTCTTCATCGCCTGCGCGCGCCACATCGGCGCGCCGGCGCGCTATGTGAGCGGCTATTTCCTGCGCAGCGACGCGGAGGATCAGGTCGCCGGCCACGCCTGGGCGGAGGCCTATGTCGAGGACCTCGGCTGGGTCGGGTTCGATCCCGCGCATGGCGTTTCGCCGCATGAGAATCATGTGCGCGTCGCCGTGGCTCTCGACTATCTCGGCGCCGCGCCGATCCGCGGCGCGCAGGCCGGCGGCGCCGGCGAGTCGATGGACGTCAAGATTTGCGTCGCGCGGGCGCCCGTCTTCAGCCAGTCCCAATCGCAGTCGCAGTAGCCGGGCTTAGAGGGAAGATCGTTTGGCCGAGCGTCGCGCTTTCGCGCGCCTCGTCGCCGCTTTGCGAAAGCTCGCGCATGCGGGCATCTATGCTTGAAGCGAGGCGCAAGCCGTCGTCGTCGTCGTATTGGAAGTCATACGCGCCGTTTTGGCTGAGCGCGACGACCACCCTCGGCCAGACGCCTTTCCTGTCCCAGCGATGGTAGCGGGTATAGGCCGTGTACCACTTGCCGAACTGCGGCGGCAGATCGCGCCAGGCCGAGCCGGTGCGAAGTATCCAGAATACCGCCTCGAGGAAAAGCCGATTGTCGCGCCCGCTGCATCCAGGATCGCTTGCTTTGCCGGGGAGGAGCGGGGCCACGGCCCGCCAAAGCTCTTCGGAAAGATAATCTTCGATCAATTGATCCTCCGTCGCGGCAAGAGCGACGTCGACCCGGCCAGACGTCAGGTCCGTCCAAAAGCGAGCAATGAACGAATCTACCTTAAGTTGTATAAAATTGCAACACAACCCAGCTGGGGAGTGGCGCCAATGCCCGTCTCAGCGTCGCACAATGGGGAAACGCGCCCGCTTGCGGCTTGCGCGTCCCTGTGGCACAGAGTCGGCGAACGCGTCGACGCGGTTTCAGGCATTTCGGGCGATCAAGCGCTGCAGTAGCTCAGTGGTAGAGCACTCCCTTGGTAAGGGAGAGGTCGAGAGTTCAATCCTCTCTTGCAGCACCATTTTCTTTCTTAGGAATCAGCAACTTGCCGGATCGGCCAAAAAACTGATT
>Ga0194126_10001737_pt1 | contig 36222 bp, 33 predicted proteins | sample TA2KigC150mmetaG_FD_148641 | JGI IMG/M metagenome (GOLD analysis project Ga0194126, IMG submission 148641) | Freshwater microbial communities from Lake Tanganyika, Tanzania - TA2015035 Kigoma Deep Cast 150m | ecosystem: Environmental > Aquatic > Freshwater > Lake | place: Tanzania: Lake... | reverse complement strand
ATAAGAAGAAATGCTTTGACTTTTTCCCCTCCACCATATTTCCCTATTTCACCTGATGATTTAATTACCCTGTGGCAGGGTATAATAAGCATTAAAGGATTATTACCCAGTGCAGTGCCTGCAGCCCTCCATGCAGCAGGGCAGCCAGCAGACTCAGCAACTTCTTTATAAGTAGCTACCTGCCCATAAGATATATCTGCAGTTTTTATCCATATATTTTTTTCAAAATCACTGCCTGTTAAAAACCTGCAGGGCATATTTAAGCTATTTTTATTTTTAGCAAAATAATCATTTATTCTTTCTTCAATAAATATTGAACTCTTATCGGAAAATATTACATTGCAATATTTGATAATCAGTGTTTTCTGGTAATCATTATAAGACTTAGCGCTATTTCCAAGATAAATTATTACCGGAAAATCATTGTTTTCCTGAATCCAGATATAATAAAGGATGCCTATACCTGATCTGAGGCTGCTTCTGTTAAGATTAAGCATAACTTATAAAAATATAAATGATTTTTTTATAATAGATTTATTGAATAACTCTTAATAAAACATAAATAATTTAAAAAGACTAAAAGGTATTTCATTATTAAAACTACAGGACCTACCGCCTGCTAGCTTTCATAAAAAATCCAATACTCCTGTTGTAAGTTCTTTCATCAGCATCATTAAAATAGCATGCCGGCAATTCACCATTTGATTTGTGATAAGCTATGCAATCACAGCATATGCCCTTTCTTGAGCATGGCTCATAGCTGCAATTGCATCTGGCCAGATTTACTTCTTTTTTACAATCCATAAAAATACCTCCATGTTTTGCTATCAATTCAACTATCCCGGCTCAACATGCACAAGCACATCTTTGATTTTAGCGGAAATACTTTTTATCCTGTCTTCCAGCTCAGTTATAACTGAATGAGCCGAATCTATTTCCATATTCCTGTCAAGCCTGCAGTGCAGGGCAATATAATAATACCCGTTTCGCTCCAGTATGGTAAAATTGTGATAGGAATCTTTAATTATATAACCTGATATATGGGCCTCTATGTCTTTTATTAATTCTTCTGAATCTTTTGTTATATCATTCCAGTTTTCATCGCTTTTTTTATCCTCAATATGTATGTATACATTTCTTATGTTTTTTATTTCCTGCTTTATTCTTTTTTCGGCTTCAGTTGTAAGTTTTTCTGATTCAATTAAATTTAATGATTTGCTTAACTCAATATGCGCTGAAACATCAATCATATTTGATACATTATAAATACTTAGATTATGTATATCCTTTACATCATTCCAGCCCAGCAGGATCTCCTTTATCCTGCAATCAATATTACACTCGGAAAAAGCAGATTTTGCAGAGATCATTATTTCAGAACCAGGATAGGCCTGTAATATTTTTGCCTTTATTTTTTCTTTTAGGTTTTCAAGGCGGGAGAGATAAATATTATCATCAACACTTATGGCAAGATTTATGAATTTAGTGTTGCCCACTTCATGAATAAGGATCCTGTCTGTAGACATTACTTCAGGTATGCTCTCTATGACACACCGCACTTTATCAGTCACCTCCCGGGGAATATAATCAAGGAAATTCCTCACAACTTTTAAAGCCATCCTTGCCCCAAAAACAAGTATCATTAAAGAAATTATTATAGAAGCAATTGGATCTGCCAGATAAAAACCTGCTTCTGAGACAAACAAACCAATAATTACAATTATTGAACTTAATATATCGCTGAAATAATTCAAGAATTCAGCTTTAAATGCATAAGAGTCAAATTTTTTTGCAGCCCTGCCGACAAAATAGACTCTTACTATATTTACAGCAATTGATACTATAAGGACAATAAAAACATAATTATTAAGATTTAATTCGAAATCCTTAAATATTATTCTCTGTGCTGATTTATAAATTATAAAAAAACATAAAACTGATATTATGATTATTTCAATGAGGGCAGAAAGATTTTCATATTTACCATGTCCATATGTATGATCTGAGTCTGCTGGTTTTGAGGACATCCTTACTGCTAGAAAAACTATAAGCACAGTAACAAGATCCAGGCCATTATTTAAAGCCTCAGACAAAACGCCAATGCTGTTAGAAAGATAAGCCATTAATACTTTTACTGCAACAAGTATTATGGTCACTATTAGAGAAAAAAGCGCAACCTGTTTCTTGCTTGCCAGCCAGCCTGTTTTTTTTCCATTTTTTTCCATATATATTATTATAAATTTTTATTACCAAAATATCATGTGTAAAATCTGAAATGATGGAACCAGGAAAGGCCTTCCTAAAACAATGAGAAGCTGTTTCCAGGAATCCAGGATAATTTTGCCATGGGATTTGTAATAAAACTCGCAGGCCTATATTTTTTCAGGCACCCTAAAAATGCTTTCAACAACTATTGCACCTTTATCGAGAAGTTTTTCATAAATCTTTGCAGCTTTTCCGCCGGTGTAATCCCTTTTTGTTATATCGCTGCCGTTCACAATGATGACTTTCTTTCCCAGCTCAAGGGCTTCTTTTACTGAAACAAGATTGGAAAAATTACCATTGCCGAATGCAACCGGAGGAAGTATTACTGCATCACTTGCCCTGATAAGTTCCATATTTTTATTCTGTGAGTAAAAACTTATGGGTGAAAAAGGCGCTTCACTTACATATGTTATGCCAAGCATGCTGGCTGTATCAAGATCACTGTCAAAATTATTTATAACACCGCATGTAACTTTATAGCCCATTCGCGTTAACATGTCAAGAAGCGGGGAAGCTGCGCCCCCGCCCCCTATTACATGCACCCGTATATTGCCTGAGCCTTCCGGAACAGGTAAGTCATTTTCCTTTATAATGCTGAAAGCAGGACTGATATAAACTTTTTGCGTAACAGGATTTTTAGCAACAAAAACATCACTGTGAAACACTTCCTGGATACTGTCTCTTGTAATTATTTTTTCAACCTTGCCGGCACTGTAAATGCAGCCCTGTTTTAAAAGCATTGCAGTGCTGCTGTAATTAGCCGCAAGGTTTAAATCATGAAAAACTCCTATTATAGTTTTATCTTCTTTACGGTTTAAAGTGTAAAAAAGATCCATAAGTTCAATCTGGAAATTAATATCAAGGTGTGAGGTGGGTTCATCCAGGAGAAGAAGCGGGCTGTCCTGGGCAAGCGCCTGCGCTATTATTACCCTCTGCTTTTCCCCTCCGGAAAGTTCATTGAACTTTTTTTTTGCAAGACTGAAAACCCCGGTTTTTTTCATGATTTTCGCACAAAAATTAAAATCCTGGATTGTTTCTGAACCGAAACGGGAGATATAGGGAAACCGTCCCATAAGAACAAGTTCCTCAACAGTAAAATCAAAACCAGGGTTTGAATACTGTGGAACCACAGCTATAAGCCTGGCAATATCTCTTGAATTCATTTTCTTTATATCCCTGCCGAAAACACTGATGTTTCCCTCATAACCCTTAAGGGCATTGCTTATAAGATTTATGAGAGTGCTTTTGCCTGAGCCGTTAGGCCCGAGCACAGAGATAAAGCTTCCTCTTTCTGCAGAGAAATTTATATTGTCGATAACTTTTGTCCCGTTATAGGCAAAGCTAAGATTACTAATTTTTAAAATCTCATCAGGCATTTTTAAAACACTTTTCTTTTTGATCTTAAAAGCAGGTATATGAAAAAGGGCACTCCTATTATTGAAGTAATTATGCCCACAGGTATTTCCCTTGGTTCAAGAACTGTGCGCGCAAGCGTATCTGAAAACAGCAGCACTATACCGCCTGCAACTGCGGAAGCCGGCAACAATACCTTGTGATCGGGCCCGACAATCAGCCTCATTATGTGGGGTGTTATAAGCCCGATAAACCCTATAATTCCGCTTACTGATACTGCAGAAGCTGCAATTATGGATGCAAGTACAAGCAGTATCACTTTTACTTTCTCAGTCTGGACCCCTAGCTGTGATGCTCTCTGGTCACTGAGTGATATAAGATTTAAATCTTTCATAAAAAAACTGCTTACAATAAACACAGATATGACAACAGGCACAATTGTATACAGATGCCACCATGAAGCTGAAGTCAGTCCGCCCATCAGCCAGAATATAACTTTTGCCATATCCTGTGTTTTAAATATCAGTATAAAAGAATTTATTGAGCTGATAAGCGCGCTTATTGCAACACCTGCAAGAAGAAGCGTGACAACTGATATCCTGTTTCTTATGCGGGAAATATTATAAACAAAAAAAGTAACCCCCAGCGCGCCTGCAAATGCAAGAATATTTGCTGCAGAAAAACTTAAAAGCCGCATGCCGGAAATAAATAGAAGCCCAACGGTTGCGCCAAGCGAGGCTCCGGCGCTAACCCCTATAATATACGGATCAGCAAGAGGGTTGCGGAATATGCCCTGGTAAATTACACCGGCGCAGGCAAGCGCAATTCCTGCAAAAACAGCAAGAAAAATCCTGGGAAGCCTTATCTGCGTAATTATCCTCTCACTCAGCGGGTCAATAGTCTGGTTGATGGTAAGATTTTTAATTACCGGAATATGGCTTGCAATTATAATTGAAGTTTCTTTTATTGAAAGATCGGCAGAGCCAAGGGATGCTGATACAACAATTGCAGCAATAAGAACAAACAGCAGAATAATGATGTATTTATATGTTTTCCTTTTGGGCAAATATTGTTTTTTTTCCATTTATTCTTTAAAACTCTATCCTGCAAGATTTTTATTTCAAATATTTATCAGTATTAAGTATCTATAATACTTTTTAAAAAAGGGAACCATCCCCTTTCTTTTACAAAAACTATTTGAAAAGCATATTAAAAAAAATAATAAAAAAATAATTTATAAACAAAAAGAAAACTTCAGACAATACACATACAGCGCCAATCACATCGCCGCTTAAACCGCCGGTCCTTCTTGAAAAAAAACCTGCGGCACCTGATGCAAAAAAGATTGTAAATAAAACTATAATAACGCCTGTTGCTGCAAGGGTTGCCAGTATAACATAAAAAAGATATACAGGACTTTTTATTGGATGCCCTTTTAAAAAATCAACAGGAAAATAAAAATTTATTTTTGCAATAATACTTGCAGCTAAAAAAATCACTGATGTAAAAACTGCTGCAATAATAAAATCAGGCCGGTTCTGGCTGCTTTTAAATGAGGCTGCAAGGCTGCCGGTTTTTACTGCAGGCTCATACTTTGAGAAAAGATAGAGCATAACAAGCCTGCCAAATACTGGAGTAAAAATTATAACTGTAATCAATACCAGGAAGCTGCCAAAATTGTAGTGGAAAAAATTAAACTCTACCGGCGACTTCAAAAAAGCGGATATTTTAAGTTCTGAAGCAATTAAATAATAAAGAAGAACTTTAAAAGAAATTGAAAATAAAATGGCAAGGACCCCGAATACGCCAGTATCGCCCTTTTTCATTATAGCATGTATTTTTTCCCTGTCTTTTTCACCACTAAAAACACCATCAGCAGTATCTGCAAGTCCATCCATATGAATGCCGCCGGATATTACTATTTCAAATCCCGCAATAATTATAATAATAAGTATTAAAGGAAAAATAAAATTAAGAGCAAAAAAAATGATTGAGCTGGCTATTCCGATTATGAATCCAACAGCCGGAAAAAAAATAAGCGTTTTATGGTATTGCTCCTGCCTGATATAAAACCTGGAAGGAATTTTAATAATGGTTAAAAAACCTATTGCATTTAAAAGCCGCATTAAAAAAATTGTATAAAATTTATAAACTATTAATATTTTTATGTTTTAATTTATTTTATTTTCATGCCTATGCCAGCAATAAAAAAATGGACCTCATTTGAGATAACTGCAATTTTTTTATTTACAATTCCAAGCATGTCCCTGAATATCCTTCCGAGGGGGTATGCCGGGACAAGCCCCAGTCCTGCTTCATTTGACACAATTATTATATCTAAGTCCATAGTGTCTGCCGCATTCCTTACAGCAGCAATAAACTTATCAAAAAAAATAGTAATTTCATCTTCAATTTTATTTTCAAGACTGTTTTCAAGTATTTCGAGCCGGTCAAGACTGTATTTGTGAATTAACCTGAATAGCAGATTTGTCATACAGTCAATTATAAGAACTTCTTGATTGTCTTTACCTGCTTTTAGAATCACTTTTTCAATATCTGAAATATTAATTTCATTTGCTTCAATCTCATATGTCTCCCAGTGCTGAGGCCTTCTTTTTTTATGGACATCAATTCTTTTTTTCATCTCATCATCTATTACCTGGCCGGTTGCTAAATAGCCCACCCTTTCAGATAATGACATCGCAAGCTCTTCGGAAAAACCGCTTTTACCGCTTCTTGCGCCACCCAAAATGAAATACATTTTACTCATTTATTATTCTCTCAATAAAACAAAAAGCATTTCTGCTAAAACTGTTAACAAAATAATATAGCTGTTTTTAATTATTATAATCTTTTTTTAATTTTTTTATTAATTTTTTATTTGCAGGGAGAGTTCCGGAACAAAAAGGGAAATCATTCCAGGAGCCATGATTATAATTATTCATGCTCTCCCTGCCAGCATTACATCGCTATGGAAAAGCTGCGCCTGCTCAGGCATATTCAGCAGAAATATAAATACAAAAAAACGCTATTTACTGCTGCTAATTGAATTCACCGAAAATATCTGGATGAATTGCACGGGCAAACATTAAAAGGCCCACCACTATATTCTGGCTTGGCCTGCTGATTGGGTTATCAGGAACTATATAAACTCTTTCATTTTTTACTGCATTTATTCCTGAAAATCTTGCATCGGATAAAATTACACCTGGATCTGCTGCAAGTGATACAGGGGCAATAATTACATCAGGATTATTCTTTATAAGGCTTTCAAGGCTATATTCGGGCCACCCCTCAAGTCCGTCTTCTGCAACTATATTTTTCCCGCCGGCATAAACTATAAGCTCATTTATAAATGTGTTGTTTCCTGCGCTCATAAGCGGATCGTTCCATACTTCATAAAACACTCTGGGCTTCTCATCATCAGGTATTGCTTCGGTTTTTAATCTAATATCATCTATTTCTGCCTTGAGTCCTTCCATAAGTATTTCTGCTTCAAGCTCCATTCCGGCAATTTTGCCCATATTCAATATTTCAGCATAAACCTCATCAACGGTATTGGCATCCACTATATATAACTGGATTCCAAGCTCCTTGAGTTTATTAATATCTTCTTCAGCCCATCCCAAAAGCCCGATTATCAGATCAGGATCAGCTGCGGTGACTTTTTCCATATTCAGTCCCTGGAAATCCCCGAATCCCTCCATTCCTTCTGCAAGAGGATCCCCGATATCTATGCTCCAGTTATCAACCCCGATTACTTTATCCATTGCACCGATGGCATGAAGTATTTCAAGCGCGCTTGGCACAAACACGATAATTTTTTCTGCTGCAGCAGCCAGCGTAACTTCATTTCCCAGCCCGTCTGTTACTTTTATTTCTGCAGCTTCTTCTTCAACGGCAGTTTCAATTTCTACTGCTGTGGTTTCTTCTGCAGTTTCTGCAGCAGTTTCCGGCGCTTCAGTTTGTACGCTCTGCGCATCTTCGCTGATTTTGCATGCCGTAAAAGACAAGACAAGCACAGAAAGCAAAACTGCTATAGACATTAACAATGCAATGCAATGCCTGCTTTTTATTATTCTTTTTTTTGGCATTTTTTTCCTTTCTCTTTTTCATTAACATTAAAACCATTTATTTTAGATGCCTATAACTAAAAAACCCCGCCTTACGGAGACGGGGTTTAAATTTTTGTTATACTTAAAACTTTAAATAATCAATTTTTGCAATAAAAAAATTACACCCTTTAATCCGAAGAGCCATAATCAAGCTTTCTTTCTGCAGGTTTCCTGGCTGACGGGACTTTATTCTTTACCTTCCCGGAAAAATAATATTCCAGTGGTTTTAAGAAGCTGCTTTTTTTAACAATTTCTAAAGAATACACACCCGATTACAGTGGCGGTACCGCTCCGGCTTTAAACCGGATTCCCTTCTCAGAAAGAAGAATGTTTAATTGTCAAAGTTCATTGCCCGGCATTAAGTACTTATTGTAAAATATTTATCACTTCCAGGCTTTCTAACAATATACCAGATTATTTGATAATATCAATGAATATTTTTATTTTATTTTTATTATATTTTTTTAAAATTCAAGCATTCCCGATAAGTGCAGGGATAAGCGCAATAAAGCCAAACCGCAGCCTTCAGGACATAATTAATAAGGCAGAAAAAGCTATTTTAAACAACAAAAAAACATGGCAGTAACAGTATAATGCTTATGAGGTAAAAACAAGCTCTCGTAAGCTATTTTTCCAAAATATTTAATAAATATATTTAAATTATCCTTAATCTTTTTTTCTAATATAAAAAATAAACTTATCATTATCTTTTTCAACTTTTAAAAGTTGGTTTTGCGTGTTTTTTGCCCAGCTTTTTATATCTTCCTCTGATGCAGGATCATCTGCAGCCACTTTTAAAACCTTTCCTGCTTCAATACTATCAATTTTTTTCCTTGTCTCAAAAATGGGGGCGGGGCAATATAGCCCGGTACAGTCAAGAAATTCATCAGCATCAATGCTGCTGTTAGCACCCTCATTTTTACTATCTGTAAATAAATCTTTTTCCATTTTTATACACATGCCTTTCGCTTTGCTTAAAGGCGCAAAACGGGATGAAAACCCATTGTCCTTAAGCACATTATTTTTAATAAATTTTACCTATCTTATTTCTTTCAGACTTATAACCATTCCTTTCGCTTCGCTCAAGGCACAAAACATTATTAAAAAGGTAACCGTCGTCTTGATTTGCTTAATTTCTTTCAGACTTATACCTTAAGTTCTGCATTTTATATGCATAACTGGTATTATTATTTCTTTAGATTGCGGAATTATTCTAAAACTTGTTAACTCTTATTTTATTATACTTCAATATTTTTATCTGCTGCAATTAATAATTCAATAACACCGGGCATGGTTGCACTAAGTAAATAAAATACTGGCAGCCTGGCAGTTATATGTGTCTATTCTCCAGCTTAAACTAAAACCACATAGTACCGTCTGATTCAAGGACAAGACTGTTTAGAGTGGCAGCCCCTACAATTTTTGAACATTCCTCAAAATCATCAGGAGTAAGATTCTGTCCAAATACCTGCATGCTCTGCTGGCAAACAAGCATTTTTATTCCCATTGCTGCGGTCTGGTCCATTACTTCCTTAAGTGAAGGGAAATTACCCATTTTTATTTTTTCAGCATTTCCTTTAGTGACAACTGAAATGCCCTCTCCAAGAAAATATATTGTCGGCTCAATATCCATGGCTATTGCAGTTTGTGCAAGAATAAAAGGTGAATACAGCCTTTGAGGCGTGTTTATTCCGCTTGTCTGGACGTATAATAGTTTCTTTTTTTCCATTGTGTTTTCCTTTCTGTAAAACCAGCTTCATGACTGGCTTATTTTTAAATGCTACTAATTTAGTAGTATTTATAATATAAAAAATGTTTTAAAAAAGCAATTAATATTGAAATTAATATTGATAAAAATTTTAGAAAACCAGGATAAAGAAAAACAGCATGATTTTAAATAAGATAATTCATTAATATATATTCAGTCTGCTAAGTTTTTAAAAGCAGGCATTTAAAAATTGCTACTTCTCTATCCCCTTTCTTGCCTGCACACCACAGGCGTAGTAATGCTTAATCTCTTTCATTTCTGTAACAAGATCAGCTGCATCCAGTATTTTCTTATCAGCTTTGCGCCCGGTAAGAACCAGTTCAACATTATCCGGCTTTGATTTAATAATATCTGTAATTTCAGCAACAGTTACGAGCCCGAAAAATTCCGCAACAGTAATTTCATCCAGTATTACAACATCATATTTTCCTGATTTGATTATCTGAATGGCTTCTTTAATTCCATGTTTTGCAGCCTCAATGTCCTCCTGTGTTGGTTCCTTTTTTATAAAGCATCCCCTGCCATATTGCTTTACCGTAATGTTTTCGCTTAATTTTTTAAGGCATTTAATTTCACTATATATAAGCCCCTTTATAAACTGGGCAATATAAACTTTAAGACCGTAACCTGCTGCGCGAACGGCAAGCCCCATTGCTGCAGTGGTTTTGCCCTTGCCTGTTCCGAAATATACATGAGTATAACCTTTTTGCAGTTTATTCATTTCTATAATCATTCCTTTCATTTGGCTGGAGGCTTAAAACAGCATGAAAAATGCAGCCGTTGCCTTTCTTTTATTCTTTTTTCTGTGAAACTTGCGCCTGGTCAAATGTTGCCATTTCATTTAATATTTTTATTGCAGCATCAGCAATGCCAATCCCAATTGCCGCGCCCGTACCCTCACCAAGCCTCATGTCAAAATTAAAAAGAGGGACCAGGCCAAGTTTTTCAAGAACTATCCTGTGGCCCTTTTCCACTGAACAGTGTGAAGCAATCATATAATGCCTTGAAACTGGAGCAATGGCTTCAGCAATCAGCGCTCCTGCTCCAGAAATAAATCCATCAATTACAACAGGAACTTTTCGCAAGGCGCAGCCAAGTATTACTCCGGCAATTCCACCTATTTCATAACCTCCAACCTTTGACAGGACATCAAGCCCATCAGAAGCGTCAGGATTGTTCAGCTTTATAGCCTTCCTTATCACTTGAACTTTCTTTTCAAATCCAGCCTCGTCAATACCTGTGCCATAGCCTGTGACTTTTTCTGCATCAACTCCGCAAATGCATGAAGCTATTGCACTGCTTGCTGTTGTATTGCCTATCCCCATATCACCTGTTCCAATAATTCCATACCCCGCATCAATCATGTCTTGAGCTACAGCAATACCTGCAGATACGGCAAGAGCTGCCTGCTGCGGGTTCATTGCCGGCTCTTTCGCCATGTTCTTAGTCCCAAATGCCACCTTTTTATCAATAAATATGCTTTTTTTGTCCTTATTATTTTCTTTTATTTTTAATTCTGCTGCTACACCGACATCAACAACCATTACATCGGCCCCTGCATGTTTTGCAAGTACATTTATGCCTGCCCCTCCTTGCATGAAATTATATACCATCTGCGGGGTTACCTCCTGTGGATAGGCGCTAACCCCCTCCTGGACAACTCCATGGTCCGCCGCCATTACAATAACAAGCTTTTTGGAAATATCCGGGTCCATCTTGCCAGTAATGGATGCTATCTGCTTTGCAAGCTCTTCAAGGCGCCCCAGGCTTCCTGCCGGTTTTGTAAGGCTGTCCAGGCGCTTTTGGGCATTTTGTAGGGCTTTTTTGTCCGGTAATATTATTGAATTTGCCGCATTTTTGATGTAATTAAAAGCTTCATTTTTTTCCATTTTAATCTTTTCCTTAATTTTAAATAATTATCCGGCATATATTTATCACAGCTATATTAAAACCATTTAATTACAAACAGGGGGAAATTTGGCCCCGTCTTTTTTAATTGCTATTGCCGCTTTTTATTTTTATGAATTTTATATTATTATATCCATTATTAATAGTAAAACTGCATTTAATAAAACATGAAATAAATAATTTCAGTTTAAAATATATGAAAGGACAAAAAATGCCCATAGTAAACATTGACTTTCTTGAAGGAAGGACGCTTGAGCAGAAAAAAGAAATGGCAAAAAGAATAACCGAGATTATTTCGGAAGTGGCTGAAGTCGCGCCTGAAGTAGTCTGGATAAAGTTCAATGAAATGAAAAAAGAAAACTTCTCAACCGGCGGAAAACTTAAATCAGACAATTAGGTTTTTTAAGATATTATCAGTGCAGGTAATGTATTGCTCCACCATCTGCCACTATATCTGCGCCGCAGATATAGCCTGAATCATCCGATGCCAGGAAAAGAGCCGCATTTGCAATATCCTCAGGGTTGCCAATTCTTCCAATAGGAGTTCTTTTTGCAAGCATAGCATTTGTATCGGGATCATCAGGATATCTTTTACGAAGCATAGGCGTATCTATTATATGGGGAGTTATAATATTTGTGCGTATCCCTCTTGAAAGTAGCTCGTAGGAAAGCCCTTTCATAATTCCATACTGTGCAGTTTTTGCAGCAGCATAATGCAGGCCGCCGCCGCTTCCTGTTTCCACAGTTGCTGAGCCTATAATAATTATATTGCCTTTGCCATTATCAAGCATATGATTTACAAGGCTGCGTATAACATAAAATGTGCCGTTTAAGTTTATATCAATTGCTTTTTTCCACTCAGATATTTCCATATTTTCAATGGCTACTTTGGAACCGTAACCTGCCGCGCACACCAAATTATCTATTTTGCCAAATTTGTTAATTGCTTTATCGCAGGCTGAGCTGACTTTTTCATAATCAGAGATGTCGCAAGAAACAAACAGGCCCCTCCTGCCGTATTTACTTTCAATTTCAAGTATCACTTCAGGGCATCTTCTGTCATCAAGATCAAGTATTGCAATATCTGAACCATTGCGCGCAAAAGTAAGGGCTATCTGCCTGCCTATACCGCTTGCTCCGCCTGTTATCAGTGTTGCCTTACCACTTAGTTTGCATTCACTCATTTTCTTTTTCCACCTGTCTATATTTTAATATTTTCTTTATAACATTTAACCTGTATGTAAAACCTTAAAAACAATGGTTTTTAAATAATTCTTCCAAGCTGGAATTTCCTTTTTTTACAGTCTAAAGAATTTTCAGGTATTTTTCATACTGGCTGTCCCAATATGCTGTGCCTGCCGGGCTGTATTGCTTAATCTTTGAAGAGTTAAGTGAGAGCTGCCTGCCATCAGAAAGATTTTTAATCTCCCCTGCTGCCTTTAACTGCATTAACAGGTTACCAATAGAAGTTGTTTCTGTAGGCCCAGCAAAAACTTCAAGCCCGCTAGCATCTGCCGCCCACTGGCAGTATAGCTCGTCCTTGGTCCCGCCGCCGACTATATTTATTGCTTCAAATTTGCTTCCTGTTATTTTCTCAAGATTTAAAATATCATGCTTTATTTTTAAAGCAAAACCTTCGTAAACAACCCTGGCAATCTCTCCAATGCCTTCCGGGATTTTTTGTCCGGTTTTTTTGCAAAAATCACATATTAATTGGGGCATATTATGCTGGCCAAGAAGAAATGCGGAATCATCCACATTTATTATTGCCCCTGATGGTTTTGCATCTTTTGCGCTGTACATAATGTCATCCCAGGAAATGTCTTTTTTATCTTTCAGCCAGTAGTTCCTGGACTGCTGTATTATCCACATACCTACAAAGTTCTTAAACAGAAGCATTTTACCTTCAGCGCCTGCTTCATTTGCAAATCCGGCATCCAGTATTTCTGTTTTAATTAAAGGTGAATCCATTTCAAGTATGCTTACACCCCATGTGCCTATACTCATAAACACCCGGTTTCCGGAATTATCCGGTACAGGTATGCCTGCAATGGCAGAGGGCGTATCATGGCTGGCAGGGGCTATTACCCTTAAAGGTTTTATCTCCAGCTCTTTGCAGACATTTTCCTGCAAGTATGCTATTTCTGTTCCTGGCTGTATAACTTTTGAGAAAATATCTGTTGGAAATCCCAGTTTATCTATTATTTTAAACTCCCAGTCTTTGGTAAAAGGGCTGCACATAAGTGTTGTATGGGCCTCAGTGTATTCATTTACTGCAACTCCTGTAAGGAAATAATTAAAAAGATCAGGCATCATTAAAAGCTTGCCGGCATTCTGGTATTCCGGGCTTTCCTGAATTTTTAAAGAATACAAATTAAAAATACTGTAATAGGAGAGCATTGCGCAGCCCGTGAGCTTGAAAAGCTCTTCCCTACTTATAATGCCGAAGACTTCTTCAGTCATGCTGTTTCTTTTTTCATCCCTGTAATGTATGGGATTTGAAATGAGTTTTCCGTTTTTATCAATAATTCCAAAATCAACTCCCCATGTATCAATTGCCATTGACTGAAGCTGGCTGTATTTTTTTGCTGCTGCCAAAAGACCTGTTTTGAGGTCCCCGAAAAGCCTTAAGAAATCCCAGTACAGGGTGCCTGCGGCATTTACCGGAATGTTGTCAAACCTGTGCACTATATCAAATTCGAATTTGCTGCCATCAAAAACAGCTACTGAAGCCCGCCCATTACTTGCCCCGAAATCAAATACAAGATAATTTTTTGTTGCCATTTTACCTCCCATAAGATATTTGAAATATTTCTTACATGCGCAACCCTGTAATTATATATTACTATTCTAACAAATAGCTGAATTGATTTTAACTGATTAAGCAGTTTTTATTAAACAGTTAAATTCTTAAATAAGAAACCTTCAACATTTTTATCTTCTGCTAAAAATATGGGGATTTTTTAAATACTCTCAATGCCCAGCTAGTCCTTTATCCCAAGAAGCCTCTTTACGACCTTGACTCCTTCGGGGGCAGTTGAGCCATAACCATCTGCGCCTATGGAGTCTGCAAATTCCTGGTTTATGGGACTTCCTCCCACCACCACCTTTACTCTATCTCTTATCCCTGCCTCCTTAAGGCCCTCAATGACTTTTTTCTGCTCCATGGCTGTTGTAGTTAATAGGGCTGACATAGCAAGCACATTTGCGTTTTCATCTTTTACAGCTTTCAAGAAATCTTCCCCCTTAACATTTATGCCAAGGTCAATTACCTTAAAGCCGGCAGCATACAAGAGTGTGGAAACCATTCCTTTTCCTATGGAATGTATGTCGCCAAACACTGTACCTATTACTACCTTGCCGAGTGATTCCTGTGTTGCGCCTTTTTTTTCAATAGCATCATTAACTATTGGAAAAGCCTTTTTCAATACTTCAGATGCGCATACAAGATCTGGCAAAAATAAATCCCCTTTACCGAATGCATCACCAACCTGTCTAATTGCATCTGTTAAAGCTGCAGCTGCAAGAAGAGGATCAGTGCCTGAATCTATTGCATTTCTTGCAACTTCTTCAGCTCTGTCAATATCAAAATCCAGTACTACATCTTTTAAGCTTTGTATTGAGTCTGCCATCTTTTTAACTTCCTTTCTTATTTTTTATAAACAATTTAACTTTAAAGTTTTGCTCAAAAAATTGTTAATATTGTAAAATAACAATTAGTCCAGCAGTAATTAATTAGAGTAAACCTTTTTTTTCATAATACTTCCTTGCTTCTTTTAGAATTCCCTGGATTTGATTCTCCTGGGTTTCTGATAAAGGTTGCGGTCTGTGTTTTTTTATTATTTCCTCAACACTATTCCTTGCTTTATCAATGACAGAAGGTTTTCCTGAGCGTGCCCAGTCCTGGTAAGACAGCCTGTCAAATGTTTTAGGGATATAAGATTCCCGTCGCCAATTTTCCCTTGTGTGTTTTTTACCCAAAAATGAACCCGGAGACGGGCCGACCTCAGCTATAAGATCAGATGCAATTGTCAAATCATTTATCTCAAATCCTTCTATATATCTGCCAATTATATTCACAGCATCATTATCAATAACAGCCTGCAGCGGGCTCCATGCAAGCTCCTGGCTCACAGAACCTATAAATGCAATCATGCTTGCACCAGAAAGTGCTGCAGACAGGGCAAGATGCGTTTTTTCAAAAGCATTCTGGTAATCAATAAGCTTTGAATTGGGAAATGCCGCCATAGCGTTGCATGTCGGTATGCGGTAAAGCTCCCTGTATATCTGGTTAAACGCCATCTGGTGAAAGCCGGCCCCTATTGCACCGAAAAACAAGTTGCCGCTTTCCATGTCCATCGGTACTACAAAATCATTTGCAAGGACTGCATTCCCCGGCCTGTAGCATTGTATAAAAGTTATTGCTGCAAGTATTTCAGCATTATTTGTCACTGTTGCGCCTGCAATAGTGACAGGCGAGCTTCCGCCCATTATAGAGCCTCCTGTTGCCCATATGGGAAAACCATTATCCATATACTCAAATGCGGCATTGACCGCGTCTTCAGGAAAACAAAGAGGGGCTGCCCCCTCCATGGTGCCTATCAGCTGCTTGCCGGCAGCATTCGCTATTTGGGCTTCCCATATAAATGAATCAGTAGCCTGCGCTCCCCTTGACACTCTTGTAGAATTACGAGCGATACTTGCCTGGCTTTCCGCAAGAAGCATTACAGGTTCAATATCCTTAAGTTCAAAATAAGGGCAATATGATGCCTGGAAATCAGCAGCATCTAGACCATCGCATATTTTAACGCCCTGGTCATTCTCTTTGAGTGTTGCAACAGATAGACTGCCTGTTTTTTCGTCATGGAGTTTTGCCCCTGCTGCAGGCATAAAATAAAGGTTTGACATACTTATTCTCAAGTCGTCTTCAGGTATGCGCGCTTTTACTGAAAAGCTGGAGGGCGCCCTCCTTACAGATTCTTCAACGAGCCAGCCTGGAAACTTTGCAATCTTGGATTCAAAATCAATAATGCACCCGTTTTCTTTTAGTATTTTTAAGGCTCTTTCACTTTCAAGTTTTACACCTGTTTTTTCAAGTACTTCAAGAGAGGAGTTGTGTATATATTCAATCTGGGTATCAGAAAGTACTTTAACCGGCGCTATTTTCCTTGTAAATCCCTTTCTCATAAATTCTTCCTTTCCGGACTGAAAACTGGTTATTCATCGGGGACAGTCCCCATGCTTTTTGGGGACAGTCCCCATGCTTTTTTCCTTTGTAAATCTCTTTCTCATATATTCTTCCTTTAAGGGTTGAAAACCAGCTGAATAGAACCTATTTCTGGACTCCATTTTCAAAATTAAAAACGCATTCAAGCTGTTTAACAACTTCTTCGGAATCATAGTCAGGCTGGGTTTCCATAAATGCTGAAGTGGCTTCATTCCATCTGGATGTATCTGGCTGCTTTCCAAGATATTTGAAAGCCTTTGCAATGTTTTCAGCTTCAATATATACCACTGCATAATTATCAAGCATATATATTTTCATTTTTTTAAAGCCTGCATTCTTCAGATTTTCAAGCACTTCTTTCCACACATTGCCTTTTTTATGTATGTTGATATAACCTTCCCTGCCTTCAGGCTTTATTTTCATATAAACACATGTATTTTCCATTGAACCTCCTGCCTTATGATTACAAAACGGATTATTTCAAAAGTACCGCATAATATAAATCAAACAAAGGAAAACCAGGATTAAAGCAGCCCTTTATCCCTGTAATATTTTCGCGCATCGTTAAGTATTTTATCTAACTCCCTGTCGGTATCGCTGCTTAAAGGTTTTACTTTATGGGTGGCAAGGATATGCTCCATCCTTTCCCTGGCTTTATCTATTGCCCCTTTATGTCCTGAATTGAGCCATTCGGGATATGAAAGCCTGTCCGCAGATTTCGGTAAAAAATATTCTTTTTTCCACCATTCTCTTGTATGCGTCTTATTTAGAAATGTCCCGGGGACAGTTCCAACATCCTTTATAATATCTACTGCCATTGTATCTTCACTCACTTCAAAGCCCTCTATTGTCTTTCCTATTGTCATTGCAATATCATCATCTATTATTGCAAGGACAGGATTATATGAAAGCTCGGCAGTAACCCCGCCATGAAATACAATCATATTTGCGCCTGAAAGAGCTGACGCCATAGCAACATGCGTTTTCTCATAGGCGCTCTGATAATCAGCTTTTTTTGAGTTAGGAAATGCTGAACCCGTATTGTTGGTAGGAATCCTGTAAAGATCATGCCATATCTGGTTAAATGCCATCTGGTGAAGGCTTGACCCAAGTGAACAGAAAAACAAATCCCCGCTTTCCATATTCATTGGAAATACACAATCATTTGCAATAATGCCTGTGCCCGGTCTAATACACTGTATAAATACTATAGCCGCAAGAAGCTCAGCATTATTGCTTATAGTAGAACCCGCAACAGTAACCGGTGCAGTTCCGCCCATGACTGAACCTGCTGCAATATATACAGGAAATCCTGCTTCAACATATGTATAAGCGGCATTTATTGCATCCTCAGGATAGGAAAGAGGAGCAGCGGCTTCCATATTGCCGATAAGTTCCTGGCCAGCAGCCTGGGCAATGAGAGTCTCCCAGATAAACGTGTCGGTGGGCTGGGTGCCCCTTGTAATTTTTGTAGAATTGCGAATCCGCATTGCAAGGCTTGTTGAACAGAGCATGACTGGTTCCACACCCTCTATCTCAAAATATGGCGTATAACCGCTGTAAAGGTCTATTGAATCCAGGGCATCCGATATAAATATAGCCTGGTTATTTTCTTCCATTGTAGGCACTCTCACCATGCCGGTTTCAATATCAGATAATCTTGCACCAAGCGACGACATAAAATACAGGGTATTCCCGCCTATAAGAAGGTTATCTTTTGGATCCCTGGATTTGACCAAAAAACTGCTGGGACACATTCTGATACTGCTTTCTACAAGGTCCGGGGGGAAATATGCCAGCCGTTGCTCCAGATCAATCCTGCAACCGTTTTTCTTCAGCAGTTCAAGGGCGCGAACAGATTCAAATTTACAGCCGACCTCTGCAAGCACTTCGAGGGTTCTCTTATGGATGGTTTCGACCTGGGAATCGGATAACACCCTTAAAGGTTCAAATTTTCTTGTAAATCCTTTTCGCAATTACTGCCTCCTCCTGCAATTATTGTTTCGTAAAGTCATTTAATAATAAACTTTGTGAATCGCCCACTTAAAACAGCAAGTTTATTAAATAAAAACCCTAGTACCAGCAATCATATTAAAGGCACCTTTAAATCCCCTGGCCCTATGGGCCCAATACTTTAAAAATCCAGTATTTTACTTATTTAATACCTTTAAAAACTCTTTAGCGGCCCCTGACGCATCAGGAGAATATATTTCTATTCCATACATATCTGCAAAGTGCTGTGTTACAGGGGCACCGCCAACAGCCAGTTTGACTGATTTTCTTAACCCGGCATCCTCTATTGCCCTGATGTGCTCGGGAATATTTGCAAGGGTAGTTGTAAGAAGTCCGGAAAATGCAACAATATTGGGATTGTGTTCTTTAATCGCATCTACAAAGACCTGGAAATCAACATCTATGCCCAGATCAATAACTTTAAAACCCTGCCCTTCCGCCATAGTAATAACCAGGTTTTTTCCTATATCATGAAGGTCCCCTTTAACTGTACCTATAACAACAGTGCCCTTTTCCGAAAGGTGTTCTGAACCCTTAAGCAATGGTTTTATTATCTCCATTGCGACCTTCATTGCTTTTGCAGCAAGCAGCATATCAGGCATATAAAGATCGCCCGAACCAAATTTATCCCCTACCTCCAGCATTGCAGACGAAAGAGCATTGTTTATTATATTTTCAAGTGTTTCTCCACTGTCTATTGCACCCTGGACAAGATTGCCTATATCTTTATAATTTCCTGAAGCAACAGCATCGTGTATTTCTTTTAATGAAGGCATTTATGTTTTTCCTTTCTTTGATAAACATTTTAAATAAATTTTTAAAATTAAAAATAATTACGGATAAAGGATATCAGTTCAAAATATATGGCTGGTAAATTTATAAAAAGAACCGATTATCCAGGAAATATGCTGTAATCAATCATCTTTTAGTACTGCTCAAGTTTTCCTGCAATCTGCTGGTTTAAATCAAATATTTTTTCACAGGTTATAAATTTTCCGTCTTCATCAACAGGAAGGGATTTCCTGAACCATGGCCCTACTGTAACATTCCATTTCTTTGTAACTTCAAGCTTATTAAGCCCTTCATACAATTTATCTATGTCTTCACACTCATAATAGACAATTGAAAGATTCTTGTAGTTCCAAATCAGCAGTTCCTTTGCTCCCCCGTCTTTTATTGATTTAAGCAGTTCCGGCCAGGGATTACGGTGAATATCACAATATGGCTCTATGAATTCATCTTTCAGTTCTAGAACTATACAGTATCTGTTCACATTTTACCTCCAATTCTTATTATTAAAATCCTTGAGTACTATATTAATAATAAATTAAATTTTATCTATAAAGCTGTTCAGCTTTTCCCTGTAGTACCTGAAATTCTCCCATGTCACATCTTCAGAAACAGCATGATCAATATGCGGTATGTAACCCCCGCTTTTCAATACTGTAAAAACCCTGCCGAGCTCCCCGTCAATTTCCTGTTTTGTAGAATCTTTAAAAAGGACTTTTTTATTGAACCCACCCATCATTTTTAAATGCGGATATTCATTTCTAACAGCTACAATATCATTTACAGCTTCAAACGGAAAAAGCCCGGTAACCCCGGCCTCAATCCAGAGTGGTATGAGTTCCCCAATTAATCCGTCACAGTCAACAAAAATGTTGTTTATACTATACTGTTTTAAAAAATCTATAAGCTTCAAATAATACGGGCGCATAAAAGTGTCAAACATCTCTTTTGATATAAATGATCCCGAGCGGTATGCAATGTCCTCAAGTATAAATACACAGTCAACCTCGACTTTTCTAAGAATTTCTGACCAGTAATCTATTGTAAAATTCAGGAAATATTCATTAAACTCTTTTATGAATTCCGGGTCATCATACATGCTAAGCATGAAAGTTACTTCTCCCATCAGGTGGCGCGCAAGAAATGAAAAACCGAAAGGATTACCCCCGAGCCTTATAGGAAAATCTCTGTTTTTCAGTTCCGCCGCAAGGTTATTAAAATCCGCAGGCAACCTTTTGGCTATTCCACCACTGGAGTTATCATATAATGAGACGTACTCATAAAAATCTTTCCTGTTTTTTATCGGGTAATCTATTACCATTGGGATAGAAGATTTCTGCTTCAGGACTTTATTTGTCAGGCCGTATTTATCAACAAAAATCCTGTATTCGTTGTTTTCCTCAAGAACCCTGCTTTGCATCATCGAGCTGTAGTCAATGGGGAATTTTTCAAGATATGAATCAAGTTTAAAAAAAGGCGCCACATTGTTATCAACTTCATCTGCATATTTCAAGGTCAGAGGTTTTGAACCTCTTATGGATTCAGGATCCAGAATCTCCTCTGAAACATCCTTTATTTTTGGCAGGCCCTGGCTGAACCATTTCCTGATTGTCCCTGCCCAGTATGCAAATTCTGTTTTCGGTATTAATGCATTTTCATCAAAATTCATTACTGATAAAAATTTCTGCCTTGAATCCATCCAGTAGGCTCCTTTAATAAGAACTGCTGCTGTAGTTTATTAATAATATCTTGAAAAAACAAATCATCATCATATTGCCTTAAAACTTCTGGCATTTCCTTTTTAACTTACGGTTCTTGAGTTCATTCTGGGTTTTATAGAATTCCTCTATTACCTCACATAATCCGGTTACTGTCATTTCATGCATTATTTTGCCAAATTCTTCTGTTGCATAAGTAGGATCTCCTGCTCCCCCGTATGTGCTGTTTTCAAGATACCAGGTTGAAAGATACATCTTCCGTTTTTTACCTGAACCCCAATCCACCGGGCATGTATTAAGATCGCTTTTCATTATATCAGTGTCATCTGCTACAGACATATCAACAAGTTTTTTGTCCAGATGAAGCATAACCGAGGTTTCAATCTCGCATGCATGGCCGATGCCGCCTAATTCTGACTTTCGGTTTTGTTTGACATATTCTTTGTCCCAGCAGTCAAAAATATTGGTAATGCCTGCAAATACTTTAAAATCATCCCCTATTGTGCGCACAACTACATCAAGCACGCCAGGATTATTGCCATGGCCATTTACAATAAGTATTTTATCTATACCCATGTCTATAAGCGACTGGCAGATATTATACATAAGGTCTATAAGCACTTTTGGCCTTATTGTTATAGTGCCCGGCCAGTTTTTTAAAATTGAGACAGAATACCCGAACCAGACTGCTGGAAGAACTGATACCGGTATTTTTCCAGAAATTTTACGGGCAGCATCAACTGCTGCAGAGTATGCCATTTCTGTATCAGTTATCACAGGAAGGTGCCTTCCATGCACCTCACAGGCGCCAATCGGGACTATAACCATTCCGCCATCATTTATAAATTGTTCTATTTCCGGGGAGCGCATTTGCTCAAAATTAATTTTCACTTTTACAATCGTTCCTTTCCTTTGCTTAAGGGTGTCCCCTAAACATAGAGGTAATCCCTGTAATCATATCTTCTCACTTTTTTAAGCTCTGTCCAGTAAGCAAACTCTTCAAGATAAGGTCCTACATTCTGCATAACCATCGGGAAATGGTGGGGAAGACCATTCTCTAATAATGTATTTGCTAAATCCCATGCTTTTATTGGTTCCTCATAGAACTTTAGCTGGTTTACCCATCCCCTACTTCCGCAGAATGCTTGTTTTTCCGGGTCAAAAAATTTACCCGTAACATAATAGAACTGCTCACCTTCACCTGCTAGCCTGAATACTGTAACATCTCCTTTTTTGAATATAAGGTCAGTTATGGGCCCGCAATTCTTGACGCTTTCAGCATAATCTGCAAAATAATGCTTCTCACACATAACGCCTTGCTCGTTGGCCATTTCAAATGGAGCGGAACCGCAGTGCCACAGCAGCAGTGATTCATCGTTTTCATCAAACTTGGGAAGATCCATCAGTGCCACAGGAGCCCCTGTAAGTTTCTGTAGCACAAGCATTGAAATTGTACCCAATATATCTGCTTCACAACCTGCAGCAATTCCATCACTGTTTAACAATGAGTTTGTAAGGCATCCTACCATTTCCTTTAGGGGCATAAGCTTTGGCCAGCAGCTGAATGCCACTGCACTGTAATTGTTCTCATTACAGATTTTTTTTATAGCAAGATACATCTTTACAGAATCCCGCACTTTATCTTCTGATACACGGCTTATTTTTGAAGCTTGTTTTACAGCTTTAAATACTTTGTCAACTTCTGCAGCAGTTATTTTTTCACCAAGCGATATTATATCCTCTACTTCATAATCTCTTGTCACATCAACACCAAGGTACTGGTATACTGCTCTTGGGTTTGCCATGTGGTTTATGTGGCCATCTGCAAGCTTGCCAATTTGTGCCACTCTTGCATTTTTCATGGCTTTGGCTGCAGTAAGAGCTTTTATTGTAATGTCAAACCGGTTCTTGAAGAACTTGCTTTCCATGTCTCCAAAGAACCACTTGGTCTTTAGGGGTTTTGCAAGAAAATTATGTTTTGATATACCTATGTTCTGGGAGATATTTACAAAAGAACCAAATGTCATAGGACCGGTAGGGCTTAATTCCTCAATTGCCCATAGCCCGAAATTCTTTCCAGATTTCATTATTTCAAATACATTGTCGCCTATTATGTATGAGGGATGGAAAAAAAGTACAAAATCAAGCTGTTTTGCCTCTATTTCTTTTCTTATGTTTGAGGCCTGCTCAATATTCTGCATTATTATATCGATCACATGCAGTTCAAAACCATATTTATCTGCCATTTTTGCAAGTTCTTTCTGGTATGCCTTAAAATAATCAAGCCCCTTTGTTGAAAAACCTTCCATAAAGCCTGCAACAAATCCGACTTTTAATTTTTCCATTTTGCACTCCTTTGTAATTATTAATAATTTAAGTTAGAAATAAAAACCTTTTTTTAAAAATAATTCTTTATTTCTTCTAATATGCCCCATATTTGTGTATTGCATTTATATAGGCTATTACGTTTTCATGGGGTATATAATTTACTACTGAATGTGACACCGTTGCGACATAACCATATCCAGGCTTTAAAACGTCCATATGAGCCTTTACATCGGCATCCACATCTTCAGGCGTTCCCTTTGAAAGTGGGAACTCGATATCCACATTGCCTGACAGGCAGAGCCTGCTGCCATACCTTTTTTTGTATTCCCTGTAGTCTGCTCCGTATGGGTCCATTGGATTAAGACAATCAAGCCCGATGTCTATAAGGTCCTCAACCATATCATCGATTTTGCCGTCGGAATGAAACATTATTGGGACCCCGGCATTTAATGCAGGTTCAAATATGCGTGCCATCCTTGGGACCCATATTTCTTTCATTATTTTCGGAGGGATAAAAAGACCGGATTTAAATGCAACATCATCTGCAGCAAATATAAAATCTACGCTATTTTCAACAAGGGCCTGGATCATTTTTACAGAGTGTATTGTTGACACTTCCAGCAAATCCTCCACCAGGTCACGGTTTTCATACACCATCATCATAAAATCATTCATTCCTACAACAAACTCATATAGTGTCTGGGTTATGCTGGCGCATATAACTCCCACACCTATGCGTGAATTTCTTTTTTCAATAGCATCTTTATATTCCTTCAGGTATTTTATTGTTTCTGAGATTTGCGTGTCTGAGTCAATAATAATTTTGCTGAAATCCTGGGCAGTCCTGACTTTCCTGTCATAAGCATTAATCTTTTTGCCGTCTTCGTTCAACCTCATAAAAGGCACCCACAGCGAGGACCCTATCAGCATAGCATCCTGGCCAATTATTTCGCAAAAGTCAAGAAAGTCATCAGGGTACATGGGCCGCCCCTGGTCAGCATCAGCACCTTTTGCAGGGTCTCCGCCATATGCCAGTGTATTTCCGGCATATCTGCCAAGCAGTTTTTCTACATGTTTATCTTCATAAAGTATCTCAAAATTAGGAACCCTGTCCACGGGTTTACGTTTAAAAGCTGCAAGCAGTCTTTCTATGTCAGGAGAACCATTAAAAGGTTCGATTGTTTTTGAATTCAGCATATTTTTAACTCCTTAATAAAAAAATGATAAACAAAAACCATAATCAATTAAAAATTACTAACTAAGTATCATTACATCTTAGACTCCTTTTAGGGCTTGCCAATTGATAAATAATTGCTTTTTCAATAAACCCCGAATTGCTTCACTGCCGCTACCATTGCAAGATAATTCTTCGGCTTAACACTGTTTGGTATTATATTGCTTGAAGACAATATATACCCTCCACCCGGTGCTGCAACTTCAATACATTTTTTTACCTCGTTTACAACATCTTCTTCAGTTCCATACACCAAATTGCCTGCACAGTTTACATTACCCATAATACATATCCTTCTGCCGTAATCCTTCTTTACTTTTTCAAGGCTCATGCCTGCAAGTGGATCTATGGGATGAAGGCAATCAAGCCCCGTGTCAATGAGCAGGTCCATTATTTTATTCAGGTCTCCATCAGAATGCTTAATAATATATAGCCCAAAACTGTGCCACTTTTTATAAATCCTTTTCATTGCGGGGTATATAAACTCCTTAAAATGGGCCGGGCTCATAAGAAGACCATTATTGCCTGCAATATCATCTCCCGAAAATGCTATTTCTGCTCCTAGTTCTGCAGACAGCCTGCCGAGTTCAATATAGTATTCAACAGCTTTATTCATAATGCCTTTAATAAGCTTCGGATTGTCAACCATGTCTATCAGAGACTCAGAAAAACCATGCAGATCCCTGACCTCTGACCACCCGTCTCTTAGTAAAGATATAATTGCCTTCCTGCCTTTAAATCTTTCTATGGCTTTTTTTAAACCATCAAGCCTGTGCGGCGCATAAGGGTCAGGAAACTCAAATTTTCTTAAATCCGCCTCATTTTTAATCACAGTATTTACAGGCTCAAGATAGTCCTGGGTGGTTTTTTTTACCATGAGCCCCCGCTCGTCGATAAATGTATTCTCATCAATCTTCTGCCTTTTCTGGTTTACCCTTGGAGAGACGGCATCCAGGTCAAGTTTTTCAGCCAAATCAAATATATCACCGTCACCTATAATCTCACGAATTACGCTGCTTGATACCTCAAGCTCAAAATGGGGCACCCTATCGGGTATTTTTCGTTCAAGCGCTAAAATTACTCTTTCAAGAGAGTTCATCTGATATCTCCTTGTGGTTTAATAAAATATTTTTTCTTATTCTTAATCTAAGACCTGCCCAGGTTCCTGAAACCTTGAAATCTTTTTATTCCTAAAATAACTATCTAATGTTAAAGCAATCCTTTCTTCCTATAATAATTCTCAGCTTCTTTTAATATTTTATCAATTTCTTTGTCCTGCTCATCTGTTACTGGTTTTGGTTTGTAATTTGCTAAAATATCTTCATATTTTTCTTTAGCTTTATCCACAACAGTCTTTTTGCCTGTATCGATCCACTCGCTGTAAGATGTTTTGTCAAATATTTTCGGCATATAATCTTCAGTTTTCCAATAAGCCCTTGTATGTTTTTTTGATAAAAAAGATCCTGTAAAACCAACTTCATTAATGTAATTAAGCCCAATCGCATCGTCATTTACATCAAAGCCTTCTATTATCCTGCCTATTGTCCGGGCTATATCATCATCAATAATTGCAAGCACCGGATTATAAGCAAGCTCTGCAGTTACTCCGCCATGCAGCACTATTATATTTCCCCCGGATAGAGCGGAACACATTGCAACAGGTAATTTTTCTGCGCCCAGTTGGTAATCAATTATCTTTGAATTTGAAAATGCAGCCCCTACATCGCTTACGGGAACTTTGTAAAATGAGTGCCACATCTGGTTAAAAGCCATTTGCTGCATTGCTGTTGCTGCAGTTCCAAAATTCATGTCTCCTGTTTGCATATTCAAAGATAGTATCGAGTCATCAACAAGTACTCCGCTGCCTGGCTTAATGCATTGAATCAGCACAATGATAGCAAACAGCTCTGCATTATAACTGGCAATGCCCCCACTTACAGTGACTGGCCTTGTGCTCCCCAATGGGGAACCCGAGGCAACATAAATCGGAAAACCGGCATCTAAATACGCAAAAGCTGCGCTTGCATTGTCTTTACCCATAGAAAAAGGGGGGTTCCCACATATTAACCCCAGTAACTGGCAATCCAGCACCTCTGCTATTTTAATTTCCCAAATAAAACTTTCCGCCTCCGTAGCTCCCCTTGAAGGTTTTGTTGAAAATCTGTGTCGCTGTGCACAGGATACCGGGCAAGACATAACAGGCGGCACATTTTCAATCTCAAAATATGGCGTGTAAGAGGGAAAGACATGTACTGTGTCCAATGAATCTGAAACAAGCACTGCAATGTTGTTCTGCTTGAGAGTTGGTGTGGTCAGAATCCCGGTATCAATATTTACGTGCCTCGCTCCTGTAGAATTCATAAAATACATTGTATTGCCTCCTATCCTGAGGCTTTTTTCAGGTTCTCTTGCGCGTACTAAAAAACTTGAAGGCGTTTTATCAAGCGCCCATTCAACAAGACCTGATGGAATTTTAGCTACCATTGTAGTGTAGTCAACTTTGCATCCATGTGCTTCAAGCAGTTTTAAAGCTTTTTCTGACTCATACTTAAAACCCAGCTCTTCAAGTATTTCGAGTGATGCTGTGTGGATTTGCTCAATATTGCTATTTGACAGTATTTTTATTGGCTCAAATCTTCTTTTAAATCCATTTTGCATTTTAATTGAACCCCTTTCTTTTCATTTGTATTAAATAATAATTGCCTTAAGGCATAATAGTATTGGATTGTATTCCTGTTTATACTATGGCTAAATTACTATTTAAGGAACTGGGTAATAAGCCATTATTAAAAACTTATTTAGAATTTAATAATTTTGCCAATATTTCTGTTACAATACTTACTATTTTGTCCTTATTGATACTGTTCAAGCCATTTGCTGTAAAATTAATTTCATTGTCAGATTTATTTTGTTTAAATTCTGGGCTGATGTATTTAGTTTTTTGCCCGAATGCATCCTCGTAAACATAACCAGGTTTACATACTTCTTTAAATATATCCATTGTTGAGAAATCTTCTCTCGTGAAGTGTTTGCGGATTGAAAGATCTGCAGCAGGGTCATTGCCAAACATCAATTGCCTGTAAATTAATAATTTTGCACAGTTATTAGCAATATCAGCATAAACAAGTGCATCATTTAAGTTGGCTCCTGCAGTAAACATTCCATGGAAAGGAATGTTGCAAATCAAAGCTGCGTTTGAATCTTTTTCTCTTCTTTTTTTAAAATTATCGACTACTTTTTCGGCCTGGTCCTGGGACGACGGAATAGACTCTTCTACATTTGTAATGGGCTGATCTCCCAAAATAACTCTTGAACCTTCAGTCACAGAAGGTATATCCATATGCGCTGCGCCAAACACCATCATAAATAAAGGGTGGCAATGAATAATGGCATTGATTTCAGGAAAAGTTTGATAAATTAAATAGTGTGTGGAGGCTTCACGCGTAATTAAACCTTCATCACCAATCAGGGGCATTTTACAAATGTCTGTAACTATTATTGAGTCTTCTTCAATTTTCCATTGATAATTTGGGCCTGACAATCTCTCATTAATATAAATTTTATTTTTATCCCTTACAGAAATATTGCCGCCGCTTAGATCAGTCAGGTCCTTATTAATTAAATAAGCAGCCACTTCACATATTGATTTTCTAATCTTTTTTACATCAACCATTTTTATTCCTTTACCATAATTATCTATGCCCTAAGAAGTGCTCTTCTGCTAATCCTGATCGAATCTACCATTATAGCTATGATGAGTATTATACCTTCAAACGCGTCTCGCCATTCTATTGGAACTTTTGATAGTGCAAGCCCATTTGAAATAGAACCAAGTATAAAAGTTGCAACAATGATCCCTACCAGTGTTCCTCTGCCCCCGGCAAGCGAGATGCCGCCTAATACGCAGATGGCAAGAATCTTGAATTCATATCCAAGTCCAAATACCCCCTGTGCGAATGAAAGTTGTGAAGACAATAGTATTCCTCCGATTCCGGCGGTAATTCCTGAAATAATAAAAGTATAAAAAGTGGTTTTTTTAATTGAAACACCCGCAAGCCTTGCTGCCTGCAAATTTGCTCCAACCTGATATACATTTCTGCCAAATTTAGTAAATCTAAGTACAACATACATAAGAACAAGTATTACAATGAAATATATCAGCGTAAGCGGAACATGCTTAAAGACATAACCCCTGCCCATAAAAACATATGGTTTATAATAAATCTGTGCAGTTTCAGTTCCATAAAGATATGCAAGGCCCCGAAAAACTGCAAGTGTGCCAAGTGTTGTTATGATAGAGTTTATTCCAACAACAGTTACAAGAAAACCGTTTATTGCTCCAATCGCTGCACCCACGGCAATTCCTGCAAGAATAACAACCGGCAGCGGTATATAAGTATCACCAATATTATATAATTTTGCGCATACAATCGCTGAAACTCCAAGTATTGAACCAACTGATATGTCAAAATTGCCAGTGAGTATTACTGTTGTAAGCCCAACAGCCATTATTCCTGAAATAGTCAGGTTGGCCACAATACTCTTGATATTTGCAAGGCTTATAAATAATGGATTTATAAGGGAAAATATTAGTATCATTAAAGCATAAACTATTAATAGAGTCGGAGTCATAGAGTTTTTATTAAATGGATTAATTGCATTTAAGAAATCATTTCTTTTTTGATCGTTCATAAAAAAACCTCGTTTATTTCAGAGCCTTTTAAAGTTAAATAATTTGTATTTTCTTGTTTCTGATTTCATAAGCAGCTACTATTAAAATCAGCGCAATTCCCTGGAACAGCTGTATATAATAAGATGGTACATTAAGAACTGAAAGCCCATTGAAAATAACAGTTACGATCAAGACACCAATCAATGTACCCAGTGCACTTCCACTGCCGCCCATGAGGGATATTCCACCCAAAAGAACTGCAGAAAGTGTGGGAAGAACAAGCTTCGCGCCTTGATATGAAGCACCTACACCTGTGAGCGCTACACTTAATACACCACCAATGCCTGTTATGAATCCCATAAATATATAAAGCAGGATTTTAACCTTTTTTACCTTTACACCGCAAAGATATGCGACTTTTGGATTTGCACCGATAAGATAAATAGTCCTTCCAAATTTTGTCTTTGTAAGTACAAACCAGAAAATAAAAATCAGTACAATAAGAACATACAAAGGCAAAGGAATTTTTAAAAATGTCCTTGTGCTAAAGTAGTACAGCTGGTCTGTAAGCATAAGAATTGAGTATGTCTGAGTAAAAGTATTTGCAGTCACAAGGGCCAGCGCCTGAAGTATTGCCATTGTTCCAAGGGTAAGGATAATAGGGATAAGATTAAATTTCTCTATCAGCAATCCATTTATAAAACCGATTAATGCTGCAACTAATATTCCAATTAATAATGTTAACCATAAATTTAATCCAAAGACAGTGTAGAGTACTGCCATTATAACCGAGGTAAGAGAAATGGAGTTGCCAAAAGATATATCCAGGCCTCTTGCGATCATCAAAGGAGTAAGACCTAATGCAAGAACACCGGTTAAGACCATGTTCTTAAGCATTGTACTTATATTATTATATGCAATAAACTGCCTGTTTACCAGTGAAAAGAAAGCAACCAATACTACAAGAATAATAAGCAGTATATAGGTATCTGTAATCTTAAAGGACTTTTTTTTCATTTGTTGCATATTCAACCTTTCTATTAATGTTATGCGGAAGCCAGGTGCATAAGTTCTTCCTGGTCTGTATCTTTAGTTACAAATTCACCGACAATCTCACCGTCCCTCATGACTATGACCCTGTCAGATATTGCTAAAATCTCAGGAAGCTCACTTGAGACCATCAGCACCCCAACTCCTTTTTCACAGAGATCCTCTGCAATCATATAGATCTCTGATTTTGAACCTACATCTATACCCCTGGTTGGCTCATTCATAAGAAGTATTCTTGAATTCTTTTCCAGCCATTTTGCTACGACGACTTTTTGCTGGTTTCCTCCTGAAAGACTGCCTGCCAGGGTATCGATTGATGGAGCTTTTATATTAAGCGTGTTAAACCATTTAGTAGCATGCTCATTTTCAGTTCTTTTATTTAGAATAAATCCAGCTCCCATCTCTTCAATATTTGCAGAAGTTATATTCTGCTTTAAATCCATGACAAGGGCCAATCCTTCTTCTTTCCTGTCGATTGGGATATACCCTAGCCCGCTTTTTTTTGCAATATTGGGATTTGTAACATTAATCATTCTCCCATCTACATATATTTCCCCGCTTGTTGCTTTTTTATCTCCAAAAATTACTGAAAATAGCTGATGAGTTCCAGCACCAAGAAGACCAAAAAAAGCCACAATTTCACCTTCGCGGAGATTAAAACTTACATTTTTAACTTTATTTAAATAAGTGAGATCTTTAACTTCAAAAATGACTTTGCCTTTTTTAATATCCCTTTTGGGATACTGCTCTGAAAGCTCCCGGCCAACTATAAGATTTACAAGCTCAAATTTATTTGTTTCATGTGTTTTTATATCACCCACTTTTTTACCATCGCGCAGCACTGCCACCCTGTCGGTTATCTGGAATATTTCTTCCATCCTGTGTGATATATAAATAACGCCCACCCCTTGTTCCCTTAATTTCCTAATTACACTGTATAAGGTGTTCACTTCTTTTTCATCAAGGGCAGATGTTGGTTCATCCATTACAATTATTTTTGCATTGCCGTGAATGGCTTTTGCAATCTCAACTATCTGTTTTTGCCCTACACTTAAATTTTCCATAAGCTCACTAGGATTTATTTCCGAGCCAAGCATAGAAAGTATTTTTTTTGATTTTGCAGCCATTTCTTTCCAGGAAACAAAACCCGCTTTATTCGTAACTACCTCGCCGGCAAAAATATTTTCAAGAACAGTCAGTGGTTCAAATGAAGTCAATTCCTGGTATATTACCCTTATGCCAGCAGCTAAGCTTTCGTGCGGACTTAAAAATTTGCACTCTTTTCCCTTAATAATTATCTTCCCTTTTTCAAGCATGTACGCACCCGAAAGAATTTTTATAAGTGTAGATTTACCTGCTCCATTTTCCCCCAGAAGTCCCAGTATTTCACCTTTATAAAGGCTTACACTGACATCATCAAGCGCTAAAACTCCCGGGAAGTTTTTTGTTATGCCTGACATTTCCATTAATATTTCATTATCTGGCATATTTTGCCTCACTTTAGTTTATTTAGTTATTTATGATTAAAATTCTGTAATAATCCATTTCAAATAAAATACTGTTTTGGAGGGCTAGATATTAGCCCTCCCATTTTTTATTTATTACTATCCTGCTTGAATAAAAAACATTAAATATTACTTAGGATAATATTCATCAATATTATCAGGCGTGATAATAACATTATCGATAAACAAGTATGCAGGTACTGGATTTCCATACATATGAGCAAGAGCGCCAGGAATCAGGTATTCGCCATATTTTTCAGGAAAATATGCGCTGTCGCCGTCAATAACGCCATCTCTTACAAGCTGCATGCCGAGATCATCAAGGCCCTGTGACATTATAAGCCACTTGTCAGGATTCCACCTGCCGGCTATCTCTGCAGCTGCCTGAACGCCCGCTGCAGCCTGGTCATTAAGAGTGAAAACAATTATGTTTTCATCCTGGGGATATGCTGCAAGAATATCCGATATAGCTGCTTTTGCTTCGTCAGTTGTGCTTCCGGCATCAACCAGCACTGCCTTTGAACCCTCAGCTTTTGTGTCTGCCTCTGCACCAAATTTTTCCTTGAATACGTCCATTGCGCCATACATTCTCATTGCTACAGTTTCACCAATTACAGGATTCCAGAGAAAGAATACTCTATCTACATTTTCCCAGCCGCCAAAAACTGGGTCTATCTGTTCCAATGCCCAGTTTCCAGTTAAAACAGAAGTACCGTAATTATCAACACCCTGGAATGGAAATCCCGGGACCGGTATATCTATGGCAATTATAAAAATTCCAAGCTCTTGAGCTCTTCTTCCAATTTGAGCGTTTATTTGTGCATCAATTTGGAACTGTAGGAAAACTTCAGGCATTTTATTGAAGATAATATCTGCATTCTGCACTGATACTGCCGGGTCTACAGCATTATCAAGAACTGTCAGGTCAGCCATAGAACCGCCTGCCAATTGCCATTGTTCTATTATGCTATTCTCAACTGATAAGCAGAATGGAAACGATTTAATTGCGTTTGCAAAAGCCATTGTGCGGCCTTTTGCAGGTTCGCCTTCATATGCGCCGGCTTTTGCCATTTCCCTTAATTTCTCATAAGTGTAAGGTGAATCTGCATCCACTTCAACTTCTACCTTCTCGATAACAGTTTCAACAACAGTTTCTTTCACTATTACAGTTTCCGGTGCTGTACCAGTTTTACAACCAGGTAAAGCCATAAACGTTGCCACCATTATCAATGATAGGCAGACTAACAATGCAATTTTTGTCTTTTTCATTTTCCCTCCTCATATTTTTATTACTCCAAGTTAAAAATAACTTGGATTTTTATTATTCATTCTATATGAGTTTCACCTCCTCCTTTTTATAAATTCATCCGTTCTTTTAAACGGATTTTTATCTAATATTTTCAATCAGCAATTAGAACTTTAACATCTTTCAGGGAAAGTTTTTCCTTAATATCTTCGTTTAAACCAGAATCTGATATAATTAAATCTATCTCATCCAGTCCAATCCAGTTATTTGCGCTATAAAGAAAAAACTTACTACTGTCTAAAAGGCATATTTTTTCCTGTGACCTTAAAGAAAAAACTGATTTCATGCTTGCATCTACCTGTATAGGGTCCAGTACTCCAATCTCTGTTGACATAGCAAAACATGAAAAGAAAAACTTGTTTGCATAAATATTATTCTTTACCAGCATTTCCCATGTGTCACCATCACTTGTGCCGAGGTATTTATTTAAGACACCCCCTACACAAATAAGATCTATATTATCTTGCAGAATCATCTCCTGAGGTATGAAGATGGAATTGGTTATAAGTGTAATATTTTGCAGATTAGCTCTTTTAAGTTCTTCAAAAAAATAATATACAGTTGTGGAACCGTCTAGAAATATTGTATCGCCATCGCATACAATCGAAACTGCTTTTTTGGCTATAGCTTTTTTCTGTTTTTCATTTTTCTGTAATCTTAGAAAAAAATTATGTTGTTTTTTTTCAGATTCGAAAATATTAATGCTGCCATATTTTTTCTTTAACAATCGTTGGCTTTCAAGTATGCCTATATCTTTATATGCTAATGACTGTGGTATTCCTAATTCTAAAGATAGGCCTTTCACTGTGACTTTGTTTTTGCTTTTTCTCACAAAATCCAGTATTTTTTTTCTTCTTTCTTCAGGATTCATATGAAAAAATTTGTATAATAATATATATAATAATTGAGAAAACATGTATAAAACGTTATAATTATATTGTAAATTCATTAGAAAAGCAATATTAATGAAAATTTCTTACCTATAATGCTTTTTATAATCAATATTTTCTAAAAGTTTTTTATTTAAATCATTCTGGCTTATAGTTTCTTTCTTATATTATTTAATAACTGAGTTAAGCCTGTAAAATTTCTTTATTAATATCAAATTAATCCCCAAGCTCAAATTCTTGCACTTATTTAAATAATAAATCACAAATAAGTTCCATATTATCTGAGAAATGATAGCCACCAAGATTTGTTTCTATCTTATCCCTGTGTTCAAGCAATCTTTTTGCGAGCTCGTCGTATTTAAGGGTCATTTTTACAGCAAGTCTTAGTGCTTTTATCCTGTCATCCCTGGGCGTTATAATGTCTATTTCATGCCAACCTGAAAATTTATATTTATTCAGATAATAATACAATTCAAGATTCTCCCAGAACATTATTGTTCCGAATATCAAATCCGGGTCTGAGTCCCTGTAATTTTCATTTAAATGAACTTCATTTAATTTATTATGCATAGCAAGAATAACCACATCTTCTGCAAGACTTTCCTGGCTCATCAATGCATGTCCGGTATCAAGAGCTCCTGTTAAATTATCCATTCCTACATCATTAAAAAGCATCATCATTTTCCCTATATTACTTATATATTGCCTTTGTCTAGGGTCTTTCTGCTTGTATTCCACTGATATCTTAACACCTGGGTTATGTGAACATATTTGTCTGTAGCTGTCTACAAGATATTTCCAGCCTTCTTCATAATTTACCTGGAATGGGTAATCAAACCCGTCATGAGCAGGCCAGATTCGGAGCGAAGCCCCTGGAATTTGTGCAGTAAAATCTACCGCTTCCTTGCATAGTTTAATATTTTCCTTGCGGATCTTTTCTTCATTTGTACACAGGGCTCCATGCCTCCATTTTCTGTCTGTAAAATTTTCTACTGCAGTATTTGCTACTTTAAGTCCGTGGTTTGCAAGCATTTTTACAATTTTATCAGGATCATCTGGAAGTGGATCTGACGGATAAAACACAAGGATACCATTGTATCCTTCGATTTCAGACATCGCTTCAAGTTTTTTTTCAAGCTTCATATCTTCATAATATCCATTTGGGACATATCTTTCTCCAAAAGATCCCAGAACCCATAGATGTGAGCTTATATAAGGTTTAAGCATTAAAATCCTCCTGTCTTAATGTAATTAATTATCATATTATAGATATCCAATAAATTATCTTACCAGTAAACACACAAAGTACAGAAAATGCATATTTATTATGTATTTAATAAATATAATTTATGGGTATAAAAAATCTTCATATCCCAGCCTTTTTACCCTTTTTAACCCGAGCCAGTACGCAAATTCATCAATATACTTGCTAACGTCCTTTAATACAACCGGGTAATGGTGCTGTATATTATTTATAAGAATCGTATTTATTAAATCAATGGCCCTTACGGGTTTACCGTACAGTTTCAATTCATTTATCCATCCCCTGTTTCCATACCAGGATTCCTTTTTTTCATTAAAACTTTTTCCGGTAAAGTAATAGTAATAATCAGACTCCCCGGTTAGCCTGAAAACTGTAACATCGCTTTTGGGATATACCATATCGGTAATGGGGCCTAGATTATCAAATTCAGTCCCTTTTGCAAAATCTGACCTGTAAACATTCCTGCATATAGCTCCACAGGTGCCAGCCATTTCAAGAGGCGCTGAGCCGCAGTGCCACAAAAGAACTGAGTTATCATTATCATCAAAAGCTGGCATGTCGCTAACGGCTGTTGGCATACCTGAAAACAGTTTTAAAATATATGATGAAATTGTGCTTAACATGTCCCCCTCACATCCGGCAGTTATGCCGTCTGAATTTAGAAGGGAGTTTGACAGGCACCCTATAATGCTCTTTAACACCACAAGTTTTGAGGCGCAGTCAAAGGCTACTGCTGAAAAATTGTTATCCTGGCACATTTTTTTTACAGCAAGATATACTCTTACAGTATCTTTTATTTTTTCCTTATCAAATTTAA
>Ga0194126_10001736_pt1 | contig 36227 bp, 28 predicted proteins | sample TA2KigC150mmetaG_FD_148641 | JGI IMG/M metagenome (GOLD analysis project Ga0194126, IMG submission 148641) | Freshwater microbial communities from Lake Tanganyika, Tanzania - TA2015035 Kigoma Deep Cast 150m | ecosystem: Environmental > Aquatic > Freshwater > Lake | place: Tanzania: Lake... | reverse complement strand
CTCAAGCGAAAGTATATAAGAAAGGGAATCGGTGCGCAGAGCCCGATAGGGCGGCGCGCGAATGAGATACGCAGGAAGCCGGTCCCGCATGGCCGGTCGAGGAGGGCCACGGGAGGATTCCCGTGCTGGGGGTCGGCCCTTTGACTATTCTCCGGGAAGCTGTTAAATTTATATGTTTGAATGAAAGAGGAGGCCCCACAGAGGGCTTCCCGCCAATACGCGCCCGCTCCTTTCACGACGGTTGGTTCTTATGCTCGCCGCGGATTTGATAAGGCTCTCCTGGTTGCAGATCTATCGCAATAAGAGGCGGTACAAGGGCGCTTTTCTTGGAATTTCCCTGGGGATCGGAGCGCTCATCACGGTGCTCACCATCGGCGATTCGGTGGAAAGCAACCTGGGCTACAATCTGGAGGTCTTGGGCAGCGCGACTATTGTGAAGGCGGAATGGGATTTCGCCAGAACTGTGCGTTGGCACCAGGGCGAGTACTCCAACAAGGACATAGAAGATCTCAAAGGACTTCCCGGGGTTCTAGCGGTGGCGCCGGCAGTTTGGAGCCGTGAGAAAGAGGTCCATTACCGTCGAGAGAAGATGAGCGCGAAGCTCATGGGAGTGGACCCCGATTTCTTCAGGGCGTTACATCTCCCGGTCTCCAAGGGGCGTATCTTCACCGGAGAAGACATCGAGCAGCGCCGACACGTGTGCGTGATCGGCAAGAAAGTGGAAAACAAGTTCTTTGGTGAAGGCTCGCCATCCCTCGACCAGGTGATTGCAATGCACGGCCGGTCCTTTCGGGTGATCGGCGTTTTAGGCGGCGCGGAGGACCAGGAACTCCTGGAGAGCATACTGCTGCCCATATCTGTGGCCAAGAGCCAATTCCCGGCGATGGACAAAATCCGGGACGTCTATATTCGAGCGGTCAATTGGGACGTGGTGCAAAATCTCAGAGAGGCCGCGGAAAATCTACTGCGAGCGAATCAGCCGGGATACGCCAGCGCCATTCACGTGAAATATTATGCAGAGAGCCTGAATATCATCAAGACCATCATCTTTGTATTTAAATTCTTTGTCTATGCGGCCATCGGAGTGACTCTGGCCCTAGGCGGACTGGGCATTACAAACGTCATGCTGGCCGTGGTGAGCGAACGCACCCGTGAAGTGGGACTGCGCAAAGCAGTGGGCGCCACGGAACCCATGATCATGCTCCAGTTCATGTGTGAGTCACTCACGGTGAGTCTGATAGGCGCGGCCGTGGGCATGACCCTGGGTATTATTGCCGTCTATTTCCTTAGTAACGCGTTGGATATGGACCCCAATTACGCGGTCATGGTCGCGAGCCTCTTTTGGTCGGTAATTCTGGGCATAGTCATCGGCGTGCTCTCAGGAGTGATCCCTGCGCGGAAAGCAGGGAAGCTGGACCCAGTCGACGCCATGAGATTCGAATAGTCTGCAACCGACGAGCATTCCTTTTGCCACCCGTAATTGAACGCCTGCGCCTAAGAATTGTTTGCGATTGAGTCGGTTATGGCTTTGAGGCAGCGGATTCCGCGCTCGATCTCGGTAAAGACCGGAATGCCCAAAGACTCAACCCTGTCTCGAAAACCCCTGAAATAGGCCGTGTCACCGATCATCCAGAAAGCAACCGGCTTGGGCGCTTTTCCGAGGACATGGAGAAAGTCAAGACCCCGCTTGAGGAGGGATTCCTCCACAAATATGTGGAAATGAATTGCGTCTACTCCTGGGTCGTTCAGGAGAGCATCGCTCACTTCGTAATAGACCCGCGTTACGCCGTTCCGTTCGATAGCGGGCCAGAGGTCCAGAGGATTTCCCGGCTCCATCCAGTCCGGATATATGGACGTCAGCCGCCGGACAGTCTGAGGGCTCAGATCGGCCATGACCATCCCCCTCCCCATCACGTGGTCGGTGGCAACGATGCCGGCCGCCCCACTAAACGTGGCTATCGCCACCCTATTCCCCGCGCTCTTCTTCCTCCACAGCACATGAGCCTTGGTGAGGTCCATCAATTCAATGAAATCCACGGCCCTTAGAATGCCTAGCTGCCGAAAGAGGCCCTCTGAAATTTTCGCGTTACCGGCCATACTTGCCGTGTGACTCAGCGCAGCTTTCGCTCCCTGAGCGCTGGCGCCGCCCTTCAGCAAAAGCACCGGCCGGTTCAATCGGGTGACGGCTTCGCGAAATCGCTGAACGTCCGCGATGGATTCCAGATACATCGCCACCACTTCCGTGCACGGATCGTCGGCCATGTATTCCAGCAGGTCGCATTCGTTAATGTCCGACCGATTTCCTATGGAACAGGCCAGATTCAGGCCGAAGTAATTCTCGCTGAGAATCTGCATGAGAAAACCGGCGGCCAACATGCCGCTTTGCACAATGAGAGAGACGCCCCCAGGACGCAGGCTATTCCGCCACAGGTTCGGCCGCATGAAAGAGAGCGCCATTTTGGTTTGTCCGTTGACAACGCCCATGCAGTTGGGTCCCCAGATTCTCACCCCGTATTCCCGAGCGGTCGCCAAACATTCATCCTGAAGCGCCCGGCCTTGCTCGCCCGTTTCCGCGAATCCGGCGCTCTGGATCATGACTCTCCGTATGCCCTTACGGCCGCAAGCCCTCAACACGTCGGGAACAAGAGGGGCGCGGACGAAAACGATTGCGAGATCGACCACAACGGGGAGGTCCTCAACGCTGGGGTAACAAGGCAGACCTTCGATCTCCTTATACGCGGGGTTCACGAGGTGGCAACGATCGCCGAGACTCGCCCTGGCATTGGCTTGCATCGCATAACCGACTTTGCGTCTATCCGCAGATGCTCCGATTACCGCGACGCTTCCGGGACGCACGAAACGCTCCATCTATTGTCGAATCCTCCACATCCAAAGCATCGCAATCGGATCGGGAAATCATATGCGCGCTATTTGGGGCGCATCCCCATCGTCTTCAATAAATCGACGACCGGTATGTGCTCTCGCGAGAGCGCCCACGCCATCGCGGTTCTACCGGCTTTGTCCTGAGCCTCGCAATCGACTCCCCACTCCAACAGCGCTTTAACGACCCCCGCGTGGCCTTCTGCCGCGGCCAGAATGAGCGCTGTGGCGCCGGCGCCGTCAGCGATCTCGGCCTCGGGATTGTGCTCCAACAGCAGCCTCAACAGGGTCTCATGGCCGCGATGGGCCGCTCGCATCAGGGCCGTCCACCCCAAGACATCCGTGGCGTTCACATCAGCCCCGTACTTGAGCAGGAGGTCGGCCACCTCAAGGTTGCCTTGACGGCAGGCTTTCATCAAGGCCGTCGCGCCATATTCGTCGGCTTGCTCCGTGTCGGCGCCATGCTCCAGGAGGACCCTCACAACTTCAGACAGGTTGAGCGCGCACGCCCACATCAATGGAGTCCACCCCACCGGGTCCCGCGCGTTGACCTCCGCGCCCACTTCGATGAGCATTCGTAGTTTAGCTAGGTTAGCCGCTTTCACCGCGGCGAAGAGAGCTTCTTCCATGCGCCGGCGCCACTGATTGGCAAAAGCCACAGCCGGCCTATCGAGCCCGGCCCGTGGCGTGATTTCCTACGCTCCTGGACCGCCGGACAACCCGGCAGCCGGGCCCAAAGACTAATCCGCGATTGTTGGATGCCAAATATCGACAATTCCGGCAAACGCGATACGCTATGTTGTGTTCCGATGGGTGACCTGCCACAAATGGCAGGGGCCCCGCGTCCCGCAGAGTCATCACCATACTTGATCTTGGTCTGCGCCACAAGCATACGGAGACGTGGAGACCGACGAAGGCCCCCACTTGAGCGCTCCGTTTCATGAATAGGGGGGTCCCCAGCATTCGGCGCGCGTCATCGAGAATGGGGTTTGTTGAGTCAAATGGAGGGAGCGGCTGGACAAGCCGGCAGTGGCCCAAGTGATCATCCGGCTTTGCACGTATCCGCTGAATACGATTGGGGCGGAGGTTCTCCTGAGTTTTCGGTTTCGCGCCAGGGCCGTTCCTCGGAAGCCATCTCCGCCTCGCGCTCTTCACCGGCGCGGCACGACACCTTTATTGTCCGATACATCTCCCGGTTCCTCTTGGTGTCGAATGGGTCGGTGCGCCCCAGGACGGTCCCGTCTCCGGCCACAAGCTCCAGCGTGCAGCTCGAGTCATGGAGAACGCCCGCGATTCTGAATGTTCCCGATGGGTCCAGCCGGCTGGAACGAGACCAGTCACTCGATTCCATCGAGCACCGCGCTTCAAGACCCGTGAGCTCTTCCGGGGGGCCGTCGAATTCCACATGACCTTGGACTAGACATCCTTCCGGTATCATGCGAATGTCGATCCCTTCGATCCGCCCCGCCTCCACAGGTATGGCCAACGGCTCCGTATTCTCCATCAGGTATCCGCGCTTGTACGCCTGAATCACATACTTGCCCGGCTCATGGGCCTGCGCCTTGAATTCTCCGGTATTTTCCGCAGATCGAGCGGATTGGCCAACCCGATTGCCCTGTTGGTCGGTCAGGAAAACCAGCGCGGATGCCAAAGCTTTCCCATCAGAACCCATCACTCGACCGGAAACCACGAGCTTTTCCCTTTCCCTCCTTTCCATCTCGTCCAACGGGGGGAGGTCCACAGCCGTGGTGAATTTGAATTCCCGCTTCTGACCTTTCTTGTCGGTTGAACCGCCAATCATCGGAGGCGCCTCCTCGGGCCGGACACTCCGGGAAGCGGCAAAGCTCGGGAGAGGATGATTCAGCCCGTCCAATGGGGTTGGACGGCCTTCCATTTCTTCCCTATTCGACCGCGCCACCCGCCTCGGGCCGACCACGCCCTCGTGTGCGTCAGCCGCATAGCCAGGCAAATCCCCCGAGGACATTCCCGAATAGAAACCGACTCCCACTCGGGACAATCGACCTGAGTCCGATTGCGGGTCGCGCTTGGCCATGTCGGGAGCGACTCCGTATGTGAAGAGTCTCCGGACCGATGAAGGCCATGTCTCGGGATGCAGCAGATCCTGTAGCAGGAGATTCAGGACGGAGAGGATGAAGACGAGCACGAGAATCACGTAGGCCACGGGATGCAAATTGGTGAGCGCATACAGAAGGCCGGATCCTTCTTCGCCGGGAATCTTCTGCGCCGCGAACAATTCCGGCGCCAGGAAGGACGTCAGACAGGAAGCCAAAGCCAGGCTCACCAACGCTCGTCCGCTCGCCGCGCAAGGCCGACGATGAAGCGACTTCGCGATCCTGAGGAAATGATATTTGGATATCAGTGTCTTCATCCCCAGATATTTGATGAATCCTCTCCTTTTAATGTTAGATTTTTCTTCCACCGGATTTCCGCGCTTTCAGACTACGGTAGACGAACCGGGTTCGTCGTTTTTCCATCACTACTACCACCGACCGCAGCAAATGTAAATAAAAAAGGTAGGCTTTAAGCCATTGTGAGAAGCCATGTCAAAATCGCCGGGAACTATCTTTCATAATAAGAGGTTCGCTCAATCCGTATCTTAAGCGGACGGCGCCGACCGGCCTTGAAATCGGACCGGAGGCTGACCTCTGTCAATATCCGAGCGCAGAACTGCCTGAATCACGGGCTCAGTCGGCCAATGAATCCAGGCCAATGAGTTCCGCGTCGGTCCACAACCTCAAGGATTTCCTCAGTGAACCCGGAGGGACTTGGAAGTTCTTCCTTCGGAAGAAACGAGCGCGCCCCGGTTCATAGATAAACTATTACTTAAGATTTTAAGCACAACCTAATTAAATAAATACAAAAACCTTGCAATTCATCCTCCATGTGGTATGACTCCCCACCACAGGGCCGACCCGAGGCCCAACCCCCTGATAAGGAGAGTGCAACTATGAAAAGCGCCGGCATCTTCACTGCGATACTGGTCATCATTGCTCCGTTTGGAGGCGCTCAAGCGTTCGCGGGGAATTTCGATGCCGAGATTCAGGCCCTTGAACAAAGGGCTCTCCTGGTCCAGACGCAGATCGAAAAGGCCAAAGTGGCCAATCAGGCGATGTTGAGCAGCCAGATCGACGGCATCAAACAGTCCATTGACGGCCTCCTGAAACAGCGAGTGGCCCTGGACGCGCACATTGCCAAGCTGGAGCAACAGATCGGAGCGCTCAAGAAAAACTCTCAGGAAGAGCTGAGCCGACAAATCGGAAGCTACGAGGCAACCATAAACCAGATCAGGTCGCAAATCTCCAGCCTGACGAAAAAACCCGAAGATCAAGCGCAGAGCCTAAGAGACCTCAGAGGCCAAGTCTCCGGCGTCCAACAGACGACCCAGGATCAGATGAAGAACACGATGAGGCCGTAGGACTCGCGAGCGCGGATCTTCTCTCGCGCCGTGCTTCTCTCCCGGGAGGCGCGAGGCAGCCCTTTCCCAGGGCTCCTTGTTCCCAATCGTGCGGCCCCCGAAAGGGCCGCAACACAATCGGGGGACCGGATCAGTTCTCAACCGGGAGAAGCTTTCGGGAGATTGCCCATTCCGCAGGGAAGGGAGGTTATCGCGTCGCGCGAGGGCCGCGGCTGATGTAAGCCAGATAAGACAGTTATTTCATTATGATAATATTCTTTTACGATATCAAATATTATAAAAGAATACTATCTCCTGTTTATTGTTGACTTTATTTGTCATTTCGTGTAGCATGGCCCCGCTGACCTTGATCTCCGGGCTGGAGAAGACATGAGGCCCCAACCTATCCTGCTACTCGCGATTCCCCTCCTCGTTCTCGCCTCGTGCTCTCATACCGGCATTTTCAAAAGCTCTTCGTCTCAGGACACCCCCGCGAAGAAAACAACCCAGGTCACTCAAAAGCCTTCGGAGATATCTCATTCAGAGGACGAAGGGGTATTTCACATCGTGGGTCGCGATGAGACTCTGGAGCACATCTGCGGCGTGTACAACCTGGATCTAAAAAAGGTAGCCGCGCTCAACGCGTTCAAACCGCCCTACACACTGCAACCGGGTGATACGGTCTTTCTGCATGCGGACGCGCTGCTGCCCAACGCGGACGAACCGCAGAAGACGGCTTCGGCTGAGGATAAGACCGGGTGGCAAGAGCCGGCGGGGCGACATAAGGCCGACTCAGTTGTCCGAACGATCCGAGGGAAGAGGGATCCGGCAGTTCCCACGCTTGCATTTCCAGTGCCCGGCGGTGAATTGAGTTCGCCCTTCGGTCATCGTTGGGGCGTTTTTCACAAAGGTCTGGATATCGCCGCCCCCATTGGAACTCCTGTGCTTGCGTGTTTGGAAGGTCGGGTTCTTTTTACCGGAGTCCCCAAGTTCAAGAACTACGGGAAGACGGTCCTGCTGGATCACGGGAATGGAATCTACACTCAATACGCGCACTTGAACCAGATCCTGGTGAAAAAGGGACAGAGGATAAAACGAGGCCAGAAGATGGCGTCCGTGGGGAACACCGGGCGCTCCACCGGACCTCATCTCCACATTGAGGTGCGAGCGCGAAACAAGCTCTACAATCCGCTCGCGTATTTCTCTCCGCAGCAACTAAAAGGCGTTCGAGTCGCCAAGCGCTTCTCCAACTCCCCTATGGGCCCGGTTCCCGCGCAGTGGGGCATTCCCGATCTGCTGACCGCACGGCGGTAAGAGCCCTTGCCGCCCGCAAAAGAAAAGAGGGAACCCTCGGGGTTCCCTCTTCTGTCTCCAGGCGTTGCAAGATCCCGTGAAGCGTGATCAGTACGATTTCAAGAAGTCGTCGAGCACGTCCATGGACTTCTTTTCCACGCACTTGACGAAGATCGCGTCCTTCACGTCTTTCGGGAGCAGCTCGATGCTCTTTGTCGTTGCGCTATCGAATTTGGCCGTGGGGAAGACTTTGAGAATCTTGTCCCTCTGAGCGTCGTTCGCAAACACGCGAAAGACCTTCAGTCCGGCCAGCATCTCCTCGCACATATCCGAAAGCCCAGCCTTCTCAAGCTGCTTAAAACGCTCTTCATTAATCCAGATGTTTATGGGGTATTTCTCTTCGGCCATGGTATCACCTCCTCTTACATGGGGGGAATTTCAAAGACAGGGATGCGTTTCGCCAAATAGTCGTCAGTTACGAAGGGCGATCCGAAACCGTACTTATCAGCGCACTCCATCACCAGATCGAAGACCTCCGGGCGGAAAATCAGCCGCGGGGGCTTGACGCCGTCCATGACGATGCTGCGGATCAAGGTGCCGCTGAACTTCTGCCATTCCTTCTTGTGATTGCAGAGGCCCTCGGAGGTCACTTCACCGCAGTGGGGGCAGTAGAGCCAGTTCATGGAGTATACGGGGACAATGGCAAGGTCCTTAGCGATTTTCTCGAGCATATGGTGCGCATCGTACGGCCCGTAGTAAGTCCCCACGCCCGCGTGATCTCGCCCGTACATATGGTGGGTCAATCCGAGATTAGTCCGAAGCGCGGCGTGGAATACGGCCTCTCGTGGGCCCGCGTAGCGCATATCCCAGAATGTGAGGGTGGTCAGGTGGTTGTGATCGCCGAAGTACCCGGATTTGCGCAGCTCGTCCTGAGTCAGGATGATCGATTCGTCAATGTAGTCGCCTTTGCGCTTTTCGCCGATGATCGCGTTGACGAGCACGCCCACAATGGGCTTCTCGATAGAGAGCTCTCCGTAAGTCTGGAACCAGGCGCCCTTCATGAGCCACTCGTGGCCTGTGTGGGGCACGTTCCGGGTCTGGTGGGCAACAACCCTGACCCAGCCCTTATCCTTGAACTTCTTGCGCAGTTCCAGAGGCGGGACAAAGTAAGGATCATACGGCGGGTTAATCTTGGGTCGATTGATCAGTGTGATTTTGCCGCCTATAAACTTATCTTTGTACGCGTAGGTGCGAGAGCATCCGGGATGCTTGGGATCGTCCGTGCCGTATACAGCCGCGGCCATTGACTTGCGGTCGTAGTCAAAGATCTCTTCAACCTCCATGATAGCCATGGGGTTGTCGTTGTAGGTGAGGACCACGGAAGCACCCTTGTTAATCCCATATTGCTTGATCTCTTCGTCGCTGAGATCGAACAAAATGGGGATACTCCAGACCACGCCGTTTGCAAGCTTCATATTCTTGCACACGGACTCCACGTCCGCCTTGCCCATAAAGCCTTGCAGCGGCGAAAAGAATCCATAGGCAATCCCTATGATTTCGTTGGCGATTTGGCTGCGAACCGGGATCTTGGCCAGGTTTTGGATCTTGGACTTCGCCTGAGCGGGCTCCATAATCCGCTCGACGATTTCCTTTCCACCATGTCCTATTTCTGCCATATTCTTTCTCCTTTCTCTTCTCTAAACTCCCAGCAGACTAAAATGCAAAGCTGTAGGGTAAAGACAGAACGTCACGTGGGGTGAGTCCTTGTTGCCCCTCAAGGAACCCAAACGACCGATAAGTCTAAGCAAAGGGATCAAATCCTGGAGAGCCGTATGCTAAAGAATTTCCCTCGTATTGTCAAGAACAAAAGAGTTTCAGCGCCGTAAACGAAAATGCCTTTAGAAGGACCAGAGGCTCGCCACGAGGCGACGTCCTAGGGACGCCGGAGCGGCCGACTCCGGCTTCGAGCCTTGTGTCGCGGCCTGATAGAACGGATTCGGCGCCCTTGTCGGATCAGGCGTGTTGCTGATCGAGCGCCCTTTGGAGGCCACCATGGCCCCTGACGACCCGATCACATCGAGCTGCACCGAAGCCAGCCCAGGCCTGACGATTTTCAGTTCCCTTGCCGCGGCCAAGGAGAGGTCGATTAGCCGATCGTCCACAAAGGGTCCACGATCGTTTATGCGCACCACCGTTGCCCGCCCGTTGGCCAGGTTGGTTACGCGGACAAGCGTATTCATGGGGAGCGAAGGGTGCGCCGCAGTCATGGCGTGCATGTCGTACCGTTCACCACAGGCCGTCTTCTTGCCGTCGAACCCAGGACCGTACCACGACGCCACCCCTGTCTCCTTGTGCCCTGATTTGACGGTTTTCATGGTTTTGTAGGTCTTGCCGTTGATCGTGTAGGAGCCTTGCTTTTCCGCCTTAACGCACGGCGCGCGGGTTGCGCAGCTCGTGCAAATCGGGAGCAGAGCGCAGGCGCACAGTAGGATGAGGCGTGCGAATATTGGGTGTCGTTGATGGGGCGCCGGGACTCTTTCCATTCTCCCCGATTATAGCATAAACATATTTTAGCGTCAATTATCAACATGTTAACATCAAAGTCTGATATAATTTCTCGCTAATCCGAATGCCTCAGAAAACGGCTCAGGCGCCTCTGAGAACCCGTGCACGAATGCCCCGCGCCCCATTGCATACCCCATCAGTCCCGAACACTGTTCTTGACGCGCTTCCGAAAGGCGGTGTAAGCTCGGGACCATGCTTGACCGACCCGTTCCAACAGGGCGCCGCAAGGTCGGACACGTGAATATGATCGTATCATCCGGCGGCGTTTCCGTGGCTTGAGATGGATATAGGCGGAGCTGTGAGCAAGCCTCTCTTCTTTCTCAGTCGCGAGCGAAGGCAGCGCGCGCGAACCGATGAGCCTTTTTCCGGGGCCTATTCGGTCTTCAGGAGGGGCCTGAGCGTTCTGGCGGCGAGCTGGATTGTGTGTGCGACCACTGCTTGCGATCCGGAAGCGCTCGTCAAGGAAAAGGTCCCCAAACCGATCCAAGAGTTTCTAACCTTTTCCGAGCCGGCGCCCGGCAAAAAGCCCGGCGCGCCCGCGCCGCCTGCGGGCGTCGTGAAGATTCTATCGCCGACAGCAAAAGGACGGCACATTTCGGGCAAACCTATCTTGTTCCAAGCTGAGGCCCAGCTCCGGGACGGCAAACCGGTAGAGGGCAAGGCTTTGGTCTGGAAGGTTTTCAAGGAGAAGGAGCAGCAAGGAAAGGTTATCGGGACCGGAACTCGATTGGAGGCCAAGATCGATCGGGGCGCTTATCGAGTGGAGGCCCAGATGGCGTTGCCCGGTGGTGGGAACGTGGTCGCGAAGGACACGTTTCGGGTCGCGCAGGCGCTGGAGGGAAAGGTAGACTACGGCGGCGCGGGTTTGGCCGGGGTGGAACTGATCTTGAGGAGCCCGGACGGCGCGCAGGAGCTGTCCAAAGTAATGACGGACAAATACGGGGGCTTTGTGATCGAGATACCTCATGATGGGCCTTTCTTGCTGGCGCCGCGTCATGAGGAGATGAGTTTCAATCCCGTCTCCAAGGAAGCGCGTGCGTCCACAAAACCACAAGAGCTTGTGTTTCAGGCGTCAAGAGCCCGCATCCTGGAACTGCTCTTGACGTCGTCCTCCGGATCCAAAGAGCCCCTGCAAAGGATCTGTCCCGGCCAGGAGGCCTACTTGAAACTCGGTTTCACGTCCGAAAACCCAATCATGCGTATGGAGGCGCGCCTGACCCCACTACAAGACCCTGGCGAGAGACCCCTGGTGTTAGGTGAGGTCATTGACCGTGCGGATGTCCCCAACGTCTCCAACGAGTCCGCGCGGCAATTTCTCAAGGTTGAAATTCCGTCCGTCGCAATGCAGGATCCTCATCCTCGGTCGTATGGGCTCTCGGTCAAGATTCACGATGACAAGGGAAACACCATTTCTTTCCAGGCCCCTGAAAAGCTCACTCTGGACGTGCCGCACTGTGTGAAGGAGCGGTTCGAGAAAGGGGTCTCTCTCCATCAGGAGGGGAAGCTCGATGCGGCCGTGGAAGCATATGACGCGGCGAGTAAGCTTCCGGAAAAGGTCCAGGACAGTTCGTCTCTGGGGCCGTCTCTAGCCAAGACCTTTTTTAACCGAGGCATGGCGCACCTGGAGTTGGCCTTGGCGACGAAAGCGGACGAGCCGAAGCAAGCCCGTTATCTGGGTCGAGCGCTGGTGGATTTGGCTCAGGCCATGAAGTTTACGCCTCGAGACCCGCAGGTCCTGCTCCTCAGGGGGCTCGCCAACTTCATGAAAAGTAATACTCAGGCCGCTTTTGAAGACGTGACAGCCTGCTTGGCTCTCGCGCAGGGGACAAAGGGAGCGTATGAATTGAGGGGCCGTATCTACCTGGCGATGAAGCGGAACCGGAACCTCTCCGACGCGGTGGACGATTTCACTCAGGCCCTGGTTGCGCGTCCCGACGACGAGAGCCTCAGGAAGACCAGAAGCGCGGCGCTGGATCTAGACCTCCGATCCGACGCGGAACCGGGAGACGCCACGGTGGACACGTCTGCGATTCCGCTGAAAGAGCTGGACAAGGTCATTGATCTCAGAGATCTCCGCCGGAGTTAGGGCCATCCCGGCGACTATTCCACAGTCTCATACTTCCTGAAACCGTTCCGGGAACGGGGGTCGGTTGTGCGAGTGGGCCTCCTCTTGTTCTGTCTGGTTACCGTCTTTGCGGTGGGCTGCTCGGCGCCCCGGGGCATAACGGAGATCCTCTATGAGCCGTATGCCCTGTTGTACGAAGACGACTCCACAGAGAGGTTCGGAAACAAGGATGACAGCGTCCTCATAGAGATTCGCAAGGCCGCCATGCCGCGGAAGCTGGACAACTTGGCCATCCACTACAATGCCTTTTTCCCCGGGGGCGAGATTATCCGGCCGGGAGACTTGGAGGAATACCTCACCATTGATAAACGAAAGGCATACCGGGTCACTTTCAGGACCAAATACATTCGGAGGAGGCAGCGGGCACCCGCGGACGCTACTCAAGAAAACGTCCCGCCGGGATGGACGTTCGGCTCAATGATCGACCCGAATTCCGGCGCATCGATCCGAGTCCTGTACGGCCCTGTGGCGCCGGTATTTAGTAGACTCTATCTTGTGGAAGGGGATGCCTTCCTCTATTATATTTTTGTCAGGGCCGAAGGAGACCTTATTGACTCGGCGAGAGAGAAGTTTGAAAAGTTTGTGCAGTCCGGGATCGATTATCGATAGCGTGTCTCCACGACCTAAGCGCTTCTATGGGGCGGAGTGGAGGCGCAGTTCATTGCGCCCGATTGACTGAAGGTCTTACGAAGGATCAGAAATGGTGAGATATATCGGCGCGGTTTATAGACCTCCCAGTGAAGCCGACAGCCTGATTATCCAGGCCACATTGGGGTGCAGTCATAACAAGTGCTCATTCTGCGGCAGTTATCTCGAAAAGCGTTTCAAGATTCGAAGTCTGGAAGAGATCAGGCAGGATCTGGAAGATGCCCGTCACATGGGCCCGGTGGATCGGGTCTTCTTAGCGGACGGCGACGCTTTGTGCATTCCGCAGAAGAGGTTGGTTGAGGCGCTCAAGCTCGTCAACGAATACTTCCCTTCGCTTGAGCGGGTGGGTATCTACGCGAATGCAAAGAACATTCTGCGCAAACCCCTGGAAGATTTGCAGATATTGCGTGACCTGAAACTGGGAATCATCTATCTCGGTGTGGAAACCGGCGATCGGGAGTTGCTCGAAAAGATCCGCAAGGGCGCCTCATACGAAGAATTGGTTGAAGCGGCCCGGAGAGTGAAGCAAGTAGGAATTGCGCTCTCGGTGACTGTCCTCTTGGGCATAGGGGGAGTCGCGCAGAGTGAAAGGCACGCCCGCGAAACCGCGCGGATCTTAACCGACATGGACCCCAATTATGTGGGAGCGCTCAGCGTCATAGTCGTTCCCGGGACCGAGCTGCATAGGGAGTATATGGAAGGCCGCTTCGAGCTGCCTGATCCATTCGGACTTATAGACGAACTGAGGATCATGATAAGCGATTCCTCTTTTTCTCATTGCGTATTCCGTTCCAACCACGCGTCCAACTACCTGCCGGTGAAGGCGACGCTTCCGCGGGACAAGGAACAGATACTGAAGGCCATCGAGCGCGTAATGAGTTCCCGTGACAGGAGCAAATTACGGCCGGAATTCCTGCGAGCGCTCTAATCCGGCGGGAATAGCAGACGATGCGGCCGCCATGGAAATTCGCCTGGGAATCGATTGCGGCTCAACCAGTCTCAACCTGGCGCTCCTCCGGAATCCCACGGATGAGCCGCTCACCGTATACCGTCGCACCTCCGGCAGGCCACTGCAAGCCCTGATCCTCGGCCTTGATGAACTCATCGATCTGTGCGGGCAAGATGTCGCGCTGGACCGTGTTCTTGCCACCGGGAGCGGGCGGGAACTCTTGGCGCGCTCGCTACGCATCCCCGCGGTTAACGAGATCACCGCGCATTCGGCGGGCGTGCTCCACGTTGATTCGGCGGTGCGCACGATCATTGAAATCGGAGGCCAGGATTCCAAGTTCATCCGACTCGAGGCCCCCGCCGAAAACGAACTCCCCCGATTTTCCGTCTTCAGGATGAACGAAGTCTGCGCCGCCGGCACAGGCGCGTTCCTTGACGAACAGGCGGCGAGGCTCGGAATCCGCATTGAAGAATTCGGGTCCGTGGCGCTCCGCAGCGCTAATCCTGCTCCCATAGCAGGCCGTTGCGCGGTCTTTGCCAAAACGGACATGATCCATAGGGCCCAGGAGGGCGCTCCGCTCCCCGACATCCTCATGGGCGTCGCGTATGCGCTGGCCCGCAACTACATTGCGACCTTGGTCCGGGGAGATCCTTTGGAACCCGTGGTCTCCTTGCAAGGCGGAGTGATGAGTAACTCCGCGGTGGTGAAGGCGTTCAGGGATCTGCTGGAGCTTCCTGACGAATTGATCACCGTGCCGCGGCATTTCACTGTGCTGGGGGCCCTGGGATGCGCCCTCATCGCGGGGAGGACTGCTGAACAAGGACCTTGCGCTCTGGCTGAGCTCAAAGAGCGGGCCTTAGGCAGCTTAGCCCGACCTGCCGCGCGGTCTCCGCTCAAGCCGCTGGAACGTCCGCGGCTGCAGGCGTTATCAAAGGTAGATGATCGTCTCCATGCGGATCCGAAGGCTCAGCCTTTGGTCTTAGGGCTCGATGTAGGATCGGTTTCCGTCAAAGGAGTGGTGATTGACGCAGACGGTCGGATACTCGCTGAGGACTACCGCCTTTCCCGATCGCGGCCTTTGGAGACACTGGGAGCGGTCATCTCCGCTCTCTGCTCTTCGGAAACCGCGCCGGCGCTGGTCGCAGTGACCGGCAGCGGCAGATACTTGGCAGGACGCCTCATTGACGCGGACCTGATCCTGAACGAGATAACAGCCCAAGCCAGGGCTGCCGTGAGCTACGACGCGCGGACCGATACGGTGGTGGAAATCGGTGGGCAGGATTCGAAATGGATAAGCCTTGAGAACGGCGCGGTGAAAGATTTCGAGATGAACCGGGTGTGTGCGGCCGGCACGGGAAGCTTCCTCCTGGAACAAGCGGAACGCTTGGGACTTGCCATTGAGTCGCAATTCTCCAATGCGGCTCTCGCGTCAGCCGCCCCCGCGGACCTGGGAACTCGATGCACGGTTTTTATGGAGTCCGACCTGATCCACCACCAGAACAACGGCGCTTCCTCTGAGGATCTGGCCGCGGGAGTGTGTGTCAGCATCGTGCAGAATTACCTGGAGCGGGTGGCGACCAACAAGACCCTGGGCGAGAATGTCCTCTTCCTGGGTGGTGTTGCCGCGGCTCCTGCCGTGCGAGCGGCGTTCAAGCATCAAACCGGGCGGGAGCTTCGTTCGCCCGCGTTCTATAAAGTGTCCGGAGCGCTGGGGGCCGCCCTGAAACTCGCGGACAGCCTGAAAAGAGACGAAATCCCCATGAAGGAGCCGCGAGAGATCGATTTCAATGCTGAACAAATCCCCAGAAGTCAGTTCAGGTGCCGTGGTTGTTCCAATGAATGCATGGTGGATAAGTATCGGCCTGGCGGGCGGATCGTTTACCACGGCGGGCTGTGCGACCGCTGGGAAGTGGAGCAGGGCGGTGATGCGGCCCGGTCCGACGGAAATTTGTTTCAGTTGAGGGGCAAGCTGCTGGAGGAATTGTCTCAGCCGGAAAGCTCTGGGGAGCGAACGTGGGGAATGATTCGCTCTCCTCATTTTTTCGAATGGTTTCCGTTCTGGAGCGCGTTTTGTCGAACTTTGGGCATATCCCTCGCTGTGGCGGGAGCAGCGGATCGGAAACAATTCGAGCGAGGTTTGCGGTTCCTCAAAGTGGAGACATGCCTGCCCCTGAAGGTCTTGTATGGGCAGTTGGCGGATCTGGTCGGCTCCGGCGTTCAGAGTGTCTTTTGTCCCACGATCCTTTCCGAGCCGCCTTGGGGGGCCTCTGACAAGCCCACGGCGCATTGTCCGTATATCCAGGCGTCTTCACAGTTCTTCAAGGGGGTCTTCCCCGTGGAATGGAAGGAGCCGGTGATCAAGCACGAGTTTGACCCTCATTCGTTTGAGAGAGAGCATCTGCGTCTGGCCCGGAGGGAGGGCTTTTCACGCGCGAAGGCCAGGCAAGCGGTGGAACAAGGCTTTGAGCAGCTCAATCATTTCCAAGCCAAGTTGAGGGCGGCGGGGAGACAATTCCTCAACTCTCCGGAGGGAGACGAGCCTGCTTTGGTTGCCTTGGGCAAGCCGTACCATACGGCGGATCGCTTCTTAAACATGAACCTGGGCAGCCTTTTCCACAGGTTGGGTGTGGCCGCCGCGCCTTCGGACCTGCTTGGGGACGCAGCCGATGACGAGCCCGCGCCGGTGGGCTGGAAGTACGAGGCCCAGATGGTCAGGGTCGCGCGTCGTATCGCGTCGGACGATCGGCTCTTTCCCGTGTTGATCACCTTCTTCGGATGCGGCCCTGATCCGTTCACCCTGCGCCACATCTGGGACGCGCTCGGGGCAAAGCCTCTTCTCGTTTTGGAAATGGACGAACATACGTCCAGGGCGGGGGCCATGACCAGGCTTGAGGCTTTCCTGGACAACATCAGAGACGGAAGGGCGAAAAGAGAACGGAAAGCTCCTCTGAAGCGTCTCCAGGACCACCGAACGCGGCCGATTCCGGCGTCCGTCTCTGGTTGTTCATTCCGGGCCAAGGCGAGCACGGGGCGCCAGCGGCCCGAATACCTTTACATACCTTATTTTGCCGATCATTCTTACGGATTTGCCGCGGCCGCGCGGTCCGTAGGGGTGGATGCGCGAGTCTTGCCGCCTCCGGACGAACAGTCGGCCAAGTTGGGGATCGCTCATCTTGTGGGGGGTGAGTGCCATCCCTTCGCTCTAGTGCTGGGTGACTATCTGAAGCTCGCGGGCTCCTTGCCTCCCCACGCGGCGGAACGATCCTTATTCTATTTTCCCGGTCCTGAAGCGTGCCGCATGGGTCAGTACCCGGTCCACGTGGACAAGGTGCGCCGTGAACTGGGCTACTCCGTCGGAGTAATCGCCGAGATTGACGAGGGTCTGAGAGCCTTCGGATTGTCGGAGAACAATCGGCAGCGGGTCCTGCTCAGAGGATGGGAAGGGTTAAACGCCTTTGATGTATTGTTGAAGCTTATGCTCAGAATACGACCGTTTGCGCAGGATGAGTCCCTGCTGGATCAGGTGTACGGCCGGGCGAGAGGCAAGCTCTTCGAGGCCATATCTCGCAACCAGGTTCGGCAAGGAATGGAAGATGCTCTTCATGAGCTTTGGGAGGCGCCCACGGTTCCTGCGCCCCCCAGGCCCGTGGTAGCGGTTACCGGAGACTACTACACGCGGGTGATTCCGTTTGCCAATAATGATGTGTACCGTGAAGTGGAAAGGCTTGGAGGCTTGCTCTGGTCTCCGCCCACTCTGACAGACAGCTTGAAGCTCTCCACGTTGAGAGACATGGTCTGGAATCTCCTGAGCCGACAATCGAGAGGAACGGCTGAAGCCGGCTTGCTCTACTTATTCCTCATGATGTCCGAATTCAAGGCCAAAGGCGGCGAAATGGCCCGTAGGGCTCTCGACGCCCCGCTCGACTTGAGCGGCCGATCAATGTGGGCCTCAGCCTCACGGCATGCCCACACCGCGCTCCATTCCGGAATCACCGCGCCCATCGCGACTGCGCTCCAGCATCTGGAACTCGGCGCGGACGGCCTGCTGAACCTAATGACTCTCAATTGTTCGTACGGCACGGTGGTGACTGCGGTGCTCATGAGGGCGCTGAAAGAGAGATTCTCCACGCCTATGCTCACCCTGATATATGACGGCCTCAAAAAGACCAACGAAAAGACCCGCCTCGAAGCATTCATGGAACAGGTTCGTGACCATTTCGAGCGCAGATCTGCGTGAGCAGAATTCCGGTTGAGCTGGAAAACCTCCGCTGCTAATGGTATGTTACGCTCATAATCAGCGCAGTTATCTCGAGAGAGTCGTAAGTTCGTTTCGCGGCGCTCATACGAATTCGCTCTTCGACCTTCGAATGGGTTCAACCGTCCGTGCGGTTCCATTCCATGCCTTCAGGATACTGGCAGGGCAGTTCCTCCCGGAGGCAAGCGGACGCGCGGGGTTGTGTCCCGAGCGTGATTTGCGGCAGGCGAATTCGTGTCAAAGGAGTTTCATGAATGACCGTGATTACTGTGTGTGTGGGTAGCGCATGTCACCTGAAGGGGTCACATCAAATCATTGAGTATTTCAAGAAGGCGATAGAGGAGTCGCGCCTGGAAAAGGAAGTTGAGCTCAAAGGCACGTTCTGCATGGAGAAGTGCACTGACGGGGCAAACCTCTTGATCGGTGAAGAGCTCTTTCATGCCAATTCTCCGGAGGACGCCCGGGAGATCTTCGAACGAGAGATACTCCGTAAGCGCAAGTAGCGCACGAAGGAATAAGCGGATGGAGTCTGCACAGGAACGACGAAAGCCTTGGAAAAGCTGGAGTGAGTTCACTGCCTGGGCGCAGGACTTCTCTCTCCGAAAGAAGGTGGTGGGGGGATTCCTCGGTGTGGTGGTGCTCGTAGGGCTTGTGACCGCTTTCATAGGAACTCGGTTGGTTCGGGACACCATCATCGACAGAGCGCAAGTGAGACTGTCAAGCGATCTTGCCACCGCAGGGTTCATTTTGGACGGGTTCCGCAAGAATGTGGAGCTCAAGGTCAGGCTCATCGCGGGTTCTGAGAACATCAAGGAACTGATGTCAAAAGGAGATCTCCAGGGGGTGCGGAACAGGCTGGCGATTGTCTGTGCGGAAAACGACCTGGATTTTCTCTCTATCGCAGATAAGAACGGGCGTGTGCTGGTGAGGGCCTTCGTGCCGTCGAACAACGGCGAGATAGTGGCCGGGGACCCGTTGGTTATGGCAGCGGCGAAAGGCAGCGGCGGTTCGGGAGTGCGCCTCTTCACCAAGCGGCAACTGGCTGCGGAAAATAATGGGTTGCTCCGACGCCTTGCGGCGAGTTCGTCTGAGACCGGAATGGTGCTGGAATCAGCCTATCCTCTGGTGGATTCGGCAGGGATCGACAGCGTCGTGTATGGCGGTGTGGTCCTGAACAGCAACAATCTGATTGTAGACCAGGTTTCCCAGTTGATTTTCAAAGGCGCTACCTATGGAAATCGACCGCTTGGCTACGTCGCGATATTTCAGGCAAATCAGGCGATCAGCAGTTCTTTGAAGGGTCCCGAAGGGTTGCCCTTAATGGGATTCGCAGGCGGGGCAGCCATCCGAAAGATGGTGGAGCAGGAAGGCCTCCCCACAATAGCCAAAGAGGTCCAACTCGGCAAAACCTACCTCTCCACTGCGGATCCACTCCGTGACATGCAGGGCGGTATTGTGGGCGCGTTGGAGATCGCCACTCTGGAGGAACCGATAATCTCCGAGGTGGACCGTCTGGTAACGACCTTTTTCATCGTCGCGCTGTTCGGTGTGCTGCTGATGGCCGGCATATCGTACTTTCTGGTCCAGTGGATCAACCGGCCGCTGGAGCTGATGCTGAATGCGGCCCGAAAAGCCGCGGAAGGAGACCTGACACAACAAGTGCCGGTAATTGCCCGTGACGAGGTAGGAGAGCTGGCCGCGACCTTCAATCTGATGATCCGCAGTCTGGCCGAATCACGAATTAAGCTCGAAGAATGGGGCAGAGAGCTTGCCTCCAAAGTCGCGGAAAAGACCGGTCAGTTGAGGCAAGCGCAAGAGCAGGTCGCGCGGGTCAAAAAGCTGGCTTCCCTGGAAAAGATGGCTGACGGCATGTCGCATATCATGCGACACATCTCCGATCCTATGGTCCCGGTGCTCGCGGGAACAGAGGAGACGCAGGAATCTGCCACCAACCGTATCCTCGTGCTTGATTCTGACGAAAAAGTCAGAGAGCTGTGTGAACGGGCCTTTACCGACGAAGGATTCCAAGTCAGGGTTACCGGCTTGGTGGAGGAGGCCCTTCGGGAACTGGAACAGGAATTCTTTGATGTGGTTGTGGCTGATGTGGATATTTCCGAGATGCCGGGCAAGACGCTGCTCAAAGAGATAAAATATCGCCAGCCGGAAGTGTTGGTCATCTTCACAGCGCCGTTTAAGGCCACGGAAGAGGCGATAGAAGCGGTCAACCTGGGAGCGTACGATTACATACCCAAACCCTTTGGGCCGCACCAGATACTGCTTATGGTGTACACCGCGCTCCAGACCCAACGTATGGTGCAACAGACCCGGCGCCAGCTCGCGGCAGAGAGGGCCGACACCATATTCCAGCGGCTCCCGGTGGCCATAGCTCTGGCAGATAAGGCCCACCGCGTAGTCTACAACAATCGGGCTTTCGTGGAGCTTGCAACTCGCGATGGGCAGGAACAGGTGGTCAAAGGCAAGACGTTCAACGAACTTTTCGGCGTGGACCCGCTTGATTGGGCCAAGGGCCGCGAAGAAGCCGCCGGATCCAGATGGCTCGAACTGGAAAAGGTCGGTCGAACCGCAAAGCTCTACAACTTCAAGCTCCCTGAGGAGGACTTGCGGGTTTTGATGCTTCTGGATATCACCGACACGGTGAAAAAAGACCAGATGGCCGATGTGTTCAAGGCTGAAACCATCACCAAGGCTCAGCAGGTGATTCACCAGCAGATGCGAGTTGCGCAGGAGATCGCCCAGCTTCTGGGAGAGACCACCGCGGAAACAAAAGCAGCCCTCTTTGAACTGATGAAGTTGGCTCAAGAGGTAGGTGAAGGCAAATGAGCGTTCCGATGTTCATCGAAACCGGCGAGGCTCATGTCTCCAAGTTCGGGGAGATTCTCTGCGGCGATTCTTTATCCGTGGGCTCTGTGAACGGCGGTCGCCTCATGGTGCTCTCCGACGGCCTGGGCAGTGGGGTCAAAGCCAACATCCTCGCCACGTTGACCACCACCATAGCCACTCGCCTTATGGAAAGAGGACTTCCCCTAGAAGAAGTGGTCGATACACTGACCGATACTCTTCCCGAATGCCAGGTCCGCAAGATCGCGTACAGCACCTTTACTCTTCTCAAAGTCCAGGGTGACGGCCGCGCGTACCTGGCGGAATTCGACAATCCGCCGACGTTTTTCCTGAAACGAGGTTACGTCAGCAGGCTCGAATACAAGGACCGCATCATCGGCACAAGGACAATCAGGGAAGCCCACGTCCACGTGGGGCCCGGTGACTGGTTTGTGACGGTGAGTGACGGCGAAATCCACGCGGGAATCGGAGGCCTGCTCAACCTGGGGTGGGATTGGGAAAAGATCGCCAAGTTCCTCGAAACTCAGGTGCATGAAGATATCTCAGCGCAAAAAGTGGCCCAAATCCTCGTTAACCAGGCCAACGAACTTTACCAAGACCGGCCCGGAGACGACACCACCGCGGGTGTCCTGAAGATTCGAGCCAAACGCTTCGCAAACTTCATGATCGGCCCGCCGGTTAAACCCGAAGAGGATGCGGCAATCGCTCAACGATTCCTGGAGCTGCCGGGTCGCAAGGTCATAAGCGGCGGGTCAACCGCGGGCATCCTGGCCAAGATCCTCCACAAAGACGTAGTGGTGGATCTCTCTACCATGACGGATAAGATACCGCCCACAGGCCATCTCGAAGGGATCGATCTGGTCACGGAAGGCGTCCATACGGTGAATAGCTGCCGCACCATCCTCATGAATATCAAGGACATCGAAGAGCTTTCCGGTAAGCGGGACGGCGCAAGCAGGCTGGCATGGGAATTCCTCCACGCGGACAGCATCAACATTTTCCTTGGCCAGGCTATCAACCCCGCGCACCTGAACCCGAAAATGCCGCAAGAGATGGGATTCAAGAGCCGCAGTGTGCAGGCTATCGTGAACCTGCTCAAGGAAAGAGGCAAAGAGGTAAACCTGGAAGTCCACTAGGCCCCCTCTCGACGATCCCAAGCCAGGAGTGACAACGTGGCGAACCGTCCCAAGAAACCGCTCTTGCCCAATCGCGTGCTGGCCATCGGGGAAGGTCTTATCCCCCGCGACCGCTTGGACGAACTGGGTGATGAGGCCATGCAGATATTCATGAGGGAGCCCGATCCGAACAAATGGCCGCCCCATATGAAGCCCCTGATCAAGTATCTCCCGGCCGAAGAACAGGTTCACGCGGCGATCGTGGCAATTCTTGAAAGCCAGGGTGGCCCTTTTCGGGAAGCTCTGCGGGAATGGGCCGTCGCTTCATGGGACGCGCTGATCACCTCCCCGGATGTCGGTCCTGAAAACGCCGCTCAAATCGTGGACAATATGACCGAGCACGTCAAAGGCCTTATCATCGAGTATCTCGCGCAAGAACAATAGGGGATTGAGGCGCTGTCAGGATGACCGCGGAAGATTTGCTTGATACACTGGAGTACAAGAGGGACATTCTTTATTTTGCGAAGAGGCTGTCGGCATGACTCGCGACGAAATCCTCAAGAAGCTGGAAGAGAACCGGGACACCATCCGAGGGTTCGGTGTTCGCCGTCTGGGGATATTTGGTTCGTGCGCGCGAAACGAAGATACTGAAGCAAGTGACATAGATTTCCTCGTTTTGCTTGATGAAGCTACGTTTGACAAGTATTTTGATCTGAAATTCTTTTTGGAAGACATCTTCGGCCGCAAGGTAGATCTCGTGATGGAGGATACCATCAAACCAAGAATAAAACCCTATATACTGAAAGACGCGGTCTATGCCTCGGGATTATAGGTTGTACCTGGACGACATCTTGGAGTGCTGTAGAAGGCTACGACTGTACACTGAGGGAATGTCTCTGGAGCAATTTCATGGAGATTTGAGAACTCAGGATGCAGTGATACGGAATTTCGAGATCATCGGAGAGGCAGCTAAGCGTTTACCCGACGACATCAAGGCAAAATATGAAGGAATCGATTGGAGAAAGATCACAGCCTTCCGCAACGTACTCATCCACGAGTACTTCGGCATTAAAGCAGAAACATTGTGGGATGTCGTTAAGGAGAAGATCCCCGCCCTTGAAGAACAGACGAGAATCATACTGAGCGAACACACCTGAATCCGAAGACTCGCTAGCGGCTACTGCGCACCCTCTGCAACACTTGTGACATGGAAAACTCTGGCAAAAAGCTTTCTGCTAGCCCCATCACCATCGTTGGTGGTGGTCTGGCAGGATGTGAGGCTGCCTGGCAGCTTTCTCGAAGGGGCATCGCCGCGCGCCTGATCGAAATGAAGCCCACGGTCTATTCTCCTGCCCACACCTCCCCGGACCTTGGAGAGCTGGTCTGCTCAAATTCCCTCAGATCCGCGTCCCTGACGTCTGCCGCGGGGCTCCTTAAAGAAGAGCTTCGGATCATGGATTCACTGATCATGGCCGCGGCCGACGCGACCGCTGTTCCGGCAGGCAAGGCTTTGGCGGTGGATCGCGGCCTCTTCGCGAGATTCATCACGGAACGTGTCGAGAGCGAGCCGCTCATCACCGTCGAACGCGGCGAAATCAGGGAAATACCCTCCGAAGAAGCCGGTCTGGTGATCCTTGCCACTGGGCCGCTCACCTCGGATCGTCTGACCGAAGAGATCCGGAAGCTCATCGGCGCGGATAACCTCTCCTTCTACGACGCGATAGCTCCGATTGTCACCGCGGAATCCTTGGACATGAGCAGGCTCTTTCGAGCCTCCCGGTACGACAAAGGGGAAGGGGACTACCTGAACGCTCCTATGGATGAAACCACATACAGGGAATTCGTGCGGGCGATCCTCGACGCGGACAAAGTGGATCCCTATCCTTTTGAGAAAATTCCTCACTTTGAAGGGTGCCTTCCGGTCGAAGAACTTGCTAGGCGCGGCCCGGATACTTTGGCTTTCGGCCCCATGAAGCCGGTCGGGCTCATAGATCCCGCCACACGCGGGCGGCCGTTTGCAGTCGTGCAATTACGCCCGGAGAACGCGGCGCGCTCGCTCTATAACCTGGTGGGTTTCCAGACAAAGATGACCTACCCGGAACAGGAACGAATCTTCCGCATGATCCCCGGGCTGGAACACGCGGTCTTCGAGCGTCTCGGGTCTATCCACCGGAACACCTATCTCGACGCCCCACGGCTGCTGGATCGTTTCTCGCGGGTTCGGACGGCGCCGCATATCTTCTTTGCCGGGCAAATAACCGGGGTGGAAGGTTATATCGAGTCCACTGCGTCGGGACTGGCCGTGGGAATCATGGCCGGCCTGATTGCTCGCGGGATCGAACCTGAACCCCCGCCGAGCGCCACGGCCGTGGGCGCGCTCCTCAAGCATACCGTCAGCGAGCCTGCGAAACGGTACGAACCCATGAACATCAGCTTTGGGTTGATCGACGCTCCGGAGGGAAAGGTTTCCAAGAGGAACAAACGAGAGATGCTCGCCGCACGAGCGCTGACAGAAATCAAATCCTGGCGCGATCGAGTCCATGAATTGCGGGACAAGGCGCCAATACGCTCAGGTGGGACGTAGCCGCTTTCAACCAGTGAGGATGCGGCTATCCTTCAAAACAGGATTGACAGGTCCAGACCGATCACGCCCACGTTTTCATCGACGGAAGTCTGATAGTAAACGATACCATTCGGCCGCGTGCGGTTGCCCAGGCCGAACAATTCCAGATAGCTGTACCGGGCATAAAGCCCCAGCCAGATCGCAGGCGTCAGCGCAACGTTTCCCTGGGCTTCGAGCTGAATGAAGCCCCCATTGTCCAATTTGCTTTCATATCGGAGGAATGTGTCCGTGCGGTCGAATCGGCTCAGCAAATTTTCGTTTACGAACCACGAACCAATAACCTCGAACCGCGCCTTCCACCATGGAAAAAAGGCGGCCGTCTGCAAGCCGATGAACGGGATGCGATGGACGAATTCGTCCCGCCATTCGGCCTCCGCTCCCTGGCTCAACTGGGGCTGCCCACGATAAATCCAGAAGTCTTCTCGGTAACCTCCCACGACGCTGAAGCGATACCCAAGTTCGCTCCAGAGGTGCAACAACCCGGCCGCTTCCCAGCTCTGGTATTCGGGCCTCATCTCCCAAAAGTCGTCCGAAGGGTTGACCACTCCCGTGCCATGGAATTTAGAGAAGCCGCCCGGATTGACGCTGAGCGCGCCACCCAGCCGCCCTGAAAAAAAACGCGCCGGAGAGACTTCACACACTCCTGAGAAAACCAGCAAACGTGGATTATACGCGACGCGGTAGGGGTGGGCCTCCCCAGGCGGATTGGCATCGTAAATCGCGACCTGTTCTCCGAGGAAGAAGTTCATTCTCAGAGCGGCGTCCAGGGTCATATTCCAGGGCAGCGTCTCCCCGATCGCCCCGGCCGGAGCCACAACGAGGACCAGAGCACAGAAAGCTATTCGGAAAGCGAGGTGCGCCAATATTTCCTCCCCTCATCCGATGAACGGGCACACAAATCGGCCTGATTATAACCTTTCTGCGAGCAAGAAATAAACTGAAATTTCGCATAGGTCGCGCCAAAGTCATGCGCCGGGCGGCTATTTGCAAAAACGCCGTCTCACCGATAAAATGCCGGCCGTGCATGACGCGGAACTGAAGGCAATCGGTTCGACGGGATAAGAGCCCTTCGGAGCCGTTTCCAGAAATGAGGATGCAATGGAGCTGCCGGAACGCAAGATCTACACGGTCTCGGAACTCACAGAGGAGATAAAGGACCTACTGGAGGGCGAATTTGGCTCCATTTGGGTCCAGGGGGAGATTTCCAACACGCGCCTTGCTCCTTCCGGGCATTTCTATTTGGTCCTGAAGGATGACGCAGCCCAGATCCGTTGCGTGATGTTCAAGCCCCAGAGTCGTTTTCTCAAGTTCAGGCCGGAGGACGGCCTCCACGTGGCCGCGTGGGGCCGCGTGTCGGTCTATACGCCCCGCGGTGAGTACCAATTGATCTTGGACACTATGGAGCCTCTTGGATTGGGCAGTTTGATGCTCGCGTTCGAGCAGCTCCGCAATAAGCTCGCAGCGGAAGGGCTCTTTGACGAAGGCCGGAAAAGGCATCTACCCCGCTTTCCAAAAACCGTGGGCCTGGTCACCTCCAAGAGGGGCGCGGTGGTGCGAGACATGGCGCGCATAGCCGGAAGACGTTCCCCCTCGCTCCATATACTACTCAGTCCGGCCTCGGTTCAAGGCGAACGCGCTCCGGAAGAGCTGATAGCCGCCCTGGACAGGCTCTGCGCCGCGGGCGATGTGGATGTGATCATCATTGGCCGAGGCGGAGGTTCAATCGAAGATCTCTGGGCCTTCAACGACGAAAGGGTGGTCCGCGCGGTGGCTCAGTGTCCGGTTCCCATCGTGAGCGCGGTCGGACACGAGACCGACTTTACGTTGACGGATTTCGCGGCCGACGTCAGGGCCTCCACTCCATCCGCGGCCGCGGAGATCGTTGTCCCTGACCGGCTCGAGGTGCAAGATCGTGTCCTGCATCTCACAACTCGGCTCAGGAATCGGATGCTCTTCTCTCTCGATCGGTGGGCGCGAACGGTCCAAGAGACCATGAAAAGGCTCTACGATCCAAGGCGCAAGATCCAGGATCGACGCCAGTGGCTCGATGACGTTTCCGCGCGCTTGACCAATGCCGTCAAGCGGAAGCTCAGAGCATCCAAGAATGAAGTTCTGGGTTTGTGCGCGCGGGCGCGTCCCGAGATAATGAGCCGAAAGATCGCCACAGGCCGCCAAGAGCTCGATTATCTGCTTCGCAATTTGGATCGATCCATGCGGGATTCCATGGCGCAGTCACGAGCATCTGCGGAGCGCCTTGTCTCCGGACTGAACAACCTGAGCCCCCTGGCGGTCCTCGCCCGCGGATACTCCATAACGGTGCGGCCGGACACGGGCGCCGTGGTCAAAGAGGCCCGTTCAATCCCAGTGGGTGAGGAGTTAAAGGTGGTGCTACACAAAGGAGAGATTGATTGCGCTGTAACAGGAACGCGAGATTCCGAGCCCAGGTCCATCCGGTTTGAAAAAGCTCGGCCGGACGAAAACGGGGTCGGAATGCGCAGTCCTGCAAAGGATGAGACAGAGGGAGGTCATGGATAAGCATATCAACCCAAAGGATCTGCTCCCTTTTCTTGAGGATGTGAGTCGCAGAGCAGGGGATCTGATTCTGTCCTATCACCGCGGTGAATTCCACGTGAACTCGAAGAATCTGGCGTCCAGCGGCATCGATATCGTAACCGATGCGGATTTGGCTTCAGAGGAGCTGATCTTGAAGGCCATCAACAAGGAATTCCCCGATCATGACGTGATTACGGAAGAGACCGAGGTCCGAAGCAAAGGGTCCCGCTGGAAGTGGCTCGTGGATCCGCTCGACGGAACCGTCAATTTCGCACACGGCTATCCATGCTTCTCGGTCTCGATCGCGCTCATGGAAGGGGACGAGCTTCTGGCCGGCATCGTGCGGGACCCGCTGAGAGATGAGAGCTTCTGCTCGCTCCGCGGCGGGAGCGCTTTCCTTAACGGCAATCTCATCAGAGTTTCGCAAGCGCAAAGTCTCAACCGGACTTTGGTTGCCACGGGCTTCCCTTATGACCGCGCGGTCGCGCCTGACAACAACGTTGCCGAATTCTCCCGTGTGGTGACCCAGGTCCAGGGGCTCCGCCGAGGAGGCTCCGCTGCGATGGACCTTGCTTATGTGGCGTGCGGCCGACTTGATGCGTTCTGGGAACTCAAGCTCAAACCGTGGGACATGGCCGCGGGGATGCTCCTGGTTCAAGAAGCCGGCGGAAAGATCACGGACCGGCACGGTAGTCCGACGGGTGTGGAGACCGCAAGCATCGTGGCCAGCAACGGACTCGTGCACGACTTGCTCTTGGAACTCCTTGCAGAGGTGTGACCGACTATAGATGCACGGAGGGAGAGTGGAACGTTGCGGTATTGATGTCCCCACGCCGGGAAGCGTGGGGCAAGAAGGAGAAAACGCGGTGTGTTGACGGGAAACGCAAAGGCTTCTTGACACAGATGATTTGGATTTGTATGTTAGAAAGATAACATGACGCGGGGTGGAGCAGCCAGGTAGCTCGTTGGGCTCATAACCCAAAGGTCGGAGGTTCAAATCCTCCCCCCGCTACCAGGAATATCGGCAGGTTACAGCGGAGAGGTTGTGGCCTGTTTCTATTTGGTGTCTCTCTACATGCATATCCAGTCTCCTCGGTTGATCGTCCTGCTGTCCGGTAGGCGGAACACCAGGATTTCTTGAAATCCTCGAAGGGCTGTTCCTCATAATGACAACTTGTACCCGAGATTAATGATGAAATTGTGAATCACATTCGTTCTCGACACCAGCAGCCTCTTTGCCATGGAACGAATCGAATAAAAACGGTTCCGGAACCACGTGTACCCGTCGAAAAGTTCTTCAGCCGTCATGTTGCTGGGGAAAAAACAGACTCGCGTTTTGCCATTGTAGTATGTCCAGTTAGAGTGAATTAATCTGCCGGCTTCCTTCCACTCATCAAAAATGGGCGTCCCGGGTAAAGGGGTCAAAATACTCGGGGTTACTCCGTCAATGCCGAATTGTTCGCACGCGGTCAATGTCTTCCGGAACACATCCCTATAATCGGTGTCAAAACCAAAAACGATTCCAGCCCAGACAGAGATCCCGTGTCTGTGGATTGCGTCGATTGCGGTCGCGTACGTGACCACGTTGTTGCTTTCTTTCTTAACACTGGCCAGACTTTCCCCGGAAAACGACTCCAAGCCCACAAAGAAATAGATACATCCCGAATCGCTGGCGAGAGCCAGCAGATCTTCGTCCATACACCGGTCTATGGTCACCTGGGCGGCCCACCTCTTTTTCAGAGGTCTGAGTTGGCGCATTAACTGCTTGGCATAATCGACGTTTCCAAAAAAGTTGTCGTCCCAGAAGACGAAATACCTTTGATCGATGGTTTTGATGTCGGCGATAACCTCACGAATCGGACGCATTCTGAAAGAAGGACAATAGATCTGTTTGAGACTACAGAAGCGGCAATTGTAAGGACAGCCTCGACTGGCGAACACAGCGCCTTTGGTAAACTTCCTTCTTCTTATCAAGTCCCTCCGTGTAATGGGGAGCCCGTCCAAAGAAGGAGGGTGTTTACACACATAAAGGCGCTCCGCATTTCCTTTGTGGAAGTCCTCAAGGAATTGGGGCCATGTCTCTTCAGCCTCACCCGTAACGAGGTGATCGCAGTGGTGTTTCGCTTCGTCCGGCAAGAGTGTGACATGAGGGCCACCCATCACTACTTTTGCTCCGCGTTGCCGGAATCGCCGGGACGTTCCATAACAGTGGCCGGCATTTGGCGTGTTGACGGTGAGGGCCACCAGATCGAATCTTTTCTCATAGGGAATCCGTTGATTGTATTCATCCACAAGGGTTAGATCATATTTGGCTTCGTCAACAAAGCCAGCCAGGTAGGGCATGGTTATTTGAACAAAGTTGTTGAACTGCCTTTTTCGGTAGGCATGAATTTCCGGACTCTCCGGGGTGATGAGCAAAGCCCTCTTCTTCGTCATTGCCACACACCAAGCGAAAGTTCATAAGCTGATCCTATACACCGGATTGCTATAATCCGGCTACATGAAGGCAACGGAATTTCCCCCGAATTTCTGACCGGCTGCTTCAAAGCGCCCATCATCCACTGACATGGCGCAGGGGCTTTTGGTAGAGTACGGGCCATTTGTCGGACCTACTCACGAGATAGGAACTCTCATTCCGGAGGCCGAGACCTTTCCTCTGAATTCAACCAACCGATGATGGACCATGTTATGATAGAATTTCCAGACAGGTAAAACCCTTTTTGCAAGGATTCAGTCACGTCCGGCAAACTCCCCTCGTAACTGAATTATTAAGGTGAATCCGAGTTATGAGTAGGCTTCATGCACTATGGTGTGCTACTATCTGCCGCGCGGAACGCGGTCACGGACAGAGGCTTCAAGGGAGCCTCTTGGGGCAAGGATTTCACGCCGAATGACATGGATCGGCAAATTTATCGGAGCGGTGGTCGGATTTTTGGTTGCTCGTCATTGGGGTCTGGTGGTGGGCCTTGTTTTGGGCCATTTGTTCGACTTCTATTTTGGGCGCGTGCTTATTTTGCGGACCCGATCACATGCGCGAGATGATTTTCTCGAATGCACGTTCGCGCTTCTGGCAAAGTTGAGTAAAGCAGACGGGGCTGTCGCTCAAGAAGAAATCGAGGCTGTCGAGCGCTTCATGATGATAAACCTGGGACTGAACCGCGAGTCACGGTCACGGGCAATCAAAATCTTTCGGAACGCGAAAGACTCTGCTCGCACATTTGAAGATTACGCGAACCAATTCTACTTAATGTTCAGGTCGGACAAACAGACCCTCGTGGGGATGATTCATGTTCTCTTCACCGTGGCAATTGCCGACGGCCATGTGTGTTCCAGCGAAGAGGCGATGATTTCACATGCAGCGCGCATCTTTCATCTGAGCAGCGAAGAATATCGTCAAATTCGTTTTATGTATACGGGCGCCAGCACAAATGTTGATACCCAACTTGACCGGTATTACGCGATACTCGGCTGCGAGAAAGGGGATTCGGACGAACACATAAAGAGCAGGTACAGGAAGCTCGCTCAGGACTATCATCCCGATAAGGTCGTGTCCAAGGGACTGCCCGAAGAATTCGTCAGATTTGCAAAAGAGAAATTCCAGGACATACAGACCGCGTACGAAAAGGTCCGAGAATCCAGGGAGAAGCTGCGCCCTCATTCTCGCTAATGCGTGATGGGGACGTGCCTTTAACCAATGCGGAAGTAATTTGCCTCCGTCCAGCGCAAAACGAGGGCTTGAATTATATTGCTGCGCCTTAACTTTGAGCCTTCTGGGCCTTCCCTATGCTCCCTCCCGTAACCTCTCCCATCGAGGGAGGGGGTTCTGGAAACCCTCTCCCCTGGCGGGAGAGGGCAGGATGATGGGGAATGTCCAGCGCCAGGAGCCAATTTTATTTTAACGCCTATGGGGGACAGGGGAGGGTGAAAGAGGGTCAGTTTCAATGCCTGACTGTATAACGACAGTCCCTTCGGTCCGGTCTCCCCCGCGTAATTGAAGGATTACGGCTGTCGCGGGATTGCTCTTGACCACCGGTCATGGTACTTTATGATCGTCTTTAGGACTGTGTGAGCCGTCGAGCGTTTTATGGAACACAACACCCTCCGCAAACTCCAAGAACTCCTCGGCAGGGGAAAAGTACTCGCTTCTGAGGCCGAACTGCTCTGCTATTCCTATGATGCGACCCCACGTGTTTCCCACCGGCCTGACGCGGTGGTGAGGGCGTTTTCCGAAGAGGACATCCGCGTGGCTTTGGAATTTGCCGCGGCTGAAGGTCTTCCGGTGACTGCTCGGGGGAGCGGCACAGGGTTGAGCGGCGGTTCGACGCCCGTGAAGGGCGGGATCGTTCTGCTCACCACAGCGATGGATCGGATACTTGAAATCGATGCCGACGATCTCTCGGTCACGGTCGAACCTGGGGCGATCACTGCGCGTCTTCACGCCGCGGTTGAAGAGAAGGGGCTGTTCTATCCACCGGACCCGGCAAGCATGAAGATCTCCACAATAGGTGGAAACGTGGCGGAAAATTCAGGGGGGTTGCGTGGCCTGAAGTACGGGATAACAGGCGATTATGTGATGGCGCTGGACACCTTTCTCGTAGACGGGTCCAAGGTTCATTACGGCACCAAATGCGTGAAAGACGTGGCGGGATACAATCTCACCAAACTCCTTGTGGGCTCTGAAGGCACTCTGGGCATATTCTCAAAGATAACACTGAAGCTCATTCCCAAGCCTCAGAGCAAAATCACCTTCTTGGCTTTGTACGACGATGTTCTTGACGCGGCCCGAACCGTGTCCGCAATTATTTCTCGGAAGATTATCCCTTCTACGCTTGAGCTCATGGATTCGGTGACCATCAACTGCGTGGAAGACTATGTGGGGATCGGGCTTCCGCGGGATGTGGCCGCGCTGCTTCTTATCGAAGCTGACGGCCATCAGGAAGTGGTTCGTGAGGAGGCTGCGGGAATCGAGCAAGCGTGCAAAGCGAATAGGGTTCGCACGTTACGGGTTGCATCGGACGCGGCCGAATCGGAAAAACTGTTCACGGCGCGTCGAAACGCCTTGTCCGCGCTGGCTCGCTTGAAACCCACCACGATCCTGGAAGATGTGACGGTTCCTCGGCCGGCCATTCCCGAGATGATGGCCGCCGTCAGAGAGACTGCGCAGAAATTCGGCCTCACCATCGGGACATTCGGCCACGCGGGCGATGGAAACCTGCACCCGACTTGCCCCACGGACGAACGCGACGCAGACGAGATGCGCAAAGTGGAAGAAGCCTTTGACGTCATCTTCCGCAAAGCCATTAGTCTTGGCGGCACGATCTCGGGTGAACACGGGACCGGTGTGACCAAGTCCAAATATCTGCCCCATATGATCGGTCCAAAGGCCATCGAAGTGATGAGGCGTGTCAAGTCAGCCTTTGACCCTGAGGGCCGACTGAATCCCGGAAAGATTTTCCTGGAGGATAGCCCGTAAGCCACATGGGTAGATCTATAGATCCTGAAAAGATATCCAAAGCTTTCGCCACGCTGGACGCGCATGATTACGGCGATGTGATTCAGTGCATGCGATGCGGCACGTGTCTTCCCACTTGTCCCACCTACCGCACCGACGGCATTGAAACCCAATCTCCGCGAGGGCGTATGGCAATGATCAGGGCCGTGATAGACGGTCGCCTGCCCGCGTCTGAAGAATTCATCGAGCACATGTACCATTGTTTGGACTGCCGCAATTGCCAGAGCGTCTGTCCGGCGGGAGTCAAGGTCGGCGAACTTGTGCTCGAAGCGCGGCATCGGATCGAAGAGAATCGGCCCCAGCCGCGTCTGAAGCGTCTTCTTCTTCATCATCTGATTAGGGACCAGCGCGGGATGTCTCGGCTCCTGACACCGTTGAGATGGCTCCAGGCTGCGAGAGTTCCTTCGCTGGCGCGGAAATACGGCATCCTCAAGCTGATCTCCGAGGATCTGGAGTTCATGGAGGCGCTCCTACCTCCGCTCCCGGCGCGCCCGCTCTCGGAGACGATACCCGAAGAGATTCCCGCTCGCGGCGTTGTGAAAGGCCGGGTCGGGTTTTTCCTTGGCTGCGCGATGAACCTGATATTCGCGGAAGTGAGCCGCGCGACCGTGGACGTGTTGTCCGGCGCCGGCTACACGCTGATTATCCCCAAAGGGCAACAGTGTTGCGGCGCGCCCAATATTGCGGAGGGCGAACGGAAAACGTGCCGCGAAATGGCCGAGCACAACATGCGATTGTTCGCGGAACGCGACGTGGACACCATTGTAACGGATTGCGCGGCGTGCGGAAGCGAATTGAAAGGTTATAGGGAGCTGTTCCGTAGCCGCTCCGGGCTCGCAGGGATGTCCGAGCAGTTCTCCGGTAAAACGCAGGACATATCCGAGTTCCTGAGCGCGGCGCTCGGCCCGGATGCCGTATTCAGACCGATGGATGAGGTGGTCTGCTTCCACGATCCGTGTCATTCGCGCCACGCGCAAAAGGTCCTTAGGCAGCCCCGCGAGCTCTTGCGCCGAATCCCCGGTGTGGTCTTTCAGGATCTCCCGGATGAAGGTCAGTGCTGCGGCTCGGCAGGCGTCTACAACATCACACACCGGGAACGCTCGATGAAAATCCTTGAAGCAAAGGTCGCGGCGATTGGAAGAACCGGCGCGCGGAGAGTGATCACCTCAAATCCGGGCTGCCTGATGCAGCTTCAATATGCGAGGATGCGATGGCGTCAGGATTGGACGGTCTCTCATATAACCGAGTTCCTTCGAGAGGCATTGGAAGGAGGCGAGATCGCCCGTTCAACCTTTTCTTGATCAATTCCTGAATTTGGATATAATCCTGCATGATTTTCCGATATACATTCTCCTAGGCCGTCGGAATTCGCTTATCAACCCGCATTCGACACTGTAAAGCTCACTCCCGATGAGGGGGAGGTCAGTCAAATTCCTTTGCTTACTTAAGGTGGCGGTAATCGTGCCTCTGAGGGAGCTTTTCGGTGACGCCGCGGCAGCGTCTGAGGAGGACGGCCCGGGAATTCATCCGAGGAACTCCAACATGTGGGGCACGCTGCAAAATTTCGAGTAAGGAGGATAGAGTTATGGCAAGTGCGGCTGCTGGCAACTCGAAAAACGAAACCTCAATTCAGATTGGGGTGAGTCGTCCCCCGCTTCCGCTCACCGATCTGCCGACTCCGGAAGAGGTTTTCAACAAACCGAAAATCGGCGGCAAGGAGCTGATCACGTGCGTCCTGGGACCGAGCATGATCGCCCTGGGGGTGTCCATCGGCAGCGGAGAGTGGCTCCTGGGTCCGTTGGGATTCGGGAAGTACGGCTTCATGGGCCTGGGATTCCTTGTGATGATTTCGGCCGTGCTCCAGACCTTCTACAATGTGGAGAACGCGCGTTACACCCTGGCTACCGGCGAAGTGCCGATAGTCGGCTTCAACCGGTTTCCTCCGGGCCTGTTCTTCTGGGTCCCCGTCTCCCTGATTCTCATGTACCTGGCGTGGATCTGGGGTGGCTGGGCGGCCGCGGCTGGGCAGGGCCTCTATGCCCTGTTTCTTGGCGGGCCCGTCAATATGAAGGATCCCGGGCAATTGCAGACCGTGCGCATTATCGCCATCCTTTTGCTGTGCTTGTCTTTCGTGATCTACCTCTTCGGGAAGAAGATCGTCCGGACTATGGAGGCCATTGACACGTTCCTGGTCTTCCTTATCCTCGTGGTATTGATCACCTTGACCATCATTTTCGCGCCGGGGAAGATGTGGGGGGAAATGCTCCTCAGCATTGTTACTCCCGCGATGCCGCCCAAAGGCATTGACGCCACAACGCTCGGCGCCATCATGGGTTACACGGGCTTTGCCTCAGGCTTTAACTTTATGCTGATCAACTATTATCGTGATCACGGGTATGCCATGGGCCACCGATGCGGCTTTTACTCCGGCATCGTCGGCGGCGCGAAAGTAGACGTGCTCCCTTCGGGTTGCACCTTCTCGGATACGGCGGAGAACAGGGCGACTTGGAAGCGTTGGTTCCGCTACCTGATCATCGATCAGTGGGCGGTATTTTTCGTAGGCGCCATGATCGGCATGTTCATCCCCAGTATGCTCGTGGTCGCCCTTGCGGTAACGCCCGGGGCTGCGGAACCCACTGTGGCGAACATGCCTGTTTACGCCGCGATGGAATTGGGCAAGCGAGCGGCCTGGCTGTTCCCCTTCGTCCTATTTATCGGATCGCTGATCCTATGGAAAACGCAAACCACCCTTTTGGAAATGTTGATCCGCAACACCGCGGATTCCGCTATCGCGGTCAGCCCCGGCCTGCGCCAATGGATCGCGGGCGACCCGCGCAAATTCTATTATCTCATGGCGGTGATCCTGATCGTCGCGATCGGCATCATCATCCATTTGGCGCTCCCGACCAAGTTGCTGCAAATTTCAGCGAACATGGCGAACCTTGCGTCCATCATCTACCCGCTCGTGCTGATCTATCTGAACCGCCAACTCCCTGAAGCCGCGCGGGGCGGGATCTGGTCGACCATCATGCTGATTGCCAACGTGGTCTTCTTCGGGTTCTTCTTCTTGAACTTCTTGTCTCTCCAAGTGGCGGGCAAACCGCTCGTCGTGTTCTAGACTGCGATATCGGCGCTTTCAGAGACAAGAGCGACACATGAATGCAGTCGGGGGCAAACGTGATTCCCCCGGCTGTTTCTTTGAGCGCCACGTTACCAAGGAGAAGCGGATCGGAATAGCCCCACTTCGTCTTTCCCCTTTCGTGGAAAGCATTTCAAGACCCTCTCCCCTCGTGGGAGAGGGCAGGGTAAGCGGGTTTATTGAACATGGAAAAAACGTGAATCGGTTTGGAGCTCGATTATGGGTTTGACCTTAATGGAGGGCAACGAACTCATCGCTTGGGCCGCGTATGAGGCTGGATGCCGCTTTTTCGCAGG
>Ga0194126_10001735_pt1 | contig 36228 bp, 26 predicted proteins | sample TA2KigC150mmetaG_FD_148641 | JGI IMG/M metagenome (GOLD analysis project Ga0194126, IMG submission 148641) | Freshwater microbial communities from Lake Tanganyika, Tanzania - TA2015035 Kigoma Deep Cast 150m | ecosystem: Environmental > Aquatic > Freshwater > Lake | place: Tanzania: Lake... | reverse complement strand
AGGAAGGCAGGAAGGCAGCAAGGGGGGCAGGAAGGCAGGAAGGCAGGAAGGCAGGAAGGCAGCAAGGGAAGGCAGGAAGGCAGCAAGGGGGGCAGGAAGGCAGCAAGGCAGCAAGGGAAGGCAGGAAGGCAGCAAGGGGGGCAGGAAGGCAGGAAGGCAGGAAGGGGCGATGGAACGACCCGTCGTCCCCTTTCTGCCTTGCTGCCATCCCTTGCTCCCTTTCTGCCTTTCTGCCTTGCTGCCATCCCTTGCTCCCTTTCTGCCTTTCTGCCTTGCTGCCATCCCTTGCTCCCTTTCTGCCTTTCTGCCTTGCTGCCTTTTCACAAACAGCAAGATACTTCTTCCCCCACCCCTTTGACGCGCCCATGCGCCTCGAGTTCCACGGCGGTGCCGGCGGGGTCACGGGCTCGCACACGGTGCTGGACACCGGCCGGGCGAGGATAGGCATCGACGCCGGGATGTTCCAGGGCGGGGACGGGGCCGACGGGGACAACCGGCGCGGCTTCGGCCACGACGTGCGCGACCTCCGGGCGCTCCTGCTCACCCACGCCCACATAGACCACAGCGGGCGGGTCCCGCTGCTCGTCAGGAGCCTGCCCTCCGCAGACGTCTTCGCCACGGCGGCCACGGCCGACCTCTGCGACCTCATGCTGCGCGACAGCGCCCACCTCATGGAGGAGGAGGCGCTCCACGGGCGCCACCACCCGGAGCAGGGCCGGTGGCTGCCGCCCCTCTACGGGGAGGAGGACGTGGCGGCCGCCCTCCGGCGCTTCCGGACGGTGCAATACGGGGAGAGCCTCGACATCGCCGGCCTGTCCGTCCGCTTCCGCGACGCCGGCCACATCCTGGGCTCGGCGATGCTCGAGATCGACACGGGTCTCGGGACGCTGGTCATGAGCGGCGACCTGGGCCGGCCGGGCGCGCCGATACTCCGGGACCCCCACCGGCCGGCCGGGGCGGACTGGCTCGTGCTCGAATCCACCTACGGGGACCGGGAGCACCCGGGCAGGGAGGACCGCGGGCGCGCCCTCCTCGACATCGTGCGGGAGACGGTCAGGCGGGGCGGCAACGTCGTCCTCCCGGCCTTCGCGGTGGGCCGGACGCAGGAGATCCTCTTCGAGCTCAACCGCTTCGCCGAGAGGGGAGAGCTCGGGCGGGTCCCGGTCTTCGTGGACAGCCCGATGGCCATCTCGGCGAAAGAGATCTACGGCCGCCACCCGGAGTGCTACGACGCAGAGACGAGAGCGCTGCTTGCGCGCGGGGACGACCCGCTGGACTTTTCGGGAATGAAACTGGCGCGGTCAAAGCAGGAGTCCAAGAAGATAAACGACCTCAGGGAGCCGCATATAATCATATCGGCGAGCGGGATGTGCTCCGGCGGGCGGGTGGTCCACCACCTGGCCCAAAACATCGGGCGGGAGGACTCGACCATCCTCTTCGTCGGCTTCCAGGCCGGCGGCACCACCGGGCGGCGCCTGCGCGACGGCGGAAAGCGCATCCGCCTCTTCGGCAAGGAGTTCGACGTGCGCGCCCGGATCGAGGCGCTCGACTCGTTCTCGGCACACGCCGGCCGGTCGGAGCTCCTGGACTGGCTCGGGGGCTTCAGGCGCTTCCCCGGCACCGTCGTCCTAAACCACGGCGAGCCGTCGGCCTCGGAGTCGCTCGCCCGGGAGATCCGGCACCGCTTCGGCGCGGACGTGAGGGTGGCCGCGCCGGGGAGCAGGGTGGAGCTTGGCTGATTGCGGGAAGGCGCAGGGCGCAGGGCGCAAGGCGCAAGGGACGAAGGCGCAAGGGAAAAGGCGCAAGGGACAAGGGGGCGCTAATGGAATGCCGAGCCCCATCCGCCTTGGCCCTTGCACCCTGCCCCTTGCGCCTTCGTCCCTTGCGCCTTGCGCCCCGCGCCCTGCGCCTTCCCCTGCGCCTTCCTCATCCCGGCGTCAATCTCCTCGTCAGCGCCACCGGCACCAGTATTACGAGCGCCGCGGTCACGTAGGCGCCGATTGGCGCCCCGCCCGGGGACGATGCGACCACCACGATGTGGCTTCCGTAGACCGAGAGCCCGCCCCACTCCATGACCGGGAAGAACGTGTAGGTCCCGGGAGAGAACGGGGTGAGCTCCAGCGTCACCGCGGCCGCCTCGCCCGGCCCGAGGGACGGAAGGTTTGCCTTCGGGGTGGAGGCGATGTCCGCCTTCGTCACGAAGCCCTTCCCGCGGTAGTCCAGGAAGAAGGAGGCGGTCGCCCCCGATATGGTCGAGTTGGACAGGTTGCGGACCGCAACGACCCTTCCCAGCGGCTGGCCGAGCTCGAGGTAGGAGACCTTCTCGTGGGTGACGAAGGCGAGCTCGAGCGGCGAGACCACCGAGACGGGCAACGTCGCCGAGGCGGCGGTGCCGCCGAGGTCCGCCCAAAAGTCCAAAAAGTACGAGCCCCCGGCGTCCGAGGCGCGGCACATCCTCGGAGCGAACTCGAACCCAAGCTCCTTCTGGACGCCCGGCGCCATCGGCCCCAGGTCGTATCGGCGCGTGAAGGAAACGCGCGACTCCACGAGCCCGGTGAACTCCTCGAAGCGCTCCTCCGCGGCGTAGTCCGCAAGCTCCCTGCGCGCCGCTATATCCGAGCGCAGCCCGACCTCGAGCGTCCCGCTCGCCACCCCCTTGGAGAGCCGGCTCTCCACGTACAGGGTGACGGTCGATGTGCCGCCCAGCGGGAAGCGGTCCTCCGAGAGCCCGACGCCCAAAAGCTCCCTCGCCGCCAGGGTGAACCCGAAGCGCGTGACGTTGGTGACGCCGTCGGGGAACACCTCGAAGCCGTAGAGCGCCGGGAGGCCGCCGGCCATCACCACCGGCGAGATGTCGCGCGTGCCCGTCGAGGCCAGGGAGCTCCCCTCGTAGGAGAAGAGCGCGCTCCCTCCGGCCGGCACCTCCCCCACCCGGAGCGTCACCGCCGACGTGCCCTCGCCCCTGCCCAGGAGGTCCCGCTCGGGCAGCGCGAACGTCGGCGAGAGGGGCGCGCCCCCGAAGTTGGTGAAGTTGACCCTCCCCGTGTACGACTGGCCGACGCCCACCACCCCGATCCTGTCGTTGGCCGCCGGGGACACGAACCTGCACGAGAGCGGCGGCAGGAAGGTGGCGGTCGCCAGGCCGCGGGCGGTCTCGTTGCCGTCGCTCATCGTGACCGTGAGGTCGTACTCGCCCGGCGAGGCGGCGGCGACGGAGAAGTTCCCGATGTAGCTCCCGCCGCCGGTTATGTTCAGGCTCTGGGGCGGCGAGGCGGTGACGCCCTCGCCGGAGCACTCCAGACGGAAGTTCACGGTGTTTGGACGGAAGTTGAACGCCACGAAGCCCAGCGAGAGGCTCCTCCCGGAGAGCCCGAAGAAGGTGGCGCGGTCCAAATCCAGCTCGAACGGGACGCCGGTCTGCTGCGGCGCCCCGGCCGGAAAGAGGGGCAGCGTGATGGCCAGCGCCGCCAGCGCGGCAAGCAGGACGCGCCGGGCCCTCATCGGCTCACCTCGCCGCGGCGGAAAGCCCAGTAGGCCAGCGCCATGAATAGCACTGATTCGGAAAGGAGGGCGGCGAGAGGCAGCGCCCCGTCCAGCGCGCCGTCGCCCAGGTCGGTGACCAGGAGGTACTGGTAGTAGCCGGGGCTCAGCCAGAGGACGCCCTCCGCCAGCCCGACGGGCAGGTAGCCCGAGGCGAAGAACACGAAGAGGATGACCACGAGGCCGGCGAAGGGGGCGCCCCTTCCCCTCACCGCGCCCGACACGAGCAGCATCAGCGAGAGCGCCGCCAGGAAGAGGAGGGTGGCGCACCCCAGCGCCGCCAGCATCTGCCCGCCAAACTGCGTCCCGTACCCCCGCGTGAGGTAGGAGGCCGCGAGCGCCGCCACGGTGAGCAGCCAGGCCGCAAGGGGCACCAGCGCCTTGGCCCCGAGCAGGGCCCAGCGGGGCGCCGGCGTGCCGAAGACCAGCGGCGCGGTGCCGCGCTCGTGCTCCCGGGAGACCGAGTCGACGCCGAAGACGAACGCGCACCCCAGCACCAGGAGCACGACGAGCGGTCCCTGCGAGAGCGCGAGCTCGTAGGGGAAGCTGTCCTGAGGGAGCGTCGCCCCCAGGAGCACCACCGCCGCCAGGAAGAAGCAGTAGGCCAGCACCCGCCAGCCGCGCACCGCGACCAGGAGCTCCTTGCGTAGGGAGGCCCGGAGCTCGCCGCTCATCCCGCCACCTCCGCGCCGCTCACCCCACCACCTCCGAGTACAGCTTCTCCAGCTCGGGCCCGTCGGACCTGCCCTGGAACCGGAGCTCGCCCCTGTGGACCAGGCAGACGCGGTCGGCAAGAAGCGCCGACTCGCGAAGGTCGTGCGACGAGACCAGGATTGCCGCGCCCTCCTTCTTGAGCGAGGCGATGATGTCGCGCAGGAGCAACCGGCCCGACGGGTCCAGCCCGGAGGAGGGCTCGTCCCAGAGCACCACCCTCGGCCTCCCTGCGAGGGAGACAGCGATCCCCAGCCTCTGGCGCATCCCCTTCGAGAAGTCCCGCACGAGCTTTGTCTCTTTGGCAAGCTCCACCATGCGGAGCAGCCCCTCGACACGCTCGTCGAGCTTCCTCCCGCGCAGCCCGCGCAGGGAGCAGAAGTAGCCCAGGTTCTCCCGGGCGGTGAGCTCGTCGTAGCAGGCGGCGTTCTCCGGAAGATAGCCCACCGAGCGGCGGGCGCGCTCGGCCGGGAGCCCGTCCCCCTCGCCGAGCCGGACGGTGCCGGACGACGGCTCGAGCAGCCCGGCGGCGATCCTGAGCATCGTGGACTTGCCGGCGCCGTTGGGGCCGACGAGCACCGCGATCTCGCCCTCTCCCACGCGGAGGCTGACGTCGTCCAGGGCACGGAAGCCGTCGTAGTACTTCGTGACGTTACAAAACTCGATCATCGCTCACCACCCTTCCGCGAGGGCCTGAGGAAGTACGCCGTCGAGGCGCCCAGGAGCAGAAGCAGGACGAGCGGCGCCACCGGGTTCTCGGGCTCCGGCGCCGGGCGCGCCTGGGACATGGTCCAGATGTCCGGGTTGTGCGGGGCCGGGTCCGTGTTGTCGCCGACGCCGTCGCCGTCGGAGTCCCGCCAGTCGGCCGGGGAGTCGGGGAATACGTCGGCGGTGTCGGCGACCCCGTCGCCGTCGGTGTCGTAGTCCTCCACCACCTTCATGTAGACCACCATGTAACCGTAAAAGCGGAAGTCGGGAATCATGCGCCAAGAGACGTAGAGCCGGTGCCTGTACTCCACGAACCGCGGGTCGTTGTCCATCCGGACGCGCGCCGGCCGCCAGTCCGAAAGCGGCGAGAACCCCGTCGGGAGGCCCGCCGGGTCCATCGCCACCGGCCGCGAGGAGCCCGTCCTCTCCCAGGGCCCGGGCAGGCTCTCGTCGCCGCTGACGGTGGCCTCGGTCACGGGCCCCCAATGCTCGCCGTCGAAGCTCCGGATGGCTATGTCGAAGTCCTCGCCGGCCTTTATCGCGTCGTTGGTGGTGGCCCAGGTGATGTACAGCCGGTCCCCGTGGACCGTCGCGTCCATCCGGCCGATGTTGCTTGCGCCCACCCCGCCACCGGCCCCGACGGACACCGAGGCGGCCTCGCGGACCTCGCTCCACTCGGTGCCGTCGAAGACCGAGTAGACGATGGCCGCCTTCGTGAAGAACTGGAACCCTCCCGTGCCCACGACCCGCCAGATGAGGTACAGCTCCGCTCGCCCCGTCCTGGGATTGTCGAAGGGGAGCATCCTCGGATAGGAATCCTTGGTCCCCGGGTTGGTCGCCGAGGCGACCTCGACGAGCGGGCCGAGGGCGGTCCCGTCGAAGGTCCTGACGAGCATCTTCCAGCTCCACTTGGACGGATCGCGGAAGTCCACCTGCTCCCAGCCGATGAAGAGCCTCCCGGCGAAGGAGCGGAGCACCGGGCACTCGTTGTAGTCCCGGAGCGTCGGCGACGACACGAGGCGCGGGGCGTCCCAGCTTCCGCCGTCCGTGGAGCGCAGCCAGATGTCCGAGTAGAAGCGGGGCACGCCGTCGACGGGGTGCTGGACGTTCCGCTCCCAGGCGATGTACAGTCTGCCGTCATGGACGGCGGCGGTGGCGAACTGGTTGGCGCCCCGCTGCGAGAGGTTGTAGGGCTCGACCGGGGCGTTGACCATGAAGTTCTCCGACCACCTCTCGCCGTCGAAGTACTTGACCAGTATCTCCACCCAGCCCACGTTGCCGTCGGGCACCTGGGCCCGGTCGGCGCTGTTCCAGACGAGGTAGAGCCGGTCTTTGAAGACGATGGGATATATCTTCTCGTTGCGGTGCTCGCCCTCGAACGGCGAGGATGAGGGCGTGAGGGTGATGACCTCGCCCAGAGACGTCACCCCGCCCGAGTCCTCGTAGGTCCTGTAGTACATGTTCCCGTGGTAGCCCGGCCAGGCGCCCGAGGGGTCGTCGCCCTCCCAGAAGAGGTACACCTTGCCCCGGAACTCCAAAACGGCCGGGTCGCGGAAGTAGCTCGGGGCGCCCGTCCAGTCCTCGGTCATGTTCATCGTCACCGGCACGGGCTCGGAGAGCGCCGGCTGGGCCGGGGGCAGGAGCAACAGCGCCACGGGCAGGAGCAGCCAGCGCCTCATCGGCCCTTCCTCCCCTTCCACCTGACGATGGATGGAACGGCTAGCGCCGACGAGGCCAGGGCGGACGTCCAGATGACGCTCGAGCAGGCGCCGGCGGGCTTGCCGACGTCGACCGATGCCGGCCCGAAAGTGCCATCGGTCCCGTTGAACTCCAATCCCACGGTGTGCTTGCCCCGGCGCGCCCTCCACTCCAGCGACACATCCATCGCCTCGCCCGGCCCAAGTTCGAAGGGCCCCTTCGTCGCGCCGGTCCGGTTGCCGTCCACTGTGAGATATACGGTGAAGAGGGCCGGGGCCTCTCCCGAGTTGAGGAGCGCGGCGGTCACCTTGACGAGGTCCCCCTCGGTCGCCCTGGCCGGGGCGGACAGGTTTGCCGCGACCCGCGGCTCGGGCGGGCGGCCGAGGCAGAGGACGGTGCCGTTGACCGTGGCGACGAAGAGCCGGCCGTCGGCGACCGCCGGGGAGGCGAGCACGGGCTCGCCCGCCGCCAGCGTCCAGTCGAGATAGCCGCCGGCGCGGACGCATCCGATGAGGCCTGCGGGCGTGTTCGTGGCAAAGTAGATGAACCCGCGCGCCACGGCCGGCGAGGCGTCCACCTCGCCGACGGGGACGCCCCAGAACCTCGTTCCGCGGTCGGGGTGGTGGCCGACGATCTCGGTACCGGTGCCGAGGAACAGGCCGCCGGCCGAGCTCGCCGGAGAGGAGAGCGAGCGCGGGTAGGTGGCGTTCCACTGCTGCACCGCGTCGACCATGTAGAATGAGTACAGGGTCATGCTCGCCGACGGCGCGTGCGCGCCCGCCGAGGCGAGCACGAAGGCGTAGCCCTCCGTCGAGAGCGCCGGCGTGGTGACGATCCCGCCGGAAAGGGAGAGGTTCCATATCACGCTCCCGTTGCCCAGGTCGAGGCACACCAGGCGCCCCTCCTGCGTGCCGGCGACCACCCGGTCGCCCAGCACTGCGGGGGCGCCCGGGAACGGCGCGGCCGGCCCGCTCACGGCCGAGGCCCAGACCTCCCGGCCGTCAGGGTCCAGGCAGACGACCCTGCCCTCCCCGGTCGAAAACAGCACCTTTCCGGCGGCTACCGCCGGGGACGAGACGGTGCCGAATCCCGGCCCGGCCGCGTTGAAGGTCCACTCGACGGTCCCGTCGCGGGCGCCGAGGGCGCGCAACTTCCCGTCGCTCGTCCCGACCAGCACCCTGCCGTCGGCGTAGGCCGGCGCGCCGTACCCGATCCCCGGTCCCTGCGGCACGCCCAGCTCCCTGCTCCAGAGCCTCGCCCCCGTCATCTCGTCGAGGCAGAAGAGGGCGTCCGGCTCCCCGGGCCCGCCGTCGCCCAGCACGAAGACGCGGCCTCCCGCCACCACCGGGGATGTGCGCACGGCGATGCCCAGCGAGGCCCTCCAGTGGGTCAGGTTGGTGAGCGGCGGTGGCGAGAGCGTCTCGCCGCCCCTGGAGGCAGTGCACCTGTCCATCGGCCACGGATACCTGCTCAAGGGGTTCGGTGTCGGGTTCCGGGTGTGGTTGGGGCCCCAGGCGATCGCCCCTCCGGCCTGCGGCGCGAGCCCTCGCGGATTTCCCGCCCCGGGGGTCCAGCGCTCCCCGGCGGCGTCCCAGGAAAGGAGAGACCACCTCCAGGTGTCGTTGGGCCCCGGCCGGAGCCCGCCTATCTCGACCGCGCCCGTGGCGTCCTCGTAGACGAACCCGCGGTTTATGTTGCCGGCGGCGGCCTTCGAGACATCGATGGCGTCGGCGCCGGCGGATGCGGTGGCGTTCCCCCAGTAGTACTCCGCCGGGCCGTAGAAGAAGAGCACGGCCACCTCGCCGGCGCCGGCCGGTCCGGCGCCCGCCGCAGCGGGCGGCACCAGAAGGAGCAGGCACAGAATGAAGGGCACGGCCGGGGCTGGACGGCAAATCCCCTGTCCTGTCCCCCCAGCCGCTCGAATCATGCCCGGGACCACCTTGCTGAATATATTATATATAATTATTGGAATATAATTCTAATCATCGATAAACGTATTACAACACGATTCGTGAAGGGGAGCACGGAGCGGGGAGCAGGGAGCGGTGACGGGACGGTGCCCGTCGTCCACCGCTCCCCGCTGCCCGCTCCCCCCGTTACGCCAATTTCACCTTTTCCATGCTCTTTGGCATCAGCACCTCGAAGTCGCCCTCGAGGTCGGCGGCGAGCTTCTCGCGCTGGTCGCCGTGGAAGAGCACCACCTTCTCCGGCCGGCAGCCCTTGATGAAATCGACGAGCTCGCCATGGCCGCAGTGGGCCGAGAAGTCGAAAAACTCCACCGGGGGGGCTATCCTCTGGGGCCCGTCGCCCAGGTCGATGAGCCCCCTGTCCAGGAGGAGGCGCCCGTTGGTGCCCTCCACCTGGTAGCCGGTGAGGAACACGCGGCTTTGGCGATCGTCCTTGAGGGCGCGCAGGTAGCTCAGCACCGGCCCGCCGTCGAGCATCCCGCCCGTGGTGACGATGACCTCGCCGCGCATCGCGGCGTTGCGCAGGTACTCGCCCCGGACGTAGCGCGCCCGGCCCTCCGCCCTGCGAAGGAGCGCCGGCTCCTTCAGGAAACCGGGCTCGTCGAGCATGATGCGGTTGACCCTCTGGCCCATGCCGTCGAGCCAGGTCTCGAGGCCGGTGCGCGCCAGGAGCATGAGCACCTCCTGGGTGCGCCCCACGGCGAACACCGGCACTATCGCCTTTCCGCCGCGGTCGACCACCTCGCGCACCCTCTCGACGAAGCGCTTCTCGGTCTGCTCCCGGTCCGGGTGCTCCCGGCCGGCGTAGGTGCCCTCGACGAAAAGGTAATCGCATGGGCGCGGTTTGGTGCCCCTGACCAGGTGCGTGTCCACGGTGTTGATGTCGCCGGTGAAGAGCACCTTGCGGCTTCCCTCGAGCTCGAACATGGTCGCGCCCGGGACGTGGCCGGCGGGGCGCATCCTCACCTCGACGCCCTTGACCTCCCGGTTGCCGCCGAAGGGCGCAAGATCGAAGAGCCCCTGGGCCCGGCGGACGTCGTGGGACTCGTACGGGAGGGAGTAGTTCTCGTTCCGGGCGACCTTGAGGCTGTCGTAGGCCAAAAGCTCTGAGAGCGCCTGTGTCGGGGGGGTGGCGAGCACCTCGACCTCGGAGCGGCCGCAGAGGTGCGGCACCATGCCGGAGTGGTCGACGTGGCAGTGCGAGAGCAAGACGAGGTCCGGGACCCGCGTGAGGCGCTGGGGGAAGGAGGGCGGCCTGGAGGGCGCGTAGCCGTAGTCGCAGAGGAAGTGGGCCCCGTCCACCGCAAGCTCCAGGGCCACGTTGCCGACCTCGCCGGCCCCGCCCAGGAACATGAAGCTTACGGACATCGGGCCCGTATCACGGGGGCTGTTATTTAACGATATGCGTGGGCGCGGGAATCAGGGCCCCCGCTTCCGGCCGGCGATCACTGCAAAGGACGTGGCCAGGACCACGACCAGTATCATCATTGCGACGATGAACGCCGTACCGGATCCGTCCTCCACGGTCGTCTTCGGTTCCCGGTCGATCATGACGACGACCGCCGGGGAATCCGCCGTGTACTCCCCGTCGGACACCCGGACGAATATGCTGTGGGTGCCGGCATCGAGCCCGGCTGTCTGCCATTCCCCGCCCCCCGCATGCTCCCTCCCGTCCGACTCGTACCACCTGTACGACACAATGTCACCATCGATATCGTACGAGCTTGCCGCGAAGGCGATCCATTGGCCTTCCCTGAAGCGGCTCCCGTTCTCCGGTCTCAGGACGATGACGTTCTCCGGAGGTTCGTTGACATTGAGGACGGTGAGGTTGAAGCTCCGCCGGGCCGGGTCGGACCGCCCGATGGAAACCGTGTAGTTTATCCGCCACGAGCCGACCTCCCTCTGGTCCGGAGTGAAGTTCACCCAGCCGTCGCGGGTGATGTTGAAAAACGGAGAATCGGTCCAGAACACGAGGTCGCTCCACACATCATCGATGATGAGCCAAAAGCTCACATTCCGGTGCTCGGTGACGGTCGTATCGTTGATGCGGGCCAGCCGGTGGTCCACGTGTTCGGCGAGGACAGTCACATTGAAGTGATGGTGGAATTTCAATCCTTTCGGTACCGATGCGACCGCCGACAGCCCGCCCTCGCCGTAGCGGTGGAGCGCCCCCGCTATTTTCAGCATCGTCGCGTTCATCAATGTCGCTTCGAATATCGGAGGGGAACCTGCCTGGACGCCGGTGACGTTCCAGGTCGCATCCGGGTTGAGCGGCCCGATGTCCTGAAGATATTCGACGAAGAGGCCATCCTCTCTGATGGTGATATCATGGAAGAAGGTCACCGGCGGATATGGAACATACCATGGGTCGAACAGGACGACCAGCTTCAATCCGGCATGCGCCTCGTCATCGAGTACGTTCGCGGTCACATTTACAAAGATGGTCTCGACCGCCGTTTCCCCGGGCACCCGGATGAAGAGGACGCGCCCCTCCACCCTCACGAAGGGTTCATTCGTCGTGATGACAATGTCTTCGGGTCGGTGATAATCGGATTGGAGATACGGCGTGATGTCGAAGTACCGCTCCCAATCCTTGAAGACCTCCAGGACAGGGAGCAAGAGAATCCTGAGGGGCTTCGACACCGGCGTGACCCTCACGGTGAAATCGTTCGATTCGGTCCAGAGCCCCTCGGCGTCCGTGGCGCGCAATCGGAACCTCTCCTGGCCGTACCAGTCCGGCGTCGGCGTGGAGAACGACAGGAACCAGCCGTCGACGGTGGCGCAGATGTGCGAGGGATTCGAGGCGTACACGACGCTGAAAGTCAGGTCCCCGGTTTCTCCGTCGTCCGTGAAATGCTTCGAAAGGTTGACGAGGCGGTACCCCTTGTTGCCCAGGTTGTCCTCCGGGAACGCCTGAAGCGGAATGCTCGCCACGAGCACCGGCGGCTGGTTCTCCCTCCCGCCGCCCGGCCCCTCGGTCCCGCCCGCCAGCACCGCCCCGGAAGGGGCCAGCACCAGGGCGGCTAGGAACAACAGTGCGGGGAATGAACGGCGGGACAAGGTGCACCCCGCTTTTCGATTTGCCGGTCAGGATTTATAGATTGTGCCGGCATGCGAGGGCTCAAATAGCAATTGTTAGCGGGGCACGGGACGGGACGGTGCCGGAGGATTACGTTGACCCGTTGCCCGGGGACCGGCGGCGCAGGTACAGCGCCGCGGCCAGCCCGACCGCCACGAGGGCGACGATTCCCACGATGGGAAGCAAGGGGGATGCGCCGCCCTGCTCCGGCGCCCTGAACACCGTGATGTTCACCGGCGGGGAATCCACTGTCAGGTTCCCGTCCGACGCGCTGACCCGGATGCTGTGGGCGCCGGGCCCGAATCCCCGCGCCGTGACCGATCGGCCCCTCTCGAGCAGTTTCCCGTCGACGTACCAGCTGAACTCCAGCTCGTCGCCGTCCTCGTCTTGGGCCTCGGCCTCCAGCGACACGGCCTTCCCCGCGGGAAAGCGGGTTCCCTCCACCGGATTGAGAATCCGCACGCCGGCGGGAGGGTCGTTCACGTTCACGACCGTCAGGTTGAACGCGCCCCGGGCGGCCGCCCCCGCCCGGTCCCTCACGGTGACGGAGACGGGCCAGCGCCCGACCTGCGCCTGGACGGGGGTGAAGTTGATCCAGCCGTCCGCCGAGATGACGAGAAGCGGCGTGTCGCTCGAGTACGTCAGCGTGTCCCCTGCATCGGGGTCCGACGCAATCAGCCGCACGCTGAAAGGCGAATCCTCGTCCGTCGTGATGTCCGGCAGCGCGCCCAGCGAGGGCGGGTCGTTCACGTTGAGGACCGTGAGGGCGAACTCCCGGGAATCGGACAACCCCCCGGCGTCCTGCACCGTCACCCGGACCCGGTGGACGCCCACGTCGCCGTCGCCCGGGGTGAATGACAGCACGCCGTCGGTCGACACCGAGAGCCTCGAATAGTTGGCCGAGAACCGGAGCTCGTCGCGTCCGATGTCCAGGTCCGGGTCGGAGGCCTCAAGCCCCAGCGAGAACGGCCGGTCCTCGGTGGCGGTCTGGTCCCAAACGGGCTCCAGGGACGGCGGGTCGTTTAGGTTGAGGACGGTCAGGCTGAAGTCGCCCGAGGCGGAGACGCCGGCCCCGTCGGAGACGTCCACCCCGAAACAGTGGACGCCGACGTCCCGGTTGCGGGGCGAAAACGACACCGTGCCCGTCGCGCGGCCCAGGGCGAGGAGCGTCGAGTTCGTGGTGAAGGACAGCGTCCCCTGCCCGGTGTACTCGACCGCGAACGTGAACTCGTAGGGGGTGTCCTGCGTAGCCGCCGGAAGTCCCTCGGTCAGGAACCGGACCATCGCCGGGCCCGGGTTGACGCGTACCGTGAAGTTGTTGGATTCCGCCCAGTGCCCCCGGGCGTCGGTGGCCCGCACGCGCGATTGCTCAGACCCCGACCAGCCCGGCTCGGCCGGGACGATGTCGAGGAAGGTGCCGTTGACGGCGACGGCGACGTGGGACGGGCCGGTGTTGTGCACCACCGAGAAGCTCAGGTTGGCGGCGCCGCCGTCGTCGTCGAAGTGACGGGTGAGGTCCAAGGCGGCGTAGGCGGGCCGGTCCAGCCCGGTCTCGAGCAGGGGGATGTCCTCCAAAAACCGCGGGGGGAGGTCCTTCGGGCCGTAGCCGATGGACAGGTTGGAAAGGTAAAGCAGGCCGCCGCTTGCGCAAGAGAACCTGAACGGGACCGAGGCGTTGTCCCCCGTGGCGTTGTCGACCGCCTTCTGCATGGCCGAGACGAACGCCGGTCCCGAGAAGGTCCGGGTGGCGTTGAGCGGCCCCGGGTGGCTCCACTCCACCGTGCCGTCGGCCCCGACATCCAGCCGGAGGTCCTCCGGGTAGGTGGACTGCCAGCCCCAGTGGACCAGCTTGACGTAGTCGGTCGAGATCTCGTTGTCGTACTGGATGCGCTTGGGGGCGACGAAGGCGGTGATGTATCCGTCGATGTCTATGTAACGGGCGGCGCTGACCGAGACGTTGGCGGTGAGCACGACCTCGGCGGGCACCTCCGGGACGCCCTGGGTGTCCGCCGGCGTCCATATCCTGGCCAGCCGGTCCCAGAGGTACAGCGTGGCCCCGTTGTCCCCGAAGCCTATCTCCGGCATGGTGAAGCCGATGCCCTCCCAGGTCAGGTTGAAGCCGGTGACGTTCCCCTCCCCGACGGAGAGCTCGAACAGGTGGTAGGGCGCGGCGTAGGTGGCCGTCGTAGTGTACCGCACATTGTCGCTCAGCTTGATCCCCGGGACGGCCGTGATGTTTTGGTCCTCGAAGCTTCCCGGCGGCAGCACCGGAGGGAGCATGGTGGCGTTGCCGGCCCAGGCCCGGTTCCCCCGCTCCAGAAAGAAATCGGTCGACGAATAGGCCGTGCCGTTGAGCGCCCGGCGGCCCTCCAGGTCGACCGTGGCGTTGAGCACCTCCATCCCGGCCGGGATGGCCACCGAGGTGGAGTTCACCCCCCCTCCCGGGGGGAACACCAGCAGCTGCTGGCCGGTCCCGTCCTCGAAGACCGTCCGGACCTCGCCGCCGGCCTGCCAGGGCCCGGCGGCCAGGAGCAACACCGCTGCCACCAGCGCCGGAGCCGCCCGTCTGGTCATGCGCCCACCGATTGACATTCGTCCACGGCCTTATAACCGTTTTGCGGTACGGCAAAACTTTACTACCGCCCCGACCGTGCGGGTTTGGGATGTGACCGGATATGACAACCCGACAGGTGCTGGGTCCCATCGTCCCAATGCTCCGGGCGGCCGAGCTTTCGTCCCTGGAGGGCCGCCCGGCGGCGATAGGGGCGTTCAACGTGAACTTCTACAGCCAGGCCGAGGGCATACTCGAGGGCCTGCGCCGGGCGGAGGCGCCAGGCATACTCCAGGCTAGCCGGGGCGCCAACAAGTTCCAGGGCGGGCCCGAGAATATCGCCGAAATGGTCCTGGCCGCCGTCCGCAAATCCGGCCATTCCCTGCCGGTCTGCCTCCACCTGGACCACGGCGACGAGCCGGCGGCGCGCGAGTGCATCGACAGGGGCTTCGGCTCGGTGATGCTCGACGTGTCCAAGCTCGAATACGATGCGAACATCGCCGCCGTCAGGAACGTCGTCCAGCTTGCCCACCCGAAGGGCATATCGGTCGAGGCGGAGCTCGGGCACCTCGCCGGCGTCGAGGAGGACGTGAGCTCCGCCACCACCACGTACGCCGACCCGTATCTCGTCCCCAACTTCTTCGACAAGAGCGGCTGCGACAGCCTGGCCATCGCCTACGGGACCTCGCACGGTCCGGACAAGGGGGCCGGCCTCGAGAAGCTCGCCGTCCACATTGTCGAGAAATGCTACCGGGGCATGGCCGCCTTCGGCCAAAACGAATCCCGTTTCCTCGTCAGCCACGGCTCCTCGACCGTCCCGCAGGAGCTCGTGAAGGAGATAAATTCATTCGGCGGGAAGATGAAGGACGCCCGCGGCATCCCGATGGACCGCATCCAGGCGGCGATAGGGGCGGGCATCCGCAAGATAAACATCGACACCGACCTGCGGCTGGGCATCACGGCCACCTTCCGCAGGTACTTGGCGGAGCACCCGGGGGTCGAGAGGGGCTCGGCGGAGCTCGCCGGCATCTGGAAGGCCCTGGACGGCAGCCCGGCGGCGGTGGACCCGCGCGATTACCTGGGCCACATCGGGCGCGCGCTCCTGCGCCGCGACCCGAGGGGCACGGCCCTGGAGGAGCCGATGCGCCTGGTCCGGGAGCGCGTGGCGGCCCACGTCGAGCGCCTGTGCCGGGAGTTCGGCTCGGCGGGACTGGCCCCCCGCGTGGAGGGGCACTCGTTCGACACGATGGCCTCGGTATATTTGCGCTGATCCCCCAGCAAGGGAAGGCAGGAAGGCAGCAAGGGAAGGCAGGAAGGCAGGACCGTAGAAGACCGCTGCGGCGGTCTTCTCGGCCTAGGCGAGCTTCGCTCGCCTGCGGAGGCAGGAAGGCAGCAAGGGACGACGGCCGTTCCCCTCATCCCTTGCCCCTTCCTACCTTGCTGCCCCCCTTTCTGCCTTGCTGCCCTGCTGCCTTGCTGCCCCCCTTTCTGCCTTGCTGCCCTGCTGCCTTGCTGCCCCCCTTTCTGCCTTGCTGCCCTGCTGCCTTGCTCCCTTCGCGGCCCCCACTGCCCGCTCGTCCGTCCCTGCACCCCGCACCCAGCACCCCGCGCGTGCTTCCATTACGTTTTCGGCGCCGGTCCCCTGTCCTCGCCCCGGAAGAGCGTTATCTCGATGGAAGACACCTTCGAGGGTGACCCGTCCTCCCGGGTCAGCGTCTCGGTGCTGATCCGGATGTCCTTGACCACCGCGTTGGGCACGAACTTGCTGCGCAGCACCTCGGCGACATCGACGGCGCGGCTTATGGCCTGCCCCCGCGCCTTGATGACGACCTCGCGGCTCTCGGCATTGATCTGCATCACCGCGGCCAACACGTAGCTCATGAGGGGTTTTTTGCCGACGTAGACGAATGACTCGCTCTGGCCTGGCATGTGGCGTCCTCCTGCTATGTACCGATTGGTGTCCTGTCCTGCCCCGCTCACATCCGCACGGCTATCAGGGTCTCGGTGCTGATGACGCCCCGGATCTTCCGGATGTCCCGGACCACGATGCCCAGGGCGTCCGTGATGTAGTCTCCCGAGACCTTGACGATTATGTCGTAGGCCCCGGTGACCGCCGAGACCTCGGCCACCTGTGTCTTCTCCTTGATGTCGGACATGACGCTCTCGAGCAGCCCGGGTTCGGTCTTGACCAGCACGTACACGGTTTCCATGGGACCACCATTCTCCTTCCGACCGTTGCCATCCTTCGGATGGACCGCCTGTTCCCCACGGCCCCCAATCGATATAAGCTTGTCGTTGGGTATTTTTATATATGTTGGTATTAATCCGCATCATCATGAAAGCCGAATCCACCCTGGCCGCCCTCGTCGTCCTCGTCCTCTCGGCACCGGCGTTCGCTCCGGCGGCCGAGCCTCCGGTGATCACCCTGGACAACCCGCGGCCCGGCGTCGTCCTGCTCAACGGGACCGTCGAGGTGAACGGCACCGCCCGCGGGTCCTCGATAGACTGGCAGGAGGCGCTGCAGGAGGACTTCGCGCTCGGGACCCCGACGAACCTGACCAACGACGCCTCCGGCACGCTCTCCCTCGACCGCTCGATGTACGACACCTTCGACGGCTCGGCGATCGATCCGGGCCGATGGGAGGTCAGCACGGCCCCCGACATAGCGGCCTCGGTCGGCGGCGGCAAGCTCCTGCTCTCCGGGAGCGCCCAGTCGGACGGCTGGACCTCCCACGCCCGGCTGCTCTCGACCTCCAGGGCCTCGGGGACGGTGAACGGCACCCTCTCGCAGTTCAACGACGTGGGCACCGGCGCCTACTCGGCCATCGGGCTCTACCAGAACGACCAAAACTACGTGATGCTCGGGCGCGGGTTCGATTTCTTCGGGATGGGCCCGGGACAGAGGATAGTGGTCCTCTCCTGCGTCTCGGGGTGCTTCACGATGGAGTCCCTGGGAGCCATCACCAACACCCCCCATACCTTCGTCGTCTCCCACGACGGGAACCAGGCCGCCCTCCACATGGACGGCAGCCAGCTCGCCACGCGCTCCATCGCGCTCTCCAACGCCGTGTGCATCATCAAGGCCGCGACGAACGCCAGCGGCGACTGGATCTCCGCGGCCTGGGACGATATCAGCTGCCTGTACCTCACCTCCGGACGGTTCGAGAGCGCCCCATACGACACGCTCTCGGGCGCGCCGGGGGTCCGGCAGGTGGCCTGGACCGCCAATGTCCCGGGGGGCACGACGCTCGCGGTCCGCCTCCGGTCGGCCGGAAACGGCGCCATGGACGGCGCCTCGGCCTGGACCGCCGTGATCTCGGGCCAGTCCTCCGGGTTCCCGGCGTTCCAGCGGTACATGCAGTACGAGGTGCTCTTCTCCAGCCCGGCCGGGAACGGCACCCCGCTCTTCCGGGACATCACGGTGAAGTACATCTGCGCCATCAAGAAGGTGGAGGTCAGCATGGACAACCGGGCGACCTGGACCGCGGCGACGGGCGGCGAGAGCTGGACGGTGACGCTGCAGATGCCCGACGGCCCTCGCACCATCTGGGCCCGCGTGACCGACGTGAGCGGCGACGTCCAGGTCGCCTCCGTCTCGCTGGACATCGACACCACAGCGCCGCTAGCGTCGCTCCAGATAAACAACGGGGCGGCCCTGACGCCCCGGCCCGAGGTGAACCTGTCGCTCTTCGCCTCCGACGACTACGACGTGTGGGCGATGATGCTCAGCGAGGACCCGCTCTTCGGGGGGGCGGAATGGCAGGCATTCAGGAAGAGCGTGACCTGGAACCTGTCGGCCGGCGAGGGGGAGAAGTCCATCCACTTCAAGGTGCGCGACCAAAACGGCTGGGAATCCGCGGTGGCCGTGGCCACCATCACGCTGGACACCCTCCCCCCGAAGGGCACGATAAGGATAAACGAGGGCGCCCCGTACACGAGGACCACCTCCGTGAAGCTGGCCCTCAACGCCACCGACGCGCTGGGCGTCACGGAGATGGCCGTCAGCAACCGGATGGATATCTCGGACACCGACTGGCTGCCCTACACGCCCGCGTTCCCGTGGGACCTCCAGCCGGGCAACGGCCTCCGCAAGGTCTACGCCCGGTTCCGGGACGCCGCGGGCCACATTTCCGCCGTAACCTCGGCCTCCATCACATTGGACACCGTCCCGCCCGAGTTCACCTTCGCCATCGAGAACGGCTCGGCCTTCGTCCGTTCGCTCGCCGTGGAGCTCCAGGTCAACGCCACCGACAACTACGAGCTGGGCCAGCTGATGGTGAGCTCCCAGCCCCAGTTCGCGGGCGCCGTCTGGCAGCAGTGGGAGCCGGCGGTCCTCTGGACGCTCCCTGCCGGCGAGGGGCCGGCTAGCCTATACGCCAAGGTGCGCGACGTGGCCGGGAACGAGGCCCCGCCGCAGGCCGCCTCCACGGTGGTCGACACCGTGGCCCCCCAGTGCATCGTGAGCTCCCTCCCGGCCACGGTCACCCAGGAGTCCTTTTCGGTCAGCTGGAACGGCAACGACGCCACGAGCGGCATCACCGGATACGACATCCAGTACCGCGACGGAACCGGCCCGTGGATGGACTGGCTCTCGGGATTCTCAAACACGAGCGCGGTCTTCACCGGCCAGGACGGCCACACCTACACCTTCCGGGCCAGGGCACACGACCTCGCCGGCAACGTCGGCGCCTACCCGGACAACCCGCGCACGACCACCACGGTGAGGCTTCCGGGCGGCGGCGGCCAGGCGCCCCTGGTCAGCATATCGACCCCGGCGTCGGGAGCCCCGCTCAAGGGCAAGGCGGTCTTCGACGGGACGGCCCGGGCGCTCGCCCCCGGAAGGACGGTGGAGCTGGTCCAGTGGCAGGTGGACGACGGGCCCTGGCGCGACGCCACCGGGACCGGGAACTGGAGCTTCGAGTGGGACACCACGAAGGCGTCCCGCGGCACTCATATATTGCGCGTCCGGTCGTTCGACGGTGTCAACCACTCCCTCCCGGCCGAGAGGACCGTGGTGGTGGACAACCCGGCAACGGCCGGCACAGGCGGGGGAGGGGACCTCCTGCCGGTCCTGCTCGCCCTCGTGGCGGTCGTCGCGGCCGGTAGCGTCGGCGGCGTTCTCGTGATGATGCGCCGGAAGCGGGCGGCCGGGGCGCCGGCCGCCCCGACCACCCCGCCCGGCCCCGGCCGGGGCGAGCCCGGGGAACTCGCGAAGCCGGCTCAGCCGGCCGAAGGATCGGAAGGGGCGGGCGGGGAAGGCCGACCGGAGGGCCCCGCCACCGGGGAAGGTGTACCCGGGGAGCAGGCCGCGCCCGAGGGCGGGCCGGCGACCGCGGAGCCCGTCCCGCCCGGCGAGGGAGAGGCGGCGGAGGCAGCTCCCGTTGGCGAGCCAGCCGGGGCGCCGTCGGCGCTGCCGCAGCTCCACCCGACCGCCCGGCCGCCCCTGGAGCTCGTGAGGCAGGTGGACCCGGAAAAGATCCGGCCCGTCGTGCAGGCGCTCCTGCCCACCCTCCCGGGAGAGCTCCAGTTCATGCAACCCGAGGTCCTGACCCAGCTCGTCGTCACCGGCGAGCAGGGCAAGACCAAGTTCGGCGAGGCCATAGTGCTCATCATGGGCCGGTGGTACTTCGCCGACGAGAACAAGCCGCACTTCCTGCAGCGGTACAATTGGTAGGAAAGGGAGCGGGCAGCGGGAAGGGTGCAGGGTGCAGGGGGCTGGAGGCTCCGTCCATCCGCGTACCCTGCGCCCAGCACCCCGCACCCTGCACCATGCCCGCTGCCCCGTTTCCATCAATAATAAAGATAATATAGACAAATAGTAATGCTCCGCCGACAGGAGAAAGACGGTGGTGGATGATGCTCGAGGGAGTGTCCGATCGGGCGAACAAGGTCTATGACGCGATGAAGGCAGCGGGCCTGGTGGGCGAGGAGAAGATGGCCAACGCCGACCGGATAACCCAGATGTGCAAGATGGCCAAGACCATGGTGCTCGCCGGCCTGCAGGAGCTCGAGCAGAAGGGATACGCCAAGCGCAAGGCCCGCGACAAGGCGGCGGGGTACTTCATAGTGCCCGGAAAGTAGGATGTACCGCCCCAGCACCGGCCGCGCTCTAAGAATCGCAGCCGTCGTCGTGCTCTTCTCGACGGCCGCCTGGGCACTCTGCGGCGCGGCGGACGCGGCGGGACCGGGCGGGGCCGACATCCGCATCAAGCACCTCCAGGTCCAGCCCGAACGGCGCGTTTCGAGCAACGGGACCGGCCTTTTCACCCTGGTCGCCACCTTGGAGAATTCGGGCAACGCCACGGGCACGGTCAGGCTGGCCCTCTCCGATGCGGGGGGGACCTTCTTCGAGGGCGACATCGATGTCGCCCCCGGAAGCGAAAGGACCTTCACCCGGGACTGGAGGGTCAACGGCACCGGCGAGCACAACGCCACGGCCACGCTTTCCGGGGAGAACGCCTCCGCCCCGCTTTCGGCCGGCGCCACCTGCGAGCTGGCCTATGTCCCTGTCGAGCACCCCAGCCCCTGGTACACGATCCCCTGCGCCTTCCTGGCGATAATCATCCCGTGCATCGTGATCTGGCTCGTCATCCGCCGCCTGAGCGGCGCCGGGCTGCAGCGATATGTGGAAAAGGGGACGGGGGACAGGAACGGACGAGAGGACAGGGAACAGAGGACAGGGACGGAGGAGCTGGCAGCTGGCAGCGGGCAGCGGGCAGCGAACGGGAGGGAACCAAAACTGCCCTCAAAGAAGTGAGCGGCGGGCCCCGTCCTGCGTGCCGCACCCCGCACCCCGCGCCTTGCGCCTTCCAAAGCTATTTCTTGTACACCACGTGCGTGCAGTTGGTGCACTTCCAGACCTCGAACACGTCGTGGCCCATCGAGAAGGGTATCATGTGACCGTTCTTGCACCGGGGGCACGGAGGGAATATTCCGTCCATTGTTCTCCCCTCGTTCAAGGGGCACGTAATACTTAAACGCTTCGCCGCCGGCGGTGGGAAAGGGTTATTTCATTGCAGGAGCTTTCTTGCACCGGCATGGAACCCGGGCCGGAGCGGGACAGGTGCCCGAAGTGCTCAGCGGAGCTTCCGCGGGGTGCGGTCCTCTGTCCCCGGTGCGGGACGCCGGCACCGAAAGCCGCCGACGAGGCCAGGGCCCGAGAGGCGGCGGCCGGGGAGGCGAAGGCCGGGGAGCAGAAGGCCGGGGAAGACAGGTCCGGAGAGCCGGCCGCCGGCAGGGCCAGGACCGTTCCCGTCATCAAGGTCCGCAAGCCAAAACGCGTGTCCGTCGAGACCCCCCTCGCCGCGCTGGAGAATGCCCGGTCCGCACTCGAGAAGGGCGACCTTCAGGCCGCGCTCCGGTTCTGCGACGAGGGGCTCTCCCTCGACCCGCGCCACCCCGAGCTCCTCGGGACGCGCGCCACGGTCCTCGAGAAGCTGGGCAATCGCGACGACATGCTGCGCTCGCTGGAGACGCTCATCGCCGCGGCCCCGGGCCTGAGCTGGGCCTGGCAGGAGAAGGGCGCCGCCCTCCAGAGGATGGGCCGCCCCGAGGAGGCCGCGCGGGCGCTCGAGAAAGCCTCCGAGCTCGACCCGTCGTCGGCAAAGGTCTTCCTCGCCCTCGGAGAGGCCCACTTCTCGCGCGGCGGCTACGAGGACGCCCTCAAGTCGCTCGACATCGCCGTGAGGCTCGATTCGGACCTGGGGCAGGGCTGGCTCCTGCGCGGGCGCGTCCTCGAGGTCCTGGGGAAGATGGAGGAGGCGGCGAGCTCCTACGAGCACACCCTGGTGCTGGCCCCGGGGCTCGCCGAGGCCTGGCTCCGCAAGGGCCGGACCCAGATAGCGATGGGCAAGGGCCAGGAGGCATTGGAGTCGTTCTCCAAGGTGCTCGAGATCTCGCCCGGGAACATCGAGGCCCTGAGGGGCAAGGGGCAGGCCCAGAGCCAGGTGGGCGACTTCGACGCCGCCCGCAGGACCTACGAGGAGCTGGTGCTCCTCTCGCCGGAGGACGGCGACGCCTGGCTCTTCCAGGGGCGGGTCCACCTGGAGGAGGACCGGCCCGACGAGGCGCTCCGGTGCCTCAACAACGCCGTGAAGCAGCTGCCGCGCAACCCCAAGGCCTGGATGCACCGCGGCAGCGCGATGCTCAAGCTCAACCACCTCAAGGACGCCCTGGAGAGCTTCGACCGCGCGGTCGGGCTGGACCCGGAGTCCGCCGAGTCCCACCTGGGCTACGCCGCCGCCGCCGAGCGCCTGCGCAAGCTGCCCGAGGCCGTGGCCGCCGTAACGGAGGCGCTGGAGCTCGACCGGGGCAGCCTCGCCTCCTGGACGAAGAAGGCCCAGCTCCTCACCGAGATGAAGCGCTTCAGCGAGGCGGTGGAGAGCTACAAGAAGGCCTCCCAGCTGGACCCGGACAACCCCGAGGTCTGGAGCGCGCTGGGCCAGCTCTACCACCAGACCGGCCGAAACGAGCTCGCGGTCAAGTGCTACGACCGGGTCAGGGACCTCATCAAGGACGACGCCGACGTCTGGTACAAGAAGGCCGCGGCGCTGGCGGGCATGGGCGACCACCAGGAGGCCGCCGAGTCCTTCGGCCGGGCCATCCGCATAAAGCCCGACTTCTTCGACGCCATACGGGGCCGCGCCTCCTCGCTCGCCGCGCTCAAGCGGTTCCCGGACGCGCTCCGGACCTACGATACCGCCCTGCGGGTCAACCCCGACCTGGCCGACGCCTGGTACGAGAAGGCGCGCCTGTTCGAGATGATGGGCCGCCACGAGAGCGCGGTCAAGTGCCTCACCACCGCCGCGTCGCTCAGGCCCGACATGCCCGACGCCTGGTACCGCCTGGGCGTGGCGCTGGCGCACCTCCACCGCAACGCCGAGGCCCTCAAGGCCTTCGACCGGGTGTCGAAGCTCCGGCCCGAGTACCCCGAGCTCTGGTACAGCCGGGGCCTGGTCGAGAGGGAGACCGGCCGCCTGCCCGACGCGCTGGCCTCGTTCACGCGGGCCCACACCCAGAACCCGCGCCACATCGCGGCGCTCTTTGCGGCCGGCTCCTGCCTCCAGACCCTCGGGAGGCACGGCACGGCCATGGAGAGCTTCGACCGGGCGCTGGAGCTCAACCCGCGCCACAGCTCCTCGCTCGTCGGCAAGGGCGAGTCATTGCTCGAGCAGGGCGACTCGGTCGAGGCCGAGAGGGCCTTCGACCGCAGCATCGAGAGCAACCCGAGACTCGCCCAGGCCTGGGCGGGCAAGGCCCGCGCCGCCGAGAACCAGGGGCGCCTGGACGACGCGCTGGGGCACTACGAGCGCTCCGTGACCGAGAACCCGAACATGCTCAACTCGTGGCTTCGGATGGAGCGCATCCTCAAGGGCCAGGGGAAGTGGGAGAAGGCCCTCGATAAGATCACCCGGGCCACGGAGGTCCGGCCCGATTCCGTGGACGCCTGGGAGGAGCGGGCGGTCTGCCTGGTCGCGCTGGGGCGGCGGGCCGAGGCGGTCCAGAGCTACGACACGGTGCTCCGGCTGGACGCCCGTCGGGAGCCGGCCTGGCTCTCCCGCGGGCGGCTGCTGCTCGAGCTCGACAAGGCCGACGAGGCCCTGAGGTCGTTCGAGCAGGCCGCGGCGCTGGCGCCCGAAGACCTTGAGGCCCGCTTCGGGAAGGGCCTGGCGCTCGAGAGGCTCGAGAGGTGGGAGGCGGCCGCGGCGGCCTTCGAGGAGGCCCTCCGGCTGGACGGGGGCCACGTCCCGTCCCACGCCCGCCTGGGCCGGGCGCTGCGCTCGCTGGACCGCCACGCCGAGGCGCTGGCCCACTACGAGGAGGCATTGCGCCTGGGCGGGGAGACCGCTGAGCTCCTTCTAGGCAAGGGGCTGTGCCTGGAGGGGCTGGGCGACATCCGGGCGGCCCTGGCGCTCTACGAGGGCGTCCTCGCCCGGGACGGGCGCGACATCCAGGCCTTGCTGCGCAAGGGCGGGGCGCTCGCACGGCTCTCCGACCCGGAGGGCGCCCTGGCCTGCTTCGACCGCGCCATCGTGCTGGACGGGAAGAACGAGGAGGCCTGGATAGGAAAGGCCGGGGTGCTGGAATCCAAGGGCGACCTGCCGGGCGCGCTGCAGAGCCTGAAGACCGCGCTGGGGCTCACCCGCCGCCCGGACGCGGTCTGGGAGGCGATGGGCCGGCTCCACCACAAGATGGACGACCATGTCGGGTCGCGCAAGTGCTACGAGAGCATGATGTCCCTCCGGCCCGACCAGGTGAGGCCCCACCTCCTGCGCGCCGAGGAGCTGTTCCACATCGGCGACCTGAAGGGCGCCCTGGCGGGCATCCAGCAGGCCATCCCGCTTGCGCCCCAGCGCGGGGACATCTGGCTCCGGAAGGGCGAGCTGCTCCAGTCCCTGGAGCGCTTCGAGGAGGCCCTGGAGGCCTTCGGCCGCGCCGTCCGCTACTCTCCCGAGAACCCCCTCGCCTGGCTCCGCCAGGGCTCCGAGCTGCTCCGGGCCGGGCGCGCCGCGGAGGCGCTGGAGGCGTTGGGGCGCTCTCTGGAGCTCACATCGGGGAACGTCGAGGCCCTCGAGAGGAAGGCGATGGCGCTGGAGAGGCTGGGGCGGCGCCAGGAGGCCCTCGAGTTCGTCTCGGACGCCCTGAAGGAAGCCCCTGAGAACAGCCGGCTGCTCCACCGCAAGGGCGTGCTGCTCACCGGGCTGGGCCGGTGGCAGGACGCCCTTGAGTACTACGACCGGGTGGTGCGGCTCGACCCCGGATTCACGGACGCGCTCTTCAACAAGGGGATCACGCTGGAGAAGCTGTGCCGGCTCCCCGAGGCGCTCGAGACCTACGTGCTCGCCATCTCCCGGAACCCCGCCGACCCGGAGGCCTGGCTGCGCAAGGGCTCGGTCATCTGCTCGATGGGGCGGACCGAGGAGGCCCTCGCCTGCCTCGAGGAGTCCCTGCGGCTCAACCCCGACAGCGCCGAGGGCTGGTTCCAGAAGGCGAAGATCCTGCAGGACCGGGGCAACCACGCCACGGCGATCGGGTGCTTCGACCGGGCGCTCAGGATCGACCCGCAGCTCACGGAGGGCTGGCTGCACAAGGGAATCTCGGAGCTCGAGAGCGGCCAGGCGATGGCGGCGGTCCAGAGCCTCGACCGGGAGCTCGATCTCGTGCCCGATTCGGAGAGGGCGTGGTTCCACCGCGGGCTCGCCCTCGGCGCCTTCGGCAAGCACGAGGACGCGCTCGACAGCCTGGAGAAGGCCCTGGCCCTGAACCCCGAGAACTGGCTGGGTTGGACCACCAAGGGAAAGACGCTGTCCCTTCTGGGCCGGAACGGGGAGGCCCTGGAGGCCCTGCGCCGCTCCCTCGATCTGAAGAAGAACGCCATGGAGACGCACTACGACATCGGGGTCATCCTCCAGCAGATGGGCCAGGACGAGGAGGCCCTCAAGTCGTACGACCGGGCCGCGGCCTTACCTGGCAACGACCCGGACCTGTGGTTCAACCGCGCCGTGGCGCTCTCCCGGGAGGGCCGGCACGACGATGCCGTCAGGAGCTACGGCCGGTCCCTGGAGCTCCGTCCCGGCTTCACCGAGGCCCGCATCAACCTGGGCATCCTGCTCATGAGGCTGGACAGGCACCGGGAGGCCCAGGAGCGGTTCGACGAGGTCCTCACGAACACCCCCGGGCACATCGAGGCCCTCGTGAACAAGGGCGCCCTGCTCCTGCGCCGGAAGAGGTACGCCGAGGCCGAGCGATGCCTCGAGCGGGCCCTGCGCGTCGCCCCGGACCGCCACGAGGCCCTCATCAACATGGCCATCGCGATGAACTCCCAGGGCAGGTCCCTCGAGGCCGTCGAGATCTACGACCGCCTGCTCCAGGCGCGGCCCGACGACGCCCGGGCGCGCTTCAACCGGGGGGTGGCGCTGGAGTGCCTGCAGCGCGACCCGGAGGCGCTGGACGAATACAACCGGGCCGTGGCCGCCGACGGGGCGTTCGCCGCCGCCCACTTCAACCGGGGGGTCCTCCTGTACTTCTCCGGGTTCTACGAGGAGGCCTACGACGCCTTCATCACCCACATCAAGCTCTCCCCGAAGGACGAGCGCTCCTGGTTCAACAAGGGCCTGGTCGCGATGAAGCTCGACCACTACGAGGACGCCATGGACTCGTTCAAGCGGGCGCTCACCCTACGTCCGGACTACCTCCCAGCGCGCAAGGCCCTCGACAAGCACACCCGGCGCCTGCGGGCCTGGACCCGGCTGGAATGATGGAAGGCGCAGGGCGCAAGGCGCAAGGCGCGAGGCACAAGGCTTAAGGCGCAAGGGATAAGGCGCAAGGGTCAAGGGGGATAGTGAACCTTCCACCCTTGCGCCCTGCGCCTTGCGCCTTGCGCCCTGCGCCTTGCGCCTCCTTGAAATGGTAGGTACCACGCCGGTTTTATATGCAAGCTGCGCGGAGGGGAGGGGAGGTGATGAGATGGCGGCAGCTTCGGGGCGCGATGGCGCCGGTTCGATGGGAGGGACGGTCAGGGACGTCGTTCTGAGGGCGGGGTCGCGGCCCTATGTCCAGCTGGACTTCGAGGGGAACGCGTACTTCTCGTGCTCGAGGTGCGGCACGTCGATAGGCACGGGGGCGCTGTTCTGCCCCAGGTGCCGCGGAGGCGTGGGCTGGGTCCTTCCCTCTGACGACGAGTACCGCTGCGGGGGCTGCGGCGAGCCTCTGGAGACCGAGTGGCGCTACTGCCCCAGCTGCACCTGCGAGATCGATTGGGGAAAATGATGAAGGCGCGGGGCGCAAGGCGCAGGGCGCAAGGCTTAAGGCGCAAGGGACGAGGCGCAAGGGTCAAGGGGAATATCGGACCGTTTGCCTCCTTGTCCCTCGACCCTTGCGCCTTTTACCCCCTATAAGATAGTACCGTAACCTTTTAATTCCCCAGCCGGTATTATGGGCAGCCCGGCAAGAGGAAGGACGGAAATGACGACAGTGTTCGACGTGCCGCCCGAGGCGCTGATACCGAGGGTGGCCGAGAAACTCAAGCAGGTCGCGGAGATCCAGCCGCCCGAGTGGGCCGCGTTCGTGAAGACCGGCCCGCACAGGGAGAAGCCCCCGGAGAGGCCGGACTGGTGGCACCTCCGCATGGCGGCCATATTGAGGAAGGTCTACATGCTGGGCCCGGTCGGCACATCGCGCCTGTCCGCCCGCTTCGGGGGCGCCCGCGACCGGCGCGACTCCCCGAACAAGGCGGTCAAGGGCAGCGGCTCGATATCCCGCAAGGGGCTCCAGCAGCTCGAGAAGGCCGGCCTCATCCAGAACATCAAGGGCAAGGGGCGGACCGTCACGGCCAAGGGGCGCCAGTTCCTCGACAACGCAGCCCGCGAAGTGGCGCTCGAGGGGCCCCGGGCGGCCCCGGGCGCGGCGAGGCACTGACGGGGGCGGCCCATGGGAGACGACGAGGAGCTGGAGGAACTCCGCCGGCGCAAGCTCCAGGAGCTTGCGGCCCAGCAGGAGCAGCAGTCCGAGGCCAGGGAGAGGCAGGCGGCCCTGGAGAGCCAGAGGCAGGCCATCCTCCGGGGCATCCTGACGCCCGAGGCCCGGGAGAGGCTCGGCCGGCTCAGGACCGCCTATCCGCAGGTGGCCTCCTCGGTCGAATCCCAGCTCATCATGCTCGCCCAGTCGGGAAGGCTGGGCAACCAGCGCATCGACGACGAGACGCTGCGGCAGATCCTCGAGAAGGTGGTGCCGCAGAGGCGGGAGATAAAGATACAGAGAAGGTAGGGGATGACATGGCAAGACGCAAGCCGCTGGGAAAGAAGCTTCGCCTGATGAAGGCCCAGAAGGAGAACCGCCGCGTGCCGGCCTGGGTGATGAAGCGCACCTCTCGCCGGTTCACAAGGCACCCGCGCCGGCACCACTGGCGGCGCAACTCGCTCAAGAAGTGAAGGTGGTCTGATTGGCCGAGGAGGAGAAGAAGGAGAGGCTCCTGACGGTCCCCCTGCGCTTTGCGCACAACCAGCCCCGCTCCCGGCGGGCGGACCTGGCGATGAGCGCGATTCGGGAGTTCGTCGGAAAGCAGATGAAGGTGGACAAGGAGAAGGTCTGGATGGCCCCCGAGGTGAACGAGGCCGTCTGGGCGCGCGGGAAGCAGAAGCCCCCGCTGAAGCTCAAGGTCAAGGTCGAGAAGTGGGCGGACGGCGCGGTCGAGGTCACCATCCCGGAAGAGTGAGCCAGGGCCGGACCGGAGACTGCCAGCGTGCTCAAGCGCCTCGATGTCAACGGCAACCCCTTCCTGGGGGTCCTCTGCAGCGCCTCGGACGCCCTTGCGGTGGTCTCTCCGGATGTCGACGGGGAGGGGCGGGCCGGCCTCTCCGAGGCTCTGGGCGTCCCGGTCGTGGTCGCCGTCGTGGGCGGCTCGCGCGTGGTCGGGTCGCTTTGCACGCTCAACTCGAGGGGCATCCTGCTCAGCGAGCTCGCCTCCAGGGAGGAGATGGAGGGCCTCCGCAAGGCCGCCCCCGGGACGGACGTGCTGCGGCTCCCCGGGAAGCTCAACGCCGTCGGCAACAACATACTCGTCAACGACCGGGCGGCGCTGGTCCACCCCGACATGCCCAAATCATCCGTCAAGCGCATCTCCGACTTCCTGGGCGTCGAGGTCCTGCGCGGCACCATCGCCGGCATGAAGACGGTCGGCAGCGCCGCGGTGGTCAACTCCCGGGGGCTTCTCTGCCACCCCAGGGCCACCGCCGCCGAGCGCAAGGCGCTGGGCGAGCTCTTCGGCGTGCCGGTCACCGTCGGCACGGCCAACTACGGCGTGCCGATGATCGGCGCCTGCGTGGTGGCCAACTCCCGGGGCGCCGCCGCCGGGACGCCCAGCACGGGCATCGAGATGGGGCGCATCGAGGAGGCGCTGGGCTTCCTGTGAACCCCTCGGGGCCTCGCCGGCGCAATGCACTGTCATGAGCTTCCGAATAAGGGTGGCCAGGGGTTCCGACGCCGCCGCCGTGGCGGCGATCTACGCTCCGGTGGTCCGGGACACGGCCATCTCGTTCGAGTACCGGCCGCCCTCTGTACAGAAGATGCGCCGCCGGTTGCTGGAGACGCTGGAGCGCTACCCGTTCCTGGTCCTGGAAACCGACGGGAAACTGGCCGGTTTCGCCTACGCCACGGCGCACAGGAAACGCGAGGCCTACCGGTGGGCCGTGGAGGTCTCGGTGTTCGTCGGCGCGGCCCACCGGCGCTCCGGCGCGGGGCGGGCGCTCTACGCGGCCCTCCTCGAGGCTCTGCGGCTGCAGGGGTTCACCCAGGCCTTCGCGGTCATAACGATTCCCAATCCGCCCAGCGTGGCCTTCCACGAGGGCATGGGCTTCCGGCGGGTGGCGAGCTTCTCCGGCGTGGGCTACAAGCGCGGCCGCTGGCGCGACACCGGCTGGTGGCTGCTCCTCCTCCGCCGGCCCCCGGCGCGCCCCGCGCCGCCCCGGCCGTTCCCCATCATCGCCGGCGCGGCGGGTTTCCTGAGGGCGCTCGAGGTGGCCGCGGCGCCCCTCAGGTCCAGAGCACCTGCGAGACCACCTTGCCGATCCCCTCGGGGGGCGAGCCGTCCCAGACCCTGAGCGCGTCGGCGAACTCCTCCTCCGTCTCCCGGACCACCTGCTTCATCACCGGTCGAAGCTCCTCCGGCGACTCGTGCCCCGAGACGACCACGGCCAGGTAGGTGAACCGTCCCTCCTCTATCAGGACGGTCAGGTCGCCGTGCTCGAGCCTTCGAAGCGCCCCGCCCTCCGTCTTGAATGCGTCGCGGATGAAGTCCTGGACGACCAGGAGCATCCCGCTCACCACCGGGGTGCTCAGGGCCCGCATCCGGCCGCCCGCGAACTGGAAGACCAGCCGGCCGTCGCGGTGGATGAGGAAAATGTACTCTACTAGGGGATGCCGCGGGCTGGCCGGCGCCGCCGGCGGGCCGGCCGGGCTCTCCGGCATCGGCCGCCGGCAGTGGGGGCACAGGTCGCCGGGCACCACCCGCGCGTTCATGACCTCCCCGGCCGCGGCCAGGACCCCCTCGGCGTCGTCGACGCTGAACACCACGGACTGAACGGGCCTGCCCCGCGAGAACGGGAGCCGGACGGCCTCCCTGAGCTCGACGTGGACCAGGGGCGAGGCCGACATCGTGAGGTAGAGCCTGCGCCGGCGGGCCGAGTAGGAGATGGCCCCGGCGGGCGGGTCCTCCTGGGTGAGCGAGAGCTCGGCGATGTTGGGCGCAGGGACCCGGGCCCGGAAGTACCACCCCTGGCGCAACGTCAGGCCCTCCGGCCCCACCGAGTGCCGCGCCATTAGGGGTGAGACCACGAACAGCAGCAGGGGCGGGAGGATGGCGACCGCCACGACCAGAAGGTACTCCGGGCCGATTCCAGAAAGCATCACCAGCCCGGAGAAGAAGACTGCGAAGAAGGCCAGCGTGACCAGCCTCGTGTAGGGGTACCTGCCGCTCGAGCGGAAGTCCAATTCAGGCCTCCCTTTCCCGTCGGCGGGCCCGCCCGGCGGCGGCGAGCGCCAGCGTCGCCAGCAGCGCCGCGGCCCACTCCCCGGGGATGAACGAGGAGGCCCGGGGGGCCGCCTTCACCGCGGGCCCCTCGATGTCGACGAAGGCCTCGGCCGCGGCGGTGTTGCCGGCGCGGTCCTGGGCCCTCACGGTGATGTTGTAACGTTCCGGGGGGAGGCCGGTGGTGTCGAACAGGTGCCTGAACCGCCCGTCGCGCAGCGAGCCGGTGATAGACTTCCAGCCCCCGGTGCCGAAGCTCATCTCGAGCCTCAGGACGCCGGCCCCGTCGGAGCACGTCCCCGAGATGTTGACGGCCTCGCCCGCCCGGAAGGCCGTCCCGTTGACCGGCCGGAGGAGCTCGAGCCGCGGGGGCACGGTGTCGGCCAGGACGAACCTGCGGGAGGCGCTCGCCCGGTTGCCCTGGGCGTCCACCGCCGTCACGGTGAAGGGCACCTCGCCTCCGTCCGCGCGGCCCGAGCTCGCCCAGGCGTGCCTCCACCCGCCCGAGGTGTCTACCGATGGGAGAAGGTCCACCGTCGAGCCCCCTATCGAGAGCGTCAGGGAGGCGAGATCCGAGTAGTCCCGCACCGACCCTTCCAGAAGGACGCTATCCCCCAGCTCGAACGCCTGGAGCTCCGCCGGGGCGGATATCGTGATCTTTGGCGGCCGGTCGTCGCGCAGCTCGAAGGGCACCGTGGCGGCGGCCGACCGGCCCACGATGTCTTCGGCCCTCACCTCGAAAGTGTGCCACCCGCCCTGCAGGTTGCCCCCGGCCGTGGAGTAGTTCCAGCGCCCGCCCGAAAGCGATGCGAGGATGCCTTGGGGCGGCAGGCCGTCTATGCTGCAAACCAGGCCGGCCAGGGCCGTGTCGTCTTGGGCCCGGCCGGAGAACTCCATGAGCTCGCCCGGCCCGAAGATGGCTCCCGGCGGCGGGTCGTCTATGTAGACGGTCGGGGCCAGCTTGTCGAGCCGGAAACCCGCAAGCGCCCGGCCGGAGAATCCCAGCGTGTCCGTCGCCGCGACCTCGAGCCGGTGCTCGCCGGCCGGCAGGGCCGAAAGGTCAGCCTCCCAGCTCCAACGGCCGCTCTGGCGGTCCAGGCCGGAGGTGATGTTCTGGGCCCTGCCACCGTCGATGGAGAGCTCCAGGGAGGCGACGGTCGGGCCGCCCAGCAGCCGCCCCGAGACCGACAGGGGGCGCGAGCCGTCGACCGTGGAGCCGCCGACAGGGTAGTCGATGACCACCCCGGGTTCGACGTGCAGGACGGAGAGCTCGAGCTTCAACCGCACGCTTTTGGAGGTCTCGAGTGTCCCGCCGTTCCACAGGACGAGGTACCAGGTCGTTCCCGGGCCCAGGTACATCGTCAGGTCGCGCGGGCCCGCGCCCGGGGCCCGCACCGCGCTCGATGACTGGCCGGAGGTGTACCTTCTGAAGTTCTCCCGGTCGATCAGGAAGGCATCGATGTCCAGGTGGGTCTCTATCGGCTGGACGGAGCTAGTCCCGACCTCGGGGTTGGGAGGCCGCTGCTCCCCGCTCTCGGTAACGAGCGACATATGCAGCATCCTCTCGCCGGCATCGTCGGGTGGCGGATGCAGCGCCGGGGAGTTGTAGACGATCCTCCCCGGCAGCGTGAAATTGAACGCGTAGTTTCGCCCCTCTCCTATCCAGGTCTTGTTCAGGGCCGAGTGCCCGAGCTTGCTGACCACGTCGATGGTGAAGTTCTGCCGCGCCAAAACGAAGGTCGCGCTCCCGTCGGGATCGGTGTAGTTCCACACCGCCGGGAACGGGAAGGTGATGCCCATCGGGAGCGCCTGCTGCTCGGCCATCCAGTGGCTCATCATGACGACGCGCGCGCCGTCGACGGGATGGCCCGCCGAGTCCCTCACGTTGACGGTCACGCGTGACTGCGAAGCCGGCGGGATGTAGTTACCCGTGACCTCGAAGCAGTAGTCGTCCCCGCGCCAGCCCGACACCCCCGACCCGCCCCGGTGGCCCCAGCCTATCCAGTAGTTCATGAAGTCGTCGACGACCGCGCCGCCGTCGCTCCAGTAGTTGTCCCACTGGTGCCAGCCCCTCTCGTAGAACTGGATCCAGACGTGGTCCTCGGCGAGCATGGAGACCTGGACGGCCGGGATCAGGCAGGCCCGGGCCGCCGCCACGGTGAGGTCGCCGAGCTCGCCGCAGTTGCCGTTGTGGCCGCGCGCTATCCGCACGGGCTGGACGGGGCGCTCGCCGTCGGCGCTCTCCTGCTCGTTGAGCGGGAGCGTCTTCATCACCCAGTAGCTGATCTTCTCTATGGCGTGGTCCCCGTACCAGGCCGGGTGCGAGTTGTTGATGCCGGCGTTGTCGTATCCCCCGGGCGAGGAGTACCGCGTGCAGTTCCAGAGCGTGCCGACGCCCTCCAGGAGGCCGGCAAGAAGGGGCGGGGCCATCGTCTTGGGGTAGTGGAAGTTCGGGATTCCGTCCCCGTCGGGGTCGGTGATCGGGTCGGGCGGGTAGGCCGGGTCGGCGTTGAATAGCAGGAAGTCGCGCCAGAACTTGCCGACGGGCGGCGGGGCGCTCTCGTTGGTGCCGCCCGAGGGCTCGTCCGGGTCGATGTAGAGGGGAATCTCGTCGGTGATCTTGGGATGGACGATGTACCAGTAGTAGATGTCCCGCGGCAGCTCGTAGGTCAGAAGCCGGCCGGACTCGTTGACCGTGTACCTCGTGGTCGAATGGTCGGCGTAGTCCACCACCTGGACGTAATCGAGGGCCGCGTCGTTCTTGTAGATGGACAGCGCGTTCTCGACGTAGAGCCCGGGGCCCGACGCGCGCAGGACCTCGACCGCGCTGTGGGCGATGGAGAAGGCGAGCTCGTCGACGCACCGCGGCTCGATGGAGCCGAGCGCTTCGGCGTAGCCGAGGGCCCCGGAGCAGTCCGTTTCCAGAAGGTAGCAGCGCGGGTCGTAGTATCCTATATGCGGGGTGTACTCGTAGAACGGCCAGCTCAGCCACCGGGCGTCGGTGGTGGAGCCGGTGTTCTCCGTGAAGAGGACCGGTCCCCCGGTCTGGCCGAGGTACAGGTCGGTGCGGTTGTCGCCCCCCAGTCTCGCCAGGCAGGGGGCTGCCCGGCCGGAGGCCTGCTCGCCCAGGAACTTCAAAAGGTCGTCGGGCGCGAAGGCCGGGACGGCGGGCGTCCCGATGTTTTGGAAATAGTGGACCAGCCCGTTCCCGGCGCCGACCGAAAGGTCCAGGTCGCCGTCGGCGTCGAGGTCGGAGAGGGCCGGGACGGCCGGGCCGGGGACCGCCACCGCCGAGAAGAGCACCGAGGAGGCCGAGACCTGGAACCTCCACTGGGTGCGGTTCCCGGTGTTCTCGAAATAGTGGAGCTTGCCCGGGCCGTCCCCCACGACGAGGTCCAGGTCCCCGTCGCCGTCGAGGTCGCCCAGGGCCGGCGCGGCCGGTCCCGGCACCGCGAGGTTCAGGTACACCTGGCCGGCGTCGCCCTCGTAGAGCGCCCCGCCGGCGGTCCCTATCACTATGTCGGCGAGCCCGTCGCCGTCCAGGTCGCCCAGGGCGGCCGTGTTCACGTCCGGCCCGGGGAGCACCCCGCCGGTGCTGAGGCGGAAACCGTCCCCCTGCCGAACGAAGAGGGCGGCCTCCGCCGTCCCCACGTTGCTGAAATAGGTCGTGTGGTTCCCCGAGGTCGCCGCCAGGTCGGGGTCGCCGTCGCCGTCGAGGTCGCCGGCGCAAACGCGCGTGTCGGGGCCCATGACCAGCGGGGCTGAGGAGAGCTCCCTGAGCTTGTCCGAGAGGTCAGGCCTGAGCCATGAGGGGGCCCGGTCGACGGCACGCGCCAGCGCGGGGGTCATCCAGGCGGAATCTTCAGGCATCGGCATCCGGAGTATCCTGTTGTCGGGTCCCACGGAGAAATGGTAGCTGCCGCCCTTGGGGACGTCGACCGTCGCCTCCAGCGTGTCCGTCGTGATGTATGCGGAGCGGGCGGCGGGAGCGCCGCCGCCCTCCCCGGAGGGGCACGCCGGGGGAAGCCAGCTTCCCCAGACCAAAAGGACCGTGGCCAGCACGGCCAGCCTACCCCCTGCGCCCATGGTCGCCCAGCCTCCCAAAGCATGATATCTACCTGGAACGTGATAAAGCTTTAGCCGCGGCAGTGCCGCGGCGGTCCGGCGGGCCGAACTAGGCCCCGTCGGCGTACTTCTCGAGGAGCGGCCTTTCGGCGTCCAGTCTCTCCTTCAGGGCGAGGTCGACCACCTGCTCCATCCGGTGGACGGCCGGGGCGGTCTCCTTCTGGCGCTTCACGAGGTCCGAGCGGAGCTCGGCCAGGAGGCCCGTCACGGCGAGCCGGCTGCCGCTCGCGACGAAGAACTCCAGGGTCCTTCCCTCGCCCCGGGCGCAGACGCGTATCACGAGCTTGGCCTCCCGGGCCTTGGTCTTGCCGAAGTACCAGGCCTCCGCCTTGTGGGGCTCCCTCTCGACGAACTCCCGCACGAACCGCACGTCGTGGCCCTCCACGGAGCGCTTGCCCAGGCCGAACGCCTCTTGCATCGGAAGCCTTGCGGGGACGACGAAGAGCTTGCTGTCGCGCTGGTCCAGCTCCTCCGATATCAACCTCCGCAGCATCGCGGTGTTGATGTTCTCCTCGGTGTGGAGGATGGGGCACACCACCGTCACCATGCGGCGCCGCAGCGGCACCGTCTTGAACTCCCCCTTGGCGTCGCGGTAGGTGAGCACGCCGTCCACGGCGGACTCGGTGCATATCTGCGGGTCCAGGTAGTAGGCGACGGTCTTCTTCTCCTTGGGGCCGAGGTTGCCCAGCACCACCCGCTTCCCGCTCATCTGGTAGGCGGGCTCGACGCGGTCCAGGCGGAGGATCTCCTCGTTGAAGTGAAGGTCCAGCGCGGCGTCCGCGACGAGCATGTCCCCCTCGTTGCGAACGGCGACCTTCAGGCGGGCGAAGCCCTGGTAGAACTCCACCTCGGACATGACCTTGACGTCCGTGGGCAATTGGGATTCCATGTGGCGCTCGAGCTCCGAGAGCTCCCCGGAACGGAACTTGCCCAGGGCGGTCAGGAAGCGCCGGGTGCCGGAGAGCGCCACGATGTCGCCGTCCCACCCGGGCAGGAGGGGGCTGAACTCGGCCTCGATGTTGCGCAGGGTCTGGGCCATCTCGTTGCGCAGGCCGTCGGGCTCGGGGCCCGAGATCACCGCGGCCAATATGAGGTTCCGGTCCGCCTCGAGCAGTATCTTCCTGCCGCTGTACTCCATGCCGCCCAGCACCGCCTGCTGGCCGCGCGAGAGCGCGTCCTGTATGAACGTCTGGACCGCGGTGAGCATGGACGCCATTATCTCGGAGCTGTCCTCCCCGGCGGTCAGGCGCCTGGAGGCGTGCTGGATGAGCCGCCCGTCCCTGTATATGAGGAAGATGTCCTCGATCGCGAAGAGGCCGTCGAGGGG
>Ga0194126_10001733_pt1 | contig 36251 bp, 40 predicted proteins | sample TA2KigC150mmetaG_FD_148641 | JGI IMG/M metagenome (GOLD analysis project Ga0194126, IMG submission 148641) | Freshwater microbial communities from Lake Tanganyika, Tanzania - TA2015035 Kigoma Deep Cast 150m | ecosystem: Environmental > Aquatic > Freshwater > Lake | place: Tanzania: Lake... | reverse complement strand
AGCCGGCAACGCCAGCCAGAAGTGGTCAGGAGTTACTTTGCGGAAGAGCACGTCCGATATGCGGCAACATGACCTCAAGCTGTCAAACATTTAGTGCTCTCCGTAGTAAGCCGATCTGTTCCGATTCGGGCCAGGCCGAAACACACTGCTTGACTTCCCTTGCTTGCGGGAATATCCTACGTTTCTTCGGATAAGGAGAACGGCACTTGTCACCGCTATCGTCACTCGGACCCGAAGCCGCGCCGCGCGAGAAGACAGACGAGAAGCTCGCGGCCGCGGGCTGGATAGTGCAGGACCGGTTGCTGGTGAACCTGGGCGCGGGACGTCTCGCGCTCGCCACCGAGAACGGAGACTGCGTCTTTGCATCGTGCCTGACTAGGTTTCGATTCAAGACCAGCTACCGATCGGACTTCCTTCGCTGTTCCTTTCAGTGCCCGCGTTCCCAGACTGAGACAGGAGTGAAGGTCCACGGTGGAGCCAATCAGAATGTCCACGCGGAGGACATCAAGAGGGAGAGCGTGCCCATAGCCGACCTCGCGACGCGGAAGCGAATCGTTGACCACCTGGACGCCCTGCAGGCAAAGGTAGATGAGTTGAAGCGGTTGCAGGCGGAGACGCAGAAGGAGCTTGATGCCCTGATGCCGTCCATCCTCGACCGCGCTTTCAAAGGGGAACTGTGAACGAAGACCTGACGCTTGAAAGCGTGACCGAACGGGACGTCGACTTGCTGCTGGTTGAGGAGTTGAAGTGCTCGGAGGGCTTTCGCGAGTGGTTTCTGTCGCAGTTGGCGTTGGCTCTGGGACGTGCACCATGGCAGAGGCTGTCGTCGTTTCGCGTGCGGCACAGCGTATCCGGAGTTGGCAAGCACGCAGGGGAAACAGACGTAGAGGTGAGCTTCGCTGCCGCTGGGACTCGCGTCCTTGTTCTGGTCGAGAACAAACTGGATGCGCCATTCCAGCCGGATCAGGCGCAACGATACGTCCTCAGGGCGCGCGAACTCGTTGAGCAGCACAAGTACGATGAGGCGCTGCCCGTGTTGCTTGCACCGTCGGGCTACATCGGCTCGACCTCGACGAGCGAGGAGTTCGACGCAGCCATATCGTATGAGGACGTGATGAAGTACCTCAGGGGGCAAGCCTCAGGCAGCGGGGGAACTAGCCCTGCGGTACGACCATAGACTGGAGATGCTGAGGCAAGCGGTTGAACGCTGGCGGCGTGGCTACACCGCCGTGCCGCATCCTGCTCTTACGAAGTTCTGGGCCGAGTACTACGCACTTGCCCGAGCCGAGGCCCCGCTTCTCAAGATGGAACGGCCGGGGAAGAAGCCACTGAACAGCACTTGGGTTTCGTTCAACAGGTCAGTACCCCGGCTGCACGACCTGCCGCGACGCGAACTCTGGCACAAGTGGCCGTACGGCAGGGTTGACCTTCAGTTCTCCGGTCTGGCGGCGAAGTCCGACGCCATCGTGCCGACCATAGGGCCGTTCCTGGGACCGGATATGACACTCAGGCAGGCCGGCAAGAGTCTCGCGGTGTCTCTTGCTGTGCCGGAACTGGACGGGACGGCCGAGTTCCAACCGCAGCGCGAGGCCGCCCTGCAGGGTCTATCTGCAGCGCTGCGCCTACGCGCATGGTACGTGGAGCACCCCAAGGATTTGGTCCGGGCGCTGAGACCACCCACCCTCGCCCGCGCATTCCGAGGAAGGCTGTAGGTGCCCGTGCGGTCGCGACCGGTCGGAAGTCATCCTTGCACATCGGGAGTTGGATTCCATGATTGCATGGTTTCCCGCAGCCGAAACTGTGAGGCAGAGGCATGAGGATTTGAGGAATGAAGACGCAAGAGAGGATTCGATGAAGGCAGGAGAGAAGAAGAGCGGCAGGAAGGGCAAGGGCGCGACCAGACGAGTGAGGCGAGAAGGACCGACCAAGGCGGACATAAAGTCCTACCTCGACTTGGTCGCACTGGAGAGCCAGTCCCGAGGTGTGATACGCGTCCTGCCCGGTGTGAAGATTCGACTCCAGTTCAGCGACAAGGAGCGGCGGCTGATCCTTGATGACTGGACGATATCTATGGGGCTGAATGAGAAGCAGACGAAGGCTCTTGACAAGGCCAAGAGGCCGGAGTTGAGCATGACCCTGGTGGATTGGGAGGACTTTCAGGGCTATGTCGCTTCGGCCAGCAATCATGCCCGCGACGGCAGCAAGCTGCAGCGCCGCGCCGACGCTCTTTCCGACCGGATTCAGGAACTGCTAGACAGACACACGGACGAATAGACCGTCGAGCACGTGGAGGGTATCAAGGGCATCGGGCCACGCCCCATTTCCGCCCGCCCGCTTGACCCGCCACGCGCCGTAGCCGGGAAGCCAGGGTCTAGGTCGTACCCAAGGCTTGGGGGAGGATTGCGCCGGAGCGCGAGCAGCAAGCCCTCGCCTGGGCTCAGGTGAGACGACGCGCTGCGGCGGGCCTGACCTCTCTCCGCGCCGTCAGGGACTCGGGTGCCGCAGCGTCGCCAGGACAATGTCGGCTGCGTCGCACGAAACGGCAAACTGCCCGACGGTGTTGGGTTCCTCCAGTCTGATCCCTGCTTCGTAGTCATTGGGGCTGGCCTCGGCGACCAGCGACTTGACGATCACGGTGACTACTGTCACGCCGTTGCGCTTGATGGCTATCTCCTCGGTAGTCCCATGCTTGAGGGTGAGGACATCACGCGAGCAGCCGAGGTCCAGCCGGTCGCCGCCGTTGGGGTGAAATGGGTACTGGGTCCAGTTGGCTATGAATATCTTGGTGCCGTGACCGCCAGCACACCTCGAGGCCATGATCACGACCGAACCGACCAGCAGCGCGGCTATCAGCAGCAATCGTCGCATCTCTTGCCTCCTGTCTTGCCTTTCTCCCTGCCGCGGCTCAGCCCCAGCCAGCCGGACTGCGCCTCACCTCCGGCAGGACTCGCTGTCGTCTATGCGTAATCCTAGACAGCAGGCCCTCCAGGTCAAGCCCCGTCGGTTCCCCTGAGCCGGCCGCGCGGTCAGGAACGGAGATACGGAACCGTCACCCGCCTCCACCCGCGTGGACGCTTCTGCGGCGCGCCGCGTCGCAGTCCGGGTTCAGCCGGAACGTCAGCGGCGAAAGACCTCGGAGCCCGACTCCGGGATTGGCTTAAGTCCCAGCCTCCATCCCGCCGTGGCTGAGATGGTCGGGGTTTCGGGAATTCCCGGGGACGTAGTTGGCGGCTCTCCTGAGCGCGGGTGCCTTGGCGTCCGAGTGAAGAAATCCGATCCCGCCGCGGGTTGCGGCCGGAATCGAACGTGCTATAATGACCGCGCATGAGTGCCCGTGCCAAGGTTGCGGTTCTTCGCACCAGGCCTGAATCGGTACTTGAAGACTATCGTCGGCTGCTGAAGTTGGCCGAGGCCGACAAGTTCCTCGCCCTCGACCGGACCACCATCCTCAAGGACAACATTTCGTGGCATTACCCGATGCCGTCGGCCAACACGACGCCGTGGCAGCTCGAAGGCACGATTGCCGGGCTCCGCGACCTCGGGTATGACGACCTCTCGTGCGTGCAGAACAAGACCGTCGTCATCGACACCTACAAGGGCGAGGACCTGAATCAGTACGTTCCGATTTTCCGGAAGTGCGGCCTGCCCGTGCTCTACAACTTCAAGGAAACGGACATGAAGTGGGTGCCGTTTGCGCCGAAGGCAAAGATGCTCGCGCTCGACCGCATCTACCCTAAGGGCCTGAAGATGCCCGACTACTTCTTCGGCAAGAACATCGTCCACCTGCCGACCGTGAAGTGCCACATCTACACGACCACGACCGGGGCGATGAAGAACGCGTTCGGCGGGCTGCTCTCGACCCACCGCCACTACACCCATACGTGGATTCACGAGACGCTCGTGGACCTGCTCGCCATCCAGAAGGAAATCCACCCCGGCATCTTCGCGGTGATGGACGGCACGACCGTGGGCGACGGCCAAGGGCCGCGCACGTTGAGGCCGGTGATTAAGAACGTGATTCTCGCCTCCGGCGACCAGACCGCGATCGACGCCGTCTCTGCGAAGCTGATGGGTTTCGACCCGATGTCCATCAAGTACATTCGGCTTGCGCACGAGGCCGGGCTCGGAGTCGGCGACGTGAAGGAAATCGAGCTGGTCGGCGACGACGTGTCGGGCGAGAGTTGGGGCTTCGACGTCGGCTGGAACTTCCACCGGGTGATGGGCTGGCTGTCGTGGTACGGCCCGACCCGGTTCCTGCAGAGGCTCTTGTTCCACACGCCCATCGTCTACTTCCCGATCTTCGTCTCCGAGACGTACCACGACCGCATCCGCTGGCCGCTCAAGGAGCGGAAGATCTACGAGCGGTGGAAGCAGGAGACCGGCTGGGGACAGCTCTTCAGCGAGTATCAGCAGAAGGGCTGTCTGCTGATCTAGGACCGCGACATTGAAGAAACCCCGGCCGTCGAACTCAAAGGTGAACTTCTCCATCCGTCGCGCCGGAACGCGTGACCTGCCCGAGTTGAAGCGGATGCGCATCGCCCTGCAGGACCTGCTCATGGGTCGGGACCCACGCGTCTGGCGCCTGAGCCAGGAGTTGATAGACACGCTGGAGGAGTTCTACGCCAAGGTGATGGAGCGAGATGAGAACCGTGTCTTCGTCGCTGCCGCACCGGGCGGCAAGCCGGTTGGGATGCTGCTGGCGCGTATCCTGGACAACCCCAACCTGGACCCACGCCCGTTCGGCCGCATCGACGACGCGTGGGTTGACCCGGAATGGCGCGAACGGGGCGTGATGACCGGGCTGACCCGCGCCGCCGCGCAGTTCCTTGCCACCCACCGCGTGTCGATGGTGATGCTCGACTGGGCGAACAACAACCCTCCCAGCGGAACCTGCTGGCAGAAACTCGGCTTCGAGCCGCTGATGACCATGGGCTTTGCCAGCCCGGCTGGAATTCTGTCCCGAAAGGAGTGACGCCAATGAGCCACAATCTCCCGCCCGCGCTCGAAACCCTGCGCGGGTTCTTGCCGGAGCTCGTCGCCGAGGCGGAGACGAAGGCGCCGTACGCCACCGCGCTCGTGACACAGTCCGCAGGCGAGACGGTCGCCAAGAGCCCGGCCGACGAGCGCACCAACCCGGTGCCGCCCCGCCCCGGGATCCGCATCTCGGTCTGGGACGGCGCGACTTTCCACTCGGTGGCAACGAGCCGGGTGGATGACCGTGACTACCTGCTCCGGCTGACGCGCGGACTGGCTGAGTCCATCCGCGTCAAACAGGGCCCGATGCCGGACCCGGGCGCGCAGCTCGACCGTCACTTCCGGAGCGAGTTCCAGCAGGACCCGGAGCAGGTGACCGCGTCGCAGCGGCAGGAAATCTGCCGCCACGCGTTCGAGCAGCTCGCGAGGTTCGACAAGCGGATTGTCGCCCCGCGCGCGGTCTACGTCTACGAACGCGAATACCGCCTCTTCTGCAACCGGAGCCGCCTGCTCTCCTCGGATGTCTCCAACGTCGGCTTCTATCTCGTCCCGCTTGCCTCGGACGGCAAGAAGCAGGTGATGAACTTCAAGGGATCGGTCGCCCCCGGTCACGAGGCGGCGTGCATCACGGATGAAGTCATCCGCGAAACGGCAGAGCTGGCGGTGCAGTATCTGTCTGCGGAGAAGGTGCCGCCCGGCGAGTACCGCGTCATCCTCGACCCCGATATCACCGGCACGCTCGCCCACGAGTCCTTCGGCCACGGCTGCGAGATGGACGCCCTGATGCGGGGTACGGCCCGGGCCGCGCTCTACGTCGGCAGGCGCGTCGGATCCGACCTTGTGAACATCGTCGACTTCGGCGGCCTGCCCGGCCGGCACGGCTCCATCTTCTTCTCGGACGACGGGGTGCTGGCGGAAGAGCCGGCCGTACTGGTCAAGGACGGTATCCTGCAGCCGACGCTGATGACTGACCTCTACTCCTACCTGCACATGCGCGACCGGTTGCCGGGCCTCAAGCTCTCGGCCAACGGCCGGCTCCAGGACTACGACCACCCCATCTACGCGCGGATGACCAACACCTACTTCCTGCCGCTCGCGCAGGAGAAGGGCGGGAAGACGAAGGATGAGCTGATTGCCGACTCCGGCGACGCCGTCCTCATCGAGCAGTTGACCAGCGGGATGGAAGACCCGCTCGGCTGGGGCGTGCAGCTCCAGGCGCTCCGCGGCCGCGAAATCAAGGGCGGGAAGCTGACCGGGAAGCTCTACTACCAGGTCGGCCTGACCGGGTATGTACCGGACGTGCTGGCGAGCATCGACGGTATCACGAGTGAGCTCGATGTCAGCTCGGGCGGCAGTTGCGGCAAAGGTCACAAGGAATACGTCCGCGTATCTTCGGGCGGCCCCTACATCCGGTGCCGCATGAAGCTGGGGTGAGACATGGACTTCAACAAGATCAAGTCGATCGTGGCCGGAAGCGCGCTGGCCCTTCCGGCGGAGCGCGGGCTCGAAGTTGCCGGGTGGTCCCTGCGCCGCACCGAGACCGAAGCGACCACGACTATCCGCCTGCCCGGCATCTACACGACCCGCGAAGGCAAGTTCGTGCGCCAGCCGAACCCGCACCCGCGCGAGGTCATAACCGCGCCGGGCGAGGAAGTCTGGGTGACCGTCTATGGCCGGCACCAGGCCGACGGCAATGAGTACATGGGTGAGGCGGTCGGCCAGTTCGTGTCCGACGAGGAGTCGGCGGTGAAAGCAACTCTGACCTCGCTGGCCACGGCCGCCTGCGGACAGCCGAACAAACCCTACCCGATCAGCGACCCCGGCGCGCTCTTTCCGCCGGTAGAAATCGCCGACCACGAGCTGCTGGAACTGTCGCCGCCCGCGTTGCTGGCCCGCGTCCAGCGGTTCGCGGACGCGGTTCTGACTGCCGCCGCCGCTGAGTTCGGCACTGACGTATCGAACCTCGAGGTGTTCGTGAGAAAGATCCGCAGCCGGATCGAAACCAGCACCGGAATCGCCCACGAGTATAACTCGACCCGCACCGATGCCGAGGTCTGTTTCATCGCCCGGTTCGGGGACAAGGTGGCTGAGCACACGGCCCGCCCCCACGCCCGCCGGCTGCGCGACCTCGACCCGCAGGTACTCGTCACCGCGGGCGCGGACCACGCGCGCGGCATCTGCCAAGCCGGTCCGCCGCCGCAGCACACGGGTCCGGTGGTGCTTGTCGGCGACGCCGCCCACGATTTCATGAAGCTTGACTATCAGCCTCTCTCCTGGCACTGCGCCGGCCGCGCGGTGTACGAGAAGATGTCGCGCTACGCAAAGGGCAGGCCGGCCTGGGGCGACAAGCCGCTCGCGGGCGATGCGCTGACCATCTACTCCGACCCGTTGGTGCCCTTTGGCCCGGATTCGCGCGTCGAAAGCGAAGCCCTGCCGGCGCGCCGCGCCTGTCTGCTGAAGGAAGGCTGCTACGACGAGATCCTCGGTGGACTGCGTTACTACCACTACCTGGGGCTGCTCGCCGAGGGCGCGAAGCCGGCCGGACCCACGGGCAACACGGTTGTGCCGGCGGGACCGCACCGGACCGCTGAACTCCTCGGACCCGGAAGGACGATAATCGTCCGGTCTTTCTCGGACTTCCGCGCCGACCCGACCTCGGGCGACTTCGCATCCGAGATACGCCTCGGGAAGATCAGGGAGGACGGCGACGAGCGACATTTCAAGGGCGGCCTTCTCGTCGGCAACTGGTTCGACTCCCTGACCGACATGAAGCTCTCAACCGAGACCATGTCCCAGGACGGCTACTACGGCCCGTCCGCGATCCGCGTCGGCAACCTGCAGATCGCCGGCTAGCACTACGCCGTTGCTTCGGCCCGACTCGCATTGACACGGATGCTTTTCCTGCTATTATATCCTGTCGGTCGCAACGGGGGCCTCGCCACCGACGCTATACAAGATATGGCCCCGTAACCGCTTGTGTCCCGTTCAGGCCTAATGAGTTCGTGAGCTTCGTTTCACCTGTCTCTTAGATCCCGCAACGACCCAAGCACAATGAGTTCGGAGGTTCTATAATGGGTACGCGCATTTTCGTCGGGAATCTTCCCTTCAGCGCAACCGAAGACCAGCTCCGCCAGTTGTTCGCAACGCATGGCGAAGTCGCGTCAGTCAGCATAGTGAAAGACAAGTTCACGGACCGTTCCCGGGGATTTGCATTCGTCGAGATGAGCAACGCCGACGCGGCCACCGCCGCGATCGCGGCCCTCGCCAACCACTCGATGGACAACCGCCCGCTCACCATCAACGTTGCGCGCGAGCGCACCGAGGGTGGTTCGCGCGGTGGCTACGGCGGCGGGCGCTCGGGCGACCGCTCTTCCGGCAACCGCTGGTAGACCAGGCTGATTTCAACGAACGGGCGGGGCAACCCGCCCGTCTCGTTTCCCGACCGGCGGCCGGAGAAACGGCGCCCCGCCCGGTTTCCCGGGCAGGGCAAGGACTTTCGGACGAGCCTAGCGACTGACGACGATACGCGCCGTGGCCGTCTGCCCGGACGCGGAAAGCCGGCAGAAATAGACACCGCTGTTCACCGCGGCGCACCTCCGTCGGAACCCATCCCAATCCTGCGGCATCGGACATCGCCATTGACAAGGGACGACGGCAAGTGGCGACGTCACGAGACGCCGAGAGCAGGTCGTACTACCTGGCGGCCCCTGTCGAGACCAATTCACAGGAACTGGCGGTGAGTAACCTGTGCATAACCACCGAAGAATGTGTCTGGACGAGACCTGAACTACCGATTAGGCGGGATCACAGTGCTTCGCAACGGACTTGGCATGCCCGGGGAGTCAATGGTCGGGAATGGGGAGAGACATGCTCGTCAAACCCCGCGTGGGGAGGGCCGTTTGGGTCCTGCCTGACTACTGCCGCACGTGGAATATGCTGTCCCCCCGCAGAGCCAGGAATTCAATCGCGCCGCCGCCGAGAAATGCCGGTTCTTGCGCCGGCATCGCGTCATACCCGAGTCCGGACCGGCCGTCGACGACCGCGAGCCACTTGTGCCCTTCCATCACCAGATACGCCAGGTGCTTGCTGTCCGGGCTGAAAACCGGCATGGTCTGGACGGTCCGGCCCGACTCCGGCCTGGGCTCGCCGTCGAGCACGACCAGCCACTCATTGTTGTTCCAGGCTGCATAGGCCACGCGCTTGCTGTCCGGGCTGAAGATCGGATCCCTGGTTGCGTCATACAACGGGCCGGGCTGTCCATCAACCACGACCAGCATCTTGCCGCCGCTGATAGTGTGGTACGCGACCCGCCTGCTGTCCGGGCTGAAGACCAGTCCGCCCTGATCGTATCGGTCAAACGCAGGTCCGGATTGTCCATCTATCACCGCAAACTGCCCGGTGTCGCTCCGCGCGATGTATCCCACCCGCTTGCCGTCCGGGCTGAAGACCAGGCTCCGGGCCGCGTCGTGCTCCGGACCGGGCTGACCGTCGACGACTGCGAGTTGCTTGGCGCCGGCCTGGGCGATGTACCCCACGCGTGTTCCCTCGGGGCTGAACAGCAGCGTGCCCTGCACGATTGCGTCATACGCCGGCCCGGGCCGGTCGTCAACCACAACCACCCATTTGTTCCCAGCCATGACACTGTAGGCCACGCGCTTGCCGTCCGGGCTGAAAACTACTGCCGTGACTCCGTCATACTCCGGTCCGGGCTGATCGTCCACGACCGCCAGCCATTTCTGCCCCTTGCGGGCTGCGTAGGCGTGTCGCTTCCCGTCCGGGCTGAAGACAATCGTCCCGCTGCCGGTTCCGTCATACGCCGGGCTGGGGCGGCCGTCAACCACGACGAAGTGCGCGCCGTCTTTCTCTGCTCGGAATGCCAGGCGTTTGCCGTCCGGGCTGAAGGCGATGTCCGAGACCGCGTCGTACTCCGGACCGGGCCGACCGTCGACCACGACCGTCCAGCTACCATTCTTGATGGCGGCATAGGCGGAACGGTCACCGTCTTGGCTCAACACGGGAGTACCCTCAAGGATACCGTCGTAGTCTGGCCCGGGCTGGCCGTCAATCACAGCAAACCGGCTGCCGCCTTTGAGCGCAGCGTAGGCATAGTGCTTGCCGTTCGAGCTGAACACCGGCCAGCCCCGGAGGATCCCGTCGTACTCCGGGCCAGGCCTGCCGTCGACGACCACGCGCTGCTTGCCGTTTGGGACCATCTCTTGCTTCTCGTCCTCTTGGACCATCACCTGCACTATGTGGAGCCCGTCCTTGGAGACCTTGGTGCCGACGGTGTGCCAGCCGGCCGGCAGCACACCCAGCAGCGTCTCGCCGGTGCGGACGGGAGTGCGACATCCGATAGACAGGCAGATCAGCACCGCCCCAAGGGCAACTCCGATTGCAGCGGACACGAATCTGTGTTTGCTCATAGTATGACTCCTAGGTTCCTAATCTTAGACGACGTAGCGGGCGGGTAAAGTCCGGCTGGCGACAGGTGCGGTCCGTCCCTGCCGCTACCCTCCCAGCGGTTGAGTACATGGATGGCGGCATTGAGGGCGGCAGCGAAGCTGACCCAGCCGAGATAGGGCAGGAGCAGGACGCCGGCCGGCACCGAGATGCGAAGGAAGAGAATGATGGTAGCCAGGATGGCGAGCCAGAGAACGATGATGTCCACGAGACCCGCCAGCGGCGAGCGCAGACCAAAGAAGAAGACCGACCAGAGCGCGTTCAGCACGAGCTGGACGAGAAACACCGCGAGCGCGAGTTTGACCCCGGGCATGCCGATGCCCTGCTTCCAGACGAGGAACGCCGCGACCGCCATCAGCAGGTAGAGAGTCATCCACGCCGGCCCGAAGAGCCATTCCGGCGGGTCGAACCAGGGCTTCTTCAGTGTCTGGTACCAGGTTGGCGTCGCCCGCGTCGTGGCCAGCGCAGCGATTCCGCCCGCACTCAGCACGACGGCAAGAGTCGCGAGGCGTTTGAGGACGCTTGATCCGCTCACCGCCTAGTACTCGCCCCGGTTGAAGAAGAAGACCGCGGCCGCGGTGGTGAGCGCGCCGAACACGACGAGGAAGAAGAAGTCGAACGCGGGCGGGTGGTAGGAGAACCCGAGCACGAGCCTCCGCACGAGGTCAACGCCGTAGGTGAGCGGGTTCAGTCGCACCAGCACGCTGAGCCAGGACGGCAGGTTGCGCGCCGGGAAGAGCGCACCGGAGAGGAACCACATCGGCATGATGATGAAGTTCATTATCGTGCCGAACCCCTGGAACGATGTCATCCGCGCCGCGATGACGATGCCGATACCGGTCAGGCCGAACGACAGCAGCGCGAGCACGAAGACGAGCGGCACGATGTTGGCCAGCGGGATGTTCACGTGTACCAGCGGCGCGAGCAGCAGGATGATGCAGCCCTGGATGAGCGACAGCGTGGTGCCGGCCAGCCCTTTGCCGATGACAATCGAAGTGCGCGGGACCGGCGCCACGAGAATCTCCTTCAGGAACCCGAACTCGCGGTCCCAGATGATGCTGATGGCCGACTGGATCGAGGTGAAGATGGCGGTCATCGCGATGATGCCCGGGAAGATGAACTGGGTGTAGTTGACGTCGCCGATCTGCCCGGCGGAGCCGCGCAGGCCCATGCCCAGCACGAACAGCCAGAGCACCGGCCGCGTCAGCGAGCCGTAGAGCTGGCTCTTCTCGCGGAAGTAACGGATGATGTCCCGCTGCCAGACCATGCGGATGCAGGCGATATCCATCATCTTCGACCGAAGGCAGAAGTCAGAAGGCAGACTGCAGAATTAAGAGTGTTACCGAGTTCTGCATCCTGCACTCTGATCTCTGCTTTCTGACTTCGGTTGTTACCTATCTCCACGCTCTCCCCATCCGTTTGAGCCGGCCCTTCAGCTTCTCGTGGTTGCTCGCCTCGTCGTCGCGGATTTCCCGGCCGGTCATCTTGAGGAACACGTCCTCGAGGGTCGGCGGCCGCACGCTCACCGTCCGCACCGCCACCGAGAACTCCCGCAGCAGCCCGGGAACGAACGCGGCGCCGTTCTCAACCTCGAAGTGGAGCCCAACAGCGTCTCTGACGACCTCGACGCCGTAGCGCTGTTTCACTTCGGCCTCGGCGGCGGCGTCGTCTGCGGTTTCGAGACGGACGAGGTCGCCCTGCACCTGCGCCTTGAGTCTGGCCGGGGTGTCGAGCGCGATTATCCGGCCGTGGTCGATGATGGCGATTCGGTCGCAGTTCTCGGCTTCGTCCATGTAGTGGGTGGTCAGGAAGAGGGTCATGCCGTGCTCCTGCCGCAGCGCCAGCAGGCGCTCCCATATGCGCGAGCGGGTTTGCGGGTCGAGCCCGAGGGTCGGCTCGTCGAGGAACAGCACCTTGGGTGCGTGCAGCAACCCGCGGGCGATTTCCAGCCGGCGCTTCATCCCGCCCGAGAAGTTGCGGACCAGGTCATTGGCCCGATCCGTCAGTTCCATCCAGTCGAGTGCGCGGCTGATGCGCTCCTTCACTTCGGCCTGCGGCACCTTGTAGATCATCGCGTGGAAGCGCAGGTTCTCGCGCGCGGTCAGCCGGTCGTCGAGCGACGGGTCCTGGAAGATGATGCCGATGGAATGGCGGACGTCGTTGTGCCGGCGTACGACGTCGAACCCGGCCACGTGAGCCGTGCCCGCGCTGGGACGGATTAGCGTGCACAGAACCCGCACGGTCGTGGTCTTACCCGCGCCGTTCGGCCCGAGGAACCCGAACACCTCGCGGGTGTTGACGGTGAAGGAGATGTTGTCAACAGCGGTGAACGACTTGAACCGGCGGGTCAGCCCGCTCACTTCAATCGCAGGCGTCGCCTGCGTCGGATCCGGAGGCGTAACCTTGACGATGGCCGCTACTCGCAGCCGAGAGCGGCGAAAGGAAACGGCGTCTTGAACTCGGCTCGGCGGTACTCGGGCAGGAGCATCGGCGAACGGCGCTCCGCCGGCACCCCGGCGGCCTTGAGTTCGGTGGTGTAGGCCGAGACGTGCGCGAACCCGCTGCCGTCGAGGTTGATGGACTTCGCCGCTTCCGCCGCGGCGATTCCGGCCCGGCGTCCGAACACGAGGATGTCGAGCAGGGAGTTTCCCATCAGCCGGTTCCGGCCGTGGATGCCGCCCGCGACCTCGCCGGCCGCGTACAGGTTCTTCACTTCGGTCAGTCCGGACTGATCGATGAGAATGCCGCCGTTCTGATAGTGCTGGGTCGGGTAGGTGAGGATCGGCTCCTTGTCCATGTAGATGCCAAACCGCTCGTACTGGTGGTACATCGCCGGCAGGTTCTTCTTCACCGCGCCCGCGCCCTTGAGCACTTCGATGAGCGGCGTGTCGAGCCAGACCCCGAGGCGGCCGGTCGGTGTGACCACGCCCAGGTTACGCCCCTGGCACTCGCGGATGATGGCGGAAGCGGTGATGTCGCGGCTCTCCAGCTCGTAGATGAACCGGTTGCCCTCGTTGTTCGCGAGGTGGGCGCCGACGCCGCGCACTTTCTCGGTAATCAGCAGGCCGAAGATCTGCTCCGGGTAGGCAGCACCGGTCGGGTGGTACTGGATGGTGTCCATGAACGCCAGCTTCGCCCCGACCCGGTAGGCGAGCACCAGCCCGTCCGCGGTCGCGCCGTAGTGGTTGGTGCAGGGAAAGCCCTGGACGTGCAGGCGGCCGCAGCCACCGGTGGCGATGATTGTGGTCTTCGCCCGGACGGTGAAGTGTTCCTGCGTCTCGAGGTTCACGAACGCCGCGCCGGTGCAGGCACCCTTCTCGTCGGTCAGCAGTTCGACCGCGGCGCAGTACTCCAGCAGTTCGAGGTTCTGGTTGCGGAACTCGTCGCGCAGGGTGCGCATTATCTCCGCGCCGGTGTAGTCGCGGGCCGCGTGCATCCGCTTGCGCGAAGTGCCGCCGCCGTGAATCGATATCATGGTGCCGTCGGCATCCTTGTCGAACATGACACCGAGCTCTTCCAGCCACTCGATGACGCCCGGCGCGTCGGAAACGAGAGAGCGCGCCAGCTCCGGAATGTTCTTGAAGTGGCCGCCGCCCATCACGTCGAGGTAATGACGCTCCGGCGAGTCGTTCGCCTTGTCCGCGGCCTGGATTCCGCCCTGCGCCATCATCGTGTTGGCGTCGCCGATGCGGAGTTTGGTCACGGTGAGCACCTTCGCGCCGCGGGCCGCGGCCACCAGCGCCGCGGAAACACCGGCCCCGCCCGCGCCGATGATCAGCACGTCCACGTCGAACTTCGGGTGCTCGGTATCGAACCTGGCCGTATCTGCAATCGGCCATGCCTCGAGCACGTCGGCGATCTCGTGCGGGGTGCGGTCGCCCTTGTTCGGGCCGACGGCCAGCGCCCGCATCGAGCTCTCGATGTAGTCGGGGTGGAATCCCTTGAGCAGTTCTTTCTTGCCGTCGGCGCCGAGCAGGGGAATCTTGCCCTGTTTGATGCGCGCGTCGCGGGTCGCGTCGAGCCGCTTGATGGAATCCTGCATTGAAGCGGGATACATGCTAGAACCCTCCCGACAATTCAGATTGCAGATTGCAGGTTGCAGACTGCAGATTGTTCCGGCCGGGCCATTTTGCACATTGATATCTGCATTTTGACTTCTGCATTGGTCCAGTTCTCATGGCTCGACATCCCTTACCTTCGGGTCATAGAAGAGCGCGGACAGCTCTTTCTCGTCCATCCCACAGAGCTTGTCGAGGCCGGGCTCGAACTTGCCCGCCTTGATCTCCTTCATGCGCTCGGCGAGGTGCGCTGACTTCTTCGCCACCTTTGCCCCGTACAGCCGCCGCGCCAGGAGGCCGACGTGGTAGTGGACGATTTCGGCCGGACAGCGGGTAGCGCAGAGGCCGCACATAATGCAATCGAACGACATGTCCGCGACCTTCTCGATGTCACCGCGGATAGCAGCGTTGATGTAGCCCATTACGTCTATGTCCTGCGGGCAGATCTTGGTGCACGAGTTGCAGGAGATGCAGCGCATGACCTCGGGGTAGAAGCGAACCAACACCTGGGTATTGGCCGGCTCCTTGGCGATGTCGTACTCCTTCTTGTTCGCCGGGTAGAAGGGAATCTGGGTCAGGTACATCCCGTCCGTGACCACGGTCTGGCAGGCGAGCCCAACCTTCAACTTGTACGAGTCCTTGGTACGGAAGACCGTGCCGCACGCTCCGCAGAATCCGCCGCGGCATCCGCACCCGCGGATGAACCGGAACCCGGCGTATTCCATTGCCTTCATGATGGTCAGGTCCTTCGGCACCACGTAGGCCTCGCCCATCACGTAGATGGTGATCAACGAGGAAGGGTCAGGGGTTGGGGGCTGGGGACTAGGGGCAGACGACGCTGCTGCCTTTTGACCTTTGACCTTTGCCTTTTGTCCTTTGACTTGCGCCATGGGTCAGTCTTTCTTGTACTTGGCGACTCCCTGTTCGTAGAGGTCGCCGCCGTACATGTCGTTGATGACGATGGCCGGGAAATCCTCGACCGTCAGTTCGCGCACCGCCTCGGGACCGAGGTCATCGTAGGCGATAACCCTGGCCGCCTTGATGGTCCGGGCCATAAGCGCGGCCGCGCCGCCGACCGCGGCGAAGTAGACCGCGCCGTGCTGCTTCATCGCGTCCAGCACCACCGGTGTCCGGTTGCCCTTGCCGATCATGCCGCGCAGGCCATTCTCCATCAACTGCGGCGAATACGCGTCCATCCGATAGCTGGTCGTCGGCCCGGCCGAGCCGATGACCTGCCCCGGCTTGGCCGGTGACGGCCCGACGTAGTAGATGACCGCGCCGGCCAGGTCGAAGGGCAGCTTCTCCCCGGCCTTGAGCGAGTCGGTCAACCGTTTGTGGGCGAGGTCCCGGCCGGTATAGATGGTGCCCGATATCAGGACCGAGTCTCCGGCGCGCAGGTCTTTGACGGTCTCCGCGGTCAAAGGGGCGGTGATCTTCTTTGCCATGTCGCCTCCTAGAGCGTCACCGTCTGGTGCCGTGCCGCGTGGCAGTTGATATTGACGGCGCAGGGCATAGTCGCGATGTGGCATGGGAAAGCCTCGACGAAGACCGCCAGCGCGGTTACGCGTCCGCCGAGACCCTGGGGCCCGATGCCCAGCTTGTTCACACGCTCGAGCAGCTCCTTCTCCATCGCGGCGTAGAACGGGTCGGGGTGGATTGAGCCGACCTCCCGCAGCAGCGAGTGCTTGGCGAGCATCGCGCACTTCTCGAACGTGCCGCCGATGCCGACGCCGACCAGAACCGGCGGGCAAGGATTCGCTTTTGACCGCGCCACCCGGTCGACCACGAACTTCTTGATGCCCTCGGCGCCGTCCGAGGCCGAGAGCATCTTTACCTCGGACATGTTCTCAGAGCCGCCGCCCTTGGGCTGGACGGTAATCTCCAGCCCATCGCCGGGCACGATGTCGGCGTAGATGATTGCCGGCGTGTTATCCTTGGTGTTCTCGCGCCGGAGCGGGTCTTTGACTATTGACTTGCGCAGGTATCCGTCCTTGTAGCCCTTGGCCACGCCCTGCTGGACAGCATCGTAGAGCTCGCCGCCCTGTACCCTGACTCCGGAGCCCAGTTTCAGCCAGACTACTGCCCAACCGGTGTCCTGGCAGATGGGCATCATCTCCTTGCGGGCAATCTGCTCGTTTTCGAGCAGCTGGTTCAGGATGTCCTTGCCGGCGGGCGACTCCTCGATCTTCAGGCCGTCCTTGAGCGCCTGCACCACGTCATCGCCGAGCAGGCAGTTGGCGTCGATGCACAGTTTCGCTACGGCGTCCTTGATCCTGTCGAACTGAATCTCTTTCATCTCCTCAGTCCCCATTCGTCATTCGGCATTCGGACTTCGTCATTTCCTAGAGTGCGTGGTCCAGAACCCAGATCTCTGGCTCCGGCGGGAGCTTGTGGGCGCTCAGCTCCACCTCGGCCGAGCCGACCCGCTTCACGTTCTGCTCGCCCTGCGTGAAATCCTCAAGGCCGGCGATGGGGAACCCCAGCTTGTCGGTTTTGTAGTGCATCGGGATGATGACCGTGGCCGCGAGCTGAGCCGCGACCTTTCGCGCCCCGGCCGCGTCGACCGTGAAGGTGCCGCCCACCGGCACGAGCAGCACGTCAACCTTGCCGATAGCGCTGGCCTGCTGCGCGGTCAGTACGTGCCCGAGGTCCCCGCAGTGGCAGACCCTCACCCCATCCGCGTCGAACACGAAGACCGTGTTCCTGCCGCGCCCCGCGCCCTGGTTCTCGTCATGGAACGTCTCGACTCCGACTATGCTGACCGACCCGACCTTGTGGCTGCCCCTCCCCTCAATCACCTTCGGCTTGCCGGGAAGGCCGGATACCCCGTCGTGGTCCTGGTGATGGTGACTGACGGTGACGACGTCAGCGGCATCGTGAATCGAGCCGTACTTGACCTCGCCGTTGAAGCTGCCTGACAGGTAGGGGTCGGTGATGATGGCTGTGCCGTCCGCAGCACTCAACAGAAACGCCGAATGGCCGAGCCACTTTATGCGCATACTACGGAGCCGGACAATTCAGAATCCAGAGCCTAGAATCCAGAAACCAGAGTTTCCGGACTGTGGATTCTGATTTCTGGTTTCTGGTTTCTGAATTCTGCACTATCCTACGCCGTGGGAACTACCGTCACCCGCCGCTTGTCCTTGCTCGCGCGCTCAAACTTCACCGTGCCGTCGACCAGGGCAAACAAGGTGTCGTCTTTGGCCCGGCCAACGTTTGCGCCGGGCAGGATGCGAGTGCCGCGCTGCCGGACAATGATACAGCCGGTCGTCACACGCTCTGAGCCGAATGTCTTCACTCCCAGCCGCTGGCCCGGGCTGTTGCGGCCGTTCTTACCTGAGCCGCCGCTCTTCTTGTGTGCCATATGATGTTCTCCTTGAGCAGGTTATGTACAGGAAGGGCATTATATCCGCGAGCGGCGGCAGAGTCAAACCCAGGCCCGTCCCAGCCTTGACTTTGCGAGGCGTAGCTCTAGCGTATTGGTGTCCAAACACAAGGAGACACCATGGAAGCTAGTGCTGTTCTGTCCGCATCCGACGCCCAGGCCCGCAAGAACGCCAAGGGCATGGCCGGCTGGATGAAGTTCATTGGCATCATGACCATAGTCGGCGGCTGCCTGCAGGCGCTCACCATCTTCGGGCTGCCCATCGCGTGGCTGCCTATCTGGATGGGCGTGGTTCTGACCAAGGCCGGGTCCAAGGCCGGGGAGTACGCTGATAGAGGTGACTCCGCCTCGCTCGAAGGCGTGACCGGCCAGCTCAAGACCTATTTCACCATTTCCGGCATCTTGATAATCGTCTCATTCGCAGTGACCATCATCGTCATGATCGCCTGGGTAGTTCTGCTCGGGCTGGGCGTGTTCTCATCGTCGAGCCTGATGGAATACTTCAACCGGTACCGATAGCTGGACCCCGCAGTGGCAATCCGGGGCTGCGGTGCAGCAGACCGGGTAGTTATCGAAGGCGGGACATGCGTGCACTGGATCGGGGATGGCCCTTCGGTGTCGGTTTCCGGGCAGTAAGCAGGCCGACAACCATCGAGGAGACCCAACCGGTCCTTTTCTGCGAGATCCGGGGCTGCCCGGGTCTCGCTGCGTCCCGCGGGTTTGACGCACTGGCATTCTCCGCAGATCACTATAGACTGTCGGCAATGGCGAAGTTGCCCAAAGCCAGCAATGAAGGGCTGGAGCAGACGCAGGACTGGATCATGTGTGCGAAGCTTGTGACCGGACTGGTGCACGAGATCAACAACCCGCTGGACGGAGTCATCAACTGCATCCGGACCGTGCGGTCGGGCAAGCTGGACGCAAAGCGCGAAAAGGAATACCTGGCCCTGGCCGAGCAGGAGCTGTTCCGGGTGACCACGCTGACCAAGCGACTGCTCGGGCTCGCCCGCGAGAACCCACCGGCGCTCGTGGACGCCAACCTGAATGAACTGGTGGAAAAGTCGCTCTTCTTTGTCGATTACCGTCGGGCGCGGTCCGGGATAAGGCTGAAGCGCAGTCTGCAAAAAGGCCTGCCCGTTGTGCAGGTCGACCATCCCGCCATACTGCAGATCATCGTCAATCTGCTCCAGAACGCGATCGAGAGCATGACCGCAGGCGGGACGCTCGCGGTAACGACCGAAGCCGATGCCGAGTGGGTCAAACTCAGCGTCGGCGACACCGGCCGCGGCATCCCCGCGGAGGACCTCGCCCGGATATTCTATCCGTTCTTCACCACCAAGCAGGGCACCGGTACCGGACTGGGCCTGGCGGTTTCCCAGAGCATAGCCGAGCAGCACCAGGGCGGAATCACGGTAAGGAGCGAAGTCGGCAAGGGCTCGACCTTCACGCTGCGACTGCCGCGGAACCGGGCGCGGGGCTAGCCATGGTCAGGCGCCGCGTGCTGGTGATCGAGGACGAGGAGCTGAAACGCCTTACCGTGGTCGACGCGCTGACCGACGCTGGCTACGAGGTGCGCGGAACCGGGGACGGCACCGAGGGCTTCCAGTTGCTCCGCGACGAGTTCTGGGACGTCGCCCTGGTGGACATGAAGCTGCCCGGGATGGACGGCATGACGATACTCGCCCAGGCCCGGCAGGTGAGGCCCGAGACATCGATTGTGATGATGACCGCCTACGGCTCGGTACAGACCGCAGTGGAGGCGATGCGGGGCGGCGCGTACGATTTTCTGACCAAGCCGTTCACGACCGACGAGCTGCTGGTGAAGATCGAACGGCTTTTCGAGTACCGGGCCAAGTCGAGCGAGAACGCGGCGCTGCGACAGGCGCTGGACTCTGAGTACAAGCTGCACAGTATGGTCGGCCGGTCGCGCTCGATGCGCCGGCTGTTCGAGCAGATTTGCGTGGTGGCCGACTCGGATGCGAACGTGCTCGTGGTCGGTGAGACCGGCACGGGCAAGGAGCTGGTGGCGGAGACGATTCACTACTCCAGCCCGCGTCGCCAGGGGCCGCTCGTCAAGGTGTCCTGCGTGACGCTGCGCGAGTCGCTGATCGAGAGCGAGTTGTTTGGCCATGAGGAGGGAGCGTTCTCGGGCGCGATCCGGGCGCGGCCGGGTCGGTTCGAACTGGCGGCGGGTGGCACGCTGTTCCTGGACGAGGTGGACGACGTGCCGCTGTCGGTGCAGCCCAAGCTGCTCCGGGTGTTGCAGAGTCGCGAGTTCGAGCGGGTCGGAGGCGAGAAGATGCTGCGGGCCGACGTGCGGGTCGTGGCCGCGACCAAGCAGGATATCCCGCAGCTCGTAGCTCAAGGACGCTTCCGCGAGGACCTGTACTACCGCCTCAACACCGTCACCCTGCGGATGCCGCCGCTGCGCGAGCGCAAGGACGAGATTTCTGTACTGGTCGAGCACTTCGTGCGCAAGCACGACCGGCTTGAAGGCCGCGAGTTCTCTTCGGCGGCGCTCGACGTCCTGTGCCGCTATTCCTGGCCGGGCAACATCCGCGAGCTCGAACACGTGGTCGAGGCGGCCCTGGTAATGACGAAGGACCAGGTCCTCGAACCGCCGCATCTTCCCCATGACTTTCTCGAAACCGTGTCCATCCGCTCCGGCACGCTCAAAGTCGCCCTGCGGGACGAGCTGGCCGGCATCGAGCGGCAGACCATCGTCAAAGCACTGGCCGCCTCCGATGGCAACATCTCCCGTGCGGCCATGCACCTTCACCTCGCCCGCGGTACCCTGCGCGACCGGATGAAGAAGCTCGGCATCAGGGCGGCGCGGGGCCACAAGCCGCAGGCCACGAGGTCCAAACCCCGGACTCCCGAGGATCCCCAGAGTTAGGCTCTCGGAGTGACTCCTTGACCTCTCAACTGGCGGTTTCCCGCCACACCCTGTGCGGAGCCGGGAGGCAACCAGTCCCACCGGAAGAGGCCGTCCGCTTGACATGAGCGTCATGCGACAACCTGCGCCGCTGGCACGCTACTTGCCCTGCTGGTGGTTTACGATGAAAGTGAGTCAGAGCCGGACCGTTGACGGCCGGCAGCGATGACCCGGATACTGGGACGCCGAACGTTCGGCGGCGGGCTGCGCTTCCGGCACTACGCGGGCCAGCCGCAGGCGGATGTTGAGACGCCCGGCCTGCCGCGCCGGGTGGTCATCCCCATGCTGCAGGGCTACGGCGTGCCGCTCGAGCCGCTGGTCAAGCCGGGCGAGCGCGTGTTCGCTGGCCAGGTCATCGGCCGGGACGATGCTACGGTCTCTTCGCCGGTCCACGCTACGATCAGCGGCACGGTCGCGCAGATCACCCGGGTCACAGTCCGCGGCCGTGAAGTCGCCGCCGCCATAATCGACGGCGACGGCACCGACGCGTGGACCAGACTCGACGGTGCATCCCCGGACTGGCAGAGCCTGGGCCCCGAGACAATCGAGGACCTGCTTTACCGCTCGGGCGTAACCGGTCTGGCGCGCGAAGGCATCCCGACCCGGTACCGTTCGGCGGTCATCGGACCGGAGTCGGTGCGGCATGTCATCGTCACCCTTGTCGGCGCCGACGTCTTTAAACCCAACCCGGCCGTGCTGCTCGGCGAAAGCGAGTTGCCCGGGTTTGCCACGGGCCTCGCCATCCTCGGACGTGTACTTCCGAATGCCGGCTTCCATGTGGCGGTCAGCGACGAGGCGAGCGTCCTGGTCCGCAGCCTGACCCGAGCGCTTGCCGGGAACCCCAAGACGACCATTCACGCGCTCGAGCCCCGCTACCCGCAGGAATTCACCGAGATGCTGGTCAGGTCCGTGCTCAAAGAGGACTTTCCCTTCGGCTTCGCGGCGGCCAACATCGGAGTCGTCGTTGCCGACGTTCAGGCGGTCCTGGCGGCGCGTGACGCCGTGGTCGAGGGTCGCCCGGTCATCGAGCGACTGGTCGCGCTTGCCGGCCCGGGATTCCGGAAACCCGGATACCGGCGGGTGCGGATCGGCAGTTCTTTCGAGCAGGTCGTCGCCGGCCGGCTCAAGTCCGGTGACCTCATGCAGAAGATCGTGCTCGACAGCATCCTGTCCGGTCAGGCAATCGACGATCTCACGCGACCGATCGATCGTACAGCGACGATGGCAATTGCCGTGCCCGACGATAATCGGCGGCTGCCGTTCGCATTCGCTCGTCCCGGACTGCACAGCGAGTCGTTCTCGCGCAGCTTCGTTCCCGCCTGGCTGCCGGTGAAGAAGGCCGCAAATACCAACCGGCACGGTGAAGAGCGGCCCTGTATCCAGTGCGGTTGGTGTGCCCGGGCCTGCCCGGTGCGCATCATCCCGCAGCTCATCTACCGCCAGTCGCGCCGCAACATTGATGAGACCCTGGTGCGCTACGGCGCGTTCAACTGCATCGACTGCAACCTCTGCACCCTCGTGTGCCCATCCAAGATTCCGCTCGCCCGCCGCATCGCCGATGCCAGAACGCAGCTGGTCGAGGTCGGCTGCGACAACTCGTCGTGTGTCGTACCGAGGTTTGACCTCAAGGGCATCGAGGAGTACAAGGGGGTGAAGAGCATCCGATGAGCAGGCTGCTGCACGCCATCGTCGTCCGGCTCAACGCGCTGACCAGCAGGGGGCCGCTCAAGCGGCTCCAGCCGGTGACCGAGGCGCTCGACGAGGCGCTGCTCGGCACGGACAAAACGGCCAAGGCCGCGCCATTCCTGTCCGACGGCATGGACATCAAACGGATGATGTCGCTGGTCATCATCGGCCTCGTCCCGGCCGCCCTGGCCGGCATCTACTTCTACGGCTGGTACGTGGCGGCGATGATCGCCACCTCCTATGCGGTCGGCGGAATGGTCGAGGTCGCGTTCGCGATGGCCCGCCGCAAGCCGATCCACGAAGGCTTCCTTGTCACCGGCCTCATCTTCCCGCTGGTGCTGCCGCCGACGACGCCGCTCTGGATCGTCGCGGTCGGCATCTTCTTCGGGACCTTCTTCGGCAAGGAGGTTTTCGGCGGGACCGGGCGCAACATCTTCAACCCCGCGCTGGTCGGCCGGCTCTTCGTCAGCCTCGCCTTCCCGAGCTACTTCGCGACGATGTGGGGCAAGATGCACTGGGGCGGAGCGGGCGGGTTCGTGAAATGGACGGTTGACGCCACGACCCAGGCGACGCCGCTGATCGACTTCAAAGGCTCGCAGCTCATCTCCGCCGATCCGATATCGCTGCTGCTGGGCCACGCGCCCGGGTGCGTGGGCGAGACATTCCGCATCGGCATCCTGCTCGGCGGGCTGTTCGTCGTTTTGACCCGGGCCGGGGACTGGCGAGTGCCGGTGTCCTACCTCGGGAGCGTGGCGGTTTCGGCGCTGGTCCTGCGCGGATTGATGCCCGGGCGGGTCGCGCCGGTCTGGTTCCAGCTCCTTTCCGGCGGGCTGATGTTCGGAGCCTTCTTCATGGCCAATGACCCGGTGACGTCGCCGTTCACCTTCACCGGCCGATGGGTCTACGGCCTCATGCTCGGGATCCTGACCGTGTTGATCCGCGCCCTGTCCGGCCTGCCTGAGAGCGTGATGTTCGCCATCCTCTTGATGAACGCCGTCACCCCGCTGATCGACAGCACGGTCGTCAACATCTCATACCGGCGGGCGACCACGAAGGTGCGAAGGCTCGCAGCATGAACCTGAAGCGCAAGCTGCTCGATCTCCTCTTCATTGTCGTGCTCGGCGTGGTTTCGGTGGCGATGCTCCTGGCCGCGCAGAGCTACTCGGCGCCGGCGGTCAGGCGCTTCCGCGAGACCCGGCTGAAGACCAATGTCCTGACCGCGGCCGGCATCCCCTGGACCCAGGCCGACTTCAGGGAGGTCTTTGAGCGACAGGTAAGGGAAGAGACCGGCAGTGGAGAGGCGTGGTTCGTCGCCGAAACGCTGGTTATCTACGAATTCAGGGGTCGCGGCCTCTGGGGAATGATTGAAGGTATCGCGACCTTCGACTCGGCCGTCACGCATATCGCCAGCGTCCGCGTGCTCTCACAGGAAGAGACGCCCGGGCTCGGCGACCGGATCAAGGAGCCCGGCTATCTCGCTACCTATAGAGGCAAGACCGCGACCGAGCCGCTCGACCTCGCGCTGCGTCACAAGGCGTCGCTGCCCAACGAGGTAGATGCCATCTCCGGTGCGACGCTCAGTTCGCAGGCACTGGTGACGATCGTCAGCGCTGCCGCGCTGCGGCTGCGGACGGCAAAGGGTGAGGCGCAGTGAATCTCCGTCGCATCGCCTACACCCGGCCCTGGCGGACTTTCATTGCCGGGTTCTTCAAGGAGAATGCGGTCACCTACCAGCTACTTGGGCTCTGCTCGGTGCTGGCCGTCTCGAACAAGCTGGAGAACGCCATCGCCATGGGACTCGGCGTGGTCTTCGTAGTTACCATCTCGTCTTCGTTGATCGCCCTAATGCGGAAGCTGATACCGCCGCAGTACCGGATGATAACCTACATGATCGTGACTTCGACCTTCGTCATCATCGTCGATCAGTTCCTGAAGGCGAACTTCCCTCTGATCAGCTCCCAGCTCGGACCGTACGTCGGGTTGATCATAACCAACTGCATCGTCATGGGTCGGCAGGAGGCGTTCGCCATCAAGAACGGCGCCTGGCTGTCGTTCCTTGACGGGCTCGGCTCGAGCATGAGCTACCTCTACACCCTTGTCATCCTCGGGATCATCCGCGAAATCCTCGGCTTCGGCACGCTCCTGAACGTCCGGGTGATGCCGCTGGATTTCCCGCCCTGGGTGGTGATCACGATGGCCCAGGGCGCGTGGTTCCTGCTCGCGATCTACTACTGGGTTTTCCGCCGGGTGGCAAAACTCAAACCGGCGGAGCAGGAGTAAGGCCATGACGCTCAACCCGCTCGTCATCCTCGTCGCCGCGGTCTTCACCCACAACATCGCGCTCACCTACCTGATCGGCATGTGCCCGATGCTGGCGATGTCGCGCCGGGTGGATACCGCGACCGGCATGGGCGTAGCGGTCACCTTCGTACTGGCCATCATCGGCCCGCTCAACTGGATAATCTACCGCTTCCTGCTGGTCCCTACCCACTCCGAGGTGATGTCGTTCCTGGTCTTCATCATCGTCATCGCCAGCGCCGTGCAGCTGGTCGAGATGCTCGTCTCCCGTTTCTTTCCGGCCCTGCACGCAAGCTTCGGCGTCTTTCTTCCGCTGATCACCGTCAATTGCGCGGTCCTCGCGGTATCGCTCTTCGTCATGCTGCGCGAATACAATCTCTGGCAAACGGTGACGTTCTCCATTGGCACGGGCGTCGGCTGGGGCGTAGCAACGACCATCATCGCCGGGATTCGCGAGCGCCTGGAGCTGGTCGGAGATGTTCCTGCGGATCTGCGCGGAGCCGGAATCACGATGGTCATCGCGGGGATCCTTGCGCTCGCCTTCATCGGCTTCTCTGGCATGGTGGCAATCCAGTGATAACTGTCATCCTGGTCGGCGGGCTGATCCTCGTAATCGCGGTTGCCCTGCTTGTCGCCGAGCGGTTCCTCGTCAGCCACGAAGAGTGCACCATAACTGTCAACAAGTCACGCACCATCAAGGTTGAGGGCGGCGACACCCTGTTATCGACACTGAACCAGAACAAGCTGTTCGTCCCCTCGGCCTGCGGCGGCAAGGCGACCTGCGGGCTCTGCAAGATACGGGTCGTCTCCGGCGGGGGCGAGATGCTGCCGACCGAGACGGTGTTCGTGACGCGGCAGGAACGCGAGCAGGGCATCCGGCTCGCCTGCCAGGTCCGTGTCCAGCGGAACATCGAAGTGACCCTGCCCGAGAGCATGCTCGCGGCAAAAGAGTACGAGGGCACGGTCTCCGCCCTCGAGTCCCTGACGTACGACACCAAGCTGGTGCGCTTCGACCTTGGCGGGACTGCCCTCGACTTCAAGCCCGGCCAGTACGTACAGCTGCTCGTTCCCGGCACTGACCAGTTTCGCGCCTACTCGATTGCCAGCCCACCGTCGGGCCGTAACGTCTTTGAGCTCATCATTCGCTACGTCTCGGGCGGGCTCTGCACCGGCTGGATCCACAAGGCACTGGCGGTGGGCGACCGGGTTAGGCTGACCGGGCCGTTCGGCGATTTCTTCCTGCGCGAGGACTCAGATCGCGAAATCGTCGCCATCGGCGGCGGCTCGGGAATGGCGCCCATGCGCTCGATCGTAATGCACCTCGCCGAGCAGGGCATGCCGCGCAAGACGACTCTCTTCTTTGGAGCACGGACCCGGCGCGACCTGTTCTACGTCGACGTCTTCCGCGACCTGGAGAGGAAGTTCACCAACTTCCGCTACTTCCCGGCGCTTTCGGAACCGCGGCCCGAGGACAATTGGACCGGCGACGTCGGGTTCGTGACTCAGGTAGCCGCCCGGCACGTGAACCCGAACGGCGCCAAAGAAGCCGTGCTCTGCGGCCCGCCGCCGATGATTGACGCGGCAATGCGGGTGCTGCCCCGCCTGGGCATCGCGGCCGAGCATATCTACTTCGACAAGTTCTGATTCTCAGGCACAATGCAATATGCATAGTGCATCACGCCCGGCGGTCTGGCTTCGCGCGCTTCGGGCGCCGTTCTTCGTCGGCACGCTGGTGCCTGCGGCATTCGGCGCGGCGTATGCACGCTTTGCGGGCTATCCGTTCAGCTGGGGTCTGTTCTGGCTTACCATGATCGGAACGGCACTGGCCAATGCCGGCTGCAATCTGGCCAACGACTATTTCGACTACCGAAGCGGCGACGACCAACTGACGCAAGCCACACCGTTCTCGGGAGGCAGCAAGGTCATCCAGGATGGCCTGCTGTCGCCCCGGCAGGTACGGAACGCAAGCATCACGAGCCTCGTGCTCTGCGCGGCAATCGGACTCTATCTCAACGTCCGTACGGGCGGCTCGGTTCTGTTGGTCGTTGGCGTCATCGGCCTCGTCATCGCCTGGTTCTATACGGCCCCGCCGCTGCGGCTCGGCTCACGCAGCGGGCTGGGCGAAATCGTCTGCGTGCTCGGGTGCGGACCCGTCGTCGCCTTCGGCGCGTACTTCGTGCAGGCGCGAGCTCTCTCCCTTCCGGCCCTGATCGCGAGCCTGCCGATCGGACTCCTGATGGGTCTCGTCCTGTTCATCAACGAGTTCCAGGACGTCGAGGCGGACGGCGCAGTCGGCAAGCGCACCCTGGTGGTCGTCATGGGGACTCGGGCCGCGAGCCGTCTGCTCAGCACCACGCTTCTTGTCACGTACGGACTCATCGGCGTCCTGGTCTTGACCGGAGTCCTCGCTCCCGCCTCTCTGCTCGCCCTCCTGACTGTTCCGGTTGCGCTGTTCGCTGCCATCCGCGCCCACCGGTTCCACGCCGACCGGCCCCGGCTGCTGCCGGCCAACGCGGCCATCATTCTCACCCATCTCGCCACCGGCGTCTTCATGACGCTGGCGGCCTGGCTATGAAGGAAGTGAGTCCGGCCTACCGGCCGATCCGCCGCGGTCTCGACGCCGTCGAAGCGGAGATCGCCAACCGGACGACCGGTCGTTTCTCGGTGCTGCTGCGGGGAAAGCGGCTGCGTCCGGCCATGCTCCTGCTGGCTGCGGGCGCGACCGGAGAGCGGCCCGACCGTGACGCGGTGCTGGCCGCAGCCATCGTCGAGATCGTCCACACGGCCTCGCTCATCCACGATGACGTGATCGACTCGGCCCTGCGGCGACGCGACGGCGCGGCGCTGCACCGCGTCATCGGCGTCAAGCCGGCGGTGATCTTTGCCGACCTGCTGTTCGTACAGGGGCTGGCCGCGCTGGAGGAACTGCATACTCCCGGCCTTGTGCACCTGCTGGTGCGCGAGGTGCGGACGATGTGCGAGGGGCAGTGGCTGGAGGCACGAATCGGCGCCGGCGCCAGCTGTTCGCAGAAGCAGTATTTCGATATCATCAACAAGAAGACGGCCTCCCTGTTTGCCTTCTGCGGCCGTACCGGCGGCCTGCTGGGCAAGGCTGCCAGTGCGGAGCTTGCCGCGCTGGAGGAATTCGGGCGGCAGTTCGGGCTCGCGTACCAGCTGCTGGACGACGCAGAGGACCTCGAAGATGAGCGCCCGGGGGCGATCCAGCGAGCGCTCGCCCGGCGCGGAGGCGTCAAGTACTGCCGCGATGCTGCCGGCGACGCGGCTTTCGCTGCCCGCCGCGCACTCAAGCACGTCCCGCCTCGGGTCGCCGGGGGGCTGGGGCGGCTGCTATCGTCAGTTATGGAGGATGGAAAATGACAACCAAGGGAAAGCGGATTCTCATCGTTGACGACGACGCTGACTTCATCACCGCGACCCGGGCGGTTCTCGCCGGAGCGGGCTACGAAGTCGAGGCGTGCACCAAGGCAGCGGAGGCATCGGCCAGGATACGGGAGTTCCGGCCGGATCTGCTCGTGCTGGATGTCATGATGGAGACTGGCTCGGCCGGGTTCGACGTCTCATACCAGGTGAGGAAAGACCCGCACTACGCGAAGACGCCGATCCTGATGGTCACCGCGATTCACCAGACCACGCCGCTGCGCTTCTCGCCGGAAACCGACGGCGAATTCCTGCCCGTAGAGAAGTTCCTGGATAAGCCGGTGCCGGCCGATGTCCTGCTTCGGGAAGTGGCGCACCTGCTTGAATCAGCCGAATAGCCCCGGTAGCCCGGGGCGAGCCGACGAGGCTTTCCGCCAGCTGGCCTGGTTCATACGGTTGCGCTGGCTGGCCATTGCCGGCGTGCTGGCCACGTTGCCGGCGGCGTGGTACCTGCTGCGTCTCCGGTTCGACCCGATGCCGCTGCTCGCTGTGACCGCCGGTGTCGTGGCGGCCAACGTCTTCTTCCGGGTGCGGCTGCGACGGACGTCAACGGCCGAACGTCTGACCGGACTCGCCCGTACCCAGATAGTGATCGACCTCATCGCTCTTGTGCTTTTGCTCTACTTCGCCGGTGGGATTGAGAACCCATTCAGCTTCTACTTCGTCTTTCACACCGCCATCGCCGCCTTCATCTTCCCGGAATCAGGCAGTTTGGTCATCGCCACTCTGGCCTTCGGATTGTACACGGCAATGGTGCTGCTCGATTGGACGGGAGTGATTGCACGCTTCCCCCTGACCGGGCTCTACGCCGTCTCACCCTACCAGTCACTGGGGCCGGTGCTTGCCAACATAATCGTCTTCGGCAGCACGCTATACATCGTCCGCTACTTCACCGCCGCCATCAGCCGCCGCCTGAGCCGGCGCACGAACCAGCTGGCCCAGGCCAACCGGAAGCTGCTCGAGGCGGACCGAAACCGGGTTCAGTCCGTCATCACCGTTACCCACGAACTCCGGTCGCCGGCCGCGGCCGCGGCCAGCCTGCTTGAGGTCGTGGAACGGGTGAGTCCGGACGAGCGGCCGGCGCTCATCGACCGTGCGCGCCAGCGTATCAACGGGCTGCTGCGGCTGATCGGCGATCTGCTCGACCTGCACCAGCTGGAGCTGGGCACCACGAACGTCGAGACCGCACCGGTACCGGTCGCCGAGGTCGTGGAAGCCGCCGCCGCCGAGTACGCGGCGCTGGCCCGCGAGCGCGGCGTCAGTGTGCGGGTGGAGCTGCCAGCGGATCTGCCACCCGCTCAGGCCAGCGCCCGGTACCTTGAGTTCACGGTTCGGAACCTGCTGGCCAATGCCATTCAGTACAACCGGCCCGGGGGCAGCGTGACGGTATCCGCGCGGCAGTCAGAGGGCTTTGTGGAAGTCGAGGTGGCCGATACGGGGATGGGCATTCCCGAACGCGACCTGCCGCACGTCTTTGACATCTTCTTCCGGGGAGACGAGGCAAAGAAGACGGATCGACTGGCGCCGGGGCTGGGGCTTTCGCTGGTGAAGCGGCTGGTGGAAACGCAGGGCGGAACCGTGCGGGTTGAAAGCGAGGCCGGAAAGGGGAGCCGGTTCTTCTTCACCGTCCCGATTGCAGGCAAGCCCGAACCCGCCTAGACTCTGGACAACTTGAAGCGTGACCTTGGCAGACTCACGGTACTCGACGTCCTGCTCATCGCTGCGTTGCTGGCTCTGCCCGGATGGGCGCTGATCCGGGCGGCGCGGGCCGCGGGCGAGCGGCCGATCGCCCGCATCTTCCAGAACAACCGGCTGGTGGGCACGTACCAGCTTGACCGCGACCAGACGATAGCGATCGGCGACAGGGCAGGACCGGAGATGAGCATCGAGGTCAGAGGCGGCGCCATCCGGGTGGCCGAGTCGGACTGCCCCAAGGGAGTCTGCAAGCACGCCGGCTGGGTACGGACTCCGGGCCGCACCATAGTGTGCATTCCGAACCGGGTGCTGATCGAAGTCAGAGGCGCGTCCCGCGACTACGATGCCGAGAGCTATTGAGGAATTGTCGAATGGCGAGTGACGAGTTTCGATTGACCGGGAATCGACAATCGACAATCGACAATCGACAATCGTCCAGGATTGTACGGCTGTCGCTGCTCGTGGCCTGTGCATCGGTACTGCAGGTTGCCGAGTCGCTGCTGCCGCACCCTATCCCCGGGGTCCGACTCGGGCTCGCCAACATCATCACGGTTATCGCCATGGTCTACATCGGCCCGGCCAGCGCCGTGGAACTCGCGGTGCTCCGAACCCTGGTCAGCTCGATGGTCATGGGGACGTTCCTGACGCCCACGTTCGTTCTCTCCTTCTCCGGCGGCGTGGTGAGCGCCCTGGTCATGATTCTGCTCTTTCAACTCTCGGGCCGCGGCATGTTCTCGTTCGGACTAGTCGGCATCAGTGTCGGCGGAGCGGTCAGCCACATTGCGGCCCAAGTGGCCCTGGTCTACCTGCTGTTCATTCGCAGCAGCGGCGTCCTCTGGCTCTGGCCCTGGCTCGGGCTCTCCGCCGTTGTGACCGGTGTCCTGACCGGGGTCATAGCGATCCAGGCAGTGCGGAGGCTGGAGTCCGGAGCAGGGATCAAGGAGCCAGGGACTCCGGGATTCAAGTACCCGAACCCCAGCCCCCCGGAAACCCGAAGTCCCCAGAGTCTCCTTGGGCGGCTGCGCCCGGACTTCAAGGTCGCGGCTGTGATCGCGATCGGGCTCCTCGTTGTCATCTTCTCCGACTATCGGCTCTACGTGGCAGTTTTCGGCCTGCTCGCTATCCTTACGTTTGCGGGTCGGGTCGGACTCGGCCGGCTCGCGGCCGGGTTCGGGCGCATCTGGGCACTACTGCTGATGTCGTTCCTGCTGCCGGTCATCTTCTCTCCCTGGGGCAAGGTTCTCTGGGAGTTCGGCCCCCTGCGGATCACCGAGGCAGGGCTGCATGACGGCGCCATCTTCACCGCCCGCATGCTGCTCCTCTTCCTCGCGACCGCGCTCCTGGCGCAGACAACCGCTCCCGTGGAAGTAGCCATGGGTCTCGAGCGTCTGCTCGCGCCGTTGCGCATCTTCGGCATCCGGCCCGGATGGCTGGCGCGCTCGCTGGCCCTGTCCTGGGCCTACTTCCCGGCTTTCTGGCAGAACGTCAGGCAGCTCATCAAGAAAGGCAGCAACCGCCGCGGCTGGTTCGACCGGGCGCTGCACTTTCCCGGCGACATCGTGGCCGAACTCTACCTGCTGGCCGCCGCCACCGCCGCAGCCCCGGCGGCCGGGTCTCGCGAGGAATAGCCCCGCCGGAATGGCGGATTACCGCCACCTACTGCCCGGTTGGACGGCCTTCGACGCCACAACCAGCCTGTAAACGGGCGCGCCGGGGTGGCACGAAACGTGATGTTCATTGCCCGATGTCTTTCCGTCTGACCGCAGACCCTCGCGTAGGCTTGGGCAATGGCGGCAGAAAGCCAGCAAGGAAGAACCCGGGTACATGTCGAGGCGCATCCTCCAATTCGGCGGATTCTGCATGCCGGGCAAGACCGCAACTCCCCGAGGAGAAGGAGATAGGATGACCAAACAGAAAGTGCTGCTTGCCGCCGTGCTGGTCACGGCCCTGGCGGCAACCGGAGCGATGGGCGCCCAACTCAACTTCGGCGGCGACATCGGCTGGGTCCTTTTCGATGTAAGCAGCGGGTCCGGCATTCAGCCGAGCCGCGATTCGGCCGGCAACCCGGTTGCGACCGCGTACGACACCACCGGACGTGTGAACACGTACCTGATGTCGCACGGTGTCGGCCTCTACTTCAACGCTCAGTTGACCAACGATATCTCGATCAACGTCCTGGCCGACTGCGGCGGCACAGCCACAGGCGCCACGCCGTCGCTGGGCAAGAAGCTCGGTACCCAGCAGGGCACAGGCACATTGAAAGCGGTGAGCTTCCCTGAGGCCAACATCGCGTTGATGCTGCCGTGGCAGGTGCAGATGACGACCGGCATTATTCGCCCCATCTTCTCTGAGGACTACGGCGAGAAGAAGAGCTACCAGGAACACAACCGGATGCACAAGTCGTCGGCCAACGCCTATGGCGGCGAGTGGCACGACCTCGGCATCGAGCTCTACAGGTCGTTCGAGCCGGGCGGCGGCTTCTCGATTCCCGCCTACGCGTACCTGCTGGCCGGCGAACAGATGATCGGCGACGACAACAGCAACAAGTCGCTGCTGTTCCACGTTGCGCCGACCTTCTGGAAGCTGCGCCTGCTCGGGTCCTACGGCTTCGGCAAGGAAGGCGCGGACGGTGCGCTGGAGCCGTGGTCGCGCTACGCGGTCGGGCTGGGCGGCGACTTCGGACCGGTCTATTTCCGCGGGGAGTGCTTCGGAGGAAGCTGGGCCGGAGTCCCGGTGTTCAACCACAAGCCCGAGGGCGGGATTGACACCACGACCTACACCCGCAAGCCGACGGCATGGTACGTTACAGCCGGCGTGAACGTCATCCCGGACAAGCTGGGCTTCAATCTGGTCTACGACCAGAGCAGCCCGGATTGGACGACCTGGGGCAAGCTCGGCTACACCACGGGCAGCAGCAACGTGACCAACATGCACAATGGACAGGCAATCGGCGAAAGCTACACGACCATCGGCGCCACGGTGCAGTACTGGGTCATCCCGGGTTCCGCGCTGATGCTGGAATACAACAAGGGTCTGTGGAAAGTCGGCGACGGCACCCTCTGCAAGCTCGACTTCAACCGCATAACCCTGGGCTGGCGGACTGTCTTCTAAACCAGAGATGCGTCGTATGAGCGCTCGCCGCCCGCGGTCTGCTGCGCCTCGCAGGCCGTACCTGGTGGCGTGGAGCGCTCTTTTGGTAGCCCTGGCGGCAGGCCTTCTGCTTCCCTCCTGCCGCCAGGGCAAGACCGATGTCCGCAAGCAGACCCGGCTGATGATGGACACTTACGTCACGATCCAGGCGACGGGTCCGGCGCAGACTGCGGACAAGGCAATTGCGGCCGCCTTCGGACGGCTGGAGGAGATATCTCACAAGTTCAACTTCCTGGACTCGACCAGCCCGGTCTACGCCTTCAACGTCAACAACACGCCCCTTACCGACCCGGAGGTGGTCGAGGTCGTCAAGGCTGCGGTCGCGGTGAGCGAAGTCTCGGGAGGCGCATTTGACATCACCATCAAGCCGCTGGTGGAGCTGTGGGGTTTCTACGGCGACCGCCAGGCAGTACCTTCTCAGCGGTCGATAGACTCCTGTCTCAAGCTCGTCGGCTACAGGAATCTCGTACTCGAACCGGGCCGGGTAACCAAACTCCGGCCGGATGTTGCCATCGACCTGGGCGGCATCGCCAAGGGCTACGGCCTCGCCGAAGCGGCGCGCGTGCTGCGGCAGGAGGGCGTCGATTCCGCGCTCATCGACCTCGGCGGCGACGTCTACGCCATGGGCAAGAAGGGCGGCAAGAACTGGAAGGTCGGCATCCGTTCACCCCGAAGCGACGGTCTTGTCGGGCTGATCGCGGCATCGAACCTGGCGGTCGTCACTTCCGGTGACTACGAGCGTTTCTTCTGGGGCCCGCCTCGGGACACGCTCCAGAACGCCGCGGCGGGTTCCGGTCAGGTCCCCGCGGAGAGCGTTCGCTATTGCCACATAATCGACCCGGCAACGGGCTGGCCCCAGCGGGGCACGATAAGCACGACCATCGTGATGCGTGATCCGCTGACGGCGCAAGGCTGGTCCAAGATACTATTCCTCCGTGGTGTGGCCGCCCTGCCGTTGGTCGAGAAGACCGGCGGCATGGAAGCGATATTGATCAACGATAGTATGCGAGCATTCTGCACGCCCGGCCTGGCCAGCGCCCTGGACAGCACGCTATTGCAGGGAATAGCCACTTCCCCTGCCGGTCGGTGATTGCAGTGTACGCGAAGAAAGGAAAGCGAATAGTGAAGAGATATGGATGGTTGATTACGGCGCTACTGCTGGTCGTGTTTGCCGGCCCGGCCGGCGCGGTGGTACTTCTGAACCACGACGCGGCGCTGAAGGCAATGTTCCCCGACGCCGGCAAGGTCCTGCCCGAGGCCACGGCACTAACCGCCGAACAGATCGCGGCGGTCAAGGCCGTCTGCGGCGGCAAGTGGACGATGTACCCGGCCGGGGCGAAGACCGACGATGTCGCGGTGAACGACACGGTGACGTTCTACTTCGGCACGAAGGACGGGAAAAAGACCGGCGTTGCCGTAATGGAGATGCAGCCCGGCAAGTGGGGCCCGGTGCACTACATCGTCGCACTTGACCTGACGGGCAAAGTCACGAACATGGCTGTGATGTCCTACGTCGAGCAGCGCGGCCGGCCGATATCGACCCGGCGTTTCCTCGAGCAGTTCATCGGCAAGACCAGCAAGAGCGCGCTGTCCGTCGGCAAGGACGTCGATGCCGTGTCCGGCGCGACCATCTCTTCGCGCGCGACCGCCTTCGCGGTCAAGAAAGCAATCGCCCTCTACGAGGCGGTCTACCTCGCGCCGGAGCAGTAGCGCGGGAAAGGAACGGAGATGAACGGATACTCTCTGCCGGCACTGCCGAGATACGCCAAGGTCACGATTACCTTCTTCCTGCTGCTCATCGGACTCACCTATCTGGTCGGTGTTCTCAATATCTACCACAAGACAAAGTTCACCGTGCAGGGCGCAATCGAGAACGAGCGCGGCTCTGAAGAAAAGATGATCTACGCCAAGGAATTCGGCGACCTGGTCGGCGTGACTCACACCCACCTCGGCGGCTGGGCGATGATGTTCATGTGGGTAATGCTCTTCTTCATGTTCTCCACCTACGGCCCCAAGCTGAAGGGCCTGTTCGGGTTTCTCGCCTTCTCTCTGCCCGTGCTCGACGCCGGCGGGATGTGGCTCACGCGCTACGCCGCGACCGGGTTCGCCTACCTCTTCATGGGCGCAGGTTTCCTGATGGCCACGCTCTTCGGCCTGGTCCTGGTCCTCGACCTGGCGAACCTCTGGTGGGGCAAGCCGTCCAAGGCCACCGCATAGTCGGATGCCAGCGAAGAAGGTCGTCCGCAGTCGCAGGCCGCGGCCGCTCAACTGCTGGGAGTTCAAGAATTGCGGTCGCGGCCCCGGTGCCGAGCTGACCTGCCCGGCAGCCACCGACGTCGGCGCGGACGGCATCAACCGCGGCACCAGGGCCGGTCGAGTCTGCTGGGCGGTTGCCGGCACGCTCTGCGGCGGACGGCAACAGGGAACCTACGCGGTGAAACTCGAAACCTGCCTGAAATGTGACTTCTGCCAGCTCGTCCTGGCAGAGGAGCAGACCGAGCCCTGCGCGGACTACCGGCTGCCGAAGGCCGGACGCCGGCAACTCCGAGTCGGACGATAGCCGCAGGCGGCACGGCACAGAGCAAGCCGCTCCCGCTCGACTGACGTTGGCAGGGCGGCCGGCAGAGAACCTGCCGGCCGCTTCTCCTTCCCGCCGGACCTTGGTGACCTAGTGTCCTGGTGGCAATGGTTCTCTTCGGACTTCGGGCTGCTTCTCGCGGAAAACTGGGGACAGTCCCTCGGAGCGCTTGCGTCAGACTTAGCGCGGTACAGTCCCCGTTTTCCGCCCTGCCCTTCATATACTTATGGCGTCTGCACCCCCCTACCTGTGAAAAAGAGCACCATCTTCCCGCCGGGTGGTCTGCCCCCAAGCTACCCGGAGGGTAGTCATCCGCGAACCGGTTGAGGATGCGAGGAGCGATTCAACCCGGGGGAAAACAGGGACACTGGGGCTGTTGAAAAAGTCTTGACATCTTTCTGACGGCTGGAGCGTCTGAAGGGATGGTGACGCCCAACCGAAAGGACTCCACTGACAATGGTAGGTAATCAGGACCGCTGGCGTGAGGACATCTTCGTCGCCTGTCCGCTTCGGGACCTGGTGCCCGACGACCATGTACTGAAACGGGTTGACCGAGTGTTGGACTTGTCCTGGCTGCGGGACGAGGTGGCAGAC
>Ga0194126_10001731_pt1 | contig 36270 bp, 31 predicted proteins | sample TA2KigC150mmetaG_FD_148641 | JGI IMG/M metagenome (GOLD analysis project Ga0194126, IMG submission 148641) | Freshwater microbial communities from Lake Tanganyika, Tanzania - TA2015035 Kigoma Deep Cast 150m | ecosystem: Environmental > Aquatic > Freshwater > Lake | place: Tanzania: Lake... | reverse complement strand
GCCGACGTTATCTCATCAAATCCAAGACCATACGCTATGACGATGTCGAAATCGCTGTCGAGATTGGTGTGAAGGGGGAGAATCTGGCGTTTGTAACTCAAATCAAGAAGCTGCCTCTGGTTAACGATGTCACCTTGATCGAGTATAGCGGTGAGTATCATGGCTAAAGCAGGCAAAATAATCCTCATGGTATTCGTGCATGTTTTCGTATTTTGCGTTCTAGGTATCGTGCTCTATTATTTTCTCAACCAGCAGACCATTGAGTATAGACCAATCTCAGGGCCAATGACCAACCCGCTCATGGGTATCGCTCCCTGGGCCACGATCGAAGAGAGCACCCAGCCGCACACGCTTGTATATGCTGATTTGACCTGGCGAGAATTCGAGCCCAGGGAAGGCATCTATGATTTTACTTCTTTCGAAAAGCAGAACCAGTTGGCCCGCTGGCGCTCTGAAGGCAAGCGCGTTGTTTTTCGCTTTCTCCTCGATTATCCAGGCAGCAAAGAGCATATGGATATTCCTGATTGGCTGTATGACAAGATCGGCGGCGATGGTGATTTCTATGATCATGATTATGGCAAAGGCTTCAGCCCCAATTACTCTAATCCTGTGTTGATCGAATACCACCAAAATGCCATACAGGCCCTGGGAGAGCGTTACGGAGGGGATGACTTCTTTGCTTATATTGAATTAGGCAGCCTGGGGCATTGGGGCGAATGGCATGTCAAATATGATGCTGGAATACGGAACATGCCTTCCGAAGAGATCCGCGATCTATACGTGAGTCATTACATTGAAGCGTTTCCCAATACTCACCTGTTGATGAGACGTCCATTTTCGATTGCTGCGAAGCTAGGTCTTGGCGTCTACAATGACATGACAGCCGATTTCGAGGCCACGACCACCTGGCTCGATTGGATCGCGAATGGGGGCGAATACAATCAAACGCAAGAAGCCAACGCTCTTTCGGCTATGCCCAACGGTTGGCAAATTGCCCCCATTGGCGGCGAGCAAACTGGTTCGATGAGTCCTGAAGAAATCTACGATATCCAGTTAGAGCAAACAATTCGTTTGTTGGAAGATTCGCATACGACTTTCATTGGCCCTGGCGGCCCTTATGACCTGGTATATGGCGGCTCGTTACAACAGGGGATCAATCAAGTATTGGCGACGATTGGATATCGCCTGTATGTCCAGCAGGTTAAAATGCCCAGGTGGGTTCATTTTGGGGAAGATATCGAGATCTCTCTGGCTTTCGCCAATGCCGGGATTGCCCCGTTCTATTATGATTGGCCGGTAAGAATCTACGTTATAGACGAAGTTGGCGAACGGCTTGCTGATTATCGTCTCGACCTGGATCTCCGAACAGTGCTGCCGGATACACTGCAGGTGATTGCTTTTACCGTGCCTGTAGAGAAGCTCGACAATGGTAGATATTCGATTGCCATTGCAATTATCGACCCCCTGACCGATGAGCCAGCAGTGCAGTTGGCGATGTTTTGTGCATGCCCGTGCCTGATCCAACAAATTGGTTCATTCGAAATCTATCGAGTTAAAGACAGATTGGAAAATCTGATATCCTGGTAATGAGTGCACTGAAAAAACTTGCAGTGGATTCAGATAATGATAAAGTAACTACTCAGCCATACGGGGAAGTTCCCGAAAAAAGGGTGTGCGAAGGGGGCGTAACCCCCTTCGCACACCCTTTTTTCGGGCTAATCCGTTCGATGGCTGAGCAGTTACATGATAAATAAAATTTGGAGGTGTGTGATGTATCCGAAGAGAAACTTATTGATCTTTGCGGTCATCGTTTTTTTTATTGGCGCCAGCGTGCTGGCTTGCGCTAATCCACTCTATGAAACAGCAGAGCAGCCGACTGATCAACCAGGCGATCAACTGCCGCCAGAGAATCTACCTCAATCAACAACTCAACCGCAATCAGCGGGTGATGTTGTGTTGCAGCCCACAGCGACGCGTTCGATTGATTATGATGATGTAGACAGGGAGGAAGATCCTGGCTGTGTGTATATTGATAAAGATGGAAATGTCATAAATCCCTGCCTGCGTGAAGAGGGCACCCAAGAGCCTACCGAAACGCCCTGGGTCTATGATTTCGATCAGTGCAATGAAGCCAAGAAGGAAGTAAAAATAGACCTTTCTGTTGAATACGAATGCAGCACTTGCGACTGGAAATTTGCTCTGACCAATTTGCTGAATGATAAATGTTATCCTGAGTCCATTACCATCACATGGGAAAACGGCGATATAAGAAGAATCCCTATCAATCATGTCGAGGAGAATATTGCCTATTACTACACATCCAGGAATATCTATTCGCTGGTCGAAGATGTTTCTGTCGAAACATATGAATCCTGGGCGGGAGATTTTTATATCGCTTATGGAGGCTGCGCGGTGCGCTGTGTGCCCTATACTCCAACACCCACACCATGATCTCCAAGTATGAAACAATTAAAAACAATCTCTCAATTTGGTCTGTTTCTTGCCTCTTCGATTTTTGTATTCCGTCCACTGACGAGCGCATTGGGCGCATACGCCCCTCTCGAACCTCATGAAACAGTCAACCACAAGATAGAAATAAGACCCTCCTCAGGAGATGATGATGTCGAAGAGTCCGCGGATGGCACCATATATGTGGATAGTTCAGATTTGGAATTGGGCTTCGAAGGTGAGAATAGACAAGTCGTAGGAATCCGTTTCGAGGATGTTACTATCCCGAAAGGAGCTAGAATCTCGAATGCCTATATCCAATTTCGAGTAGATGAACCCAATTCATTTCCCGCCTCCTTGTCCATTGCGGGTCAGGCCAGTAATGATGCTGAACCCTTCGGAGCATCGGTAGAGAATATCACGTCAAGATTACTGACTGCGGTAACCATTGGCTGGAATCCTGATCCGTGGCTAGAGATCGGAGATGCGGGCGATGCTCAAAAAACCCCTGACCTTACCCCAATCGTTCAGGAAATAATAGATCGTCCTGGTTGGGATCCGGGCAATGCTCTGGTATTGATTGTATCGGGCAGCGGCTCTCGCCCGGCAAAATCATACGAAGGCGGTTCATCGAGCGCTTACTTGCTCCACATCGAATATGCCGGTGAAGCTGCGCTGGCGCCCATGCCACATTCCACAGGCAATGTGACCAGATTCGCCGTGATTGGAGATTATGGCACTGGCTTAGACAGTGAGGCGCAGGTTGCTGAGCTTGTTGCCAGTTGGGATCCGGATTTCATCATTACGACGGGGGACAATAATTATCCCTCGGGTGAGGCAGAAACTATTGATCTTAATATCGGGCAATTTTACAGTCAATTTATTGGAGATTATCGAGGAGAATTCGGTAGTGGGGCAGAAATAAATCGTTTCTGGGCCTCATTGGGCAACCATGATTGGCGGGCGATAGATTGTGATGAGGCCGGTTGTACTGGCCCATATTTCGATTATTTCACCTTGCCGGGGAATGAACGCTATTATGATGTTGATTATGGCGCCATCCATTTATTTGCCCTGGATACCGATTCGAAAGAGCCAGATGGATATGATGTTAATTCTGCCCAAGCAGCTTGGTTGAAGCAGGCATTAGCGGAATCGGAGGCTTGCTTCAACATCGTCTATGGTCACTATCCTCCGTATTCTTCTGCTCATCATGGATCGGTCAGCGAAATCCAATGGCCTTTTGAAGAATGGGGGGCCGATGTCGTCATATCGGGCCACGATCACACCTATGAGAGACTCGATGCTGCAGGATTTCCGTTTTTCGTGAATGGGGTGGGCGGTGCTGGAATCTATGATTTCGAGAATATCGACTCGGTACCCCCCCATGCCCAGTCAATCGTCAGGTATAACGAACAGACCGGGGCTATGCTGGTCACTGCTGATGTCAATGGAATTACTTACCAATTCTATAATGTGAATGCTGAATTGATTGATGAGTTGATCGTGAAGGAGTATTGTGAAGCTTTGGATTTTTGACGGTGTTGACGCTCTAGATATGACCCAATTTAGAGATCCGTTTTTCCGAATCGCTGATATAGAATTGGCACTAACAGCAAGTTGAGTAAGAAAGAACGATCACATCCGTTTTTTGTGATATTCGATTACCCGACTAAGAATATCTTCCAAATCCAGACTGGGCTGGTATCCAATCTGCTCATTGATCTTGCTGATATCTGGCAGGCGGCGCTGCATATCCTCGAAATTCCCGGCATCTGCGTAGGCTTCTTCGTAGGGGATAAACTTGATCTCGGAATGGCTGCCGGTGAGTTTCTTGATCAGGGCGGCTAACTCGTAGATCGAGATTTCCTTTTCGTGGCCGATATTGAATACCTGTCCGATGGCGGCGGGATTACCGGCCAGGCTGATGAGCGCCTCGACCACATCGCCGACCCACGTAAAGGAGCGCCGCTGCTTCCCATCCCCATAGACAGTAATCGGTTCGCTGTTCAGGGCTTGTTTGACGAAACGTGGAATCACCATGCCGTACTGGCCGGTCTGGCGCGGGCCGACGGTGTTGAACAGCCGAAAGATCACCACGGGCAGGCCTTTTTCCTGGTGGTAGGCCAACCCGAGAAACTCGTCTATCATTTTCGACGCCGCGTACGCCCAGCGGTTGTGAATGGTCGGCCCTAAAAGCACATCGTCGTTTTCCCGGAAAGGGATGCTGTTGCCTTTGCCATAAACCTCTGATGTCGAAGCCAGCATCACCTTAGCCCGGTAGCGCTGGGCAACTTTCAGGACGGCCTCTGTGCCCATGACATTAGTTTCGATGGTGTGTACCGGATTTTCGACAATCAGCCTGACGCCCACGGCCGCGGCCAGATGGAAAATGACATCACACATGCTGGCCAGACGATCCATGACCACTTCATTGGTAATGGTATCAATGGCGAAGCTGAAATTTGGGTGATCTACCAGATGTTGGATGTTTTCGAATCGTCCGGTCGAAAGATCATCAATGATCGTAACCTGGCGCCCTTGTTCGATGAGTTTGTCCGCTAAGTGGGAGCCAATGAAACCAGCCCCACCGGTAATCAGGAATCGTGTCATAGTAGCCTCGAGAGTAGAAGTATTGTACTACCAGCTATCCGGAACGAATTATATCCTATGCGTCCCCTGAGTCCACTGCAAAAACTACAAGTAGAAGATTCGGGGCGGCACATATAGGATTGAATTCTAGAAAAAACCGCCAAACACCCACTGACCTGCAACCATCGCGCTCACCGGTTTTATCTGGCGCAGTTCCCCAGGTTCACATACAAAAGGATCAATATCCAATACCACCAGATCGGCCCAGTAGCCGGGGGTCAGTTTTCCTTGCCTGTCTTCTGTCCCGGCCGCGTAGGCTGCGCCGAGGGTGTAAGCTCGCAGGGCCTGTCCAATAGTCAATCTCTGTTCGGGATACCAACCCTCGGGGGCGGGGCTGTCATCTGCGCGCTGGCGGGCGACCGCGGCGTGCAATCCCCAAAACGGGTTTGGCGATTCGACCGGTGCGTCGGAGCCGAAGGCCAATACCGCGCCGTGATCGAGTTGGCTTCGCCAGGCGTAGGCGTTGGCAGCGCGTTTCCCCCAATAGCGGTCCGCCATGAGCATATCGGATGTGGCATGGATCGGCTGCATGGAGGCGACGACCCCCAACTCCGCCAGCCGGGGCGCGTCCTCGGGGTGGATCAACTGGACATGCTCGATGCGGTGGCGCAGAAGACAGGAGACCGGAGACCGATGACCGTAATGCCCCGTCTCCGGCCTTCCGTCTTCGGTCATTTCATCCAGCTCGAACTCTCTCAACTTCTCGAAGGCGTTCAACACCTCGTGGTTAGCCCGATCGCCAATGGCGTGCACCGCCAAGGGGAGGCTGGCATGGGCGGCCTCCAGGCCGTATTCGAAAAGCTGTTCGGCGTCTAAGAACAACATGCCGCGGTTGTCGGGCAGGTTTTCATAGGGTTGGAGCATGGCTGCGGTGTGCGGCCCCAAAGCGCCGTCGGCGAACGCTTTCACCCCCCCGATGCGCAGAATCTCATCGCCGAATCCAGAGCGCAAACCAAGCGCACGGGCGTGCGGGAGATCGGCGATGGGGATATTCTTCACCACCCGCAAGCCGAGTTCGCCTCGTTGATGCAGGCGCTGCAGCGCATCGAAACAGGCGCTTCCATCGAAATCGTGGATGCCCGTCAACCCCATCTCCCAAAGGCTGGTCTGAGCGATCTTAATGGCTTTGGCCAATTCATCTCCTTCCGCCTGGGGGATGACTGCACCGACCAGTGTCATTGCCACCTCGAGGAGAATGCCGGTCGGTCTGCCATGTTGGTCGCGCAGGATTTTGCCACCGTGCGGGTCAACGGTGGCAGCATTTATCTTGGCTTCCTGCAAAGCAGCACTATTGGCCCAGCCAGTGTGCAGGGATTTATGGGTCAGATAAACAGGGTTGTTGGGGGCGACTTCGTCGAGTTGCGCTGCTGTGGGGAATCCTCCTTCACCCCCCCCCTGTGAACGGCGTCCCTCCTGACCTCCACCCCGTGAACGGGGGGGATCGAGGGGGGGTCTCCATTCATTTTGGTTCCAGCCGTGGCCCAGAATCCACTCCCCCGGCTTGCTGGCCCTGGCGCGCTCGGCCACCCGGCGCAAACACTCTTCCAGCGTGGGGACTTCGCAGTCAATTTTCTGTAGACTCAAGGCGTAATGCTGTAAGTGGATGTGGGCGTCAATCATCCCGGGAATCACCGGATGTCCGTCCAGGTTTTGGGTATGCGCGCCACCCCCAAACCGAGTCAGAATCTCCCCCTCCTCTCCGATGGCCATGACTCGCCCCCCATCGATCGCCATGGCTGTCCCGGTTGGCGTCCGATCGTCCAATGTGTAGATACGCGCATTGTGGAGAACGAGCATACCGCAGCCTGTCTGCTCTATGCAGCCCCCGTGAATTTGGCGATCAGGCTGTCCAGTTCTTCGTCCGAGTAATAGTGCACGGTGATGGTGCCGCCATTCAGGCCGTGCCGCAGAGTCACCTTCGTCCCCAGGGCGGACTGCAATCTTTCTTCTAGAGCGGCAACTTCGGGAGCAGGGCCGGGCTTTGGCGCCGGCGCTGGTTTCTCGCCGGAGAGTTTTCGCACCAGTGCTTCCGTCTGACGCACGTTCAGCTCTTTCGCGATGATCGTGCTCAGCGCGGCGGCCTGACTCTGCGCGCTGGGCAAACCCAGCAGCGCACGGGCATGGCCTTCGGTGATTTGTTCTTGCGCCAGGGCCTGTTTGGCGCTGGGTGGCAGGTTGAGCAGGCGCAGGGTGTTGGTGATTGCCACGCGGCTTTTGCCCACCCGTTCTGCGATCTCGCCATGGGCTAATTCGAAATCTTCAGCCAGTTGGCGATAAGCCTCGGCAGTTTCCAGTGGGCTGAGATCGGCGCGCTGGACGTTCTCGATCAGGGCGATTTCCAGCCGATCTTGATCGCTGGCCTCGCGCACGATCACCGGAACGGTTTCGAGGCCGGCCTCTTGAGCCGCGAGAAGTCGCCGTTCCCCGGTGATCAGGGTATACGCGCCAGTTTGAGAGTCCCGGGTGACGATCAATGGTTGGATCACGCCATGCTCCCTGATGGATGCTGCCAGCTCGGAGATGCCCTCCGGGTCGAAGCGGGCGCGCGGCTGACGGGGGTTTGGGGTGATGACCGTGACCGAAACTTCATCTACTCCCGAAGGTCCCTTGGAGACCAGAGATGGCGTTGGGGTGGTTTCGTCATACGGGATGAGTGCATCCAGACCTTTTCCGAGACCAGGGCGTTTTCGCTGCATTTGGGTCACCTATTTACTTTTCGACAAAGGCAGGAACTTTGGGTTCGTCCGCGGCCAACATCTCTTTTGCCAGTTCCCGATACGCCTGAGCGCCGGTAGAGTTGGGATCGTAGACCGAAATCGGGATGCCGTAAGAAGGCGCTTCAGCCAGCCGGACGCTGCGCGGCACGATCGAATTGAAGACTTGATTAGGGAAATATCGCCGCACCTCTTCGACGACATCGCCGGATAAATTCGTGCGCGGGTCGAACATGGTTAGCAATAGACCACGGATTGAAAGGCTCGGGTTGAGCGAACTGCGGATGCGGTTCAGGGTTTCTATCAGTTGCCCGAGGCCTTCCAGAGCCAGATATTCGCATTGCACAGGAATAATTACCCCATCCTTTGCGGCCACCAGCCCATTCAGAGTCAGAAGTCCCAATGCGGGTGGGCAGTCTATCAAGATGTAATCGTACTTATCAATCAGTTGCTCGATCGCTTGCTTGAGACGCTGTTCACGGCCAGCTTCATTGACTAATTCGACGCTGGCGCCAGCTAAGGCAGGGGTAGCGGGCAGCAAATCCATTTTCAACCTGGGGTTGTGCAGGATTCTATCTTTGGCGGAGGCGATGCCAAGCAGAGCTTCATACGTTCCACCCTGGACGCTCCTCTTATCCACGCCAATCGAGGAAGTGGCATTGGCCTGAGGGTCAATATCTATCAATAAGACATGCTGATAATTTTCCGCCAGATATGCACCGAGATTGATGGCGGTGGTGGTTTTTCCGACTCCGCCCTTCTGGTTAGCTATAGCGTAGACGATTCCCATCGTATGACACCTTTGCTTGCTAGATAACTACCTCGCTCGATAATATCAGATTTCGTTCGTAGGCGATGGGATACTCGGGACTGATCTCCTCCGGTCTTGGTACGCCATCGAGACCAATGCGAGTAACCGAAAGCGCGGCCAATTGGTTGGCGTACTGCGCGGCTGCCCATGGATTCCCTGTCCGATGAAGATGGATGAAAAATACTGTTGCGAAAATATCTCCTGCTCCAGTAGAGTTAACCTCATCAACGCGGGGAGCGGGGAAACTGCGTCGCTCGTCTTGCCAGTAAACCCGTGCGCCATGCGCTCCCTCGGTGACGACGAGGATTTTGCTGGCTGTAGCCAACTTCTCGATGTACTGCTCATCTCCGGCGACGTCTTCGATGCTGATGACGGCGGCGTCAGCGCAGCCGAGCGCCTCGAATGCCTCAGGCCGGTTCGACTTGTACACGCGTCCATCCTGATCCCACTCCCGCAGCCATCCCTGAGGGGTGACGCAGATGAACGCCTCAGGAAAATATTTTACCAGGGAAGGGTCTACTTCTTGGGCGATGGGCCCCAGATGGACGATCTGAGGGGCGCGCCATGCTTCAGGGATGTGATCGTAGCCGAGGGGTGGGGCGATGTGGTGAATAATCTGTTGGCGCCCTTCCGGGGTTTGGATGTTTTCGAAGGATGTGCTTCGTGCAGCAGCCTGCCCGGCGACCGGGGTAGACAGCAAGGGTTCTAACGGGAGATCGTCGCTCCAGGCGGTCACAATGCCTGCTCGCAGCCCGAGAGCGCGAGCTGTGAGCGACGAGAATGCGGCTGTGCCTCCAAGGCGTGGCCCTTCAGGGGTTCGATCGCGAGAGAGATGCCCAATCACCAGGTAGTCTACCGCATCGTAGTGGGCCGGGTTGTGCATACATGAATTATAACTGATAGTGGTGTGCATCTTCCGAAGACGCACACCACCTGAATATTAGAAGAGGGTATAAATGAAAGGCCCAACGCCAGACGCCGATGCAAAGATCAATAACAGGCCGAAGAGTAGCAGCACGGTAACCATGGGGATCAACCACCACAATTTCCTCTCCCAGAGGAAGTGCAATAACTCTCGAACAACTCCCAGGTTATTCCACATATTGACGAGAAAATTCTTCATTTATCAATCATCCTTCGATTTCAATAAAAATCCGCGAAGAAGATGTATGGCGGAACATATGGGGTGCGTGCGCAGCACGCACCCCATATGTTCCGCCCACGCTCTTACTGTTAGGTTCTTTCAGCAGACTCATCTTTCCAGATCGCAAACCCATCCATATAGAGCGAGTCGATGTCGCTTTTCCCGAATGTGTTCAGCGCGTTTGCGGGGGTAGTGACAATGGGTTCGCCTCGTAGATTGAAGCTGGTGTTCAACAGAACTGGCACGCCGGTAGCCTGCTCGAAGAGTTCGATCGTGCGATAATAGAGCGGATTCCATTCGCGCCGCACCGTCTGTATTCGTCCCGATCCACCCTGGTGGGTGACAGCCTGGATCTTCTCTCCCTGATCGTCTTTGGTGTTGTAGACCATCAGCATATAGCGCAGCGGATAATGGCGGGCGGGGTCATCGAGGTTTACGTAATAATCCGCGGCTCTTTCTTCCAGGATCACAGGCGCGAACGGACGGAAAGGCTCCCGGAACTTGATGCGTTCGTTGACGATTTCCTTCATTTTCCCCTGGCGCGGGTCTGCCAGGATCGAGCGGTTACCCAACGCCCTTGGCCCCCATTCGAAGCGGTCCTGGAAGAGGCCGATCACTTTCCCCTCCAGTAGATCTTCTACCATCATCGCGGCGAGCGTTTCTTTATCTTCGATGAGCATATAAGATCTACCCGCGTTGGTTATGGCGCTTCGTACTTCGTCTGTTGAATAATTCTTCCCCCAATAGGCATGTTCCATGATGAACTTGCGCGGTTGTCCAAGGAGAACGTGGTAGGCGTATAGCGCAGCGCCCAAAGCCCCTCCGGAGTCGCCGGCAGCCGGTTGGATGAACAACTCCTCGAACGGCGATTCCCGTAATATGCGCCCATTCGCTACTGAGTTCAAGGCGACCCCGCCGGCTATGCATAGTTTCTCGAGGCCAGTTTGTTCGTACGCATAGAAGGCCATTTTTAGCATGATATCTTCAGTGACTTGCTGGATGCTGGCAGCGATGTCGGCGTAATGCTGGTTCAACTGGGCAGTGGCCTCATCCCATTGGGGGTGATCTTTGTTGGGGTGGGTTGTGGGGGTATAGAATACCGATTCGTGTACGCGGGGTTCGCCAAAAAGCTTCTCGAATTTATGATTGAACGTGTGTTTCGTCGAGTGATGGAAAGAGAAATAATCCATGTCGAGCGCAAAGCTGCCATCATCCGCCACATGGATCAGTTTGTAGACATCCTCTACGCGAGTGGGTTGACCATAGGGCGCCATCCCCATGACTTTGTATTCACCCTCGTTGATCTGAAAACCGAGGAATGCGGTGAAAGCCGAATAGAGCAGACCAAGCGAGTGAGGAAATTTAACTTCGTTGAACAACTCGATATGATTGGATCGTTGTTTCGATGACTTGCCATTGCTCCAATCTGCGGTCGCTTTGCCAACAGTTGCCGTAGTCCACTCTCCGACTCCATCTATAGTGAGGATGGCTGCTTCTTCGTAGGGGGCGCTAAAAAAGGCGCTGGCTGCGTGGCTCAGGTGATGCTCGACGAAGAGCAGTTTTTGCATGGGGATATCGAGCTTTTCGATGATCTGGCTCTTGATCCAGAGTTTTTCGTTGAACCAGGTGATCATCGATTCCCGGAAGACACCCCAGGATTTTGGGAAGGTGCCCAGAGACGACATCAGGATGCGTTCGAATTTGAGCAGCGGCTTCTCATAAAACACCACATAATCGAGGTCTTGGCGCGTTATTCCTGCGTGCTGTAAACAGAATTCGATGGCATTGTGCGGGAAACCGAAATCATGCTTCACGCGGGTGAAACGTTCTTCTTCTGCTGCTGCAACCAACATTCCATCTTTTAGCAGCGCGGCCGCGGCGTCATGATAGTAACAAGAGATGCCAAGGATATACATTAAAATTGTCTCCGTGCGTGGTCGAGTTCGATATCTTTGGTGCTCCTGTCGAGCCAGAATGTGGGGCTGTTTCTATATCTGACGTTGAGCGGGTCGCCAAAAAGCCTTGTTGGTATCCCGAAGGGCATGAAAATGGTGAAATAGAACAGGGTTAAGAAAACTCGGGCTATCGAGTCGCCGATGAATTTTCCCACTCTTTTCCAGCCTTCCCAGATGGATTTGAGAATGTTCACTGATTTACCTTCTCCTGAGGGTAGATGATCACTTTACGTTGCCGTCCGATCCCCATGCTTTCGGTATAAACCTGGGGGTCGTTTTGCAGTTCGAGGTGAGCGATGCGGCGCTCGTTAGCCGGCATCGGTTCCAACGCCTGGCTGCGATTGGTCTGGATGACCTGATCGGCGATGCGGCGCGTCAACCTGCGGATTTGTTGTTCACGACGCAACCGGTATCCCTCGACGTCTATGACCAGGGGTACGGAGCGTTCGAGTTCTTTGCCCAGCATCAGACTGGCGATATATTGCAAGGCCTCAAGCGTTTCGCCTCGATGTCCAATCAGAATGCTCAGATCGTCGCCGTAGATATCAACATGAATGGGGATGCGGTTCAGGGGGCCATAGGCCTCGCCTATGTAGGCGTCCACTTTTGCGTCATCGAGTCTCATTTTGTGCAGCAGGTCGCTGACGATCCCCTGGGCGACGTCAACCAGGTAGGCGTCGGTCTGGGTTGCAGTCCCCTCCGGTCTGGATTCGGGGGTCTCCGCCTCGGGTTTTACGCCCACCGTGGGGCCAGAATCAGGCCAAATTCCAGATTCCGTTTCGCCTTTTACGATCAGCATAACGCGCGCCTGGCGCGATCCCAACCCAAATAATCCGCTGCTTCCTTCATCGAGGATTTCTACTTCGATCTCTTCACGGGGTAAGCCTAAGTCTCTCAGCCCTTTTTCGATGGCTTCGTCTATCGTCGGGGCAATGATTTCCAGCGTGGCGCGATGGTTGGTCATAATCAATTCTCCGGTTATTTCTTTGCCCATTTTGGGAGTAGATTGCCCCAGTCGAGGCGTCCCATCAGGGCATATTGCAGGATAGTGGCCAGGTTGCTGACGACGAAGTAGAGCGCCAACCCAGAGGAGAAGCTATAGGCAAGCCATCCCATAAATATTGGCATGTACAGATTCATCATTTTTGACATCTGCGCGCTCTGGTCGCTTGCGCCAACTGAGCCCGGCGGCGTCATCAGCTTGGTTTGCATGTAACTGGTGACGACAACGATGATTGCCAGAATCGGAATGCCAAATCCTGCGATTGCCAGACCGAAGTCTTTTTCGGGCAGGCTGAGATCCATCCATAGAAAGTTCTTGTTGAGTGGAATCAGATCCGCGCCATCGTTGATGTGCTTGGAGAGGTTCAGCAACTGTAGCGGGCTGACAGCCAGTGCCCGAATGATGGCCTGATAGAGGCCAATGATGATCGGGAATTGGATCAGCGTTGGCAGGCAGGACCCAAAGGGATTTACCCCCAATTCCTTGTAGAGTTTCATCTGCTCCTGGGCGAGCTTTTCTTTATCGTTTTTATACTTCTTCTGAGCCTCTTGCCATTTCTTGTTCTCCTGCAATTCCTGCATAGCCTTGCTCTGTTTGACCTGTTGAGTATTCAACGGGTAGGTGACAAGGCGAACAAGGATGGTGAATAAGATGATGGCCAGGCCGAAGTCTTGCCCTACGAACGAGTAGATGTAGAGCAAGATGTTGATCATGAGGCTAATGAAAGAATCCCACATAGCGTTTTTCCATTTCTAATTCGATTACTCAGTCAAGCTAGAGGGTTCGCCGCAACAAGGGTGTGCGTGGGGGTGCATTCCCATGCACACCCTTGTTGCGGAATTCCTCACTGTCGAGGCTTTAGCCTGAACAGTTGTTTTCTAGGCTATTTCTCCACAGCATCGCTGAAGATCCATTTCTGGACTCCTTCAGTGTCGAAGGCAACCAGTAGGGCTTCGGGCTTGGAGGTCGAAACTAGGATCAAATCGCCAGCCGCCACTGGACCGGCGTAGGTGTTGCCCTCGAATTCTGTCTGCCATCGGTTGACGCCCTCGGGGGTCAACGAGATCAGCAGGCCGTTTTCGGCGGTCAGGTAGATGGCATCTTCGGTCACCAGTGGGGCGCCGACAATCGAACTTCCTGCCTGAATCTGCCAAATTTGGACTCCGCTCTGGCGATCTACTGCGAAGAATGCGCCGCTCAGATCTCCAAAGTAGAGGGCGTCGTCGCCCAAGGCCGGGCCGCCCCAGACCCAATCCTGGGTAGGAAACCGCCAGAGCGCGACTCCGTCCTCGGCGTTCAAGGCGAGCATCTCTTTGGCAAAAGTCCCGATATACAACTGGCGGTCGCTGCTCAACGCCGGCGTTCCAACGATTGCGCCGCCGAGATCTTCCGTTACCCACCTCAGAGCGCCTGTTCTTGCGTCTATGGCGTAAACCCGGTGATCCATCGAGGCCACGTAGAGGCAATTGCACTCGGTATCGCTGCCTGGGCTGGCCCAAATCTCCGCTTCGGTCGAGAAGGGATCGCGCAGCGGCTGTCCATCGAAGGCGATGGCGTAGACTTTATTGTCCGTGGAGGGGGCGAAGATCCCATATCGAGTGACTAAAGGACCTCCCACAAAGCGCCCTTCAGCGCCTTCGAAGGTCCAGTTGATTTGACCATTCAGGGGATCGAGGCTATATAGAATATTGTCGTATCCGCCGACGATCAATTGTCCGTCTTGTGTCAGAGCCGGGGGCGCGTAGAAGGTGATTTTGGCATCCGGCTCGGATGGGTAGCGCCAGCGCAGGTTGCCGCTGGCCAGGTCAATGGCGTACACCTGGGTATTGTAGGACAGGTAGGCGGTGTCTTCATCGGTGGCGATGCCAGCCCAGCCGGAAGCCACTACGCCGTTTCCGCTGGCGCAGGCGCTCGACGCCAACGCGATCAACAGCAAGCCAAAAATAATCAAGGATAGACGTTTTGTTATCATGTGTTTCGTTGTCCGTTGCCATGATCAGTGAGCGATGAGCGTGGATGAGGGCTTTTGCGGTGACAATGCGCCTGATCGCTGCTCAGCGAACACTGCCAGGTTTGCAGATATTCAGGGGACAGGATCGTACCCTCCCGGGTTGAAAGGATTGCAGCGCAGGACGCGCCAGATTGCCATCAAGCTGCCTTTGAGCGCGCCGTACTGATAGATTGCTTTGTACCCATAGTGCGAGCAGGTGGGATAGAAGCGGCAGGTATTGGGCGGCAAGGCGCGCGAGATGGTCATTTGATAGAACCGAATCAGGGTCAGCAACGGCAGGCGCGGCAACGAGAAGATCGAACGCGGCAGGTCCCGCAAACGCGGTTCCTCGTCGCGCTGGCGAGACTCGTGTTCTGCATACTCGATATGATCGAGAGGATATTCAGTGGACATTCTGATCTTGCAAAAGGCTGGCCTCTCGTAACAACTCTTCGATGGCGGTCTGGATTTCTCGATATTCCGCCTGGATCGTTGCGCTTCGGGCTATAAGGATGATATCCCAGCCTGTCGGAATTTGTGAAATAAGCGTTCGGATGATCTCTCGAATTCGACGCCTTACTCGATTGCGGCTGACAGCTTCGCCGATAGACTTTCCGGCGGTGACGCCAAACCTGGAAATCGCCAACTGGTTAGGCTGGATGATTAGCACAACAAGCGGGTGGGCAAATGACTTTCCGAATCGCCGCACCCGCTTGAAGTCGGTCGCACTGGTCAGACGGAGCTTGCGCTTCACCCCTCAACCTGTAACGAGGAATTCTGCCAGCCCAAGTGGCCTTAACTCTTCCAATTCGTCTTCTTCACGTGATCGTTCATTTTCACCACCAGGCGATGACGGCCTTTCTGTCTGCGTCGTTTGAGAACATCTCGGCCTCCACGGGTAGACATTCGAGAGCGAAAACCGTGCACGCGCACGCGGCGGCGAATTTTTGGTTGATAAGTTCGTTTTGGCATGATTTTGTACCTTTGCTTTCTTTTTTTATAACTGCTCAGCCATCGAACGGATTCGCCCGAAAAAAGGGTGTGCGAAGGGGGCGCAGCCCCCTTCGCACACCCTTTTTTCGGGAACTTCCCCGTTTGGCTGAGTAGTACCTTTTTATGTATCATCTCAATAATAAGGGGGGCGGGGGGTGTGCGGGCGGCTTCGCCGCCCGCACACCCCCCATCTTCCCCCAAGTTATTGAGAAGACACCTTATTTTGTTCTAAGCCAGGGCGTGATTATACCGTATGAGGGCGCGATGGTCAAACACAAAATGCCAGGTCGAAGAAGAAATAGCCAGGGATGAAAATTCGCGCCGGAGGCCATTCATTCGGACGGGGGATGACCGTCGGGCTGAAGGCGAACATCAGGGGAGGGGGGTGGACAACGCCTGAAGCGCGACGATCGGCACCAGGCGCGTCAGAGCGCGCAGGCCTTCTTCCGTGCCGTCCCATTGATACCCGATGATGTGGATCAATTCACGCATCGGAATGGGATAGCGGCAGGCATAATCGAGCACCTCGCGTTCAGCCTCCTCCTGCGGCAGGCGGCGAGACTCGACTTCGACCCGCCTGAACCCAACCTGGATTTTGGCGCGAGGTGTCTTCTGCAAGTTGAGGAACCAGTCCGCTTTTTCGCCGAAACCCGAAGCGACGATATACGTATCTGCAGCCTCGTCGTAGCGGATGACTTCCAACGCGACATAGCGCGGCAGTCCGCTCTTGCGGCCGGTGTGAGTCAGCAGGAGAAAATGACTGGTCAGTAGCCAACCCAGGCCGAGTCGGTAGAGGCCGATAGGCAGCCGCCAGATGAGGCGGGCGCAGCCGCGTGGAGGGTGGATGGCAGGCGCGTCCATGTTACTTCGGAGCCTTGCCGATCAGATGCCAGACCCACCGGTGCGGTTTGTGGAAGAACGATTTCCCGGCGAACATCAGGATGCACTCGCCGTGGACCTCGGCGATGCCGTTCTCCTGGCAGAATCGGATAGCGGCTTCGGACTCCGACCCTTGCTGCATCCAGACGCGAGGAATGCCCGCTGCGGCCGCCTCGCGGACGACTTTCTCGGTCTGCGCGGGTGGGACGATGATCAGCGCGCCCCCCACTTTCTCTGGCAGTGACTCGAAGTCCGAGAAGGAGCGGTCGCCCTCCAGTTTTTCGGCAGTTGGGTGGACGGGGTACAGTTTATAGCCGTTAGCCCTGAGCTCGCGGTAGGCCATGTTGCCGAACTTCTGCCCGCCGCGCGAAACGCCGACCACCGCGAGGGCTTTTTGAGAGATGAAATCATCCACAGATGCTTTGGTTGTCATGGGTGTCTCCTTAGGTTGTTCACTGCCCTGGGTTGGTTTTGTAGACGATCAGATAGCCGTCATCCAGGGCTGTGACGGATGGGTCGCAGATGATTTGGCCTGCGCTGCTCTCATCACGAATGATGCCTTCCTTCAGTAGGTTGAAGTCCAGGCCGTTCTGACTTTCGTAGACGGAGATGCCACGTGCACAGTTATACATGCGGATGCTGCCATCTGGCATGACAATAGAACCAGGCACGCTGCCATTTTCGACGCGCACGCCCTCATCGGCGGTAAAGATCAGGCCGTCGGGGCTGGCGGCGCTGAGGATATCCCCCGAGTTCACGTACATGCGGTAGCTGCCATCGGGAAGTTGGATGACGTCGGGGTCGTAGATATCCTCCATCCAGAGGCGCACGCCCTCCTCCAGGGTGAAGTCGAGGCCATTTTCGGAGACCGCGCTATAGATGGGGTGGGAGAGCTGGTGTACGGATATATCGAAGATGTACATACGGAAACGGCCATCTGACAGCTCGACCACATCGGGATCCACTGGGACGATACTGCCCAGGCTAGTGAAGTAGACATTTCCCAGCATCTCCCAGGTGATGCCATCGTCCGTGCTGCGGGCGATTCCGATGCGCTCCATATTGGGGCCGGCCATGTAACTGAAATCTACCCAATAGGCCCACAGCGCGCCATCGGCAGCGCGCATGACATCGGGCACGGAGGCCTTTTCGGAAAGCAGGGCGCCGGCGCTCCAATTCAACCCGTCGCTGGATGTGGCGTAGTAGACTTGATCGGTAAAGGCGTTATGGCTGCTGATGGGAGGTCCACCTGACTCGAATTCCGGGCCGGGCTGTCCACCAGGCGATTGACCTGTACTTTCAGTAAATTCATTATCGTCGGGGTGATTGACCGCGAAACCCGGGCTGGCGACGCTGAAATTCGCGCCCAGGCCGAGGCTTTCGCCGGAGATCACGATGCCGAACTCGGACTCATCCAATGGATGGAATAGATCATCGTGGACAGCCCGCCGGATGACCGTTTGCCCTTGCCGATCTATGTGGGCGTACGTCCAGTATTGGCCGGAGCTTGGGTCGAAATACCCCGCCGGAACGCCCCCAATCCCAAGCGCCAGCATCCCCTGTAGCAAGCCGGGTTCCAGGACGTATTCGCCGCGGAGCTCCTTCGAGACCCAGACCGAGGTGGACGGCCCATGAGAGATATACAGCACATATTGGTCGCCATTGAAGAAGATGTCGGGGTCGGAGAAAGATTTGATCTGCAATGAGGGATCTATGGTCATCGAGGCGCGTTGGCCGTCGTCCAGGGTAAACGCTGCGCCATTGCTTCCCAGGACTTCGGTAGCTGAGCCGATCTGTCGGAGGCAACTCGTCTCGCTGGGGGCGCAACCAGCCGGGTCGCTGCCAGGCTGGCCATAGAGAAAGAAGAGCGCCAATTGACCCGTATCGTCAAGGATCAGAGATGGATCTACATAGCCGCCTTGCAGCCCGGAAATCTCCACCTGCTCTGACGGGTCCAGGGTGTTCGTATCCAGGTGGTAGCGCGTCAGTCGGCCGGGGGTATAGAGGTACAGGGTTTCTCCGCGGCGGATCACGTCGGGAACCGAGCCAGGGAATGGCTGCCAGCCGGGAACGATGCTCCAATTCACGCCATCCGCGCTTTGCGCCAGGTAGACTCTGTGGTTGCGCGGGTCGTGGCAGTCGGCTGCGCCGCCAGTCTCGCAGGCGTGGAAGGCCATCAGGTAGGGGGCGGTGAGGGTCTCTGAAGCGGCCTGGCTGTTGGATGGAGAAATGGCGATAAAACAAGCCAGGATGATGGCGACTAGAATCAGGGCAACATGGCTGAGACCTAATGTCTTCATGAAATCTTCCGATAATACTTAGCTGGGGTGAATTGGGGGGGTATGTCTTCCATAAAATATTTATATTCGCCCACACTAAACTAAACTCTGCAAATTGCGCAGTGTACACTCGTGGCAAAGCCGTGTCATCTGCATTTTGTATAAACCAGCTTTTTTTCTATACCTTGTACTTTAAAACATAGCGGTAATAATTTCTTTAAACTCATTCGTTATGTTATCAGGGTTCTCAAAGTATTTCTTAGCATAATATGCCCTTTGGAAATGTCCTTGATGCCCTACTGAGTCTTCCAAACGCAAGGGTATAGTTACTTCTCGGTTATCGTTCAAAAGTTCTCTAATTCTTCTACTATCATCAGAGTTTGGATTACCATCTAATTCGTGAAGGATGATATAAGGTATCCTAAACGAATTAAGTATCTTCATGAATTTAGGCATTTCTTGTTTAGAACCGGTTGATACAATTGTAACCCCCAACTCCTCAGGGAATTCTCTAAATAATGATAGTTCTCTTCCAGTCGCTAGTATAGCAATAATATCCTCTTCACCTTCTACTAGGATAACTTTGTTTGCAAAGAACATTTTATTTTCCACTTCGCCAAAACTTGCTAAGAATTGAAATGTTTTTCTCTCACTTATCTCATCCAATACCCCAGATTCGCATTGCCTAATTTTTGTTCCTTCTTCAACAGAGGTCTTACGAACTATGGCAATTGATTCGTACTTGCTAATGTCAATAAATAAGGGGAGTGTGTGCTATATATAACCTGGTCAGTTGTCGAAAAATCTCTTAGCGCACTGAATATTACCCGCTGCATTTGAGGGTGTATATATAATTCGGGTTCTTCGATCGCCAAAATTATAGTACGATTATCTGCTTCCGCACCATCTGCTTCTTCTAGAGTGTCTATTAGCAAACCGCGTTGGTTTAATATTAATGCCTGAATCAGCCCAAATACAACGCATCTTTGCAAACCATGTCCCTTCATTAGGACTTCTGTCAGTCTCCCGTCATTTACTTTAATTGATACACCCCTTGAAAAGACATCTCTAATTTGCTCTACTTCAACGCCAACTTGCACACTTTGGACAGATGGCATTAGGCGCGCGATTAAGCCGCTCAATTTGGCTTCGACATCTTCCAATACTTTGAGTCTTTCCTCGCCATCCTTGCGTTTCTCATCATTCTTTGGTGGGTTAAGCAAACATGAAAGTTGATTGAGATGATCCTCAACTTGTAAAAATCTGTCATCATATCTCAATATTCTCTCGGCTAAGTCACCCATTAATAAACGGAAATTGGTGCTTGATGACCTTCTGTCTATTTCATCTGAATAATCCGTTATTGCAGGCAAGATACGAAAAAGTGGAAGTTCGTCTAATAACACAGACTGAAAACCAAGAGCCTGAGTATCCCCGATTTCAGATTCGTCGAATTCAATATCTTCTCTTTCGATTATGAGTTTTCGTAATCCGGCTTCGTAACTGGATTTGTCGACTTTTCCTGAAGAGTCTTGAACGTACTCTAAAATACCCTTCTCTATCGCGATTTCTTCCCATTTTGGTCTCGAAGTATCAGTGTGTTCGATCACTTTTTCCACTGAAAGCCACCAATCTTTAGGAATAGCCCGATATCCGTGGTATTCAGCCTTTGGCCGAACTTTTCCAGATTTCTTATCTTCGTCAAAATATACGGTTTTTTCAAGAGAAAGCTCATCACCAATTAGATATGGTCGCAATCGTTTCCTCTCATCTTGAGACAAGTTGCCAAATGTCGCTGTTATCGTAATTGGGTTATTTGCGTCAAAGAAATCTTCTTGATTTATTCCGCCTGTGCCAGAAGTCAAGAAAATCTGAATGGCATTAAGAATGTTAGATTTACCAGAGTTGTTCTCCCCGACAAACCCTTGTAAAGCTTCGATGAAAATATCGCCTGTATCAACAATAGAGCGGTAGTTTCGTATTCTTAATCGCGTTAATCGCATTTTAAATCCCGTGTGATATTAGTAGTCTCCGGGCTAACGGGCTCCTCAGGGGAGAAGCCCTGCTTATCAGGGGGAGCCGATGTTAGCCTACTGGTTTGGCTCAACGAATCTTTACTCTCCTTCAGAAGTGTCATATGGAGTTGGTAACTCAAGGTGTTCAATCGGTGGTAGAGTCGCGCCTATAATACCTTGCATATCTCCATACATGCCAGCTATATTGCGTACGACTCTTTGAATTTGTTTTTCGCGTTTTGACCAAGCGGTTTCCATGGCGCGTTTTTCGCGCTCAAGATCATTGTTCATGTTGACAAAAGCTTCGACGATGGCTTCGACTTTCTGCTTGAAATCTGTTCCCGCTAGATAACCGTAAAGCATCTCCATCTTTTCGTTCTTACCTTCAGTAGCGCGTCTTGTTGAATAGATTTGGATCATACCTTCTCTCAAAACTGACGCTAAACCGACCACATAACGAGCGTCGGTTACCCACACCCCTTCCATATTACCGAAATGGGTGATATTTGCAGGCAAAACAGTAGAAACTAAAATAGCTATTTCTGCTCTCATATCCCTCTGGTCATCTTTCAACTTAGATAACCACGCGTCATTCCAAGTTTTGGTGTTTTTTGATTCCCATACCAGTATGCCACATTCTTGTCCTGTGACAGAACGTACTTTCTGCAATATATCTGCACCTCGTATGCCTTGAGGGACGGGCTCAATTTGGTCAGAAGGAAAATTTATCCGAAGTATGGACTCCAGTGAAAGCTCGGCGACTTCCCCTTGCATTTGCTGGGAACCTTGTTTGGCTCGGCGTTCTAGATTGCTGATCTGTTCGCGCAAAGAATTGATGACCCCATCTTTTTCCTGATCTTTTCTATGATGTTCCTCTTCCGCTTTTGCCCTGGCATCATCCTCAAGCAGCTTTTTTCGCTTTTCAAATTCAACTTTAAACTTTGTATCGTAGTCCTTCTTGAGCTGCTTCTTCAATGTGGCTCGTTCTTTCACGAGACGTTCACTAATCGCTTCTTCAATCTGTTGAGCAGCAACCTCGGACAAAGGGAATTGCTTACTGCAGTTGGGGCAAGTAATTAATTGTTCCATCTTGTGATTCCTTTCCCGTGATTTACTTTTTCGTAGGCAACTTATACCAAGAAAAGGTGGATAAATTCCTGTATAAGTTAAACTCAAAATCTGCCGTTGAAATTTCTCGCCACGGTCGTTGTGTCAGTTAGTTTACCATAAATAAATCACGAATTATTTTTTACTGCTTTTACATATGTTCTTGGTAATACCAAGGCTGCTCAATAAAACGATCAATGCTCCATTCTCTTGAGAATACGATAGCCTAAAAACGTCAACCACGGCGATGACTATTTCTTGTCCGCAAACGACCAGCTCTTCCAGGCCATATAAATGAAATGGCGGTGAAGAGTCCATCATCGTTGGTCTGGTCGGTGATGGCAGCGACCATCTTTATTGTGTCACATTAAAGTGGGTGTAGTGATAGACGATCTTATCATTCATCAATCCAAAAGTGTCGTTGCCATCGAGAACCTGGCCCGCGTCGGAGCGCGCTGTCCAGGAGCAGGTGCGCGAGTTGCCAGAGGCAGTAAAGCCTGTGCGTTGGAAGGAGCCGTTGGGCAGCAGTTGCGTGAAGAGGGTTTGATACCAGGCTTTGATCTTTTCTTTGCCATGGATCGTTCGCTCGGGGGTGCTGTGAACGGCCTGGTCGGCGTAGAGACCGACGACCCGGTTGGGGTCGTGACTGTCGAGGGCCTCGATATATTGGGCGGTGATATCTTTTAGCCCAGCGCTGAACACAGACGCCATGAAGTCATCGCGCTTTTGGATAGAGATATTCAGGTCGGCGTTGGTCATCCCAATAGGGTAGGTTGGATCGTTGGTATGCTCGTTGTAGATATACCTCCGCCCATCGCCTATGTCTGTGAACTGCCACAAGATGACATTGTTTTCCAATCCGGTACCTTTGGCGGCCGGCGGGATTTCCCAGTCGTGGTCGGTGACGAAATCATGGAAATAACGATACTTCTTCTTCTGAGCGGGCCATAGTGATTTCATGTACAGGTAGTGAGCAATCCAGAGCTTGTATCCTTTGGCGTCGTTGATGAAATTAATGCTGCTGAGGACGCTGATGCTCGAATAAAGGATCGGTTTCTTCTGGATCAAACCTTCCAATTCACCCAGGTAGCTCAGCAATTCGCTCCGGTTGGGAGGTCTGGAATTTGAGCGCGGCTTTTCGACATCCACGATATAGGATTGCTGCTTGGCGCCCACCCAATCAACGTATTTCCGGGCTTGGGCTTTCATATCCACGTCGGGATCGGGGAAATGATAGGTGGTGTAGGGGATGTCGTGCTGGACGCAGCCGTTGACCTGTTCGTCGAAGATGCCGACTTTGTATAATCCCAGGCCGACTTTGATGATCACGAAGTCGTAAACGCCAGCCTGGATGTGCTCCCTGGCTAAACTATAATTGACGCCGCCTGTCCTGGCATATTGGTTGATATCGATCCCTAGCGCTTGTCTATCAGTCATCTTTTCCTCCTTTGCATCAAATCACTGCTCGCTCAGTATCTCTGCGGCGAAATTTTGCGAGTAGAAGGGCCGCGGCAATATCCTCGGCGATCATGCGGCGTTTGCTTTTTTCGATTTTGATTCGGGGCGGCATAGATGGGGGTGCGTGCGTAGCACGCACCCCCATCTATGCCGCCCTGCCCCCTCGTTCATTTTTTTAGTTAACTCATAATTATACTCGAAGCGATGTTGTATAATAGAACCCATGAGTGAATCTCAGAGCCGCGTCATTGATCCTGAACTCAAGGCGGGTGATCGTCTAGATCATGCCCTGCGCCCGACCCGGCTGGCTGACATGATCGGGCAGACCCAGATCAAAGAGAACGTGAAAATCTTGATCGAGGCCGCTAAGCGGCGTAAGGAGGCCTTGGACCATGTCCTGTTCTATGGGCCGCCCGGCCTGGGCAAGACTACCCTGGCGCATGTTTTAGCTAATGAGATGGGAGTCAACATCAAGGTCACGTCCGGGCCAGCCATCGAAAGAGCCGGCGACCTGGCTGCAATCCTGACTAATTTGCGCGCCAGCGATATTCTCTTCATAGATGAGATCCACCGTTTGGGCAGGGCTGTCGAGGAAATACTCTATCCGGCCATGGAAGATTACGCTCTGGATATCGTCATCGGCAAGGGGCCTTCGGCGCGCTCGGTGCGCCTGAAGCTGCCGCGCTTCACGGTCGTTGGAGCGACGACGCGCCTGGCGTTGGTCACCGCCCCGCTGAGGGCGCGCTTCGGCGCAACCTACCGGCTCGATTATTACGATCTACCCGCGATGGAAGAGATCATCGTGCGAGCAGCGGCGAAGCTGGCAGTGCCGGCTGATCCGGGAGGAATTTCCGCCATTGGGCAGCGTTCGCGAGGGACGCCGCGGGTGGCCTTGCGTTTGCTGCGCCGGGTGCGTGATTACGCCCAGGTGCGCGCTGATGGCGCAGTCACCCAGGAAATTGCCATACAAGCCCTGGATTTGCTCAATATAGACGATTGCGGCCTCGATGATATGGATCGCCGGGTCCTGCGCGCCATTATCGAGAAGTACAACGGCGGCCCGGTGGGTCTGGCGACCATCGCGGCCTCTATTAGCGAGGAGCCTGATACCATTATGGATGTCGTCGAACCCTACTTGATGCAGTTGGGTTTCCTGGATCGCACTTCCCAGGGCCGGGTGGCCACCCCCGCGGCTTACGAGCACATCGGGTTGCAGCCTCCACGCCAGCAGCAGCCGAAATTGTTGTAGTATTTTCGATCATGTTGGAAGAGACGATTCTTGAAGACTTCTGATTTCGATTACGATCTTCCTGCAGAATTCATCGCGCAGACGCCCCTTGCCCAGCGCGACGCCTCGCGCTTGCTGATCCTCAAGCGGGATTCGGGAATGATGGAGCACGCCCACTTTCGTGATTTGGGCCGCTACTTGCGCCCGAACGATATCCTCGTCCTCAACCAGACGCGCGTCATCCTGGCGCGCCTGTTTGGGCGGAAAATCCCCACCGGGGGCCGGATCGAGCTGCTTCTATTGCGCCGCCGGGAGGCCCAGCTCTGGGAGGCTCTGGCAGGGGGAAAAGGCTTGATCCCAGGAAAGAGAGTTCGAATAGAAGATGGGCCTCAGGCTGAAATTCTGGCCGATTTGGGCGGCCCGCGCCGCCTGGTGCGATTCGATCAACCGCTCACCCCACAGTTAGGCGCCATTGGCCATGTGCCTCTGCCGCCCTATATCCACACCCCCCTGGACGATCCGGAGCGTTATCAGACTGTCTATGCTCAGGAGCCTGGCTCGGCAGCCGCGCCAACAGCGGGGTTGCACTTCACCCCTGAGTTGATCGCCCGCCTCAAGGGGCAGGGGATTCGCTTTGCTCTTGTAACCCTGCACATTGGCCTGGACACGTTTGCCCCGGTGGACGAAGAGGATCCCCGCCAGCATGAAATCCACACCGAGTGGTGCCAGATCACCTCGGAGGCAGCGACAGCCATCGAGGCAGCGCGCCACGCCGGGGGGCGTGTGATCGCCGTGGGGACGACCAGCGTGAGGGCGTTGGAATCGGCTGCTCTTCTGTCCGGGGCGGACAAAATCCTTCCCTTCGAAGGCCCTACGGATTTGTTCATCCTGCCAGGCTATGGGTTTCAGGTCGTGGATGCCATGATCACCAACTTCCACCTGCCGTGCTCGACCCTGATTATGTTGGTGAGCGCCTTCGCCGGGCGTGAGCGCGTTTTGGAAGCCTATAAAATCGCCAAAGAGCAGGGTTACCGTTTTTATTCTTTCGGGGACGCGATGCTAATGATTTGATTTCCTCCATGATGAACGATGAATGATCGAATTGTCCGTATCCTTTATGTTGATGATTATCCTATGGATCGCGCCCTGGTGCGAGAAGAACTGCACTGCGATAAGGGCGCTTTCGAGCTTGTCGAGGCTGCCTCGCGCCAGGAGTTCGATACCCTATTGAGGGCGAAAAACTATGACCTGGTGTTGAGCGATTTCAACATCCTGGGGTTCACTGGATTTCAGGTTTTAGATGCTGTTCAAGAGCGTATGCCCGGTACGCCGGTGATTATCGTGACCGGCACCGGCTCCGAGGAAGTAGCTGTGGAAGCCATCAAGCGCGGCGCGGCCGATTATGTCATCAAGACGCCGTCTCAGATCAGGCGGCTGCCTCATCTCATCAAGACGATCTTAGAAACTCAACGATTACGCATTGAGCAAAAGAAAGCAGAAGCATCCTTGCGAGAGTATCAGCAATTGATGGTGAAGACATTCGCCAGCCTGCATGATGCCGTTTTCATCATTGACGCTGATACGGTCGAGATCATCAGTTGTAATCAAGCAGCCTCGGAGATTTTTGGTTACGACCTCGATGAGATGATCGGTCGGACGACCACCTTCCTGCACATTGACGAGGCTGCGCTCGAGGAGTTTAGAGGGTACCTGTACTCTTCTATCCAGGAGAAGGGTTTTTTGGGTCATCTGGAGTTCAGGATGAGGCGTAGGGATGGGACAGTCTTCCCCACAGAACATAGTGTGGCCGTCTTAGAAGACGAACAAGGCCAGCGCATTGGTTGGGTGAGCGTTGTGCGCGATATCACCAAGCGGAAACTCGCCGAAGAGCAGGAACGTGAGCTACGGATCATTGCCGAAGCTTTGCGCGATACCGCCCTGGCCCTGAGCGGCCCTCTGGAGATCGATCAGGTATTCGATCGGATCCTCGAGAATGTTTGGCGGGTTGTCCCGGGGGAATCTATCAACCTGATGCTCGTAGAAGGTGAATGTGTTACCATCGTCCGACAGATAGGGCATGAGAAAAGTGGCTGGAAGGCGGGGACGCAGTTAATCTGGAAGCTCAGTGAATGCTCATACCTGAAGAGAATGGCCGCCACCAGGAAGCCCCTTCTGATCAGGAATACTCGCAAATCGCCCTATTGGAATGAGGTCGTTGGCGGAGAGTGGATTCGCTCATATATTGGCGCGCCGATTGTTTCCGAAGACAAGGAAGTCATTGGAATCATGAGCATGGGCCATTCGAAAGCTCGATTCTTCGCTCCCCACCATGTCGAGCGGTTGAGTTCCTTTGCTGGTCAGGTAGCGATTGCTTTGAGAAACGCCCAGACTCAGCAAGCCTTGCGGCGGCGCGGGGAGGAATTACAGCGTCTCACCATCCGCCTGGCCGAGGCCGAAGAAAACGAGCGCCGCCGTCTGGCTCGCGAACTGCATGATGGGGTCGGTCAATCGTTGGCCGTTCTGGGGCTGAACCTAGGCGACATCCGTGAGCAAATAGAACAGGCGGGCCTGGACGCCGGGCTGTCCTTAGCGGATCGTTCTCTTGCCCTGGTAGAGGAAGTCATACAGAATATTCGCGATGTGATGGATGATCTGCGCCCTCCGATGTTGGATGATGAGGGCCTCTTCTCGACCTTGAGCTGGTGCTGCGATCGTTTCTCGGAACGAACTGGGATCGAGATGCTGGTGCTCGGGAAGGATCTGGAACCTCGCCCGGCGGGAAACGTCGAAAATACCCTCTTCCGCATCGCGCAAGAGGCTTTGACGAATGTGACCCGCCACGCTCGAGCCAGTCGAGTGACGATCTCGCTCGAGGAGGAGCGGGAGGAAATCGAATTGGCGATCGAAGATAATGGGTCTGGCTTTGATGATACAGCGCCACGATCAACCGGGCAGCGACACGGGTGGGGATTGGTGAACATGCGTGAGCGCGCTGAAGCGATTGGGGGAACGTTGACCATCGAAACGACTCTCGACCAGGGTACGACCATTCGGGTGAGAGTGCCGAGGGGATGATTCAGTTTATTGATACACCTCTGGATTAACACAATATGGGAGCCGCTCTCCTCGCAAGCCGGCCAGCAAATTTTCACAGGCCAGTTCGGCCATTCGTCTGCGAGTGCGCCGGGTGGCCGAGCCGATATGGGGGACGATCAGGCAGTTGGGCAGGGAATAGAGCGGATCAGTGGGGGGCAGGGGTTCGGGGTCGGTGACATCTAGGGCCGCGGCGGCGATCCACCCTTCGTCGAGGGCCTTGTACAGGGCCTGGCTGTTTACGATAGGGCCGCGGGCGGCGTTGATCAGGATGGCAGTGGGTTTCATGCTCCGCAACACCCGCGCGTCGATCAACCCTCTGGTTTCGTGGGTCAGTGGACAGTGAAGACTCAGAAAATCACTTTCTGTCAAAACCTCCTCAAAGGATTTGCGCATAGCCAGTAGATCAGCTTCGAGGACGGGGTTCGGGTTGGGGTCGCTATAGATGATCCTCATGCCGAAGGCCGCTGCGCGACGGGCGACAGCGGCGCCGATCTTCCCCATGCCGATGATGCCTAACGTAGCCCCGTTCAGGTCTGCGCCCAGCCAGCCGGTGGGAGACCAGGTTGTCCAGCGGCCCTCGCGGGCGTCCTGGCTGGCCTGTGGAAGCTTTCGGGCAGCAGCCAGGAGTAAGGCCATGGTGAGGTCGGCGGCGCCTTCGGTGAGCACGCCAGGGGTGTTGCCTACCGGGATGCCACGCCGGGTGCAAGCCATTACAGCGATGTTGTCGTAGCCCACCGCCATGTTGCTGACCACGCGCAGGAGGGGGGCTCTGGCAAGCACCTCCTCGGAGACAGGAATCGTCAATAGGGACAGAATCCCCTCCACCTCAGGTAAGCGCTGCTCCAGCTCGGGGGCCAGGCGATCCGCGTCGAACGGGCCGATCACGATTCGGCACTGTCCCTCTAATTTCCTCAGCCAATCTTCTGGCAGGGTGTGTGTGATGAGAGCAAGTGGGAGATGTGAGGACATAATTCTCCTTAGGCTAGAAAGCAAAGATGAAGACCAGGTCGTTGACGTTGGTCATTGTGAGACCGGGCTTCAACAGATCCCCTAGTGGATCGAAGAAATGGTAGGCATCGTTGCGGGCCAGAAATTTGGCGTGGTTCAGTCCCCGAAGGTTCGCCTGGCTCGAAGTCTCTCCACTGACGACCGCCCCGGCGGCATCGGTGAGGCCGTCGTCGCCATCCGTAGCCATGGCGATCAGGAAGACATCCTGCAAGCCAGCCAGATCCGCAACCGCGCTGAGAGCCAGTTCCTGGTTTCGTCCGCCAAGGCCGACCTCACCCCCAAACTCCCTCATCTCACGAGGAGAGGGGGAGTTCAGGGTGACTGTAGTTTCTCCGCCGGCGATGATGCAAGCCGGCTGTGGGATGGGATCGCCTGTTTCTACGATCTGGCGGGCAATTGCAGCCAGCGCAGGGCCGATTTGGCGAGCCTCGCCTTTCAACCGTGTGGTCAGCAGCAGCGTATTGAAACCTTCTTGTCTGGCTTGTTCTCGCGCGGCCTGTGCTGCTTCGAGGTTATTTCCGACGATGATATTTTGCGTGCGCTCGAAAACAGGGTCATCTTTTTTCGGCGTTTCGGGTATCTCGCCTGAGGTGCCCGCCCATAAGTGGGCCAGGATCGAGGACGGCATATCCCTGGTAAGTTTGTATTTTTCGATGATGCCCAACGCAGCGGAATACGTGGTCGGATCGGGAACCGTGGGGCCAGAGGCAATCACATCCAACGGGTCGCCGATCACATCCGAGAGGATCAGCGAAATCACCTGGGCCGGATGAGCCAGGCGAGCCAGCCCCCCGCCCTTGACCTGGGAAAGATGCTTCCTCAAGGTGTTGACCTCGCTGATGTCGGCCCCGCAAGAGAGTAACAACTTATTGAGCGTCTGAAGGTCCGCGAGCGGGACTTCGGGAACGGGAGCGGTTAGCAACGCTGATCCGCCGCCCGAGATCAAGAAGATGACCAGGTCGTTGGGTTTGGTTTTTTGCAGCAGTTCGATGATGAGCTTTGCGCCTTCGACCCCACGCTCATCGGGGATGGGATGTCCGGCTTTGACTATTACCAATTGATGATTATCAAGCGGCAATTGATTCTGATGGGCTTTGGTTATCAGGATGCCTCGGGTGAGTTTATCTCCAAGAATCTGGATGGCGGTCCGCGCCATCGAGAGGCTGGCCTTACCGAAACCGATCAGGAATACACGCCGAAAGGCGTTCAAATCATATCGCTGCTCACCAACATCGAGTTGTTCGTTATGCCGCTTGAGGTATTTCGCTGCGGCGTTGGCAGGATCCACGGCGTTGATCGCTGCAGCTAGAATGCGGGTGACGCGCTCTCCATGGGGAGAGGATCGCAGCGAGGTGGTCAGAAAACGGTCAGGGTGCATGTACTTTATTCATAAACAGGTCGAATACATTCCAACCCGTCGTTGCCTGGACTGTTGACGAAGGTCGAGACGGGGTAGGCTTCCATCTCCTTTGCCGGGTAAGGGATGAGCAGAGAATCCAATTCGTCGGGTGATTTTTCTCCGCGGTCGAGCCAGGTCTCATAAGCCGACGGCGGCAGGATTACCGGCATGCGCTCGTGAATGGGTCGGACCAAGGGGTTGGGTTGGGTGGTGATGATAGCAGCAGAGAGGATCTCCGAGCCGTCGGGGGCGTTCCAGCGATCCCACAGCCCGGCGAAACCAAATGGCTGACCGGACTTCAGGCGAATATAGTGGGGCGCCTTCGACTTGCTCCCTGGTTGTTTCTGCCATTCGTAGAATCCGCTTGCCAGGATCAGACATCGCCGGTACTTATAGGGCGCCTTGAAAGAGGCTTTCTCGGCCAGCGTTTCACCCCGGGCGTTGATCAGCCGCCCTGCGATTTGGGGGTCTTTGGCCCAGAAGGGGATCAGACCCCACAAGAAATAATCGAGCCTGTTCTCGCCGGTATTGGGTACCACCGCGATGGGTTGGCTGGGAGCGATGTTATAGCGCGGCGGCTGTGATTGCGCGCCTTCCGGGATGATCAACCATGGGAGCGCCTCAGCGATCTCGTCGGGTGTAGCTGTAAGTGAAAATCGTCCGCACATAGAAGCTCCCTATCTACTTAGGGCTTCCGCAGTCGCATAAGAGAAGCCCGGAAATTGGGGGTGTGCGGGGTGCGAAGCACCCCGCACACCCCCAATTTCCGGTATTTTTTATCGAACTGCGTAAGTCCTGCTACTATCGAGTTCACTGAAAAAACTCATCATCCTCATTATAAAAGCGCCCTCTAACCTGATGCAAAGAAGGCAGGCTAGAAGGCTGAATTGTAACTGCTCAGCCATCGAACGGATTAGCTCGAAAAAAGGGTGTGCGAAGGGGGCTGCGCTCCCTTCGCACACCCTTTTTTCGGGAACTTCCCCGTTTGGCTGAGTAGTTACCGCTGAACTATTATTGCACGAGTTGCCAGGGTTGTCAATGACTCGGCCGGGTAGTACAATTCGGCTGATTACGAGAAGGGGGATGGATGAAGCAATGATGTTTGCGCGAAACGTGTCTACAATGATTTTATCCTCAATTTAACTTTTTTCTCTGAGGGTTGTTGCGCGCAAAATAACTTCTTTACCGTCTGACGATTAAGAAAATGTCGGAAGGGCGGAGCACGTCTGTTATTACATGATCTCGAGATTATTTTTTCTTCTGGCAGGAATCGAAGGTCTGTTCGTTATTGGGTGGATTCTTCATTCGCCATCGGAAGCAGGCAACGCGCGATTACTGGGCTTATCGCCGATGAGATTGTTCTTATTGGGATGCGCCTCGGTCGTTGATTTGTCAGCGTTCGGATTATTCCTTTCATCCTGGTGGAAACGTTCCTGGTTCGAGGGGCTGCGCGACCGATTGAAAGTGTACGCAGAAAAAAAGGCCGTTTCGGTTATTGTGATCAGTCTATGTAGCGCCGGGGCGCTTGCAGGCGCGCAGTTGGCAATCTACGCGACGGTGGTCGAGGAACCGGTAGTTCAGGCGTATTTAGTCCGATTACAGCCATTGCTGGTCTGGCTGGCGTTGATCTGTGGACAGTTGATGGTCCTGTTTTTTTGTTGGCGTTTCCAGACTCGTCGCTCGAACCTGTTTCGACAGCGGGATTTCCTGGCAATTATTGCGATCTTCGGTTTATTCCTCCTTATCTGGGCGTGGTTGGCGAAAACAGGATACGGCTTTGCTGAAGAAACCCCTGAACGGGGTGTTTTTCACCATCCTGGCACGCCCCTGTTGGGGGCGCAAGTCGTTCTAGGCGGCGTAATTTCGTTGGGTATCTGGGGGTTATCGAAGGTGTTCAGGGGGAGGAAATTCTTTTCCATCTCCTCGTCACATGTAAAAATGGACCTCATCCTCGGGATGCTGGTGTGGGTAGCGACTTTTGCGGTCTGGATGTCGGCTCCTTTGAAGGCGAGCTGGTTCGCGGACGCTCCCCGATCTCCCAACTATACTTTCTCTCCTAACTCGGACGCTTATCTATATGAGGCGGTTGGACAGAGTTTGCTGGTTGGATCAGGGTTTTGGCATCCACAATGGGGGCCGAGCGTCGCACGGCCAATGTATTCGGCGTTACTGGCTTTCTTCCATCTGCTTGGCGGTCCAGGGTACGAGGATATTATTCCCTGGCAAGTAGCTTTCCTGGCGACATTTCCGGTCATTGTCTATTGTCTGACCAGCAGGCTGCACACAAGAATCTCGGGGATACTCGCTGCGTTATTCGTCATGCTGCGTGAGTATAACGCCATCGTCCTTGCGGATACGATCACCGTCTCCCATGCCAAGGTGCTCATGGCCGATTTGCCCGCAGCGTTGGGGGGCGCGCTGATCTTGCTGCTTGTGGTTCTGTGGGTTCAAAACCCCAGACGGAATGGGGTCTACCCTCTCTGGGTTGGCGGGGCAATTGGCTTCTTTTTGCTGTTTCGGCTAGAAGTATGGGCATTATTTGCGGGTTTTGCTTTCGCGGGATTGGCTTTATGGCGGCATCCATCGAGTTGGATCAAAGGAAGCGCGCTGGCGGCGCTTGGCTTCTGTCTCATGGTTGCCCCCTGGGTGTGGAGGAATTGGCAGTTGACCCAGAGTATCTACATCATCAATCCGACATACGAGCAAAGGATCATCGAGAAATTGCTGGGCATCGGAGGCGCATCTCCAGCCCCGGACCGCGCATACGCTTCGAATCATGCCAACAAGGTAGCCTCTCTCCTCATCCCATCGAGAATAAGAAAAGCTGACTCGAATCCAACCGCTCAAGAATGGTCGAGCGGCGAGAAATTATTGCATCATTATTTCAACAACCAGGTGCAAGCGATCCTGTATCTGCCCATGTCGTCGAACTTGTTGTTTGCGACCGTCCATTCCGGAATTGCCAACCAGACCGCTGACTGGTATTCGATGTGTTGTTCATCGGAAGGCTATGTGCGGGACCTCCCCTATTGGTGGAGCGAGTGGGATGGCGCCCTGGCTTCTGTCTCATATCTCCCGATGGGGTTGTCGCTCCTGGTTGTCTCGGCGGGCATCCATGGGTTGTGGAAGCAACAGAAGTTCGCGGGCCTGCTTCCGTTCCTTACCGGCGCAGGATATTTGTTATTTCTAGCCCTGATGAATCGCTCCGGCGGCAGGTGGATACTCGAGGTTGATTGGTTGAGCATGGTCGTGTACAGCGTTGGTCTGGTAGAAATTGTTTCAGGAATCGCGACATGGATATCCGAGAAGCCCGGAACGAACGCTCTCGAAGAAAGCACTCCCAACACATCTCCGCAAACTTTCTGGCATTACTTCGTGCCAGCCTTGTTGATCCTGTTGTTCGGCGCATCGCTGCCCCTGATCGAGCGATATGTCCCGCGACGTTATACTCAGGCCGATATCGAGGCGCGACTGAACAACTTGCTAGCCGACAAAAATGACATGCTCTCGGAAGATGAGGAGCTGTTACTCCGGGAAGTTCTCCAGGCAGATGTTTCATTGTGGTCAGGCAGGGCTTTGTACCCGCGCTACTTCCAGGCGGGAGATGGCATGGATGGCATGGGGGGCACCTACAAACGCCCGTTTTCGCGCATCGAGTTCTTTCTTGTCGGTAGTGATAATCTGTGGGGGGTATTTCCCTATTCCGAGGCGGGTGTGGGATTCCCTCATGGTGCAGAGGTGCTTGTGATCGGCGACCAGAAGACTATCCACTACACTATAGAAATTGCAGCTTTGATCATTTATCCTACAGGTCGGCTTATGCCAAACGAGATTTTATGGAGTGATGCGAACCCGGAAAATTTGCAGGAGTATTGGAAATAGTCGGGAAATGACTCGCTAAGGTCGTTATGAATATCGCATTGGTCACGAATCTTTTTCCTCCCATTCAAACCGGCACTGCTCATTGGGTGAAAGAATTGGCGTACCACCTTACTCGGGTTGGACATCATGTTGTCGTCGTCACATGCCGTTTAGCCCATGAGGTTCATTCCGAGATCGTTGATGGCTATAAAGTGTTCAGGCTGCCGTCCTATCGGCTCCCAGTGACGAAATTAGCGTTGGGATTCGAGCAATTCTACCTGGGCTATTTGCCGGGGAACAGGCAGCGGCTCGAGGAGATCCTCGTTCAGGAGCGAGTGGAAATCGTACACCAATGCGGTCATCTGCTTGATTTGGATTTTCTTGTTCCCCAGGTGTGTAAACGACTTGATATTCCAGCAGTTTGTTCGATCCATACGATTATTCACTTCCCTCGTAATAGAATAGTTGATGGGTTGATGAAATTGGTTGATAGAACCCTGGTCAAATGGTTGTCAATATCTCGTTATCAGTGTTTGATCTCCTTAGATGTAGAGATAGCAAAATATATTCGTGATCGTTATCGACACCACAATATCCGTTTTGTTTATCCTTGCATTGACCCAGAAGTGTTTGAGCTCCCAACTGCCAACGTGCTGGAAAAGGAGTTTCCTTTCAAGATTCTCTCAATCGGACATGTAACCACAATGCGACATCGTCTGGATTTGATCCGCGCCGTGGATCGTCTGGTTAAGGACGGGCTGGCGGTCGAATTGTTGATCGTGGGTAAAGTGCTGGATCCAACCCCTGTAAAGTTGGTCGAACAATTAGGGTTGCAGGAAGTAGTGCGTTTTGCGGGGGAGTTGCCGCGCCAGAAAGTGTTGGAGTTGGCGCGCAACTATCATATAGAAGCGCACTGGATCACCACCCCTGGCCTCGGCACGGCGATCCTCGAAGCGATGACTCTTGGCCTCCCTGCGATGACGTATGCATACCCGGGAATCTATGGGGAAGTGCCTCTTGCTGATATGGAGAATATCGTTTTTGCCACACCGGGTGATATACCGGAGATCGCGAGTCGGCTTACCAGCCTGGCAAATTCTCCTTCACTGCGCGCAGCGATAGGAAAAGAAGGGCGGAAACTTATACAGGATTATCTCACCTGGCCCAAAGCCATAAGAGACATCGAAAGTATTTATGCCGAGGCGATCTCTCGGTAAAAAATACCAAGGCTGCATGATGAATCGGTTTTCCACAATCAAGTTGTGGTTGCAACTATCTATTGTCATGGGCATCGCAGTGGTTGTAAGAGGAATCTATTGGTTGGTTACCCCTGCTGCCAACGCTGGCGATTCTCACATGTTCCTGGATATCGCCCAGGCCATTTTGCGTGGAGAGATTGCCACGGCGCTCGAGTTTCCATTCCACATCACTTATTCCTTGCTTCTTGTTCCTGGGTTTATTATCCCGGGCGGACTGGCCTGGTATATTCCCCTGCTGCATATTGTCTTATCTGCAATAGCATCAGTGTTGCTCTATCTGATCAGCAGGGAGATCACCTCAGATCATCGCGTCCACGCTCTTACGGCAATTACGGGGATTTGTTATCCTCATCTGCTCTGGTGGATGAAATATATTCTGACGGAAGTGGTTTTTATCCCTATCCTGGCGGCTTTTATCTATCTGACTATCAAACTTTTACAGAAATCCAGTAATCTCGCTTGGGCGTTGTGGCCTTTGTTTGCAGTCTTGCTGCTATTCACCCGCCCGGTTTCACTATTAGTGCTTATGGTATCGGTTGTGTCGCTTTTGGCTGCTTTAATGCGCAGGAAATTCCCCCAGCGGTGGCTTTCGATAACAATTGCGTTAGTGGTAGTTGGAGTAATCCTAGGTGTGGGGTCGATTTCTATTCCTGCTATCAACCAACGGCTATTGAATCTGCCGACCGTTGCTCAGAGTCTATGGCTGAGCACGCGTATGGTGAGCGGCACTTACGAGGATTATTATGAGAAAGCCGCCTTGCCGCCCGAAGTCATACAAAAGACACCGGCAGAGCAGAGCGAATACAAAATTGATAATGCTCTTGATTTCATACGCACTCAACCTTTGCAGTATGGACTGATGGCAGTCAAACGATTCTTCAATTACTACTTCCCCTGGACATACCCTCAATGGTCTCTTAGACATCGGATATTCGATGCAGTACTATCGCTGAGCTTAACCCTTGCAGCCC
>Ga0194126_10001724_pt1 | contig 36338 bp, 33 predicted proteins | sample TA2KigC150mmetaG_FD_148641 | JGI IMG/M metagenome (GOLD analysis project Ga0194126, IMG submission 148641) | Freshwater microbial communities from Lake Tanganyika, Tanzania - TA2015035 Kigoma Deep Cast 150m | ecosystem: Environmental > Aquatic > Freshwater > Lake | place: Tanzania: Lake... | reverse complement strand
CAGTAACTATTAGTCCTCCCAATAACCAGCCAATACCCATCGCCACAATAGTTACCGTCGGTAAAAGCGAATTGCGCAGTACGTGCTTAAAGAGAACCTGACCGGCAGGCAACCCTTTCAGATCGGCTGCCCTGATATAGTCTGTCCTTAAAACATCAATCGTCCCCGAACGGGTCATGCGGGCAATATAACCGAGGCCGGTAAGGCTGACGGTAATCGCCGGCAGGATTAAGTAGGGAAAAGCCTGCCGGAAAGTACTTTCGGGGTTAATCGACGAGTTGGCCGGGAACCATTCCAGGCCGATCGCCAGAAAAGTGATTAGCAATAAGCCGGTAACGAACTCGGGCAGGCCGACAAAAGCCATCGAAACGCCGGTAATCAGCTGATCCGCCATTTTATCTTTTTTTAAAGCGGCAAAAACACCGAGTAGTATGCCAAGGGGCACATAGATCAGAAGCGCCACCCCGGCCAGCATGACCGAATTGCCAAGGCGCTGCATCACCATCGGTCTGACCGGCGTCCTGCTGACCAGTGAATTGCCCCAGTCGCCCCGCACAAAACCGCCGGCCCAGTCGAGGTACTGAACGTGCAGCGGGCGGTTAAGGCCGAGCTCTTCCCTTAAATTTTCGATCGCCCGCTCCGTGGCAAACTGCCCGAGAATAACCCTGGCCACATCGCCCGGCAGCAGTTGGGTAATGGAAAAGATAATGATTGACGCCAGGATCAGGGTAATCAAAATAAAACCGATTCGCCGGATCAGAAAATAGGTCACTTTCCAGCCCCCCTCTCCCCTTTTTTCAGCAGGCCATATCCCTGCAATACCAGCAGCTCGTCTGCAGGGATGTGGCAGCAGAGTTGGTGATAATAGCCGGTATTCTGCCAGGGCGGCTCTTCATTTTCGCAGATCGCGCCGATCTTTCGCGGGCAGCGGGTGTGAAAACGGCAGCCGGAAGGAATGTTCATGGCGCTGGGCACACTGCCTTTAAGACGAATCGACTCCTGCCTGACATCGGGATCGGGAATTGGCAGCGCCGAGAGTAAGGCTTCCGTATAGGGATGGTAAGGAGGAACAAAGACATCTTCAGCCGAGCCAATCTCCCAAAGCCGGCCCAGGTAGACAACGGCGATCCAGTCGGAAAGATGGCGCACCGCAGCGAGATCATGAGAAATAAAAAGGTATGAAGTGCCCTTCGATTCCTGCAGATCAACCAGTAGGTTCATCAGTGAAGCCTGCACCGAAACATCGAGCGAAGATATGGGCTCATCGCAGATCATCAGGGTCGGATCAGCGGCAAAAGCACGGGCTATGGCTACCCGTTGTTTTTCTCCTCCGCTCAGTTCGTGGGGCAGGCGGTAGATATAGTCTTCAGGGAGGTTCACCGCCTCAAAAAGTTCTCTTACCCTATCCTGAAGCGCTTTTTTGTCCATCCTGCGCAACAGTTTGAGCGGCCTGGCCACCGCTTCGCCTGCCGGGTGCTGGGGATTTAAAGATGCGTCGGGGTTCTGAAAAACCATCTGCATCTTGCGCAGGGTCTCAGGCGGTCGCTTCGCTACCGAATAAGGCAGCAGCTCTCCTTCAAGTTCGATTTCGCCGGCAGTAGCTTCTTCCAGGCCCATGATACAGCGGGCGAAGGTGGTCTTGCCGCAGCCGCTCTCACCGACGATCCCCATTGTAAAGGAGTGACGCATCCTGACCGTAATATCGTCGACAGCTTTAACTTCCTGCTTTCTAACTTTGCTTAGAAAAGGAAGGCTACCGGCCACGGGAAAATATTTTTTAACATTGCGCGCTTCCAATACCAGCTCTCCATATTCAAGCTCTTCATGCGCGTCACGGGTATCGGCAACCACATCGCCGTAACTCCTGAGCGCCTTATAACGGCGGCAGGCAGTGAGGTGGCCGCTTTCAATTTCGGCTAGCGGCGGCCTTGCCTCCCGGCAGGCCCCTTCAGCCAGTTCACAGCGGGGGGCAAAAACGCAACCGGGCGGCAGCTGGTCAGGCCGCGGAATATAGCCCGGTATCGCTTTCAAACTAATATCTTTCTTGTTTACATCCACCCGTGGCACACAGCCCAGCAACCCCCTGGTATAGGGATGCAGCTTGTTTTTAAAGACCTGCCCGATACTGCCTTCTTCCATCATTTCCCCGGCATAAAGCACTCCGACCCGGTTGCAGACCCGCGCAACGACGCCTAAGTTATGGGTTATATAGAGCACTGCTGTATCGTACTCGCGCATCAGGTCGCCAATCAGGTCCAAGATCACTGCCTCGGTAGTAACATCAAGCGCAGTGGTCGGCTCATCCATGATCAGCAGCTCCGGGTTTGTCGTCATGGCAATGGCAATCAAGACCCTCTGCAGCATGCCGCCGCTGAGCTGATGGGCATAGCGCCTGGCTACCGCCTCCGGGTCGGCCATGCGCACCTTGGTCAGCATTTCCAGGGCTTTATCCTTTGCTTCCTGTCTCGACATTTTGAGATGGGTGCGGGCCACTTCGGCTATCTGCTCGCCGATCATCACCGACGGGTTCACCGCCGCATTTGGGTCCTGGTGCACCATGGTAACCCGGCCGCCCCAGACCCGGCGCATTTCAGATTTTGAAAGAGTTAACAGGTCAGAATCGCCAAGATAAATTTCTCCGTTTTTTAAAAAACCGTTTTCCGGCAGGTAGCGAACGATGGCCCGGGCCAGGGTGCTTTTACCGGAACCGGACTCGCCTACCAGGCCGTAAATTTCTCCTGAACAGATCTGAAGGGAAACTTTGCGCACCGTATCGAGCAGCCCTTTTTCTGTCCGGTAAGTAACGGTTACATTGCGGGCATCCAACACTTTTTTAGGCATCGCTGACCCCTCCCGGCAGGAGCATTCTGCGCAAACCGTCACTCATAAAACCGACCCCAACGACCAGCAGGGCAATAGCGCCGGCCGGGAAAAAGAGCACCCACCTGGCCTGGTGAAACCAGGTCCGCGCCTCACCAACCATCAGGCCCCAGTCCGGTGAAGGCGGCTGAACACCGAGTCCCAGGAAACCCAGTGATGCGACAAGAAAAATGGAATAGGAAAAGCGCATCGACGCTTCCACTGCCAGGTGCGGCAATATGTTGGGCAAAATTTCCTTGTATAAAAGATATAAACTGTTTTCTCCCCTCAGCCGGGCAGCTTCAATAAACTGTCTGGTTTTTAGATCAAGAACCACACTGCGCACCACCCGGGCCACCATGGGAATGTATAGAAAGCCGACTACGATGATCACGTTAACCCTCGAAGGACCGAGCGAGAAAAGAATGACCATCGCCAACAGCAAAGGGGGAATAGACAAAATTACATCCATGGCCCGCATGATCAGTTCGTCAAAAAGCCCGCCCCGGTAGCCGGAAAAAAGACCCAGTAGCAGGCCAAAGAAAACGGCCAGCGCTGTTCCGGAACCGGCGACCGATAGTACATCACGGCTGCCGACTAAAATCCGGCTGTAGACATCCCTGCCAAACTGATCCGTTCCGAAAATATGCTCTTCAGAGGGCGGCTGCAGTTTGTTCGGCAGGTTTTGGGCAGTATAGGCATAGGGTGCCAGCAGCGGACCGAACAGGGCAATGATTAGGAAGAGAAAGACAGTGATAAATCCGATCAGGGTTGTGGGATAACGCCGCAAACGTTTTAGTGTAGAAATAGATTTTGATCTTGTTTGCTTCTGGTTAAGGGCATTCATTGTTTCAGACATCGGTTACCTCCACTCTGGTACCTAATCTGTAAATAGCATCCCGGCGGGCAGTAAACCCGCCGGTTATTGTCCTGGAAACCGCTTAATTTACCGCTTAAAATAGACAGGACGAAGGTCCATCGCTGTGCCGAGAATGCTGGTTGGCTCTAAACCCTGCACCTCGGCGCTGGCTCCCCAAAGGTTGTTGATAAAGAAGGGGATGATGACCGGACCACGCTCCATGAAGATCTCCTGAATCTGGTGGTAAAGACGTACCCTCTCTTCATGGTCCATCTCCTTGGCGGCAAGGGCAGCCAGCTCGTCCAGCTCGGCATCAGACCAGTGACTTTCATTCCACTGGGCACCGGTAACATAAGCCAGGTCAAGATAAGGCTGCGGATTGGGCCTTGCACCCCAGTCAGTAATGCCAAAAGGCACTTCCAGCCACATTTCTTCCGCACCATAGTAAACATCGGAAGGTACCAGTTGGATTTCAACATTTACACCGATCTCAGCCATCTGCTCTTTCCAGATAGTAGCGATCGCCGGAACCGGTGACGATTCCTGGGTAGTGATCACAATGTCAAGTCCGTCACCGTAACCGGCGTCGGCGAGCAGCGCTTTTGCTGCTTCAACATCGCGAGCCAACTCAGGCACAGCCAGGTGGTAATCGCCGTAGGCCGGACCGATTGGGGTGTCGCGACCGGTGGTGCCAAGCCCGTCAACCGCACCGTCAAGGATCGCGGCGCGATCAGTCCCCAGTCTTAGAGCCTGACGAACGCGGACATCGGCAGCCGGGCCTTCATCAGACCTCATCCGCAACACATACGAAGTGTTGGAAGGCGCTTGCAGCACTACCAGGTTGGGATCAGTTTCAAGCAGGGGGATAAACTCCGTCGGCAGGTAGATCAGGTAATCGATCTGGCCGCCGCGCAGTGCTTCAATCTGCGCAGAGGAGTCACTAAGGAAGATAATCTCAAGGCCATCTAAATAGGGCAGCGGGTTGCCTTCATCATCGCTCATCCAGTAGTTCGGATTGCGCTCAAAAATGATCCGGTCCTCTGGTGAGTAGCTGGTAATCATGAAAGGTCCGGTGCCGTTCCAGTTGGTGGCAAAATCTTCATTGTCGGCATCGGAAATAACCGCGTGATAGTCAAAAAGATCATATAAAAAATCTGGATTTGACTCGGTCAGTTCAAAAACCACTGTGTAGTCATCCGGTGTGGTTATATCGGCAATATTGGCATACAGAGTTACTGTAGCTGCGCCAACCTCGGGATCACGCAGGCGGTCAAAGGTGAATTTAACATCGCGCGAGGTCATCTCTTTGCCGTCGTGGAAAAGTACACCCTGGCGCAGGTTGAAGGTCCAAACCTTGGCATCTTCATTGCCTTCCCAGTTTTCGGCCAGACTGCGGCTGGGATCAGGGTTATTCTGTTCATCAATATAGACTAAAAAGTCACCCCACTGCTTGCCCATCCAATCGTCAGCAACAGTGCCAAAAAATGCGGGGTCCATATTGGTTGGTGCATAGTAAGCACTGCGCAGCACTCCGCCATGCTTCTCGGAGAGGGCTTCACCGGGAGTTCCATCTTCCCCTGGTGTATCTGTAGCACAGGAAACAAGGATCATACTGACTGCCAGAACCAAGACCAGCAGTACTAAGGCTTTCTTTAACATAGTTATACCTCCTCAAATATTAGGTGTTACTAACAGAATAAATGCTTATGCTCTCTGTTATTACCCCCCTTCATGCATTACTGATCTGGGCCCTAAACGTATTCTGAGGTGCTCAAACTCTTTTAGTGTTTGCCCCACCTATTTCAAGTTTATATCAGTTTAATACCAGCGGGTAACAGCCGTACTTCTTGACAGCGTCGGCCATCGCCATGATGTTCTCAATCCGGCAATAGTCAGGAAGATCGCACCCGCTGCCCATGATATAGCCCCCGCCCGGACCAGCTTCGGCAATCCTCTGTTTCACTTCAGCTTCCACTTCCTCGGGAGTGCCGCGGGTCAGTGTATAGTTTAAATCGATGTTACCCCAGAGGCAAACCCTGCTGCCATAGAGCTCTTTTACCGTTTTTAGATCCATGCACCCGGGCTCGAGCGGATGAATCCCACTCACCCCCATCTCCAGGATATCCTCCATCAGGGGCATGATATTGCCGCAGATATGAGTAACCCAGGGTACTTTACAGGCACGATCAACCATTTTAATCTTCGGCACAAAAACCTCCCTGAATATTTGGGGCGAAACCATCGGTCCGCTGTTATATGCTATATTATCATAAGATAATATAAAGTCGATACCGGTTGCGCAAAGCTTTTCCAGCATCCGGCAGTTCCACTCCACATAGCGGTCAAGAACTTGCTCAACCAGCCGCCGGTTTTCATAGAGCGCGTAAGATAGACCATCCAGCCCCATCGAGTAAAGTACTCCACTAATCCCGAAACGGCAAAGGGCGTAGACGGCCAGGCCGGCGGATGCCACCTCTTCAACAAATCTTTTTGCCGGATCGAAAAAGCGATCATCATCCGGATCCGGAAAAACCATCAGATCCAAATCCTTATCTTCTTTAATCAGGCCACCCAGCATGTAGCGGTAGCCATCAACTTCTTTCCACTCGCAAAAAACGGGAGCCGTATAGTCCTGATCAAGATTGATGGCATCGAAACCGATTCTTTGAGCAAACTCCACCGCCGTAAACTGCTCTTTACCCATAATCTTTTTGCGGATCGCCTCTTCGGCGTAATCGGCAAAGGGAACCCGGTCCGGCTGTTCCAGGTTAAGAGCTTTCATGATCCGCTGCCTATAATTCATAAAAGACCTCCGCAAACTTAAAGCAGGCTGTTGATCTGATCGATTACTTTCTGTTGCGGTGCATTGGCCGAGTTACTGTCTAAAATTGATTTTGCTTTTTCCCTGGCCAGTTCGAAACAATCTTTGCTGCCCAGCTGCTGCCAGGTTTCATACATCATTCGGTTAAATACCGTGGGCATCCAGATTTCACTGCGAAAATGCTCCATGGTGTGTTCTTCGCTTAAGTAGTGTCCCGCTGGGCCGACCTTCTCAATTACCTCCACCGCCATCGTATTACTGTTAACCTTCGTTCCTGCCCCGATATAGCGGGTGGCGCTGATAAAATCATCGCACATCACCAGGAAGGGCAGCGAACCGGTTTTACCGCCGTCGAGATAACCGACGTCGTGCACCAGGTTAGCCCCGCAGAGCTGGTTCAACAACAGGCCGATTGAAGCCTCCATCCCGGCCTGCGCATCGGGCAGCGGCGCATTGCAGCAGCCGGCTTCGGTAAAGTTGGGCAGTCCGTAAAAGCGGGCCAGCTCGCTCATGGCACAGTAGTTCATCGCTGCATCGGGCGAACCATAGAGGGTAGCTGTAGATTGCATATCCATCGGGGTGGCCCCGCCGCCGATGATGACCGCGGCTCCCTTCTTTTTCAGCTGGGCAATCAAGAGGCCGGAAAGACTCTCCGCGTTCATCTGCACGATGGTGCCTGCCTTGCTCACCGGGCAGGTGCCGCCGGCAACGACACCGGGGGTATAGATAACCGGCACCCCGTATTCGATACAGGCAAACATCTTGGCCATCCCATCGGCCGTATGAACCAGGGGAGAAATCGGTTCATCATAGATAATTATGTACGGCTTAGACCTCAGTTCGTCTTCCGATCCTGCCGCTGCTGCTGCCATTTTGATAATTGTCCTCGTTTCCTCTTCACTTAAGGCAGTAAAGATAATAGGCTTGGCCGTGTTCAAGGTCATCGTGGCAAACTGATAAAGGCAGCCTTTTTTTGCCTCTACGTCACCGGGGATTCCATAGCTCATCACGAAATCAAAGTTGGGTAGATTCTCCATGATGACCGCCGCATTGGTAATATCCTGCCTTACGGTGCTCCGACGCACTCCGGTATCAAGGTCTAAATGAAAGGGCAGGTCCGAGCCTGATCCATAATAAGTACAGTTACTTTCCAGACTCATCACCGGCAGCCCTTCACGGTTGTAGACATTAATTTTTGAGGGGGCAGTTCTAATCGCGTCTTCAATCAACCAGCCCGGGATTCTTGCCACCCGATCTTTCACCAGGCAGCCGGCATCTTTTAAAAGCCGCAGTGATTCGTCATGATCGACCCGGACGCCGACCCTTTCGAGCACATCAATGGTAGCGCTGTGCAGCTCTTCCAGCTGACTATCGCTGAACCAGCTTAACTTGGGTGACAGCTGCTGACTATAATTGGAACGGTAATCTTTGATCGTAAAGCACCTCCGCAATAATATTAGCTGATCGGCCCTTAACCTTGTATTAGAGATGGTTTAAGCCAAGGCCGATCGTTTCATGTTCTGAACCCTTAACCGGTGCGCCGATCATCCCGTAGAGCACCACGGCCAGCCATTCGCCGTCTTCAACCTGCTCGGTGGTACGCGGCCCGCGAACAACAGTAAAAATCAAGCCGACCGTGCGCAGCATATTACCGAGCCCCAGCTGACCGCGGCAGATACCGACAAAAGCGTCAAGGGTGGCATGATACAGGGCATGCGTATCACGGTAATAATCCTTACGAATCAGCCCTTCCCGCTGGGCCGCTGTCTCTACGGCAGCAAAGATCTTCTCAGTGTTCATTGAACCCACCTTACCCTTAATCAGGGCATACCCTTTTTTCAGCGCTGCAGCCCTGATCTCAGTTTCACTTTCTCCATCCGCCAGGGCATAGAGGATTGCTGTCTTACCGATTGATTCCATTACTGATACCGCCTTATTTCATTGATAATTCTATTCTACCATCTGCAGGCAAAATTAAAAGGGATTCCGAATATTAACAAAAATTTACCTCAGCATCTACCGCTTCCACCAGGCGTCCACTCTTAACCAGCTCTATGGCCCTGTTCACCAGCGGATATAAAACCACGTCTTTTTCGATAAAATCAACTTCCTGCCTGAGCAGTCGATGCGCCGCCGCAGTACCGCACCCGAGATTTTCCGCACCCCGGAAATCAACAGCCTGGGCCGCCGCAAGCAATTCGATCCCCAACACGGAAGCCACATTATCAACAACCTTTCGTGCCTTGCGGGCCGCTGTAGTCCCCATGCTGACATGATCCTCCTGGTTGGCCGATGAAGGAATCGAATCAACACTGGCCGGATGGCAGAGCACCTTGTTTTCACTGACCAGCGAAGCCGCCGTGTACTGGGCGATCATCAAACCGGAATTAAGCCCCCCCTCTTTAACCAGGAAAGGCGGCAGGCTGCTTAAAGCCGGGTTAACAAGCTGCTCAACACGCCGTTCGGCAATACTGGCCAGTTCGGCCACCGCTATCGCCATAAAATCCATCGCCTGGGCCACCGGCTGCCCGTGGAAATTACCTCCTGACAAGACTTTACCCTCATCGGGAAAGAGCAGCGGATTATCATTAACCGAGTTAATTTCAACTTCAATTATGGAACGCACATAATCGAGGGCATCGGCAGTGGCGCCGTGCACCTGGGGTATGCAGCGCAAACTGTAAGAATCCTGGACCTTAATAGTGTCGCTGCCGATTAACTTGCTATCCGTGATCAGGCAGCGGATCATCTCAGACACATATTGGTGCCCCCGGTAAGCTCTAACCTGCCCGATCAGGGGGTCAAAAGCATCGGGCACGGCAAGCTGGGCCTCCAGGGTGAGCGCTGCCGTGATCATCGAAGCCTTTAGCAGGTTAACCGCGTCATAGTAAGCCAGAGTACCGATCGCCGTCATCACCTGAGTACCGTTAATTAAAGCCAGACCTTCTTTTTCAACCAGGGTAACCGGTTCCAGGCCGGCTGCAGCCAGGGCCTCGGCACCCGACATCCGCTCACCCTTAAAATAAGCTTCTCCCTCGCCGGTTACAACCAGGGCCAGGTGCGACAGGGGAGCAAGATCACCACTGGCGCCGAGCGAGCCTTGCTCGGGAATCACCGGGACCACGCCCAGGTTAAGCATAGCGATTAAGCGCTCCAGCAGCTGCGGCCTTACGCCTGAGCAACCCCTGGACAGGGCATTGATCCGCAACAGCAGGGCGGCGCGCACAGTCTCTTCCGGCAGTGGATCGCCCACCGCCGTGGCATGACTGGCAATCAGGTTTTTCTGCAGCTGAATTGCGTCTTTGCGCGAAATATTAACATCGCTGAAACGCCCGAAACCGGTGGTAATCCCGTACACCACGGCATTGCTCTCCACCAGCTTTTCCAGCATGGTCCGTGAGTGGATCACCCGCTGCAGGGCTTCTTCGTCAAGGGCTACAGCTTGCCCCTTACGGCTCACATTAACCACATCTTCAATCAACAGCGAATCGCCGGTTATATTAAGCACTTCCCGGCTTCTTTCGCTCCGTTTCAGAAGATTCATCGTTAGAAGGCACTCCTTTCAAATAAAAAAGAACGCAAGGATTATCATCCCGGCGCTCCCTCATGTCTAATAGCTATGAGCAGCTGGATTAAAAGCTTTATTATTCCTATCCAAAATTGTATCCGAAAAATTCAAACCAGTCAAGGAATATTTGCCACTAATATTTACCACTAATCAAGATATTATTTACGAGTATTTCTATCACACATCAGTTATTTGACAAACTCGATCGGCTCTTGTAGTATGTATACTAAGATAGAAAGTGTACATTATAGTCTTTTTTGGGGGTAATCTATTTGTCAACCGTTGTGTTAAGGAAAAAAAACAGGGTCACTATTCCAATTGACATTATTAAGCAAACCGGGCTAAAAGAAAATGATCCGCTTAAAATAGATTTAGTCGAACAGCAAAGCGGCTACAAGATTGTGATTGAACCTTTAGTTGTAAGAATTCGCAGCAGAAAAAAAGCGGATTAACCTTAAAAAACCTGTATGAAGATTTTTCTGTGGAAGAGAGCATTAGCGAAAGTGTAAATTGTGGAGATAAGGTCGGTCTTGAGGAATGGTAACCCCTAAACAAGGCGACATAATTTTGGTAACCTTTGATCCAACCAAGGGTAGTGAACAGGCCGGCACCAGGCCGGTTTTAATTATCAGCCAGGATTTACATAACCAAAAGCAAAAAATGATCTTTGCCTGCCCCATCACCAGCACCAACCGTAACTATCCTACCCATATCGCTATTAGCGGCCGGTGTAATAATACCGAAGGTTTTATCATGTGCGAACAACTGAAAGCAATCGATTATGAAAAACGAAGAGTTCGCCTGATCGGCCGTGCCAGCGATGAGCTTTTGGCGGAGGTTATAGAAATAATCGACCTGATTATCTGGGGAGATAACGATTAGGAAAGACCGAAGATCTGCCGCGCTTCGGCCGGGGTGGCAATCTCGCGACCGTAAGCTTGAGCCAGGGCGGCCACCCGCTGAACCAACCCTAAGTTGGAAACCGGTTTGCCTTCATCAAGTTCATTTAAATCCTCTAGCCCGGTACGCACGTGCCCCCCGAGCGCCAGCCCCAGGACGCTTAGCTGACGGTGGGCTTTGCCGATAGCTGTTACTGACCAGGTGCAGTTTTGCGGCAGACTTTCAACCAAAAAGAAGAGGTTGCGGGCTGAACCGCTTAGAGATCCGGGCACTCCGAGCACCAGGTTGATCTGCAACGGCTCTTTGAGGATCTTCTTTTTCACCAGGTACTGGGCATATTCCAGGGCTGACAAATCAAAGACTTCAACCTCAGGCTTTACCCCTTTTTGATTCATCTTCTGTGCCAGCTCAGCAATCAGCTTCGGTGGGTTAAAATTTACTGAGTTGGAAAAGTTAGTTGAGCCGGTGGTCAGGCTGGCCATCTCCGGCTTAAGCGCGATACATGCGCCGCGCTCCGCGGCGGTTTTCCCGGCCCGGGCCCCGGTGGAAAATTGGATAATTATATCGCACTTCTGCTGCACCTGCCTGGCTATCTGCGTAAATACTTCCGGGTCGGCAGTCGGCTTGCCGTTACCATCACGGGCGTGAATATGGGCAACCGCCGCACCGGCCTGGTGGCAGAGATAGATATCCTCGGCAATCTCCTCCGGGGTCAGCGGCAGGAAGGGATTGATCTCTCTGGTCGGCACATTGCCTGTGGGAGCGATGGTAATGATCAGCTTTTCCATATCAGCAGATCTCCAGCGCTGCCCTGATCTCGGCGGTTACAGCATCTTCGCTTTCACCGGCCAGCGCCTTCTCAAGGGCTGCCCTGCTTTTGCCGCCTCCAATCCTACCCAGGGCCCAGGCGCTGTATTTGCGAACCAGATCCTGGTGATCTTGCAAGGCCCTACTGAGCGGGCCGACTGCTGCATCATCACCGCTGTTGCCGAGGGCAATCGCCGCATTACGTTGGATGAATTTCTTCTCCCAGATGTAACCATACATCAGCTGCTGAACTGTATTGAGGAAGTATTGATCGTCCATGTTCAGTAAGAGGGGCAGATCGAATCTCGGCACCATCTCCTGTAAAAAAGCATCGGGGACCAATTTTTGCTTCAGCCGGGCCTGGTTATGAGGACAGGCATCCTGGCAGTGATCACAGCCGTAGATCCAGCCCCCCATTTTGACGCGCATCTCAGGCGGAATATCTTCGGGAGCACCGGGGAAATTGCCGGCACCATAGCTGTTGAACGCGATGCAACGCAGCGGATCCATTTTGTAGGGGGCATATAAAGCCCCGGTTGGGCAAGCATCGATGCAGCGGTGACAGTCATCGGGGCAGGAGTGCTCTTTTTTAGCTGTGGTTGGCTCAAACTCACCACTGACCGCCATGGCCGCAATGCCAATATAGCTACCGCGCCCGGGGGAGTAGATAAAAGTATTGCAGCCAAAGTTGCCGAGGCCGGCCCGCACTGCTGCCTGACGCTCAGCCATCGCCGGCCTGACGCCGACTTCCATTCCCTTGCTCTCCAAAAATTCCCTGATCAGGCGCAGGCGGCTGCCGAAAAGGCGTTTTTTACCGGGGTAGAGTCGCGATTGATAGGCTTTACCGATCCGCCCTTCAAATTCCTGCGGATAGGCCTGCTTGTAATAGTCGTAGATCAAAACCACGATTGAGCAGGCAGAAGGTAGCACAAACTTAGGGTCAGCCACATGAGCCAGTTGCAGCAACCCATCGCTGATCCAGCTGTAACCCTCTTTTCGTTCCACTAAAGCTTCTGTTAATTGTGGGAAAGGATCTGCGGTCGTAAAACCGACATCATCAAAACCGATCTCCAGGGCGTATTCCCTGATCTCCTGCTCCAAGCGGCGCACCCCCAGGTTATTTGTGATACCATAGCTATTCTGCTCTAAAGAGCTGGAATCCTCCTCTTTATCGAGAAACTCACGAATGGTCGGATTTTTTTCTCTTAGCCGCAGCCAATTTGGCAGCTATTAAGGGGCGCAACTCGGTGATCAGAATACCGGCTAGAATTAACGCAGCACCAAATAGTTTTTGTACGGTAAATACCTCGTACCAGAATAGATAGGAAAACAAGCCGGCAAAAATGGCTTCCGTGGAGAGGATCAACACCGCATGAGTCGGCGGTGTATAGCGCTGGGCGATGGTTTGGGTTACAAAGGCACCGATCGTGCAAAAAATGACCGCGTAAAGAATTGCGCTCCAGATTGCCGGCGAGTGGCTGAACATCCCGCTGGTCGGCTCAAAGATTACGGCAACAACAAAACTGGCAACACCGGTTAAGGCGATTTGAGTGACCGCTAAAACAATCGGATCACGATTCCTGACGTGAATGGCAATAGCGATCAGGTGACCGGCAAATAGAAAAGCGCCGATCAGAGTCAGCAGATCTCCAAAACCCAACCCCATTGATTCGTTGGCCGATAATAAGAAAAGGCCTATCGCCGCCATCGCTGCCCCGATCGCTGCCCAGAGACCCGGTGATTTTTTGGTGATTAAATAGTACATGAAAGGAACGATTACCACTGCCGTTCCGGTGATAAACCCGGAGTTGCCCGGTGTGGTATGGAGCAGACCCACGGTCTGAAAAACATAGCCGCTAAAGAGAAAAACCCCGATCTGCACCCCGGCCAGGTAATCCCCCAACGGAGCTTTCACCAGACGTTGTCTGAAGACAATGGCTAGAAGCAAAGCTGCCAGGCAGAACCGAATTCCGAGATAGGTAAAAGGTTCTATCACCTCAAAAGCGTGCTTCATGATTACAAAGTTTGAGCCCCAGAAAACGGCTACAAAAAGTAGTGATAGATCTGCCAGGATTGTCTTTTTATGATCTGCCATCTTGCGCATGTTTTTGAACGTTCCCCATTCCCAACAAAAATACTGCCCGGCCTGTATAAAAACTGAAGCCGGACAGATCAATATTATCATAATGAAGTTGTTCTGAAAACCAATTGAAAAGCTGGCTAATTCAAAAAACACCAGCTTTTTAACTAACCATCTAAAAGAACATTTAACCTCTTAAGCTGTATCATTCTTACCGGTCTTTTTACGCCGCTTTAGTTCAGCAGCGATGTAAGAAGCAACGTGATTGGGCAGCGTTCCCGGCCCGAACCCGGCATCATAACCCAGTTCAATAGCTAGCTCGTGCGAGATACGCGGCCCGCCGCAGATCAGCAGCACCTGATCGCGCAGCCCTTCGGCCTCCGAAAGCTCAACCAGCTCGGTTAAGTTTTCGAGGTGGATGTTTTTCTGGGTTACAACCTGCGAAACAAGAATCGCATCGGCTCCGAGCTCAACTGCCCTGGCCAGCAGTTCGGCATTAGGCACCTGGCTGCCGAGGTTATAGGCCTCCATCTCCGGGTAGCGCTCAAGTCCATATTCACCCATATAGCCCTTCATATTGATAATCGCGTCAATACCCACCGTATGGGCATCACTGCCAGTGCAGGCGGCAACAACCACCACTTTGCGCCCCAGCTCGTTTTTAATCAGGTTATTAACCTCTTTGAAGTTCAGAATTCTTTGCTGCTGCTTCGGAACCTTGATCGCCGTAAAATCAACACTGTGGGTACACTTGCCATAGAGGACAAAAAAGGTAAACCCTGCACCCAGATCGGCCATTTCCGTTATAGCCGGCGACTCAAGGCCCATCTTTAAAGCAATCTGCCGGGCGGCCTCTTTGGCTTCATCACCGACCGGAACCGGCAGGGTAAAGCTAACCTGCATTGCTCCGTCATTTAAAGTATCACCGTAGGTTTTCACTTTACCTAAGTCAATAGCCATTTAAGAGAGCCTCCCTTCGGTCGAAATAGCATGATCTACAAATATATTGAGGAAGGGGTTGTAGTAACTACTACCTTTTCTAATAACCCCGCTGCCGCCCTTACCGCCTTCCCGGGTGCGCTTGATATCGGCAAACAGGCCTCTTTCCATCGCTGTCTCCAGACCAATCTGCTCAATTTCTTGCAACATTGCGCAGGCTTCATCCAGCAGGCGGGTAGCACGGGCCTGCACTTTACCGCCGGGAGCAAAGATTAACTCATCGCCCAAGTGGCGGGCGTTATTGAAGATATAGTTGGCATTGTCAATACTTAGGTAGCGATCACTGATAAAGGGGGTATGAATCGCCTCAGTCAGCATCCCAAGCAGCTGAATCTCCTGCCCGGTCATTACCGCAACCAGATTATACATGCCGTTGATCAGGTAGGTTTTAAAGATATTGCCGGTGACATGCTTGGTTGGCGGCATATATTTGAGTGGTGATTTGGGGAACAGCTCACGGCAAAGCTGGGCCTGGGCGATCTCCATCAACAAACCGTCTTCCATAGCCGGGTTAATCTCAAAAGCGTGACCTAAGCCCATCTGCTCTTCTTTTAAGCCTGAGTGCAAGGCCAGCTGTTCATTAATAAACTGGGAGGCTAAAACCGTGTAGCCCTTGTCAAAGGCATCGGTGGTGGTCAGATAGTTATCTTCGCCCGTATTGATGATGATTCCGGCATAGGCGTTAATCATCCGCGAAAAATGCTGGTCAATAAAAGTCCGGCGCATATTGATGTCGCGGAACAGGATCCCGTACATAGCATCGTTCAGCATCATATCCAGGCGCTCCATGGCGCCCATGGCCGATATTTCGGGCATGCAGAGCCCGGAAGCATAGTTGACCAGGCGGATATAGCGACCGGTCTCTTCTCCCGCTTCATCTAGCGCTGAGCGCACGATGCGGAAGTTCTCCTGGGTGGCGTAAGTGCCGCCAAACCCTTCACTGGTTGGCCCGTAAGGCACGTAGTCAAGCAAGCTTTGGCCTGTATGCCTGATCACGGCTACTATGTCGGCCCCCTGCAGGGCAGCAGCCTTGGCCTGCACAGCATCTTCATAAACATTACCGGTAGCAACAATAACGTATAACATCGGTTTGCTTGGCGGAGCCGCTTTGGCAATCCGGCTCTCTCGCTGAGCTCTCACCACACCGATCTGGGCAGCTGCTTTCCCGGCCAACCCATCGGCAGTGTCCCGCCACTTTTCTTCCGGGCCGTCAGGCACATCCTCTACTTTAAGTTTTCCATCAGCAAGGTCCTGGGCAATCTCCTGGGCTGTTTTCCCCCTGGCGACGATCGCTTTTGCCAGCCAGGGCACCAACCCTCGATCCAGAAGGCCGGCCTGCTGCAGCTTTTCAACCATCACATTAGCCAGCGGCACTCCGGCAGCGTCTACGCCATCAATACCCAGCAGCCTCGCGGCGGCCCTCTCTGTAGTTGTGGTTGTATAGTCGCCAATCCAGGCATGCAGGCGATCGGCGATTTTGCCGGCCATTTTTCTGGACAGATCAACCTTTGAAAGGTCCAAATCCAGTTTGTTTGCCACTTAAATCACTGTCCTTTCAATAAACATTCAGCTGGTTTGACTCTGTCTTACCGGTAGTTAGAAGTCTCAAAAACCAGGTCGAAAACAGGATAGGGACTTAGTGCTTCTTCCATTCTCTCTAAAAACATCTGCGGGTCGTAGCCCCTCCCGCAGGGATCGGTCGGATTAAGCGTAATTGCGACCAGATTAATCCGATCCAAAACTTTAATATTGCCTCCCTGGTTAATAAAACGATAATAGAGCTCAGGTGAAATGAAGAGACGTGTTGCATCTTTCACGATCAGGATTGGCGGTATGGGATAAAGCTCCATCACTTCTATTAAATTTTTATCAACCAAAGCCCCGCCAAAAACCAGTGCCTCGGTTTCCCGGAGACATCTGTCAATCAACTGTGCTCCGGCCAGCAGCGGAATAGTGGCCTTAACCGGCTCAATCCTTAAAGCGCAATCGTCGCGGTGCAGTAACGCCGCGTTACCCGCCTCCAGTCCGGACCTGGCAGCTTCGGCCATCTCTCCTTCTAACGCGGAAGCCATAAAAAGATTACAGCGAAAAACTGTTTTCTTGATCACATCATCCATGGTCGGCCCGAGAGCTGCTCCGGTAGCCAAAATAGTTCCATCAGTTAAAAGCGGCGAAGCCGATGCCAGGCGATTGATCGCGCCATCCACCAGCACATATCCGGCCCCGTAGTCAAACATCTTTGCCACCAGTTTACTTAGAGCAAAAACACTGCCCGGCCCGGCCAGCTCGACCAGGCCAGCCTGCTTTACCCTGGCCAAAAGCACTGCTCCAAGCGGAGTTGAAAATGAGCTGCTTTCCAAAAGTTCAAGTTCTGCTGCGGCGGCATCAAAACAAGCTTTGGCCGTCACCACCAGAGCCCCCTTCGGCGCATAGATTCTTGGTTTATCTTTTAAAGTCAGTCGGTCAAATCTTTCACCGTCGTAGCCGGCTGAAATCAAACCCAAAGCTACAGCATTTTTTTCAAATGTTTCAACCAGGTAGTTAAAAGTGACTGTTTTACCAACATTCTTTGTCATACCCACGATGGCAATTGAGCTGTAGCCTGCTGTGATAATCAATTTATCCAGTCCGGTCATCATAACCCCGTCAGCATCGAAAGATGGTCAAAAAAAGATTCTACTGCATTCGGATCAATTGCTGCGAGTATGGTGCGGTCAGAAGTATCATGTGGGTTTTGTATATGAAAGCTAGTGTGCCGCGTTTAATTCTTCAGCAGTAGAATCATCTACAGAATACAAAATAAAACAGCTGAAACCCTTCACAAACCAGGCCAAAAATGAAAGAGCTTTTTTATACATCATGTATATAAACGTGCAGGAATAATTAAAAAAAACTTGAATTAGGAGAAGTGGTTACAAACAAATTAATTGCGCGGTGAACAAAAATGGCTTTAACCGTTCAGGAGGCTCTCAACCTTGATATTTTTAGTCGCTGCCGGGTTTTAACCGCCGGAAGCGGCCTGAAAAGCATCATTCACTGGGTAAATATCTTGGAAATCCTTGATGATCTTAGCCACATTGAGCCCGGTGAGTTTTTAATTACCACGGCTCACGGTATGCAGGCCCTGAATACGAAAAGACAAACGGAGATGGTGGAGTTTTTTGCCGAACGCAAAATGGCAGCTATGGCGATCCAAACCGGGCACTATATCGAAGAGATTCCGGCATCTTTGATTAGCCTCTTCAGCGCCTACAATATTCCGCTGATCGAAATCCCCCCCGACATCAGCTTTAAAAATATCACCCGGTCCCTGATGCTTTCGCTGCTTAAAGCAGAAAAAGAAGATACTGGAGAATTGCCACCAGCTAAAGGAAAAGATCAGCTCCAGCGTAAATACAAGACCATGCTCGCGATCTGGTCCGGCCTTTCTGAAGGGAAGAAGCCCCTTTATTATCATCAGGATCTGCTTAATCTAAACATTGAAACAGAACGGGCCTACTGGATCTGCAGGTTGGCAGCCTGCAACCCGAAGCGCAACCGGACTCTCTACCCGGTACAGACTGAAGAGCTCTTAGCAGAACCGGTAGGGCAAGCACTGTTTCAATTGATGGAACAACGCCACATCTCTTACCTGATAGGAACTGCCGGTGATAATCTAACTTTGCTGTTACAACCGCACCCCGAAAGTGGCACAGGCAGCACAATCATGCCATACAGCAGAAGGGTTTTAGAAGAGTTGCGGCTCCGTTGCGTTCAAGCCGATATCTATCTGGGGTTAAGCAACTGTCATCTAAACCTTGAAAGTTGGGGAAAAGCCCTCGAACAAGCAGAAACAGCCCTACGGGCAGCAGTTCTGGGCCTGGTCAAGCAAAATGGGTTCGGTTCGTACTCGGCCCTTGGCCCCCTAAAACTGATTCTCGCTGTAGAAAATACTGAAGCCCTGGAAGATCATCTGCAGGAAACCTTAAGCCCCCTCTTAGAATATGATCAGCGCACCGGCGGAGCACTGGTTCAGACCCTGAGGACCTACCTTAAGTATCACAACATTAAGCACGCTTCCGAAGAATTATATGTACACCGTCATACCATGAAGTACCGCCTGAATCAAATTCGCAAACTGACCGGGATTAACCCTGAAGAGACTTCCGCGGTAGTAATTTTAAGCGAAGCGCTCACCATCTATGATTACCTTAAAGCCCGCGGCCTGCACCCTTAATCAACTGATACTTCAAGCCGGGAGTGATTTTCTTTGGTCCTGACAGAGCCGATCTGATAATCAAGAGGCTGGACAAAGCCGGGACCGTCCACCACCAGGGTATGAGCTTCCCCACCTTCACCGCACGGTGAAATGCCAATGCTGACGCAGTATTCGATATAGTCATGATCCATGATCCGTCCCAGCCACCGTTGGTCGACCAGGTCGCTTCGAATGGCTACGATCAAAGCTTTTCCACCACGCTTAAGCAGCTCTTCAGAAACTGCGCGTTCCTCCATCAGCCACAGAGGCAGGTTATAATCGATGCCGCAGCGCTTAGTCATCTTATCAACCCATTGCCGGTGTTCCTCCAGGTTGATATCGCCAAAAACACCGCCGGTTATTAAATACTTCTCTTTCAGCATCCTAACCGCCCGCTCGAATCCTGTTTCATAGCTTTCCCAGCTTACTTCTTCGGTCTGTAGGGGCAGTCCGAGTGCCTTGGCCTGCTGCCGTAACATTGCCGTTTTCAGACCGTGTGACCGGCTATAGCCGTCACTCCCAACAAAACTGAGTAGGCAGGCGATATCAAGACCCTGCTCTCGGGCCATCAGCATAGAAAGGTAGGAGTCCTTGCCGCCACTCCAGGAAACAAAGACCCGGTCAACGGGATTACTGTGATAGATCATCTGCATTTTCTCCCCTGCTTCCTTCATCACTAAGATGATGAGTGCGGTTATAATAATCAACGGCAAATTTATCTTCGGTCCGGCGGATCAAAGTAACCGATGCGTTACCAATCTTAATATCCCAGAATGCAGTATGTTTAAGGTTTAGAATGTTATAAAGTAGCGCCCGGATTGAACCACCATGGCTGACAGCCACGATCCGTTTCCCATCAGTAGTCAAATCCGATATTGTTGAGAGAAACTCGTTCATCCGGTCGCAGACATCTTTTAAAGACTCACCACCGGGTGCCTCTTTATGAAAGGGGTCGTCCAGCCAGTGGCTGATGGCACTGCCCCACTCCTTCTCGATTTCATCAAAAGTGAGACCCTCCCATTGGCCGAAGTGAATCTCACGCAGCAGCGGGGTGATGATCGGTTTTAGGCCACATCCCGCGCCGATGACCCGTGCTGTATGCAGGGCGCGGTTCAAATCGCTGCAGTACAGTTCATCGATACCCAGGGAGGCCAGATAGTGTCCTACCGCCTCGGCCTGACGCAACCCGAGCTCTGAAAGGGGCGATTCAGTCCAACCAAGATAGCGGCGCTCTTTATTAGATTCTGTCTCTCCATGACGGATTAAGTAGATCTCCACTGCTTAGCGTTCCCCTTTCGGCTCAAAAAGTGAGGGTTCTTCTTCCTTGTTACTGACCCCTGCGTCTTCAAAGGTGGCCATTTCATTGGTCACCCTGGCCGCCGCCTCGACTAAGTGCATCGCCAGCACTGCCCCTGTTCCCTCGCCCAAACGCATCCCCATGTTAATGTAGGGTTTTAAATTCAGGTAATCCATTAGCAGGGCATGTCCTGATTCAGCTGAAATATGCGAAGGAATCAGGTAGCTGAAGGCTTCCGGACAAATCTTTACGGCAACCAACGCTGCTGTGCTGGAGATAAAACCATCGATCACTACCGGGATCCGCTTAGCAGCAGCGCCGATGATCAGGCCGGCTAAAGCTGCTATCTCTAAACCGCCCACCTTGCAGAGCGCTGCAAAAGGATCTACTTTGCCTTCGTTAATGTTGTGCATCGCCAGTGCTTCTTCCACCACTTGCTGCTTATGCCGCAGTTTCTGATCGTCTAAGCCTGTGCCGCGGCCGACTACCAGAGATACGTCGTAACCGGTAAGGGCGGCCATTAGCGCGCTGCTGGCCGTGGTGTTGCCAATGCCCATTTCACCGGTTGCCAGAACTTTTATCCCTGCTGCAGCTGCTTCTTCGGCGCATTCAAAGCCGGCCAGTAGCGCCTGCAACGCTTCGCTGCGGGTCATGGCTGCCTGACGGCGGAAATTATCTGTACCGCTTTTGATCCTGATCTTCTTCACTCCCGGCAGGCCGGTGTCCACTTTTACACCCATATCGACCACTTCAATTTCTACTTTACCCTGGCGTCCCAAAACATTAATCGCTGCTCCCCCGGCGGTAAAGTTGGCCACCATCTGGGCCGTTACCTCAGACGGATAAGCGCTGATTCCCTCTTCCGTTACCCCGTGATCAGCGGCCATCACCACTACCCGCTTAGCTGTATCAACAGGGAAGAGATCACCATGAATACCGGCCAGCTGCACAGCCAAATCTTCCATGCGGCCAAGACTGCCTAGCGGCTTGGTTAAAAGATCAACCCGCGCCCGCGCTTTCTCCATTGCTGCTTTGTCGAGCGGCTGAATGGCGGCAATTATCTCCTGCAGTTTTTGCTCCAGAACTTTAAAGTCTTCCATTTCTAAAAACCCCTTTCGGTTTATTAATGATCCGAAGATGATCGAACTAATCAGTAATGATGTGCATAATTTTTTTTAGATCTAAGCTTTTACGCACCACAGCCGCCAGGCTGTCATACTCCCTCTCCTTATATTCACGGTAGGTAGCCGGCAGAAGATTGCTCTTCTCCGGCAGGTTTCGCCTGCGCCGCACGGCATTAAGCAGGTTAGCCGTCCAGGTCAAATTATCAAAAAGACCATGCAGGTAGGTACCGAAAACATTACCTGTCGCATTGATCGCCCCATCATCCTGCCCGGTTGAGTGTATAAAAAGCGGATGCTCCACCTGCCCGTAATCAGTTCTGCCCATGTGAATCTCATAACCCTTCAAAAGCTCTTCTCCCTGCTGCGAAAAATAGTTATCGTCAGCATAGCGCCAGAGCGCTTCGACCTGCCTGGTAGATTTATCCTTCTCCATTACTGTTTCAAAATCGAGAAAACCAAGCCCATCTATTTCCAGCAGGCTGCTCTCCACCCGGTGGGGATCTATAATCCGCCGGCCAAGCATCTGAAACCCACCGCAAATGCCGATTAAAAGCCCACCGGCAGCAGCGTACTGGCGTAAAGTTTCTTCCCAGCCCGCCTCCCTTAAGAAAAGTAAATCCTCAATCGTATTTTTTGAACCCGGTAAGATCAGCAGATCAGGATCAGCCAACTCCTTTATTTCACGAATATAGGAAAGACTAACATCATCAAAGAGCTCAAAGGGGTTAAAATCTGTAAAATTGGCAATACGCGGCAGCAAAAGCACCTGCACCTTCAGTGCTCCTTTGCCGGAGCTTCTGGTAAACCTTTCCGTGACGCTATCTTCATCATCAAGCTGAAGCTTCAGCATCGGCAACACCCCGAGCACCGGTAAGTCAATCAGCTTCTCAAGCATCTCCAAGCCGGGCTCCAGGACTTTAGGGTCACCACGGAACTTGTTGATGACCACCCCTTTAAGCAGAGCCCGCTCATCTTCCTCGAGCAGGGCAACGGTGCCGTAGAGTGAGGCAAAAACGCCGCCCCGGTCGATATCGCCAACCAGCAAAACCGGGGCCTTTAGCCTTTTGGCCAGCCCCATGTTTACCAGATCGCTCTCCTTTAAGTTTATTTCAGCAGGGCTGCCGGCCCCTTCAATGACAATAATGTCGTGATCCTTACTAAGCTTCTGGTAGGCCTTGTCGATTACCGGCCACAAGTTCTCTTTCCAACTAAAGTAATCTAAAGCGCCCATATTGCCAGCCGGACGGCCCATCACCACCACCTGGGACCCCTGATCTGATGTCGGTTTTAAAAGGACCGGGTTCATCTCAACCAGGGGTTCGATGCCGGCCGCTTCGGCCTGCATCACCTGGGCGCGCCCCATCTCCAGCCCGTCGTAGGTGACAAAGGAGTTTAAGGCCATATTCTGCGCCTTAAAGGGGGCAACCCGGTAACCATCCTGCTTTAAGATCCGGCAGAGGGCGGCGCAAAGCAAACTCTTCCCAACCGAAGAGGCCGTCCCCTGGATCATCAGGCAGCTATTTTTCATTATTGATCACTCCCTGTGAACCGATCGGTTTCAGCGTCGCCGACCTCTAGCCAGCTTTTAATCGCCTTGACCAGGCGTTCATTTTCCGCCCGTTTGCGTACGGCAATTCTAAAGTAGCGCTGATCAAGACCGGGGAAATTGTCGGCCCGCCTGACCAGCAAGCCCAGCTGCGCCAGGTCGGCCTGGAAACGTTCCACCTTAAATTGAGGATCAAGCCCCCTGATTAAAAGGAAGTTAGCTGCAGCCTCAAAAACTTCGAAAGCGCCGGTCGCCTTGATGTGGTTTTCCAGGTAGGCCCGCTCTTCTGCAATCAATGTAAGGGTCTCTGCAATATAGTTCTCCTGCGCCAGGCAGTACAACCCGGCCTGCTGGGCTAGAAAATTAACCCGCCAGGGATCGCCCCAGCGGCTGATCTCGACAACCTCTGTGCCCGGGCCAACCAGGCAGCCGAGCCTTAATCCCGGCAGCCCCCAGATCTTGGTCAGTGAGATTACCACCCATAAGTGATCAAGCTCCAGGTCACGTAGGCTCTCTTCGGCACTACCGGTTAAGGGGATAAAGCTTTCGTCAAGCAGCACTTTAGCCCCTTGTTCTTCAGCAGCCTTCACCAGCGGTAACAGGTCAGCGCGCTTGAAAAGTTTACCTGTTGGGTTGCTGGGGTTGCAAAAAACCAGCAGGTCGCCCTGGGTTAGCTGCCCAATCAGGCTGGTGTAGTCTGGTTCCTCACCCGGAGGCAGCGGAAATCTTTCAACAATGGCTCCTGCCAGCTTAGCAGCCCGCTCGTATTCGGAAAAAGAGGGAGCCGGCACAAAAACCCGCCGCGGTCGGAGCAGGATCAGCAGCAGGTGAATCAGCTCGTTAGCACCATTACCCAGCAAAAGCCGCTGTTCGGGCAGGTTAAAGAATAGCGCCAGCCTGTAGCGCAACTCCCGCGCCTGTGGTGTCGGGTAGGCCACAATATCCGGCAACGCTTTCTTTAAGCATTCCAGTAAGCCTGCCGGCGGCCCAAGCGGGTTAATGTTGCTGCTAAAATCGATCAGTTTACCGGCAGTCTGATCCCAGCGCGCATAGGCGGCAGCCAGGTCACCGCCGTGACCGCCTGTTTCGTCATTAAAAGTATGAGACAAAAGAATTCACCACCATTTTCAAGGCTGCTGCAAAGGGGCTGTGGCTGTAAACCAGGTAAAAGGCCGTTAAAAAACCAAGCTCACCCAGTTCACTTACCGCGCCAAGGATGTCGCCAGTCAGACCGCCCAGGCGCCGGGTAGCATATCGGGCTAAAAGCAGGGCTGTCAACAAAGCCACCGCCAGCCCCGCGGTTACGGGAACAGCCAGTGGAGGTACACTAAAGAATATTAATGATAAGAGCAACAGAGCCCCAAGCGATGCCTTAAGCAGCTGAGCCGGCCCGAGGCTGCGCAGAAAAAGATCGCCTAAGCCCTGTTCCAAAGCAGGCTTAGAAAGCGACCCGGCCAGGACAATTGCCCAGCGACCCGCCAGCGGCATAAAAAAGACGGCCAGCGGCAAAAAGAGCTTTCCGGCGGAACTGAGCAGCGTAAATTTAAACAGGTAAACTAGCAGCAGCACTACCGCGCCCATCACCCCGATGGCGCTGTCGGCCATCGCTTTAAAAGATTTTTCGCGATCCATAACGCCAATCAGACCATCTGCCGTATCAGCAAGGCCATCAGCATGAAGACCACGGGTCACCAGAAAGCCGGCTGCCAGGATCAGCACCGCCACTGGCGCAGGCGGTAAAATAAAGAGGAGCAGAACAGCCAAGAGAGCCTGGATCAAACCGATCACCGCTCCAGCAAGGGGAAAGGCTGAGGCAGAATCAGCCAGATCTTTTCCCCCCTGCTCAAAAGAGACAAACGGCAGGGGAATAATCGTTAAAAAGGAGAGCGCCCGTGCTAAATTTTTCAAAATTTCTTAACCCCCAACAACATTAAGCCGCACGCCAGGCCGATCATTAAAATAAAGGCGAGCAACGATGTTTTCTGAAATAATCTAAGCCCTAAAGCGATCATCTCCGGGCTTGCTTCCCGCCCCGCCGCATTAATAACAGGCCGCTCCCTGATCTGGCCCTGATACACGGCAGAGCCCCCCAGCCTGACCTTCAGCACTCCCGCTGCTGCCGCTTCCGGCCATGCACTATTAGGGCTTTCGTGCTTGTAACGATCGGCAACTAAAACCTGCCAGGCAGCAGGGCTGCTTTTCCTTCCCCACCCGGCAATCAGAATCAGCAGCGCCGTCAGGCGGGCGGGCAGATAATTTAAAAGATCGTCAATCTTGGCGGCAGTGAAACCGAGCGCCGCATAAGCTTTGTTCTTGTAACCGATCATCGAATCGAGCGTACTCACCGCTTTATAAAAGACAGCAGCTGCAGGTCCAAAGAGGGCGGCAAAAAAAAGCGGGGCCACCAGGCCGTCGGAGCTGTTTTCGAAAAGACTCTCGAGCGCCGCCCGGGAAAGTTCGCCTCGATCAAGAACCTCTGTATCGCGACTGACCAGCAGCGCCACTTTGCTGCGCCCTTCTTCTAACTTTCCCTCACCCAGGGCCGTTTTAACCGCAAGCAGGTGATTACGCAGGTCTCCCCCGGCCAGCACAGCATAGTAGCTATAGAGTTCAAGCATAAAACCGGCTGCCGGATGTAACCGGTAAACTGCAGCAAGACTTAAGTAAACAGCCAGGGCCGAGCCGCCGGCAACCATTAGCACGATCAGCAATCCGGCCAGTTTTAAGCCGGCGCTGCTCTTAAAGAGCTTGCGGGCAGATCGTTCCAGCAGGCTGATCAGGCTGCCGATCAAGCGTACCGGATGGGGCAGCCAGGGTGGATCACCAAACAGATAGTCAGCCAGGTAGGCCACCACCAGGGCGGCAATGGTAAAAAGAGAGCGTTCCATTTATTTGAAACGCTGCGGCAGCCCGCACACCACAAACCACACTTGGTCTGCCGCTTGCGCCATCAGCTGGTTGGCCCGGCCTGCCAGATCGCGGTAAACACGGCCAACCGGATATTCGGGGACTACGCCCATCCCAACTTCATTGGTAACCACGATTACTGCCGCCTCTGATTTAGCGGCTGCTGCGGCAAACAAGCTGATATAGTCAAGTGTCCGGCCGGCAGCTTCCTCCAGCAGCAGTTCATCGGCAAAAATATCTTCCCCTTCCCTGACAGCGCCGTGCCGGTCAAGATCAGCCAGAAAACGGTTACTGATCAGCAGCGTTAAACAGTCAACCAGGATCACTTTCCCGGCCGTCCCTTCCCGCTCAAGAACCAGGTGCGGCTCCAACGGCTCTTCCACCGTTTTTACACTATCCGGACGGCGGTTTTGATGACGGAGGACCCGCTCAAACATCGCCTCATCCTCCACCCGTGCCGTAGCCAGATAGATATAGGGTCTGCCGTTTTCGGCAGCGAGCTGCTCAGCATAAGAGCTCTTACCGCTGCGCACCCCCCCGGTAATCATGATCAAAGGTCCACCCGCGCTATCAGTCATCGTCCTCTCCTCCGCCTTGTTTAATCACCTTTATCAAATCATCAACCCGCTCCACACCGGACGCCCCTTTATCCAACAGCCGCCTGAATAGCTCTACTGCTTTACCCCCGCTGTAATCGCGCTCCGGCAGCCCGGCGAAATCGATGATGTAGAGCGGCTTTCCTTCATCAAGGGCTACCTCCACTTCAGTAAAGAGCGGCAGGTTCCCTTCACCGAAAGGAATTGGCGGCACTACAATCGCATCGGCTTCACGCATTAGTCTTAAGTGTTCATCACGGTTTTCCCGGTTCATCATCGTAAACGGCGGCACAATCACCACCGGCAGGGAGTTGAAATGGGCAAACCGACAGCCGCTATCCTGGGCCGAAACTGGGCCGACAGAGAGGCGACAACCTTTTTGGTAGAGCAGCTCCAACGTCGGCATCGCTTCCTCTCCGCCACCAATGACATGCACCCGGAGTCCAATCTTTCCGGCATTTCTGGTTTTGTCTCCCCGGATGACACTGACCTGGAGCACCCCATGCAGCGGATGGCGAAAAGTGGTTGCCGGAACTCCGTAAGACTTGCGGATGTTCTCAGCCGTGATCACCTCGTCTGCCCGTCCAGAAGCCAATACTCTGCCACCGGCCAGCAGGATAAAGCGATTAAAATGATGCACTGCCAGGTTGATGTCGTGAATGGCGGCAATTACGGTAACTCCCTCTTCACGGTTCAAACGGGAGGCCAGTTCAAGCAACATTGACTGGTAACCGATATCAAGGTTGGCAGTAGGTTCATCCAACAGCAGCAATTCTGGTTGCTGGGCCAAAGCGCGAGCCATCACTACCCGCTGCTTTTCACCGCCGCTGAGCTGGGCAATTGAGCGCTCCGCCAGGTGGGTGACCCCGGTCATCTCCATCGCCCGGCGAACCACCTCACGATCGTGGAGATCTTCTTTCCTGAAGCGGGTCAGGTAGGGAAAGCGGCCCATCATGACAATATCTTCAACCGTAAAATCAAAATCGGCGGCCGTCTCCTGGGGCACTACTGCCATCAGACGGGCAGCCTCCCTGCTTTTTAAACTTTTCAGATCCTGACCGTCAAGCAAAATCTGCCCGGCCGTCGGCTGCAGAATGCGGCTGATGCAGCGCAGCAAGGTTGACTTGCCGGCGCCGTTTGCGCCAAGCAGGGCAACCAGGTCTCCGCGATCCACGCTAAACTCGGTGCCATCAAGCACAGGAACGGATTCATAGGCCACTTTCAAGCCATGAACATCTATGGTCAGGCCCACCTAATTATCCCCCTCCCCCGAAATAGCGCAGCTTCCTTCTTTTTTTCAACAAGTACATAAACGTAGGCGCACCAATCAGCGCGGTAATAATGCCCACCGGCAGCTCTGTCGGGGCAATAATCACCCTGGCCACCATGTCGGTGGCAATTAACAGCGATCCACCCAGCAGAGCGGAGGCCGGAATCAGAAAGCGGTGATCGGGGCCGGCCACCAGGCGGACAAAATGAGGCACCACCAGCCCGATAAAACCGATAATGCCGCTGGTTGAAACCGCTGCAGCCACCAGCAGCGAAGCCCCGGCCAATAGAATTTTTTTTACTTTTTCCGTATCAACCCCGAGGTTGCTGGCTGTCTCTTCACCCAGTAACATAGCGTTCAGCTCCCGGGAAAAAATACTGACTGCAAGATAGCCGACAAAGGCATAAGGCAGCATCACCCTAACCTGCAGCCAGGTGGCGCCGCCCAGCCCACCCATCAGCCAGAAAATTACCTGATGCAGCTTCTCCCCGGCAAAGTAAGTTAAAAGCGACACCAGCGCCGAAAGAAAGGCGCTGACCGCAATCCCAGCCAGCAGCAAAGTCATTACCGGCACCGCCCGGCCAACCCGGGCCATACTGTAGACCAGCAGTATAGTTGCCAGACCCCCGAAAAAGGCAAAGAGGGGCACGGCACCAAAACCGCCTACCGCCAGGCTGAAGCCGCCGAGCATGGCAAATACTGCACCTAAGGCAGCCCCCGAGGAGATCCCGATCACATAAGGATCAGCCATCGGATTGCGAAAAAGACCCTGAAAAACAGCGCCGGAGACAGCCAGCGAGCTGCCGACCGCTGCTGCCAAAAGCACCCTTGGCACCCGAATCTGCAGCAGAATATCTTTATAAACCGGTGCAATGCCGGTAGCTGTTTCCGACTGGTAGAAGGGCAGGGTGTCAAAAAGAATAGCAAAAACATTCTTCCAGCCGATAGTCACGGCTCCCCAAATCATGGCTGACAGAGCAGAAAAAAAGAGCAGCAGCACCAACACAACCATTAATAGTGGCCGCGTAAACTTTGTGCCTCTGCTCTGGATACTTTTACCTGTTAACCTGCCGGTCATTTATATCCCTGCCTAAAAGTAGTAGCAATCATCATTCACAACTATCGCATACATGCTGGTCGAATAACTGCGGGTAAAAAAGCCTGGCCGCCTCTTCCACAGCCTCTACCACCCGCGGACCAGGCCGGGCAAAAGCATCATCGGAAGCAGCATAAACTCTACTTTCTGCTACCGCCGGAATGCTAGACCAGCCTGGGCGATCAACCATCGATTCAAGCACCAATTCGGCCGTGCCGTGGTAGTCGGGATAGAGAATCACCTGGGGCTGTCTTTCGGCAACCACCTCGGCGCTGATTTGCGGGTAACTCTCATCAATATCAACAAAAATATTGATGCCGCCGGCCAGGGTTATTATTTCGTTAATAAATGTCTGCTTACCGGCGCTCATTAGCGGGTCGGAGTAAACCTCGTAATAGACGCTGACCCTTTCCGCTTCAGGAACTGTGGCAACCTGCTCCTCGATCGCATTGATCCGGCTCTGCATGGAAGCGATCAGTGCCTCTCCCGCTCCGGTTACACCGGTCAGTTCCGCCATCAGGGAAATACTGGTATACAATTCTACCAGCGTAGCTGATTCGATCACCAGTACCGGTATGCCAAGAGCCTCAAACTGGGTAACTACCTCTTCGTGGATTGTTGAAGCGAGAACCAGGTCAGGCTCAAGCTCGACAATCCGCTCAATGTTGGGAGTGGCAAAACCGCCGATCAGCTCCTTCTCCTGCGCTTCAGGAGGATAGTTGCAGTATTCGGTTACTCCCACAATCCGCTCGGCCAGCCCTAAGGCAAAAGCAATCTCCGTATTGCTCGGCGAGAGCGAGACCAGACGCTGCGGAATGCCATCGATGGTAACTTCCCGCCCCATTTGATCCGTCACCACCAGCGGACCCTCTTCTTCCGGCTGAATAAAATCGCCCGCCTCATCTTCACCTTCCGGCACAGCCGTCTGGCCACAGCCGCCAACCAAAAGAACTGCCGCTAAAAAAACAACCAACACTAAATATCTCTTTCCAATCATTTTTTCATCTCCAGTCTGCTATGAATTATATTATTCATGAAAAACCTAATCTAGTTAAAAACTCCTTCTTCCCTCACGGGAAAGCAGGAGTTTGGAGTGGTATAAATAATAAGACCACGGTAAAACGTGGTCAATACCCCGCCTTACCCTCTCACCCGAAGGGGTTAAGCGCGCGTCTTCAGGCAGGTCTCCTGGCTCGTGTTCACTGCGCCTCCTGCCTTCCCGGTTGAGCAACCAGTGGCCTCAGGAAGCACCTCCCACTTACAGTGGCGGGACCGCGCCGGACTTTTACCGGCTTCCCTTATTAAGTCTTTAGACACCTGAAAATCAGCTATTTAATTGTCCTCGCTATTATAGCACTCTCTTTATTACTTGTCTAACAGAATCGGCTCTGCTTCTTTCAGCAGGCCGACATTGGCCAGGGTAAAGATAATCAGGGCTACCCAGATAAAGCAGAAGCTGATCAGATGGGTCGTCGAAAAATGCTCCCTAAAGACAAAAATACCAAGGAGCAGAGACAGGGTTGGGGCAATATACTGTAAAAAACCGATCATCGAGAAAGTGGTCTTTTCAACCCCCCGCGCGAAGAGAATCAGCGGCGTAGCAGTAACAATACCGGCCCCGGCCAGGATCAACTTGATCGACAGCGGAGCTGTACCCATCGCCCCGGTTCCCTGGGCTTCAAGGCTTAATAAATAAATGAGGGAAATCGGCATGACGATGAAGGTTTCCAATGTTAAACCGGTAATTGAATCAACCTTGGCCATCTTCTTAATTAATCCATAGGCGGCAAAAGTTGAAGCCAGGAAAATAGCAATCCAGGGCATCCGGCCATGCTGGGTTGTAATAATTAATACCCCGATCGCTGCCAGGATCAAAGCGATCAGTTGCCAGCGCGTAAGCTTCTCTTTCAGCACCGTAACTCCGAGCAGGACCACCACCAGGGGGTTAATAAAATAGCCCATGCTGGCCTCAATAACCTGGTTGGTATTGACTGCGTAAATATAAGTAAACCAGTTGACGCTGATCAATAAACCACAGAGGAACATGTAAAAAAGTCTATTTTTGTCGGCTAACACAATAGTCAGGGTTTTACCGCCACGAGTGGCGACCATAATCAAAATCATAAAGATGAAAGACCAGATGATCCTGTGGGCCAGGATCTGCAGGGGCGATACAGTGATCAACAGCTTCCAGTAAAGGGGCAAAACGCCCCAGAGGCTATAAGCCACAATACCATACCAAATTCCGATCGTATTATCATCCGGCGTTTTCGTTTTCAATGTAGAAAGCTGATCTCCTAGTCCGCTTAAATGTGGTTAACAGTGATAGCTTATTACTTAAAGCAATGAGAAGCAAGCAATTTAGCGTGTTTTTTTAGGCTTTTGGCAGGTAAAGATAGAAAGTGGTGCCCGTCCCCGGGCTGCTGGCCACCTGGATCAGCCCTCCGGCTGAGCGAACCAGTTCCCGAACCAGGGCCAGGCCGATGCCCGATCCGCCTTTGTTGCCCCGTTCCCTCGCCGGATCGACGCGAAAAAAACGCTCGAAGATATAGGGCAGTTGATCGGGATCAATGCCGATTCCGCTATCGCTGATCGTGATCATCAGCAATTTTTTCGGATCCGGCGATTCACCGGGGCCGGACAGCGTGGCAGCCGGCCCGAATGGCGCTACCGCTACCGGGTTAAAAACAGGCACATTATGCAGACCTAGAGTAACCACTCCCCCGGCATCTGTATAACGGTAAGCATTATCCACCAGGTTGCCGATAATTTTACCTAAAACAGCCGGATCCTGAAAAACATGAAGCCTTTCATCCGGCAGTTCAAGATTTAAAGCGATCGTCTTCGCCTGAAAAAGAGGTTTAAAAGAAGCGGCCTTGTCACTTAAAAAACGGTTTAACTCAATTTTTTCCCGCTCCCGACCGTTGCTGTCAGTGCGCTCTGCCCTGGCCAGTTCATCTAAATCAGTTGCCACCCGGTTTAAGTGCATAATCTCTTCCATTAAAATGTTCAAATGCTGCTCGTCAGCGGGAAGTACCCCGTCCCTGACTGCTTCAACATAACTGCGCAGGGTAGTCAGGGGGGTGCGCAGTTCATGAGCCAGATCAGCTACCGAGCGCTTACGCAACATCTCCAGTTCCTGGAGCTGCCCGGTCATCTGGTTAAAACTGGCCGACAGTTCCGCCAACTCCCTGTTTTCGTAGGTTGGCAGCTTGTGGCTATAATCACCACGGGCGATCACCAGGGCGGCATCGGCCACCTCTTCTAAAGGCTTTGAGAGGCGGCGGGAAAAAATGACTCCCAGGATCAGCGCCACGCTGACCGCCAAAATACCAGTCATTAACAAAGAACGGGTGATTGTCCGCTTAAAAACAAAATCCTGTTCCTGCCAGGCTGTGCCTCTCTCCACAGTTCGATGCACAATGATCAGCTTACCTACCTCGGCTTGCCCGCTGTTCAACTGGTAGTGATAAGCTGCCGCTTCTTCCAGATCGATCTCACCAACACCAGTCATCATTGAATGCCTGCGCCGGCCCTGACCGCTATCAACAATATAACGGCCGCTTTCGTCAGCCAGCACCAGGCGGGTGTTGGTGCTAAGAGCAATGTGAAACAGCGGCATCTGAAACCCCGACCAGCTACCGTTCTCTTCGTAGTAATCAAGAACCGCGGCGACGATCTGCCGGTTGAGAGCCTCTTCGCGTTCGGCGACATAAGTTATAAAATGCCTTTCCAGAGAGTAGTTAAAAACCAGCTGAAAAATTAAGAGGGTCACAGCGGCTACCCCTAAAAAGTAGAGCGTCAGGCGGGTCCAGAGCGGCTTTTTATTTATAAGATCAGTGTTCATCATACTTGTAACCTACCCCGTAAACAGTTTTAAGCACCGGTTCAACGCCTGCGGCCTGCAGCTTCTGGCGCAAATTTTTAACATGAGCATCAACCGTCCGGTCATCACTAAAGCTATCATAACCGAAGAGCGCTTCCGTCAGTTGTGCCCGGGAAAAGACCCGCCCCGGGCGGCGGGCCAGGTAAGCGAGAAGATTAAATTCTGTGGGCGTCAGTGCTATGTTTTGCTCATCCCAGGTCAGGCTGTGAGACAGCAGGTCAAACCTCAGCCGACCTTCAAGCAGTTCCAGGATGTTGGTTAGTAATCCGGGTTCGGGTTCGCTGCGGCGTAAAATCGTTTTAACCCTGGCCAACACTTCCTGCGGGCTAAACGGCTTCAACACATAATCATCGGCTCCGATACCAAGACCGTGAATCCGGTCCTCTATGGCAGTTTTTGCCGTCAGCATAATCACCGGGACCCTCGAACCTTCCTGGCGCAAACGATGGCAGACTTCCTCACCACTTAAACCAGGCAGCATCAGGTCGAGGATAATCAGGTCAGGTTCTTCCCGGCGGGCCAATTTCAAAGCTTCCAGCCCGTCAGTTGCGGTGATAACCGCAAACCCGTCCTGCTCCAGATAGGCTTTAAGCACGGCAGCTATTTTTTTTTCGTCATCTACAACCAGAATCTTTTCTTTACCCAATCGTTTCAGCTCCGGACCTTCGCTTTTTAACTTTATGCTTTCTATATTAAACAAGTGGCCAGAAAAAAGAAAGCCGCTGCAAAGCGGCTTTCCCTTCGGGCCTGATTCAGGTAACCACAGCCCCTGCAGAAATTAGCTTCCTACCTCCAGCAGTGACCAAAACCTCTCCCGGGACCACCTTCACCAAAACGGCCAAACATGCCATAACCGCCGCCGAAGCCTTTCTCCAACATCAGCTGAAAGCGCTCCTGGATTCTCTCAATTATTGTAGCGCCCTCTTCTTCGGTCAGGTTACCGAGCTCGACTTGCCGCTCAACAATCTTAACCCGCAACTGATGCATCTGCTCAAAAAGTGATTCCAGTTCCGGATCGCTCTCCTGGGCCAGGGCTGCGACAGGAACAATCAGGGTTAGAGCCAAAACAGCAAGCAAAGTTGTTACTAATATTTTTTTAGACATCCTAAACACTCCCTTCGTTTTTGAACCTGTCTGCATTATAGAACTAAACTATGAAGATCCTGTGAAGAGAATAAGCAGATGTCATGAAGAATCAAAAAGCCAGCAACAAACCTATTATTGCTAAATCTCTATGAACGAGCCTACTGCCGTCAGTAGGTAAGCTATGACTAGCAATATCTGGAATGCCGTGCCGCCCCACAGCCCGATGTTAACTCCGGTTTTCTGCAATGCTGCTGCCCTGCTGCTTCTTGACGCCCGGTAAGCAGGGATTAGCAGCAGCGCCACCACGACGGCTATCCCACCGCCAACCAGGCGCATCAGGCTTAAAAATGAAGTTGCTCCAACCAACCCGATCACCAGCGTCGGCAGCGTTGCTGCCAGCCATGAGAGTTTCTCTGACCAACCAACCCGCTCGCGGATAATTACTACCAGGGCATAAGAAAGTGACCAATAAGTAGTTAACATAGCCAGAAAAACAAAGACCGATCCGAAAAACGCTGCCCAGCCTCCTACCTCCGCCGCCCAACCGATAATGGCCACTTCAGTCACTGTCTCTGATACCACCAGAGCAAAAAAGGTGATTATTAAAACAAAAACCAGGTTCAGGCCGATTCCGGCAAATACCGCCTTGGGGATTAGCTTTTTATCCCAGGCTAGCCCCTCAACCGCCTGGGGGATAGAAAAAAATGAGGCAAAAGCAAACATGATCATCCCGAATAAAGCCAGTGTTATATTGCCAAGTGGCCTAACTAAAATCAGCTGCTGAAAAGGCTGGCCGAGTGATACCGCAGCCAGCACAATAAAAATGAGGGCAATGGTCGCTACCGCATATTTTTCGCTGATCCCAAGCACTTTGAGTCCGAAGAAAACCACGCCGGCGGCCACCAGATAAAAAAGCAGCTTGCCAACCCACAGTGGAAGGCCGAGCAGATTAACCAGGATTTCACCGCCACCGACAATATATGCCGCCATGTTGGAGAGCAGAATCACCAACAGCAGGGCAAAGAAGAGCCAGGTAAAGAGACTCTCAAAACGCCCTTTAAAAAGATACTTGCGAAAAAGCTCAACGATTTGCACCGATCCTTCTTCACCGACGCACATGTCGGCAATCATCAGGTGCAACAGCACTGAAAAACAGTAAGCAACAGCGATAATCAACAGTGTTACCAAAAAGCCGTTCTGCTCTGCCAGAAAAGGCACCGCCATAATCCCTCCGCCCACTCCATAGCCAGTGATGATGCAGGAGGCTTCGACAAAAGTTAGCTGCTTTTTACTGCTCATCATTATTTCCCTCCCCGCCACATTATTTACCTCAAATAATCAGCAATTAGGTTCCCCTTAAAGAGCAGCAAATCCTTCCTGCCGGCGATGTTTTTGGGTTTAATAATCTTTTGCGATCATTGTTTGCTATAATGGCTTTAACTAACTTGGGGGTGATTGTTAATGACCGATTTAATACTGGCCGGCGGCGCTTACCTCTTGGGCACTTTTCCGTCTGCTTTCCTCTGCGGCAAAATATTCGGAGGGATAGATATCAGGACCTCCGGCAGCGGCAATGTGGGCGCTTTGAACACAGCCCGCACAGTCGGCCTGTTACCGGGCATCCTGACCATGCTGTTTGACTTGCTGAAAGCACTTTTGGCAGTATACCTGGCAGCCAGATTCGGAACTGCAGGGTTCATGCCCCTTTTGGCCGGTTTGTTGGCCGTGGTCGGCCATAATTATAATGTTTTCCTAAAGTTTAAGGGGGGTAAAGGTCTGGCCAGTCTGGCAGGTGTCTTGATCCTGCTTTCACCGCTTACGATTCTCTATCTGTTGCTGCTCTACCTGATCCTGGTCTTGCTGATCAAAGATACCAATGCGGCAGCCGGGGTTGGTATCCTGTCGCTGCCGCTTTTCTTAGGTTTAAATATGGCTGCGCCGGCCGGCTATTATTTTGGGGCAGCCATCGCCCTGGTGATTTTCTCAAAACATCTGCGCGATTTTAAAGTCTACCAGGCAGGGCGACGTAAAATATTTTAGCCGGCCTTGTTGCTTAGTGGGTTTAAGTTTTACAAGAAATCCTGGTATTTCGAAGTTTCACCAGGTTTAACAACGATGAAGTCTTTTCCCCAGTTGCCGGCCAGAATCTGTTCGAAAAAAACCTTTTCGCCCACTATTTTATGGTAACCACAATTTAGAAAATCGGCCACCTGGCGCGAATAATCTTCGTAACCCCCAAGCTCAGGCAATTGCGTATCGATAAAGACAACCCGCTTATAGTGTCGGTATGATTCATCGGAAATCCATTTAGCATTTTCCTCGCCGTACTTGGCCTTGTTTTCTTCGTACTCTTTGTAAGGATCACCCTTTTGATCGATCCAGCCCTTACTGAGGTAATAC
>Ga0194126_10001722_pt1 | contig 36356 bp, 31 predicted proteins | sample TA2KigC150mmetaG_FD_148641 | JGI IMG/M metagenome (GOLD analysis project Ga0194126, IMG submission 148641) | Freshwater microbial communities from Lake Tanganyika, Tanzania - TA2015035 Kigoma Deep Cast 150m | ecosystem: Environmental > Aquatic > Freshwater > Lake | place: Tanzania: Lake... | reverse complement strand
AATCCAGAGAGGGACATTGGTACGGTTGACTTTTAATATGTTTGCTATGTCCCCTGATGTATTCTTTTCTATACTGAGAATGATTGCGTGCATTCGTGTTGCCGCGCGGTACTGATAGTCTTTCAATGCCTCTTTGCGAAGCGTTAGAAGTTTATTGACCGTACGCTGATCGCCCTTTGCAAAAATCGCCTGCATCGTTCTCCCCCCCTTGATTTGTGTATTATTACTTATGCGCAGCCATAATAATAAACCTTTTGCAAAGGCTTGTCAAAACATTGTTCCGTAAGATTGCTACAAAATAAGGGTTTTATCGAATTAATGTCATTTTAATTATGCGCAGTTATATAGCAGAGAAAGCCCATGCAATTGCCTGTGGTGGGATAGGGGCGGTCCATCAAATGGCAATAAGAAGCGGATTGGCAAAAGAGATAGACGAGAATCTTAAGTTACTGAAGAGACATGTGCCGTATCATGAATCGGATCATATATTGAATATAGCGTACAATGTGCTTTCAGGGAATGTGCGGTTAGAGGACATAGAGTTGCATCGGCAAGACAGCGGCTATTTGGATGCATTGGGGGCGGAGCGGATACCGGATCCGACAACGGCGGGAGATTTTACAAGGCGGTTTGACCGTAATGATATTGAGAAGCTGATGGAGATTATCAACAGGGTACGAGAGCGTGTGTGGGAGGAAGGGCGGAAAGAAGCGCTGGAAGAAGCGTTGATAGATGTTGACGGAACGATAGCGGGAACATACGGGGAATGTAAAGAAGGGATGGATATATCGTACAAGGGGATATGGGGATATACACCCCTCATCGTGTCATTGGCAAACACGAAGGAGGTGTTGTATATTGAGAATCGGCCAGGAAACGTGCCGAGCCATAGCGGAGCAGTGGAGTGGAGTGGATAGACAGGGCAATAAAGTTGATGAAACCGCATGCGGAGAGGGTTTGTTTAAGGGGAGACACAGACTTTTCATTGACAGGGAATTTTGATCGCTGGTCAGAGCAAGCGGACGTTGTGTTTGGGATGGATGCACGAGGCGGGCTAATAAAACGAGCCGAGGAGTTGCCGAGAGATGTATGGAAAGGACTAAAGCGGAAACCGAAAGACACGGTAAAAACAGAGGAAAGGCAGAAACCGGAAAACATAAAAGAACGTATAGTTAAAGAACGGGAATACAAGAATATTCGATTGGAGAGTGAGCATGTGGCGGAGTTTGAATATCGGCCTGAGAAATGCAAGAAGAGTTATAGGGTGATAGTGTTAAGAAAGAATCTGAGTGTGGAAAAAGGTCAGAGACGATTATTTGACGATATACGTTATTTTTTCCATATAACGACACTGAGGGATAGAACGGCAGAAAAGGTGGTAGAGTTGGCAAACGGGAGGTGTGATCAGGAGAACGTAATCGAGCAGTTGAAGAACGGGGTAAACGCGATGAAGTTGCCGGTAAGGGATTTGATGAGCAACTGGGCGTATATGGTAATAGCGTCATTGTCCTGGAATTTTAAGGCATGGTTTGGATTGTTGATGCCAAACAGAGAAAGGGGAGAGCAGGTGTTAAAGATGGAATTCCGTAGATTTCTCAACACCCTCATACTGCTTCCCTGTCAAATAGTGAATACGGGACGTAAGATTGTATATCGAATACTCGGATATAATGACTGGGTAAAGGATTTCTTTGCAACGTGGGAGAGAATCCGGAAATTAAAACTGTGCATGGAATAGTAGTTTAATAGTAAAAAAGAATTTGAAAACAGAAGAAGTGCGGGAGCGGTACGTAATCACCTTGCGAGAGTATGGTAGTTTTCTCTATCAATAACAATGTTTTTCTTTTTAGTAAGGTATTTTTGCAACAAAACAAACAAAAAATACATTTAGAGACGCATAATAGTCCAAAATATTATCCCATTGTGTGTAGATTGTTAAATCACGCTTGTTTTAGGATTAGTAGTCCCAAATTGGGACGGAATAAGGGAGCGTTTTTCCATATACGCGGCGGATTCAGATTGCAAATCTGAATCCGCCCGCCGTCAGTTAAAATTTATGTAGAAAATGCTTTGCCTACCTTACTATCATAGTGACGAAAAACTCTCGGAGGATTTCTTGTCTGGATTTAATTGCCCCATCTATTTTGTAAAACTAGCCTATGCACTAAAATAGGAAGAACATGTAATTTTTACAGAGAGGGATTGTAAATATTACATAAGAATGTAAAAATTTTCGCAATATCGTATACACTATATTATGTTAATCATTGTATTACCTCCATTTTTGCCATAATCACACCACATAAAAAATACTTGGCACATCTATTGCTAAACTATTACAATTCAGAAATTGAAAATTGGCACAGCAGTTCTCTTGTTTTCAAAAAGATATACAATACTTACCGTTATGAAAGATTACACAAAAAACAAACGACCGGAAATGCTGGAACCTTTTTTCCCGAACGAAATGTTCCGGTACATTATTGTCGGCTGCTTCCTTGTTGTCCTGGATTTCGCTGCCGTTCTGTTTTTTCCGCTACCTTTTCATCCTGTAAACAAACCGGAACATATTCCTTGGTTTTTCTATCCCGGTTATCTGTTAAAGAAGGCCGTTCAGAACGAGGGTCTCTTTATCTTTATCCTTGTGGCAGGTTCTTTGTTCTTTGTCTTCATCCCTTTTATTTTCCGCTGGAAACGCAGGCAGGATTCGAACCGGTCCTGAGAACAGTGCGATGAAAATAAACCATCTCGTTATTTTTGTTTTTTTCCTTCCGGTGATATTCCTTATCAACGGGTGTATTATCTATCCTGAGTTGGTAGAAACGGGCATGAAGTCGCCAAAAACAGAAAAATGCGGCGATTGTCATATTGATATCTACAAAGAGTGGAACAATTCGCCCCACGCCGGCAGTTATACCAGCAATTCCTTTAAGGAAGAAACATTTGATTATTCCTTTACTTTTTGTATCGGCTGCCACTCGCCGAAAACTATTTTTACGAATGGAAACATCGAACCGAGAGATATCCATGTGGAAGAGGGAGTCAACTGCAACGGCTGTCATTTAAACGACTGTACCCTTGCCGGGCCGACTCCTGCCCGCGCCCCGCATCCGTTTGCCGAAAAGGATATGTTCTATAAGACCAGCGAACTCTGCGGAAAATGCCACATTGGCACATATACCACATGGCAGGAAATAAAAGGCATGGATGAGAAAAAGACCTGCCAGGATTGCCACATGCCAAAAATCTTTCGGAAACTGATTCAGGATGAACCATGGCAAAAGATATATCCAAAGAGAGAAGGCAAACGGCATCTCTTTTCGTATCAGGATTTAATTCCGGTTGACGAAGATCATTTATTGCTTTCTTTTGCCAACATAGTTCAATCGGAAAGTACTATCGAAGGCGCGCTTGAAATTACCAATGCCGGTATCCCGCACAGTATTCCGACAGGCGACTACGGATACCGGGAAGTACTTGTAAAGATAGAGTTGTTAAATAAAACGGGGCAAGTGGTAGATGCAAGAGAGACGAGCCTTTTTGTCGAATTGAAAACCGCGCTGAACTATGGGGAAAAAAGAATTATTCAATTCGATTTTATACTCAAAGAGAATGTTTCCTCCATCAGGGCACAAATGTTACGAACATCGCTCGAACGGGACACTTCTTTCATCCTGGCGGAAAAGATATATGGTCATTTATAGCATTACAAAGAATCCATTATGTTTGAAGAAGTAAAAAAATTAAATAAAGGACTGGCAATCCGGCTGGCAATATCTGCAATCATTGCCATTGCAATTGCTACGGGCGCATTGTTTTTTACTGTTACAAAGGTGAAGGACGTGCAATATTGCGGCAAGTGCCATTCCGATGTTGCTTTCAACAATGCCTGCAGAAATATTTTTACAGGAAATATTACCTGCATCGACTGCCATACCCATGAAAATTCCGGGAGCATGAAAATAATGGCAGTCGATATGACTGATGAACATTGCACGTCGGAGCAGTGCCATCCTCCACACAAACTTGCAGAAAAATCAATTCAGTTTAAAGGAACAAAGGATTTCCGGCATACCACACATAGGAAAGATTATCCGGACAATCTTACCCTGCGTTGTATTTCCTGCCATTCAAATCTTCATGGCGAAAAGCATTTTGAGACAGATGTCGATACCTGTAATATATGTCATTTTACCGATACGCCGCAGTTGCTCACAAAGGAGAAACGCCCTATTTCCGAATGTTCCTTGTGTCACGATTCCGTAAAAAAAACCATTCAAATATACAACAACATGTTTGACCATCTGGGTTATGAAAAAAAGGAGAGCGTAAGTTGCTCTGAATGCCATTTTGCTGTTGTTCTGGGAAAAGGAACCGTTGTAAGGAAAAATTGCCATGCATGCCATCAAACTATCCCGGAGAATTACGCTGCGCAGGATATGCATGAGACTCATATTATTAAGCATAAAACATCGTGTGTCCCATGCCACAACAGCATTGCACACACTTCGATAAAAAAGGACGGTTTTGTCCTTTCTCATATTCAACATCTCACCTTCGACCTCTCTCTTTACAAAACGCAATATATGATCATGGCGGGAACTGGCGGCAAAGGCATAGAGGGAGAACCAGATCCCATGTATATCGCAACACTCAATTGCTCGGCATGCCATAAGAACGAATTGTTATCAAGAGTAGAGCCTGTGGTATGCAACAATTGCCATGACAAAGGATTCGATAAAATACTATCAGAACAAATGTCCTTTGTTGCGAAACAGATGAGATTATTGAAGATTCTTTTGAAGAAGGCAAAAAAGCTCTCTCTTCCTGAGGTAAACCCGTTTATTGCAGAAGCGGAATCGAATTATTATTTTATCCGGGAAGACGGCAGTAACGGCGCGCACAACATTAAATACATAAAGGATCTGCTGGAATACAGCATCACGAAACTTACATTGATTTTGCAAGAAAATACATGAAGAAATTTATATTCACTTGTTTTTTAGTCTTTTTGTTCACTTCGCTTGTATCTGGCAAAGAGAACCTGTTAACGCCACAGGCTTCAATCGTATATCCTTCCGGATCGTGCATTGACAGATGCCACGTAAACTACCTGAATTACCGGACAAAATATAAAGAAGAAGTTTTTTGGCATAAGAGCCATTCGTCCTCACAAAATATGGAGTGCTGCGAATGCCATAATAACGATCCGGTAAATACGAAAGCGCATGGCGGTTTAATAATTGAAGAAAACGACTGTAAAAAATGCCATCATAAAGAAGCAGACAATGAAGCGTGTATGAAATGTCATTTCGAAATAAACGACTACAGAAACGGCACATTTCAGATTGATATGAATTGTTCCGGCACGAAAATACCCGATTGGATGTATAAAGCAGTGCAGTGCACGGATTGTCATAAACAGGCGAAAGATGCTTTTCTTTTTCAGGATATTCGCAATGTTTGCATAGAGTGTCACAACAGCGATTATGGTTTACTTTATGACAAATGGAAAGAAGTATTGCAGGAAGAAACACAAGCGATGATGCATGAAAACAAGAAAAACTCAAAAATGCAATCGCATCTGAAACAGTTGCAGCAGTACGGCATTCATAATATCCGTTTATCACGGACACTCCTGGAACGAGTTAAAAAAGAAAAGGGCATTTCCGCAAAAGAATGAATATAACAGAAGAACATGTGTGTTTTGCCTCCGGCAAGGTTTCTCTGGAAGGAGTATTGGCATACAATGAAGATTTGTCTCCTTCCAAAGCAATCCTTTTGTGTTCTCCCCACCCGACTCTCGGAGGCGACATGGAAAATAACATCATAACAAACCTTGCCCGTGTTTCGGCAGATGCCGGTTTTATCTCGCTTCGTTTCAATTACCGCGGTGTTGGTAACAGTGAGTGCGAGGCAAAAGACATTGCTGAAAAATTTCACTACTGGGAAAAAACAATGAGCAGTGAAAATTATACTGATGCGGTAACGGACGCCTGTTCGGCATTCAATTATTTAACGGCACAAACAGGCAGACAAACTATGTATTTCATTGCCGGATATTCATTCGGAGGTATCATCGGCATGAGAGTGGCGGCAGCACATGGTAACGTGCAGGCATTCGCCTCAGTTTCCACACCTTTTGGAAAGTACGATCTCAATTTTTTAAAAGGATGTAAAAAACCAAAATTATTCATCTATAACCAAAATGATTTCGCAACAACAGAGGAGGATACGCTGCAAGGTCTGGAAAAAATACCCCAGCCAAAGACAATAGAGTTAATAGAAAACAGCGACCATTTCTACAGGGGAAAAGAGGATGTTGTTTCACAGAAGGTGTATAATTTTTTTAACAGTGTTTCATGTTGACACCTGCCTTCATTACACAAAAATCAACAGTGAGTTCAAGGGACTCCCTTGTCAGTATCTATCCCCTGAGTTTTTGTCAATAACTCCACAATCAACTCTGCCTCTTCATTTCCGATAATTATCTTCTGTGTTGAGTTTCTTGCATATTGCTGCCTGTCTCTCACAATGTCTTCCCATTCCTTTCTGTTGTGTCGTTCCAAGAGAATCTTTTCACCCGGAGGGTGGCAGACAAGGCACTTGGCGACAAACAACGCACTTCCGGCATCTTCCGTTAACATTTCCGACCTCTCGGAAAGAAAGGTTGCTATGCGGCTTGCGTCTTCTTTTGTGATATACTCTTCGCCCGCTTCCAGACGCATCCGTTCTACTGTTTCCTTCCATTCATCAGGGGACTTGTTATTTTTTAAAATCCGGTTAACGGTATGGCACATTGTGCAGCGATCGATAAATAACAGCCGGTTGTCATCGTAATCCTTTCTCTCCGCAATCATATTCCGAACACGTTCCTGCCAGTGAGTCACGATTTCATGAAAAATCTGCTTTGCTTCTTCCTGTTTAATCCATTCCGGAACTTTATCCATCATTTTCTGAATAATGCTGTGCCATTCTTCTTCCGTTCGGGCGTGAATAAAGATACGTTTAATCGTATGGCACTTCGAACACTTTGCATCTACTAAAAAAGTTTCTGTACCAGATTCCGGACTATCTCCCGCTAACAGCGGAGACATAATGTGTGTTTGGAGTGCTATTGCCAGTATAATGAATACATATTTTTTCATTCTTTACGCCTCCATCAATTCTCAAAACGGATTATTCCTTATTTCCAAATTTTAAAACATGCCCGTTTTCACGTAAAGAAAGATATTTTCTCTGTTCATCGCCTTTTTTTTCATCCACGAAAAAAAGCAGTATTCCTCCTGTTATAAAAAGAATTACTATCGATGCGATGCCTGCTCGTGAACTCTCAAAAAAAACTCCCGTAACGCCAATCAAAACAGGACCAAGGATAACGGCAAATTTACCCACCATATTGTAGAAACCGTAAAACTCAGCCAATTGATCATGAGGAACAATACGTGAATAAAAGGAACGGCTCATTGCCTGAATGCCGCCCTGAATAAGCCCGATAATCATGGCGAGTCCGTAAAACTCATATTTTACTTTCATTCTCATTGCCCACATTACCGCAAAAATATATATTCCAATGGCAATAAAGATTGCCGGTTTTGCCCCGATCCTTTCTCCCGCCTTTCCGAATATTATTGCGCAGGGAAAGCTCACAAACTGAGTGATAAGCAATGCCAGCAGCAAATCCTTATATTCGAAACCTATTGACAATCCATAATCCACCCCCATTCTCACAATGGTATCGACGCCATCAATATAAAGCCAATAGGAGATCAAAAAAAGAAATACCGTTTTCATATGCTGCAGCTTATGAAAAGTATTGGCTAACTGCTTCAATCCGCTTCGGAATGCATTCGCCGAAGGGATACCGTTTATCTTGCCCGGTTCACGCACAAAGAAGATAATGGGCAATGTGAAGACTCCCCACCATACTCCAACGGTTAAAAATGAAACTCGTATTGCCTGGTTTGCGTCTTGCAGACCGAAAAATGACGGATTGAATATCATCCAAATATGAAAGGCAAAGAGTATCCCGCCGCCAAGATACCCCGTCGCAAATCCCAACGCCGATACATAGTCAATCCTTTTTCTCTCTGCAATCGAAGGAAGAAGGGAATCATAAAAAATAACACTGCCTGAAAATCCAATAGCGCCAACTGCGTAGGCAACCGCTGCGAGCAGCCAATGTCCTTTTTGTACCATAAAAAGCGCCGTTGTGGACAAAACTCCAAGGTACGCAAAAAAAATCAAGAACTTTTTTTTGTAACATCCGCGATCGGCAATAGCTCCGATAACTGGGGCAATTACCGCCACCAGAAGACCCGACAATGAATTTGCCAATCCTAAAATCGCCGTGCTTTTTGTTACTTCAACTCCCTGACACCAATATTTTTTAAAAAATACCGGAAAGAAACCTGCCATTATGGTTGTGGCGAATGCCGAATTCGCCCAATCATAAAGACACCATCCCAATTCCTGTTTGTTTTTAAATTTCAGCATAATTTTTTATGTCTCGTTATGTAACCGGTGTTTCATAAATATAACTCCTGCTTTCCTCAATGACACACTTGTTTTGCCATTTAGTTCCGCTTTTTCCAGATAGCATAATATATTCATATATAATCGGGGCAAGCATGGTTTTTTCGTTGACTGATAACATTATTTATGTTTGAATTTTTACTTATAGAAATGTCCTGTTGGCAGGTAATGACCGCTATGGGACGCGTTAATTACTACTATTTTCTTATGAGGAGAGAGGGAAAACATGGCTAAAAATAAGTTTAAAGTATTCTGCACTCCGTTTTGCCCGAAATGCAATCAATTACTTGCTTACTTGAATCAAAGAAAAGCAGATTATATTTCCTTTGATATCGACAAAGATGATGATGCAAGGAAAGACGCCATAAAAATTGCAGGAACGGATGATATAGAATCTTTGGATAAGCTGCCCATTGTTGTGGTTAATGAAGAAAAGGTTTTATATGGTTTTAACAAAAAAGAAATAGATGCTTATCTCACCTGATCGTTCCCAACATTCTTACATAAAACAAACTGCCTTTTTGTTTTTTTGTAGAATAATGTCTCTGCCTGCAATATTATTTCAAACCAAGCAGATATTCCACGACCTTTTTTTCTGGCACAAATTTGTTGAGATGGCTTAAACCTAATCGTTCTACCGCAATGCTGATAATGTCTTGTTCCTTCTCTTCCGTAGAATAATAACGCCCTGCGGCAATTAACGCGCCTTTTGGTATAAGGCCAATAACCTCGCTGCCGCTGGCATTTACTCCATAAACATTTGCCAGTTTTTTAATTTCTTCAAAAACAACATGCGGAGGAGTTACTTTGTAATTCAATATATTGGTAGATACCTGGGTGATTTTGTATTCCCTTAAATCGACCCCCATGGCCTGAACAAATTTCAGTATGCCTGCAATGCGTTCCTTTTCTCCTTTTTCATTTATTTTCACTCTTCCCGATGAACGTATCATTCCTGCAATAGCATTGGCAACCGAAATGTCGGAAGTGTTCAGATTCACATTGTAAGCAATTAAAAACTCCCGCGCGCCGATAACCGTTGCGCCTGTTTTTCTGACGCGGCTATTAAACTCCGAAGGACCGTAGTCAGGCTTCCATTCAGGATCACTCATTTTTTCCGGAAGCCCCTCATACTCTCCTTTCCGTATGTCCGGAAGCAAACGGCGTTGAGGCGTATGAGCCGCTTCCGCATAAAGATAAACGGGAATGCCTGTTCTTTCACCGACCTCCCTGCCCAATGCATGCGCTATTGTTATGCATTCATCCATGGTAACATTCGCCACAGGAACAAAAGGGCAGACATCCGTTGCGCCAATACGCGGATGTTCCCCTTTTTGCCGCGACATATCGATTACGGCAGCAGCCGTTTCTATGGCGGAAAATGCAGCGTCTTTTACCACAGCCGGCTCGCCCGCAAAAGTGATCACTGTTCGGTTATAATCCACATCAGATTCGACATTCAGCAATTTTACCCCCTTGACTTTTTGAACCGCATCCGCGATTTTTTCAATTTTCCGGGGATCTTTTCCTTCACTGAAATTCGGCACACATTCAATAATTTTTTTCATGTCAGGTGTAATACGGCAACTCCGATATCCAATGTTTTTCGTGTTATTCGTGCCTGTGATCTTTGTTCACTTCTTTTTCGCATTCAAAACAGAAAAACGTTTCGCCGCATTTATGTCCTTCACCTACTTCCTCTTTGCACGCATAGCAAAAATGGGTAAGGCCGCAAATATGTTCATCTCCTACTTCTTTTTCGCATTCGTAACAATAGTATGTCAAATCGCAAATATGGCCTGCCCCTACTTCTTCCTCGCAGTTCATGCACAGCGTTGTGACATTGCAAATATGCCCGTCGCCCACCTCTTTTTTGCAATCATGACAAAAAAAGGTCAAATCACAGATATGATTGGGTCCTGATTCTTCAACACATTCGTGGCAAAATTTCGTGGTGCCGCAAATATGTCCGGCTCCTACTTCCTTATTGCATTGGCTGCAATAGCTGGTAATGCCGCAAACATGCTGATCTCCCATTTCCTTATTACATATGGAACAGGTGCTTGTTTTTACCGCAGGCGCTTCCGTTTTTGCGGCAGGGGATATTTCCTGCGTTACTTCCGCCTTCTTCTCTGTTACAACTTCTTCTTTCTTTTCCGGAGCAGCCTCTTTCTCCGGTATCTTCGTCTCTACCGGCTCCGCTGGTTTTGTTGTTTCCTCAGTCTCAGCAACTACTTCCTGCGTTGTTTCAGGTTTTACCGCTTCAAGGATGGCTTCTGCCGCTTCTTCCGCAGGAATCGCTTCCTCTATTTCTTCCTCCCGAACAACTTCTTCTAATATTTCAGGCTCCGCTGTTTTGGTAACAGGCGCTGCTGCTTCTGCCGCAGGCGCTTTTTGCGGAACAACTTCTACTTTTATTTCCGGCACTTGTTCATCTACCTGTGTTTGTGTACTAACACAAGAGACCAGAAAAAATGACATCCCTATTAAACCGGCAATGGCTACATACCCTTTTTTCATATACCCTCCATTTCTGTCAAAAAGAATGATTGAATTCTTTTTAACAAATCAAAGATAACTACTCTTTTACGCTATAATTCATCATCGATTCCAAATCATCCGGTATCTCTTTTTTCTCTATATCCACACCGGCAGCGGAGAAAAACTTTTTCCGAACGGTATCAAACGTGATCTTTGAGAGCGATCTTTTATCAGTCACATCGCCAAAAATTCCGAGTTCAATGCTTCCTGCAGCCATAGTGGCATGTCCCCCCGCATTCATAAAACCAAATGCCTTTTCCAATAAAGACGCCAGATTAATCCTGGAATCCACACTCCTTGCGGACAATTGAACCTTGTCTCTGTCGATACCAAAGACAAGCACCGTGGAAACTCCCTCCATCTGCAGCATCAACTCGGCTGCCTGGGGCAGCGCATCGCGATCGTTTATGAATTCTACGAAGGATGTTAAATATGATCCCCTTATCTCACGGTTTCTTATCGCCCTTCCGATAATATCTATCGTTTCTTCACTCATGGGCGGATTTTCTATTTGATTTAAAAGTCCAACGTCCACTATTGGAGAAAGATACGCTGCCGCGTCAAGATCCTCAGTCGTTGTATTTCTGGTAAATCCGCCGGTATCAACCCTTATGCCATAGCGAAGCGCGGTAGCAAGTGAAACGTCGGGCGCTATTCCCAAATATCTTAAGTACCGTGTCATAATGGAAGAAGCGGCGCCGATCCCCGGCAACACTTCAACAAATTCCCCTTTTACAAGGCTAAAGTCCGTCTGGTGATGGTCAATAATGATATGCACTTGTGTATCGGGGGGCAATATATTGTTCTTTGAAGGAATAGAAGCCTCTATTAACGCTACTTTATCAACAGAATCGATAACACTTAATGATTCTTCGGGGGAATTTATCCGTATAAGATCGGTTTGCAGCAGATTGACAAGCGCCCTATTTTTCTGATGACCAATGTTCCCACCATAATAAATTCTTGATTTAATGCCATATTCCTCAGCAATACGTTTGAGCGCAAGTCCGGAAGCAATGGCATCAGGATCGGGATTGTCCTGTAAGAAAATAGCCAATCCGTTATTCGTGGCCTTCCTGATAACTTTCACCAGATTTGACACGGATCTTTTTAGTTTTGCGGTCTCTATTTCAGTAAGAATGGCATTCGATACAATCCTGACGGATTCTACTGCACAATCCGCCCCATTCGCCAGTGATTCAGAGGCTTCCTTTTCATCTGCAACCTGCGTTAAGACAAATTGATCAGGATATAATTTCCTGATGCGTTTTATTAATGCAAGGTTTTCTTTAAAGTTTTTTTGTAAACAAATAAAAGCTACCGGATCTTTCCCAGGTAAAGAGCGCAAATCACAGGTATAAATATCCGCCGTAATGGTGGTGACGTTGAACTCTTTTAAGGCATTTAAGGCATTCTCGTCCTTATCCATTACGAGTATTTCCTCTTCACCGGATTTGCTTAAATTTTTCACCAATGCCTTAGCAACATAATCGCAACCAAGGATGATATACATAAATTTTTATATCCTTAAAAGATGGAATCGTATTTTAAAGTGCAGTAAACAACAACCAAATACACCCATTAACAAAACCTGCCTCCGATGAGCAAGAGGAAATCAAAGGGGGGATTAAAAAATTTGCTATACCTTGTTCAAAAAGTCTTTTTACGGATGATGCTCTGATAATCAAACAAAATGTCGGGTAATTATACGATTATGCTTTTTTTAAGTCAACAGTAAAAACAAAAGTACCCTAAATTTAACCTTCCGCAAACATTGAAGTTACAATAAAATGATACCTGTTTCTTTTGCCGTATACTGTAGTTTTGCCTTGAATAAAGTGCCCGGCGTTAAGTAACATTGCTCTTATCGGCGTCATCAATATTTTTTTTGAGTCTTTTTTCCAGGATATTGTGCCATGTCCTTACCCGAAATTATAAAAAAAGCAGGCATTACAGAAGACCGATGGCAGGAATCTGTTGATAACCATGATGTTGCCAGGGAAGAATACGATGGTGTCTTCTATTATCGGGTAATGCGTAAGATCGGCCCCCTTGGGAAAGGGTCAATAGTCACCGAAGATGGTATTCTTTTTGATTTTCCAAGGATTGCGAGGATTTTGCATCTGGAAAATGGATTAAAGAATGCGTATACACAACCATTCTATGTCGAGGAAAAAGTTGATGGGTATAATGTGAGAATCGTGCGCATTCAGGGAAAAGTGATTGCCTTTTCCCGCGGCGCCTATGTATGTCCGTTTTCTACGGACAGGATCGCTGATTTTCTGGACGTACAAAAAATATTCGACGAATATCCCGATCTGATCGTTTGCGGGGAGTTTGCCGGACCGGATAATCCGTACAACATCGAACATCCCCCGTACGTTCAGGAAGATATCCGCTTTTTTACCTTTGATTTAATGGTGAAAAATACCCCGGAAAACATTCCCATCGAAGAACGCTTACGAATCTTCGATAAGTACTCCATGCCCACCGTAAGGAGATTCGGGTGTTTTTCGTCTTCAGATATCTCCTCCTTAAAAGAGATTATCAAAGAATTAAACGATGCGGGCAGCGAGGGCATCGTATTCAAGCCTACACGCAGAGAGGAAAAGACACTGAAATATGTCACCTTTGGTTCCTGTCTGCGCGACATTCGTGTCACCGCGCCACTCATGGCGGAGCTACCCTCCGAATACTTTACCCACCGTATAATACGGGCGGCTATATATAGTTACGAACAACTCCATGAATTAAACCATAAAAATTTTACTGCCCTTGGCGAAGTATTGTTAAAGCCCATTTACGAAAGCGTTTCAAAGGCAGCGCGGGGAGAACTTATCAGAGAAACGTTTCTCCTGCGTTTTCGTAAAGAAGAAAACGTGCAGCGGATGATTGGTCACCTGCAAAGATGCAAGGTAAACTTCGAAGTGCTCTCTCAGGAAAAAATAAATTCTTACTGGCATGTGCGTTTTGCCAGGAAGTGTTATGCCTCATACGAAATCCTTCAAAGCCATTTAGGGGGAACATCCCATGTGGATTGAATTTTTATTAATTGGAACCGCCCATGAACGCAAAACCCCCGTCTATTTCAAGTCTGAAATCGTAATGAAGGACTGAATAAAAAAATGTTTTCTCACGTATCCAAGGAAAATTATCCTAAACAATACAGAGAACTTTATACTGAAGGGCAATGGTTTTCTTCCGTTCATGATCTTTTTGAAAGAAATACCATCGCAAATACCATAATCTACAGGGAAAAAATTGCAGCAAAATTACCGGAACATTTCGGAAAAGAATTTTACAGCAAACAATTTACCCTGCTGGATATTGGCGGAGGAAACGGGAAGAGATCGGAATTTATCTTACAATCACTTCTCGAACAACCAAATCAAATCAGAATAGATTACAACGACATATCAAAATATCAATATAGAAAATATCAATCGGTGCTTTCAGAAAATCTGAATGAGGTTTTTTTGGGAGATTTCGACACAATAGATATCAACAAAACGTACCATTTTATTTTGTGTATTCATACCTTATACGGATGCATAGATTGGAATAGTGACGATGCTGACAAAAATTCTCTTGTAAAAATAAGAAGGCTGCTTGCGCCTAAAGGACTGGCCTGTATTATTATCAGGGATAAAAACAATATTTCTCATTTTATTCAAAACAGGTTTAAGGACTATATCGGCATTATTGACTCAACAATCTGCGCGGAGGAAATTTTCCAGGTGTTACAGAAATTTAATATTCCCTACGATTTTGATGAAGCGCATTCCATTACGCCACAGGAAGAATTGTTCGGAAATAATGGGTTAAGCGACCTCTCCAAAAATTTTATTTCATTTTTCATGCATAAAAAGTTTGATGCCATACTGCCGGAATATATTGAAATTGTGACAGCAGAAATAAAGAAAAGAGCGCACAAATTCGAAATTGACTCTTCAAAAATCATCTGGATTTATTCTTAATCACTCCGCGCCTATTGAAAACGGCGGACAGATAAAATTTTCTGCACTATTATCTCCGGCAATGAATCCCGGTTCTCCATTGTTACTTCGATTATTTCTATATCATTTCTTTTTTTAATTTCCTGAATAAATTCATCTCCTCCGAAGGTAATTGTGCCGATAACAATATTTGGAGAGTCAAGGGCGTGAAGGGCAGCCTGCTTAAATACGCCGGAAAAACATTCCATCTTTCCTATTTCATCAAGTATAACACAATGATTCTTTACCGGAGCAATTGAGGGAACCGCAATGGTTTCAATATTCTCAATGCTCACTCCATATCTCCTTATATGGAAACCCGAAACAATATCCTGATGCGCAAGATATCCCTTTTTCCCATCAAGGGTCTTCATTAAAAACCCAACCCTTTTCCCTTCTATCCTCTCTTCTTCCGTATAAAACCCGTTGGCAGGAAAATCCAGTCTGGCAATTATCTTTTTTATGACCGTCGTCTTTCCAGAAGAAGGGGCGCCGGTCAAAAAAATGTTCTTCTTTATGCTCATAAAAATATTTCGTAATACGTTAGTTTTTTCCTGATTTTCCATATTTTTCAACCAACAATTTACTGACGTTCTTTAACTTTTCAACGTTTACCATGGTGTGTTCCTGAAATTAATTCAATTTTGCAAAGCCGGCGTCTTTAAGGCTACAGTTTTCTGTTTATTATACATCAGATCGGTAGTGTAAACCATGCAATATAACTATGATATTGGAACGTTAGTAATAGGAGAATAATGTAATCACAGCAAACCGATTCTTGACAAACCAGTATACGTTCATAAATAATAGAGTAGTAAAGATTACATATTTTCTGCAGTACCATCATAATACATAAACCGATTAAAATAATTTCTCCCATCCCGGAAAAGGAAGCGATATGAACAGAAAATACACAAAATTTCTCCCCTACTTTTTTTTAATTATTGCCGGATTGTTTTTTTACCATTCAACAGGGTCTTTATCGCGAGAGAAAACAGAACTCCGCCCGGTAACGCCTTCATCCGGCAAATTTGATAAAGAGGAGCAGGCAACCATAGACGTTTTTAAAATGACATCTCCTTCCGTGGTCTATATTACCAATAAACAAGTGCGAAGAGATTTATTTTCACTGGATATTTTTAAGATTCCTCAGGGTACCGGCTCAGGATTTATCTGGGATGAAAAAGGCCATATCGTTACCAATTTTCATGTAATCTACAATGCGAGTGAAATAGAAGTGACTCTGAACGACGGTTCCGTATGGGATGCCAGGCTTGTGGGAGTTGACCCTGACCATGATATTGCGGCGCTGAAAATTGATGCGCCAAAATCAAAGTTAAAACCCGTCCTTATCGGCACTTCTTCCGATCTGCAGGTAGGACAGAAGGTATTGGCGCTGGGGAATCCTTTTGGCCTGGATTTGAGCCTGACAACGGGGATTATCAGCGCGCTGGGAAGAACAATTGAGGCAATGACGGGAAGAACTATTTTTGATGTTATTCAGACAGATGCAGCGATTAATCCCGGAAACTCGGGCGGCCCTTTGCTCGATTCTTTCGGAAGGGTAATCGGCATGAATACCTCTATCATGAGTCCGAGCGGAGCAAGCACAGGCATTGGATTTGCCGTCCCCATAGATACAATAAATCGCAATGTATCTCAATTAATCGCGACGGGAAAAGTCGAAAGACCCGGCTTGGGCATTACCCTTGTTCCCAACAACATCACAAAACGGCTTGAAATACAGGGAGCCTGTATTCTTGACGTGATCCCCAGCGGGGCTGCGGACAAGGCGGGTTTGAACGGAACGAAAAGAAACAGAATGGGCAGCATCATCCTCGGAGATGTTATCATTGAAGCAGAGGGACACAGAATAAGTAATTCCGATGATTTCATAAGAGAGTTGTCACGCTATGAGGTTGGGGATACAATCTCGCTAAAGATTTTACGCGATACTAACATAATAGAAAAAAGAATCAAACTGGAGCCTATTAATAATTAATGCTTTCTTTCGGTAATCGATTACCGTATATCATGCCGGATATGAAAACATCTTCAATTTACAGGAAAACGCAGCCCTTCGACTCCGCTCAGGGTGACCGTGAATGTCATGCTGAGCGGAGTCGAAGCATAAATTCATTCTTGTTCCCAAGTTCCTGCCTGGGGGAACACAATTGTGAAGGAAGCTCATGCTTCCTGTTATGAGAAGCGAAGCTTCTCAGGCAATTACGTTCCAAAGCCGGAGCTTTGGAACGAGCTATGGTCTCTTTTGGAATTTTGCAAAAATTTGGGAATGCTCCCGGAATACATGGCATAACGTTTCGTTAAATAATTGACCAAATCACATCAAATTACTGCTATATCAAACACTTTGCCAGTCACTTATAAAATTTGTTAAAATACCATGGTTCCGAAAATTTTTTACCATCAAAATGCTTGCATACAACGGTTAATTTCGATTATCATAATTTTTGCTATTTTTCTATAAAAGATCACCATAATTTAATGTTAAGGAATTTCAAAGTTTTTCATTATGCCCTTAACACACCCCTAACCCCTCTCAGGAGGGGAATTGTAGAAGTCCCCTCTTGGGAGGGGATTTAGGGGTGGGTAAAAAGTCGTTGGGTTTTTGTCTTTTAAAAACCCAACCTAATTAAAGGAGGCTTGTTGCTTGGAAGATGCAAAACAATCATATTTAACCACTGAAACAATAAAAGCAGCGAAACATGCTGATATTTTTCTTGATACGACAAAAAAGGTACGGCGAAAAAATAAAAAATTTACTTCCAAAAAACTGCGTTGGTCTGTTCAGATTGCATTTTTTATCCTTGTGCTTGTCATTGGCTGGCAGTTTTATACCTTTGTCAAATATTGCGAGGCGGGCGGGAAAGGATTTTATCTGCCAAGGCCGCCAGGCGTTGAATCATTTCTGCCGATAAGCGCCCTTATGGGCACAAAGTACTTTTTCGGAACGGGGAAAATTAATTACATCCACCCTGCGGGGTTTGTTATTTTCGGGACGCTGTTGCTGACGGCTGTTTTTTTCAGGAGGGGTTTTTGCAGTTGGATATGCCCCGTTGGCACTATTTCCGAATGGGAGTGGAAACTTGGTGACTTATTTATGAATAAACTTCCCAAGCGGGTAAGTTACATAATCCGTAACATCCCTACCCGATTTACGGCGGGATTGAGTCTCGTTTTTACCCCCATTATTATTTTAATGCTCCTGGAAATCGTTACCATGGACTCATTTAAATCCCCTGTATTCAGGAAATTGGTGCCTGCTTTTATTGTTGCGATGATACTGCCGTTTGCCGTTCCAGGAAGATTCTGGCCGGATAAAGCGAACGACTGCATTGCAAGGGCATGGAAATATTCCATCCTCGCCTTTTTCCTCCAGATGGTTGTGATAAAAATGCCCGTTGAACAACTGCAAGTTTTATACGAACGCGCGCCTTTTATGCGGGTTGCCGATATAAAGATGTTACAGTTTTTTGTCAATCTGTCCGGTGTAGGCCTTGTTGTCGTTCTTACCTTTTTAATTATCTCTATCGTAAACAAAAATTTCTGGTGCAGATTCTTCTGCCCTTATGGCGCCATGCTGGGAATCCTTGCATATGTGAGCCCTTTCACGATTACACGGGACAAAGAAAAATGTATCGACTGCGGAAAATGCACAAAGGCATGCCCGTCATATATTATCGTTGAAAAGAAGAATCATGTTCTCACGCATGAGTGCCTTGCCTGTTACGATTGTGTCAATGCCTGCCCGGTAAACGGGGCATTGGACATGAAACTAGCGGGAAAAAGAAAAAAGATTCACTATGGATTGTATGCGGCAATGCTGGTGGGTTTTTTTGTTATTGTAACCAACACTGCCCGCGTAACGGGACACTGGTACACTAAAATTTCAGATGCCGAATTTGTTCTCAGAGTATCGGAACTCGATCACCCGAAATACAAACATAAAGAAGGAAAGTTTGAAATGGAATAATTGCCTTTCCTGATTATTATTAAGGATAATGTATGCTTACGATTCTTGCAATTGGGCCACATCCTGATGATGTAGAGATAAGTATGGGAGGAAGTATTCTCAGGTTTGTTTCGCTTGGATACGACGTTCACATTGTTGACCTGACAAACGGCGAACCCACTCCTCATGGCAGTATTGAAATACGAAAGGAAGAATGGGAACGTTCCTCAAAGTTGCTCGGAATAAAGAGCAGAACGGTATTGGAATTTCCGAATCGCTATCTCATGGATGATATCGAAGTGCGCAAGAAAGTCGCTGAGATGATCCGAAAAATACGCCCGCAGGTGTTGTTTTTGCCTTATTGGGTGGACGCCCATCCCGACCACGTTCAGGCGTCGAAAATCGGGGAGGCGTCCCGTTTTTACTCAAAATTAACAAAATCGGAAATTGCAGGCGAACCGTTTTATCCCTCACATGTCTTTTATTATTTCTGCTACCACTTAAATACACATATTGCCCCGTCATTTATCTTGGATATAAGCAGTGAATTTGAACGGAAGCTCGATATTATCCGCGTGTATAAGTCACAGTTTGCGTACGATTCTTCCCGGTGGAAATATATCAGCAATATGATTACGGCAAGGAATTGTTATTACGGCAGCCTTGTTCATGTTGACTACGGGGAGCCATTTACGAGCCATGAACCAATAGGTCTGAAGGATATACGGGATATTCTGTAAATTTTCCGATACTTATTTTCACAAAATTTCTCCATGAAATATTTCCCCGTTGGAAAACTTGATTCACGGCTTTTGGAAAAATTGTTAAAGGAAAATTCCATCAATGACCCCAGGGTTATTGTTGGGCCGCAAATCGGCGAAGACGCAGCCGTTATTGATTATGGGAAAAAGTATCTTGTCGCGAAAACCGATCCTATCACCTTTACCACACACCGTATCGGCTGGTATGCCGTAAACATAAATGCAAACGATATTGTCACCATGGGAGCCACTCCGAAATGGTTTTTAGCGACACTTTTGCTTCCGGAAGGAAAAACGAACGCAAAACTGGCTACAGATATTTTCCGCGATATTCTTCGCGCGACAAAAGAACTGAACATTACTTTGTGCGGCGGCCATACGGAAATTTCTCACAAAATCGACCGTCCGATAGTTATAGGACACATGCTTGGAGAAGTGGAAAAAGAGAAACTTGTGGTAAATGCAAATGCACGCCCCGGTGACGATCTATTGCTTACAAAAGGCATTGCCATTGAAGGCACGGCAATTATTGCGAAAGAAAAGGCCGCTGCTATCGGAAAAAATTTTGGGGCAGCATTCGTCAGAAAGGCACAGGCATTTATCAGAAAGCCCGGTCTGAGCGTGGTACAAGACGCTTTGCTGGCCAATCAGGCAGGAGAAATCCATGCCATGCATGACCCAACGGAAGGAGGTTTGTTTACGGGAATAGCTGAACTTGCGAAGGCCTCCGGCACAGGGGTTCTTGTTTACGAAGAAAATATTCCCTGTTACAAAGAAACGGAGCATATTTGCAAAATGTTTAATATTCATCCCGCCGGCCTTCTCGCTTCCGGAGCGTTATTGATAGCATTGCCTTCAAAATACACACAAGAAGTTATTGATAACCTTAAAGAAAATGATATAGTATGTGCTGTGATAGGAAAATTTACCGGGAAATCCGCGGGCTTAAAGCTGCTTAAAAAAGGAAAGTTGGTAAAAATGCCCGTATTTAAGAGAGATGAGATCACGAAGATTTTGTAAGAAAGCGATGACAAAGAAGCGCTGAAACTGTAACGCACAATGCTGTGCTACCCATGTGAGTGATTAGAGAAAAGGAGGTTCCTCATGCCCGATTACGGCCCACACAGAAAACAGCCAAATATCAATATCGAACAAATATCCCTGCAGCCATTCAAAAAATTTCTTCCCCCCGTCCTTATAATATTATTTGTAATAATTACCGGTTATTCTGCCTTTTACACGATAAAGGCGAATGAAGAAGCGGTAGTTTTGCGGTTTGGAAAATATAAAGAAACCGTGGGGCCGGGGCTGCATACCAAGATTCCTTACGGCATTGATAAAATACTGAAAGGAGAGGTAAAAACGATCTATAACGAGGAATTTGGCTTCAGGACAAGGCAACGCGGCGCTACAAATGTTGTGGATTATGAATTCCCCGCGGCACAGGAAGAAAAACTCATGCTCACCGCCGATCTTAACTGTGCGGAAGTGCATTGGGTTATTCGTTACAAAATCAGAACCCTGGAAGACTATTTTTTCAATGTAAGGGATGTTCACGAAACCATTCGCGGCATTTCGCAATCCGTCATGAGAACGCTGGTGGGTGACCGCTCTATCGATGAAGTATTAACCATCGGCAGGACTGAAATAGAGCAGAAGGCAAAGGAAGATATACAAAGCGGTCTGGATGATTATAATTGCGGCATCAGCATTCAATCGGTTTTGCTCAAAGGAGTCGACCCTCCCCTTGCCGTTAAAGACGCCTTTAATGCGGTAAACCAGGCAATACAAAACAAAGACAGGATTATTAATGAGGCCGAAGGGCAAAAAAACAAATTACTGCCCGCGGCGGAAGGGAAAAAGGAACAGGCTATCATGGAAGCGGAAGGATATCAGGTAAGAAGGGTTAACAGAGCAACAGGAGATGTAAAGGCATTTCTCGCCGTATATGAAGAATACAAAAAGGCAGAAGACGTTACAAGGCGAAGACTCTTTCTCGAGACGATGGCGGAGGTAATTCCAAAATGTGAAAAATTGTATATTATCGATAAAGATTTAAAAGGGTTGCTGCCGATCCTTGGTCTCAACGAGGAGGGAATAAAGAAATGAAAAAGACCGTTATCATTATATTGATTATAGTGGGAATCCTAGCAATAGTTCTTAAAAGCTCTTTTTATGCCGTTGATGAGCGATTGCAGGCCGTTATCACCCAATTCGGAAAACCCGTTCGAACGGTGAGAGATCCTGGCTTCCATGTTAAAACCCCGTTTATTCAGGATATCAGATTTTTTAACAAACGCCTGCTGAACTGGGATGGAGAGATCAGCGATATTCTTACCAGAGATAAGGAAAACATAGGCGTTGGCTCCTGGGGACGATGGAAGATTGTTGATCCTCTCAAGTTTTATACCTCCCTGGGTATAGAAGCACGCGGGCAGGGATTGCTTGATGAAGTTATCGAGTCAGCGGTGAAAAACGTTGTGAGCGCGTATCCGTTGAAAGAGGTATTAAGAAACACCAATCGTAAACTGGAATACACGACAAAAGAACTTGAAGAGGCTGAGGAGACAAAGAAAGTAATTATAAAAAAGGGGCGCGATGAAATCATAAAAGAAATTCTGGACATGGCAAGGCGCGCCCTGGAAGACCGCTATGGAATCGAACTGGTGGACGTGCGAATAAAATACATCAATTACGTAGAAGAGGTCATCCCGAAAATTTATGATCGTATGCGCTCGGAACGTATCCGCATCGCGAATAAATATGAATCGGAAGGCCGGCGGGAAGAAGCCGAAATTCTCGGTTCCATGAAACGGGAACTGGAAAAAATCGAGTCGGAAGGATATCGTACGGCAGAAGAAATAAGGGGACAGGCTGACGCAGAGGCCATTAAGATTTACGCCGAAGCGTACACAAAAGCTCCCGAATTGTATTCTTTTCTCAAAACACTGGAAACATATAAATCCACGATAAGCAGCCAGTCACGGCTTATTCTCAACACGGACGGGGAATATTTCAAGTATCTTAAGAATTTTAAAAAAGATGAAGAAGCGCATGAGGAGTGGTCTCTTGAACAAAAACAATAGTGGGTTTCATCAAGACCTGCTATATCTGCCCCCGTAACAAAGCCCAGAGTATTCCAAGGTATTCGTAAAAAACCTGTTCCGCTTTATCAATACCGTATGAACTGGGGAAAAAATCAGCAGGAACGGTTCCTTGTGATTTTAAAATAGTGTGTCCCGCAGGGGCAGGTATGGGACTCATTCCGGATTTTTCAAACATTCCCATTGCACGCGTCATATGATTTGCCGATGTGACCAGAATAAAAGTGTCATTGCCTATAATCGGTTTTACAAACTTTGCCTCATCATGCGTATCTTTCGATTCGGATTGCAATACCAAATCTTCCTTTTTTACTCCCAGCGACATTGCCAATTCTGCCATAGTTTCCGCACCGGAGACGGGATCAAAAACGCGACCTCCCGATAAAACAATTCTGCTTTCCGGAAATAACCGGTGCAGTCGTATTCCTTCAACAAGGCGAACAAGCGTCTCTTCTGAAACCCTGCTGGTAACAGGCACTTCATGATCGGAAATGTGTCCTCCGGCAAGAATAACAATCCATTTTACCCCGGAAGTGATATTCCATGCCGTTTCATCGGCTGATTTCGTTGATAAAAGAGGAGGATATTTATATTCCAAACGTTTGATAAATATTTTTGCGACAGGATAGGAGTAACAGAAAAAGACAAACAACAGAATGCCGGACAAAACAATATACTTCCCAAGTCTTTGCCTTCGTGAAAAGAACATCAGCACAATGCCGACAATCAACACTTCAAAACAAAGCGGAACTGGAAACAGCAATTGGGCAATAAGTTTTTTCAGTACAAACATAGTTACCCTTCCTTCATCTGAGGCTGCAAACAATAGAGATATTATTATAAAGTGAAATGTACATATTCAGATAATAAACAACTTTCGCGAAACTTCAAATTATTAACAAATCACCGTTTTTTCAAAGTATGTGTTCAACAAAAAAATCCCCTGCGACATGAAATTATCGCAGGGGATTTTGTGTGAGAAAGTAGACAATAAGCCGAGTTTTGTCTTGGGTGATCATTCATCTAGTCTCGCTGTTGCCAGCGAGATCAAACGGCCTACCCGGAGGTCTAGCGAAGCGGGCCGCTTCATCCCTCTCTATTTGGCCTTTCTCCCAGTGGGGTTTGCCATGCCTTCGGTGTCACCACCGAAGCGGTGGGCTCTTACATTAAGCCTTCCGGCCCCGCCATTTCACCCTTATCCCATCAGTAAAGATGAGACGGTATATTTTCTGTTGCACTTTCCTTCCCGTCACCGGGACTCCGCGTTACGGAGCACTGCGCCCTGTGGAGCTCGGACTTTCCTCCCGTTGAATAACAAATCCGAAGATTCATTACAACCGGCGATCACCTCGCCTACTTTTATTCGTTTCTATAATTCTTCCGACTCATCGCTTCCGTCATCCAAATACAAAATACGGCCGCAACTGTGACAAAAGGTAATATCTTTCTTAGACATAAGCTGATTGATTGTTTGAGAGGTTACGGACATGAAACAACTCTGACACACTTTGTTGATAATGCCGGCTACGGCAATGCCATCCTTGTTGCTTACCAATCTGCTATATTGTTGCAACGTATTATCATCGAGGAGGGATGTGTATTTATTACGTTTTTCCCTGAATGCGGCGATTTTTGTATCTATCTCTTTAATGCTGTCTTCTACCTTCTTTTGCAGTTCTTTTAAAAAACCTTCTTCCTGTTCGATTTCTTTTTCAAATGCCCTCTGTCTTTGCTGCATCTCCTCATATTTTGTTATCAAACCAAGTATGGCATCTTCTATTACCGATTTATCCGCTTCCTTACCCCCGATCTCCGTCTTGAATGCGCTAAACTCTTTATTCGTTTTTGCCTGATTCATCTGTACGCTTAATTTGTTAATTTCTTGTTCTTTTGTTTTCAGTTCAAGTTCTTTCAGGCCGGCATTCTTTTGAGAATTTTTTGTCTCGGCAACGATACCTGCCAATACATCCCGCTTTCGCTTTATATCATCCCTCTTTTTCTCGACATCATGGGATATGTAAAGCTTATCGCCTTCCAGCCTTCTCAGTTTGGTGTCTATTGATTGTAATCTGCGAAGCACTTCTATTTTTTCAGTCATTGATTTCCCATCACTTTATGAAACACCCCTATCGGATATGATACATCACATTCTATAGAGTACTGCCAATACCATCCAAAAATCCTTCCAACTTCCTGCTTCTGATCGGATGCTGCAATTTTCGCACGGCCTTTGCTTCTATTTGTCGTACTCTTTCTCTTGTTACTTTAAAAATTTTTCCTACTTCTTCCAGCGTATAGGTATAGCCGTCTCCGATGCCGTAACGAAGCTTTATGATTTCTCTTTCCCGGTATGTCAACGTTTCCAGCACTGATTCGATCTTATCCTTCAGCATTTCCTGTGTTGCTGCGGCAACCGGGGATTCCGCTTTTTCATCTTCAATAAAATCTCCGAAAGAGCTGTCTTCACTCTCGCCAACGGGGCGGTCGAGAGAAATCTGGTGCCGCGATATTTTCAGCACCCTTCGCGCCTCTGCCACAGAAATTTTTACCTCTCTCGCGATTTCTTCAATTGTCGGCTCACGGCCTTTATCCTGTAACAGTTTTTTTGAAATATTCCGTATCTTACTCATAGTTTCAATCATATGTACAGGAATGCGGATCGTTCTGGCCTGGTCCGCAATGGAGCGTGTGATTGCCTGCCGTATCCACCATGTGGCATACGTGCTGAATTTATATCCGCGCCGGTATTCATACTTGTCCACCGCGCGCATAAGTCCCGTATTTCCCTCCTGAATAAGGTCGAGGAAGCTCAGACCGCGATTTCTGTATTTTTTCGCGATACTCACCACCAACCGCAGATTTGCTCCGGAAAGTTTTCTTTTTGCGGCCTCATGTTCCTTGTAAATAGCTTCGATTGAAAGCAAGCGGCGTTTCAAGCGTTCACCGGTTTCCAAAACGGTATTTTCCAAAGCCATATATTGTTCTTCTAATTCTTTATGGCGATTATTGGATTTGGAACGCCCCTTTTTATCGCCAATCTCTTGCTCAATTTGTTCCATTTCGAGCGCGATTTCCTGGAGTCGTTTCATCATTGGCTGTATTCTTTTTGTCCGTATATTAATTTCCTCAAGGCGGCTGATGCCCTTCCTTCTTCTGTTTCTGATTGTTCTGAGGAGTCTTATTTTTTCTTTCTCAGAAGTTTGCTTTCGCTTCAGACGCTGATAATCCTCTTTGTTTTTCTGTATAATTGACCGTAAAAACCTCGCGCTCTTGGGAAACTCCTCCAATATTTCATCTTTGTAATTTTCTACCATTGCATCGACCTTTAGCGTACGGTCAAAAGAAAGTTCCCCATTGTTTACATCCTCCACTATTTTCAAACAAGTCTGCAAAGAAAGATCGGAATGCAAAACTTTTTTCAAAAACCCCCGTCGTGTAATTTCTATTTTTTTTGCGAGCATGATTTCTTCATCCCGCGTTAATAAAGGAATCTCCCCCATCTGAGTCAAATACATCCGAACGGGGTCATCAATTTTTTCTGTGACGGAGGGAACTTCGCCAAATCCGAATTCCCCTTCCTGATAACCCTCGGAATCTTCGGAGTCAACAATTTCACGGCTTTCGATCTCCGCCTCGTCGATGAGATCGATTCCCAGTTCATCCAGCATCATCAGGATGTCATCTATTTTTTCCGGTGAAATTTCCGTGTCATCAGGCAACATATCGTTGAGTTCTTCATAGGTCAAATACCCCTTTTCTTTGCCTTTTTGAGTGAGTTGTTTGATTTTTTGATTCAAATTTTCCATTCAGAGATTAAACCTCCCTTTACTATTCATCCTATAAAATAAAGCAGGAAAAATATTCATTTTGCCGTCCCCTTAAACTTTATTTCATATTTAATACAACATCAAATGGCACTAATTTTTATTTTTTAACGCGTGAATACTTCTGCTCTTTTTGTGAAACTCTTCCAGCAACATAACAATATCTTCTTCTTTATGACATGACTGCGTGGTCTCCAGCATCTTTTTCTTTGTATGACGGATATCCCTTTTGCTGTTTCGTTTCTGAAAAAAAAGAAGACATGCCTCAAATCTTTCACTGTAATCAGTATTTCCTTGAAATTCACTGGTTGTTACAATATCCATCAGTAATTTATTAAGCCGCACATCATCAACTAAGTGCAGTGCGTCTTCCTCTCTTACAACGGAATTTTCCTGATATATTTGCACTATTTTTTTTGCTATCGCATGAAAGTCCCTGTTGTCAAACTGTTCCAAAACTGCTTCGTCTATTATCCTTGGTATAAGACTGTTGCAATACAACATCAAATATAAAATTTCCCGTTCCGCCATCGAGGAAGCATCCAGCCGCAGTTTTTTTATCTTATGATCACCCGGAACAGAAAGAGGTTTTTTAGAGTTTTTTATATGTGTCCGCAATGTTGCTTCGTCAACGGACATTTCTTCCGAAATCATTTTGATAAGCAAGTTGCGTTTTATAGCATCCGGCATTTTCATAGCCGTTGCAAGTATATTATTAAGAGCGCTCGCTTTCCCGTGAACGGTGGACATATCCCATTTGGAGGATGCATATTCGATCTTAAAATGGAAAAAGTCCTTAGATCTATTAATATATGATAAGAACTTTTCATGGCCTTCCGCCAGTAAAAAATCACAAGGGTCATATCCTTTCGGTAATTGGGCAATTTTTACATCGAATTCTTCCTCTATAAAGATATCCAGGTTTCTGTCTGAAGATTTTTGCCCGGCGGTATCTGAGTCCATGAGAAGTATTACCTGATTACAATATTGTCTCAAAAGCCTTAGGTGTTGTTTTGAGATGGCAGTCCCGAGCACCGCAACAGCCCAGTCTATTCCATGTTGGTGTGCCATTATTACATCGGTGTATCCCTCCATAAGTATTGCTCTCTGTTGCTTAACTATGGCGCTTTTGGCAATATCAATGCCATATAAGACGTTACTTTTATTAAAAAGAACCGTTTCCGGGGAATTCAGATATTTTGGCAGTGAATCATCCAGCGATCTTCCGCCAAAACCTACCACTTGTTTTCTCACGTCTACAATCGGAAATATCAGCCTGTCCCGGAAGCGATCATAATAAGAAGCGCCATCCCCTTTTTGTATTATTAATCCCGTCTCCTGTAACTGGTTTATCGAAACATGCTTCCCTTTACATGCCTTTATTAATGAATCCCACTCTGCGGGCGCATAACCCATGCAAAAATTTTTAACCGACTGGCTATTTATTTTACGTTTCAGCAAATAGTCTTGTGCCTTTTTTCCTTTTATTTTATCCTGTAATATATTCTGGTAAAAGGTTGCAGCAAACCTGGTAACATCATAAAGACCCGTTTTTTTTGCAACAGAAAGAGATGTATTTTTTGCATACAGATGAGAAAGATCAACATGTGATTTTGCGGCAACCAGCTTTACCGCTTCTACAAAATCCACCCCTTCCTGCTTCATAACAAACTGGAAAACGGTTCCTCCCTCTCCGCACCCAAAGCATTTGAAAATTTTCTTATCCGGAGTAACAATAAAAGAAGGGGTCTTTTCTGCATGGAAGGGGCACAGTCCGATGAAATTTTTCCCGCTTTGCTTTAACTGGATGTATTCTGAAATGATCTGGACGATATCTGTGGCAAGCTGAATTTCTGCAATCTTTTCTTGTGGGATAAAATTTACCATTAAGATTGGTAACAGGGAAGATAAATGAAATAAATATTGCCCTTTTGAAAACCGAATTATATCACCATACTGAATAATGTCAATATATTGAGGCATAATTGTCAATGGAATTAAAAAACAGTAAAAAACTTGTAATTTTGTAATTTTATGTTTTAATATGAATTCTTTTAATGAGAAAATCATTTTTCTAACCATACAGTCAAAACATATACGGTGTAAAAAATGTCTCAATCTAACGTACAAAAATATTTAAAAAATTACGGCAGCACAAAGGAAGCAGCTATTCCTATTTTACAGGCCATCCAAAATGACTATGGATACCTTCCTCTGGACGTTCTGAGCAAGGTCTGCGAAGAGTCGGAAATAACGAAATCACATCTTTTCGGCGTAGCCACCTTTTATTCACAGTTCAAACTAACTCCCAAAGGGAAAAATGCCATTAAGGTCTGCAAAGGCACTGCATGTCATGTGAAGGGCGCTGATATTACTATTGTAGCGCTTAAAGATCAACTGAGTATTAATATGGATCAGACAACAGAAGATGGAGAGTTTTCCATGGAAACGGTGGCATGCCTTGGTTGTTGCTCTCTTGCCCCCGTAGTTATGATCAATGAGGACGTTTATGGCAGCCTGTCATCATCAAAAGTAAGGAGCATGTTGAAAAAATATGGGAAAGAATAATGGGCATATCCGACTCGTAGTGGGTTTGGGAAGCTGTGGCATAGCGGCCGGTGCCAAAGACCTCTATGAAGAATTGGCCGCAAAAACAAAAAGTCACGCCAATACCAAATTAAGCCATACATCATGCAACGGCATGTGTTTTAAAGAACCTATCATGGAAGTATTTTACCCGGACGGCGATCACCTGATGCTGGGAAACATCCATAAAAAAGATGTAGACAAAGTGCTTGAGCCGCTCCTGACCCGGAAATCAATAGACGAAAAATTTGTTATTGAAGATTCCCGTAAACCGGACAAAAAGGAAAGTTTTCGTTTAAAACAACACAAGATAGTTCTTGAAAATTGCGGGGTTATTGACCCTGATGACATTGCTCCCTATTTAGAAAAGGGAGGCTACATGGCTATTAAAAAGGTTTTAACCTCAATGACACCCGAGCAGGTAATCGAGGAAATGAAGGCATCTGGCCTGAGAGGTCGCGGCGGCGCTGGATTTCCAACAGGCACCAAATGGCAATTTGCCAGAAACAGTCAGGCGGAAAAGAAATATATGATTTGCAATGCCGATGAGGGAGACCCTGGCGCGTTTATGGATCGCGCGGTGCTGGAAAGCGACCCGCACAGGGTGATTGAAGGGTTAATTATAGGGGGTTATGCAATTGGAGCACACTATGGTTATATTTATGTGCGCGCCGAGTATCCGCTGGCGATAAAGCGTCTGAAAATAGCTATTGCCCAGGCAACGGAAAGAAATTTTCTGGGAGATAAGATACTCAATACCGATTTTTCATTTCATCTGAAAATCAAAGAAGGTGCAGGCGCATTTGTATGCGGCGAAGAAACTGCGCTTATTGCTTCCATTGAAGGAGAACGGGGAAATCCCCGGTTAAGACCTCCATTCCCCGCCGTATCGGGACTCTGGAAATATCCTACAAATATTAATAACGTAGAAACCCTGGCCTCAGTCCCATGGATCATTAATAATGGCTCCGCGGCTTATGCCTCTTACGGTACCGCAAAAAGTAAAGGTACAAAGGTATTTTCCGTAGCGGGAAAGATTGCCAAGGGCGGCCTCGTCGAAGTGGATATGGGTATTCCTTTGCGCGATATTATCTATACCATAGGGGGAGGCACCTCTTCAGGAAAACCATTTAAGGCTGTTCAATTGGGCGGACCTTCCGGTGGTTGTGTTCCGGAAAATTTGCTTGATACACCGGTAGATTATGAAAGCATTGCCGCGACAGGCGCAATTATGGGTTCTGGTGGCATGGTGGTCATGGATGAAGATACCTGTATCGTGGATGTGGCAAAATTTTTCCTGACTTTTACGCAAAAAGAATCTTGCGGGAAATGTACCTTCTGCCGTGTCGGAACGATGCGATTACTGGAAATACTAGAAAAAATCAGCGCCGGAAAAGGCAGTATGGATGACTTAAAGGAATTGGAGGATCTTTCGGCGAAAGTAAAAGACCTTTCTCTCTGCGGGCTTGGCAAAACAGCCCCAAATCCCATCGTTACAACGATCAAATATTTCAGAGACGAATACGAAGAACATATTAAAGATAAAAAATGCAGGGCGGCTGTCTGTAAAGATTTGATTAACTTTTCTGTTATTGAAAAAGATTGTACTGGCTGCCACCTATGCTTTAAAAACTGTCCTGTTAATGCCATATCGGGAGAGACTAAAAAGGTACATCATATTGATCAGAAACTCTGTATTAAGTGTGGAATGTGTTATGAAGTTTGTAAATTTAATGCTATTTTTAAGGGATAACCATGTCAAATAAAGTTAATGTGACCATTGATGGAAAGCCGCACCAGTTCGATACGGGCACAACTATTTTGGATGCCGCGAAAAAACTTGGTGTGGAAATTCCGACACTTTGCCATAACGATAAATTATCACATTATGCCGGTTGTTGGGTTTGTACCGTAGAACTGAAAAGTGGGCGCGGGGGAATGGTTCCTGCCTGCTCCACAAAACTTGAAAATGGCATGGTGGTGGAACTGGAAAATAATAAAGTCAGTGAATCGCGGAAGGCATCATTAGACCTGCTGCTTTCCGATCATTTTGGGGATTGTTACGCCCCGTGTAATCAAAAGGGATGCCCCGCAAATATCGATATACAGGGTTTCCTCTTTTTGGAAGCTAGGGGACTTTACAAAGAAGCCGCAAATCTTATAAGGGAAAAGGTTCCCTTTCCAAACGTTTTGGGCCGTGTCTGTCCGAGGCCGTGCGAAACAGTCTGTCGCCGTCAAAAGGTTGACAAGGCAGTATTAATTGGCATACAAAAACGTTTTATCGCTGAAATGGAAGAAAAACAGGGCGGTCCTTTCCTGCCGAAACCTCCGCAAAAATCTACCGGCAAAAAGGTGACGATTATAGGCGCTGGACCTGCCGGACTTTCCGCGGCATACTATCTTAGATTACAGGGGCATGAAGTAACGATATATGAACGGCACCCGAAACACGGAGGAATGCTCCGTTACGGAATCCCATACTACCGGCTTCCTGAAAATGTTATGGACTTAGAAGGCGATGCCATAATAGAACAATTGGGCATAAACGTTCAATACAATACGGAAGTGGGGAAAGATATTGATTTTGACACAATTATGAAAAATTCCGATGCCGTGCTCCTGGCGGTAGGGGCTTCCAAAGCATCGTCAATGAAAATAGAAGGCGAAGATTTGCCGGGAGTTCTCTCCGGTATCGATTTGCTGGAAAAACTGGCGAAATATGAAACGGTAAATGTCGGGAAGCGGGTTGTAGTAGCAGGGGGAGGAAGCACTGCGATGGATGCCGCCAGGGCTTCTGTAAGACTCGGAGCAAAAGCAACGATAGTATACCGGCGAACAGAAAAAGAAATGCCTGCGCACCATGCCGAAGTCCGCGATGCAAAAGACGAAGGGGTGGATATTCAGGTATTGACCAATCCTACAAAGATAGAAAAATCAGGTAAGGGACTAAAAATTACCTGCGTAAGAATGGAGTTGAGCGAACCAGACGAAAGCGGGAGAAGGCGACCTGTAGTTAAAGAAGGCAGCGAATTTTCCATTGAAGCAGACTCAATCATTATGGCCATCGGCCAGAAGACGGATTTTTCTTTTGTAAAAAGCATTTCTGTAAATAAATGGGGCTTATTTGATATAAAAGGAAAGACCTATCAAACCGTTGGCAATCCAAAAATCTTTGTTGCCGGAGACTGTTACAATGGCCCAGATCTCGCCGTGCGCGCCGTGGCCGATGGGAGAAAGGTTGCCCAGTCCATTAACCAGTTATTTGCAGGGGCAGCGGTTGTTGGTGAAGAAGTACGCTTTAGTTCCTATCCGGGCGATCTGGATACTTTACCTCCGGAAATGTTTAAAGCATTTAAAACAGGCGCACGCAGAGAGATCGATTTACTGCCGGTTAATAAACGAGAAGGCAATTTTGAAGAAGTAGAACAAGGATTTACACAAAACGAGATGGCCACAGAAGCTAACCGCTGTCTGGAATGCGGCTGCAACGTAGCCGATATTTGTCTGCTCAAAAAGCATTCTCAGAAATACAATGCTGATCAGAAACTATACGAGGGCGCAATGCGCACCTTCAAAACCGATTTTTCTCACGAAAAGATAAAGATAGAAACCCACAAATGCATCAATTGCAATGCTTGTGTGCGCGCCTGCGACGAGATCAAGAAATGCCACATCCTTGGCAACGTCGGGCGTGGTTTCTCCACCCGTATTGCTCCGATGATGAACATCCCATTAGCCCAAACCCACTGTGATGGCTGTGAAGAATGCGTCAACGTTTGCCCAACGGCGGGGGTGAGGTTGAATAGGGAGGTTTATTTGATGAAGGTGCATGGGTAGAAGTTTGGATGGAGCAAGGCGAAATTCAACACCAATTGTTCGTGGTATTCAAAAAGGGTTGGGTTTCGTTTCGCTCCACCCACCCAACCTGGGTGGTAATGCGGTACATAACTCCGGTTTGGCCTGGTGAGAGTATCTGGATGGCAAAGGGATGTTAATCCGTTTTGCCATCAGTGAAAAATATTTTAGATGGGATAGATTGTTGATGTCAAAGCCAAGATGTACCTTACGTTATTTTTTTTCTGATACCACTATTAAGCAATTTCCTAACCGGACAATGCTGACTGAGAGTGATTCTGTATGCTTATTTTGAGTCATCGTGGTTACCACAGTCGTGCTCCAGAAAACACCTTGGAAGCTTTTCGAGAGGCGATTATCATGGGGGTAGATGGCATTGAGACTGATATCCGTCTGAGTGCTGATAAGGTACCCATTCTGTTTCATGACCGCTTAACGCCGGATGGTAGAGAGGTGTCGTGTCTCAGTAATGCCGAGTTAAGTACTGTTATGGGTTACCCGGTTCCTACTTTGGAAGAAGCCTTGCAGCTTCCACTGCCAGGCAAAAAGAGTATCCTGTGGAATCTGGAGATCAAAACGCCCTCAGCACTGGATGTAACTATAACCATTTTGGGCAAGTATCTTTCGACAAGACGTTTACTAATAACATCATTCTGGCATCCGGTGATAGCAGAAGTCGGTCGGCGTATTGCTGTGGACTGCGGAATTCTGGTGGCACATCGGCCTTTAGACCTGCGCTCGCGTTCGAACTGGATACCAAACGATCCTCATGTGAACACTATCGTATGGTGCTGGGAAACCTTAGATGCCGACTTAGTCGCGCAAAGCACGGCCTGCGGTCTGCGTAATTTTGTCTATGGGGCAACGACTCCCAGTGAACATCGGTGTCTGGTCGGGTGGAAAGTCGATGGTATCATCACCGATAGTCCTGAATACTTAATTAGAAGAATGTCATGAGTATGTCCCCCCGTGAACTAACTCCCCAGAAACCACTAAGTAGATTTGAAAATGCAAAGAGAAAAATTCGAAATTTTGTTTCTACATTCGGAGCTTATGTCGCTATTGCCTTTTGGATTGTTTGTGCGTTTGTTTCCTTTCTGGATCACTTCATTCCCCCCGTGGAACAGCTTCCAGCCCTAGTTTTGGTAACAGCACTTATTTTGATCCTGTCCGAACAAAATAAGGAAATCAAGATCGAACTCGATGAAGCCCTTCTACAGGTACGCCGCGAAGGTCGAGAACTGCAAGACCAAGTCGGTGGCCTTGTTGCTAACCTCGATCGCCCATTTTATTTGTTGGACTGCATGACAGAATACCAACGGGAGTTGAGCAACGTTTCTTCAATACAGTTCGTTGAGATTGATCACCTCGGTCTTGATATGCAAGTCGCTTGGGAATATATCCGTGGCAAAATTTTGGAACCGTATGGAACAAACAAAAAGATAAAGTACCGTTTACTTATGTTGACTGGTGAATTTACGGAAATGAGAAATCTGGCAGAGGGTGCTGTAAACGAAATACAAGGAATGTGTTCGAGTGCCAAGATTTCTTTGGACAAAATCAAAACTATTCTGACCAATATGAAAACGCAGTTGAAAGGGTTGGAAATAGAAATCAAGACCTATAATGAACTTCCTTTTGTTCATGGATTCAAGGCAAACAAACCACATGTGGTTTATTACGTAGGATTTTGTCGCTGGGGAGGGCTGAAGTACGATGATTATCAATGGGGAGAAGGGAAATACCACAAAATCAAAGGTGTTCCTGCTGATTCTTCCATTGCAGATTTGTCTCACATCTTCGAAGGCTATTTCAACCATCTTTGGACTGTTGGGACTACCGTGTATCGTCTGCCGCAATCGCAAGGAGTACATCCCAATTTCTTGTAAACCCTCTGCCACGAGGGTGATTTTTAACGACAATCCCGCAGCCGGATAGCCGGGTAGGTTGGGTTGAGTGAAGCGAAACCCAACATTGTTTGAATGCAACAAACTGTTATTGTTGAATGTCTCCTTGCACAACCCAACTGACGCTAAGCGTTTGCCAAGATGTGAAAATGCCACATCTTGGGCAACAACGGCCTCTCAACCCACGTCGCCCCGATGCTGGCCATGCCTCTAACCTGGTTGGTTTGAGGTTGCCGTTGGGTTTCGCTTCACTCAACCCAACCTACTTTATACCTGTACAATGCCACAAATGGCTAACGTTGGATTTCCACTTACCTTACTCAACCTTATGGAACCAGCAGGAAAGCAATGCAATATCGCAGATCAAAAACACCGGGGGCAACCTTCTTTTTTACGGTGGTGACGTATCGGCGGAATAAGATTCTGTGTCACGAAGCAAATGTGGCGCTGATAAAGGAGGCCTTTCTGCATGTGACCACCCACCATCCATTTCTCCGACAAACAACCACCATAAAGAATAAGGTTGCCCCCGCTTTTTGATTTGTGATATTCCATTACCACTCAGTCTATTCAACAGGCTTTGCGTTGTGCTGCAAACGTGCCATGTAAAGAGAAAACAGTGTTGATTAAATTGCATGAAATGTTTAAACTACAGTTGATTTTACTATCGAGCCAAAATACAAAATGGAGGATTTTTACCATGCCATCTTCAACAATGGCCACAATAATCAAAATGATTGAATTATTACCAGAAAATCAGCAGGAAAACATAGCAGCGCATTTGAGAGAATATATTGCGGACTTAGAAGATGAAATTGGGTGGGATAATAAATTCAGAGACACACAATCAAAATTATCAAAAATAGCAAAAGGGATTAGAAAAGAAATATCCGAAGGTAAAACGCAAGAATTTAATTACGAGAAATTATGAATTCAAAAACATTGCCTTCCTTCTGGAAAGTATATAGAAGGCTTACCAAAGATATTAAACACCAGGTGAAGAAAACTTACGAAACATGGAGAAAAAATCCATTTCATCCGTATTCCAGTGGTAGACCGTATACGTGGCCGGTTTTCTATTGGACAGTTTTGCGTGGTTGCAGACCGGGGGATGATAAGCGCCAGGACATTTAACACCGATTTTCACACACACTGAAACCATCATAATGCACCCTTAAAGTCGTCTGTGTTTGAAGGTTGCAAAAAGCGGCGAATTTATCTTGCCCTTACCTTGTAAAGGTATATTACAAAATAGTCTATACCCTGTATTTCCTT